>Ga0172373_10001298_pt1 | contig 40654 bp, 39 predicted proteins | sample Lak10m_2_FD_114546 | JGI IMG/M metagenome (GOLD analysis project Ga0172373, IMG submission 114546) | Freshwater microbial communities from Kabuno Bay, South-Kivu, Congo - kab_092012_10m | ecosystem: Environmental > Aquatic > Freshwater > Lake | place: Democratic Republic of the Congo... | reverse complement strand
TCTAAGCACGAAACTCGCCTCAAGATGAGATTTCTTTTAAGGGCCGTGGAAGACGACCACGTTGATAGGCTACAGGTGTAAAGACAGTAATGTCAAAGCCGAGTAGTACTAATTACCCGTAGACTTACAAACTTGATTTTCTCGAAAAATTACTACTTCAATCGTCCGATATATCTTAGATGACTTTAAGAGATTATGACTTAAGGATATTAAGACTTTGAGATGTCGGGACTAAAAGAGAAAATAATCTCATAAAGTCCTAATGTCTTTCACTACTAAAATCCTAATGTCAAAAGCTTTGGGTGTCTATAGCAGCATGGTCCACCTCTTCCCATTCCGAACAGAGAAGTTAAGCCTGCTTGCGCTGATGGTACTGCCCTTTTGAGGGTGGGAGAGTAAGTCGACGCCGCTTTTTAAACCCCGATATTCGTGAGAATACTCGGGGTTTTTTGTTTTTAAGTGATTCAATTAACAAACAGGGTTGGGAGTGCCCTGACACAGCGGTCAGGGTGCTGACTATCAAGTCAGCATAAGAAGACGCCGCTTTTAAACTCCGATATTCGTCAGAATACTCGGTTTTTTAAAAGGAAAGATTATTATCTTTATTTAAACAAATAGCTAAAAATGACAGAAGTATTGAAAACGTGTCCAAATTGTGAGAATCCATATGGATATCAAATAGAAAATAACGCATACGAATGTCCAGAATGTTCGAATAAATGGGATGCCTCAGATCAAGTTTTAATTGTGCTAGATATAAATGGAATTGAATTATCTAATGGAGATTCGGTAATTGTCATGAAGGATTTACCAATTAAGGGTTTTTCTAAATCGTTAAAATCAGGAACTAAAGTGAAAAATATTAGACTTGTTGATAGCGACCATAACATTGACTGCAAAGTAGACGGTTTTGGCGCCTTAGGGTTGAAATCCCAATTTGTAAAAAAGGCATGAATCTATTTCATTCGAAATAAACCATATTTTGTAATACAATAGAGCGCGCGAAAACCATCTTTCCAACCGATTTTCTTACCTTCTTCATAGGTTCTTCCGTAGTACGATATACCAACCTCATAAATTTTTATGGGTTTTATTCGTGCTATTTTTGCGGTAATTTCAGGCTCAAAACCAAAACGTTTTTCACGAAGTTGAATGTTTTGAATTATTTCGCGACGAAACAATTTATAGCATGTTTCCATGTCAGTTAAGTTCAAATTCGTTACGGCATTGCTACAAAAGGTTAAAAACTTATTTCCTAAGGTATGCCAGAAAAATAAAATGCGATGTGGCTTATCGCCCATAAAACGAGAGCCATATACAACATCTGCATTGTCCTTAAAAACAGGAATAAGTAGTTCATTATATTCCTCAGGATCGTATTCTAAATCGGCATCTTGAATGATAATATAGTCTCCAGTTGCTTTGTTGATACCTGTATGTAATGCTGCTCCTTTTCCTTGATTTACGTCATGTTTGAAATATGAAATGTGTAATTCAGGGTTTTCGGAAATATATTTATGAATGGATTCTTCCGTATTGTCTTTTGAGCAATCATTTACGATAATAACCTCTTTTTCTATCGAATGAATAAGCTGTACGGCCTTTACACGATTTAAAATTAAATGAATAGTTGACCCTTCGTTGTAAGCAGGAATGACAATTGATAATTTTTTCATGATGTAACAAATTTATAGGCCATCGTTTGTTTTTAAAAATCACAAATAATGAGCGCAAAGGTAATGTTAATTTGTTTAGGAGCGATAATATTGGTTTCTTTCAAAGATGTCAAGAGAGAAATATTCCCACGAGTTTTAAAAAATGGTCATATAGATTTTAGTATAAATCCAAACGGAAATGAATTTATTATGCCAAGTAACGCGAAGGCCGAATTGCAAATGATTGATAAAATAAATGCGCTTAGAAAGAAAAAAGGACTCAAGGCATTAAAATATGATCCCAAGTTAACACTTGCGGCAAGGTATCATGCAGCTGACATGGCCATTGAGGGGTATTTCGAACATCATACTTATAATTTCAGAAATCATCAATTAAAAGATGATCTTGGAACATTTGATCGTGTTGCTAAATTTTATAAGGGATCGGGATATGCAAATTCAGAAAATTGTGCTGCAGGAAATATATCAGTTGAGGCAACTTATTTACAGTGGTTTCATAGTCCTGGTCATTACGCGAATATGTTAAATCCGTCTTCTACTCACATTGGTATAGGTTATCATTACAGGGAAAATAGTGTTTATGGCGCCTATTGGGTTATGGATACTGCATCAGAGTAAAAAAAAGGGGTTAATTTAAATTAGCCCCTTTTATAGTTAAATTTAATTTATTTTATTTAAAGGTGAATTACTTCTCCATAGGCAGCAGCAGCAGCTTCCATAATCGCTTCCGACATGGTTGGGTGTGGGTGAACAGTCTTGATAAGTTCTTCTCCTGTTGTTTCTAGTTTTCTTAAAGCAACTATTTCAGCTATCATTTCAGTTACATTTGCCCCAATTAAATGACCACCTAAGAGTTCTCCATATTTAGCATCGAAAATCAACTTAACGAATCCATCTTTAGCCCCGGATGCACTTGCCTTTCCTGATGCCGAGAATGGAAATTTTCCTATTTTAATTTCAATACCAGCCTCTTTCGCTGCTTTTTCTGTCATTCCAACAGACGCAACTTCTGGAGAGCAATACGTACAACCCGGAATATTCTGATAATTTAATGGTTCTGGATGATGACCAGCTATTTTTTCAACACAAATTATTCCTTCTGCAGAGGCAACATGGGCTAATGCTGGTCCGGGAACTACATCGCCGATAGCATAATATCCAGGAAGATTGGTTTGGTAAAATTCATTAACCAAAATTCTCCCTTTATCCACTATAATTCCCAATTCCTCTAAACCGATATGCTCCAAATTAGCTTGAATTCCTACTGCCGAAAGTACAACATCACATTCTATTTTTTCTTCTCCTTTATCTGTTTTAATAGTAACGACACAACCTTTACTTGAGGTGTCAACAGACTCCACGGAAGAATTCGTCATTATATTAATACCTGATTTTTTAAACGATTTTTCCAATTGCTTTGATACTTCCTCGTCCTCTACAGGAACAATATTAGGAAGGTATTCGACGATCGTAACTTCTGTACCGATAGCATTGTAAAAATAGGCAAATTCAACACCGATTGCTCCTGAACCCACAACTACCAGTTTTTTCGGTTGTTTCGCTAAAGTCATTGCTTGTCTATACCCAATAATTTTTTCTCCATCTTGAGGTAAATTAGGCAATTCTCTTGAACGTGCTCCGGTAGCAATTATAACGCCTTTATTCGCAGTCAAATTCGAAATTGTGCCGTCTTCCGCTGTTACTTCAATAGATTTATTTGCTTTTAACACCCCATTACCTTTGATAACGTCAATTTTGTTTTTCTTCATTAAAAATTGAATACCATTACTCATTCCATTGGCAACATCTCTACTTCTCTTGATCATAGCACCAAAATCTGCACTGGCATCTTTTACTTGAATTCCATAATCAGCTGCGTGAGAAAGGTATTCATAAACATTTGCGGATTTAAGTAAAGCCTTTGTTGGAATACACCCCCAATTCAAACAGATTCCACCAAGCGATTCACGCTCAACGATAGCGGTTTTTAATCCTAATTGTGAAGCTCGAATAGCCGTAACATATCCTCCTGGTCCACTCCCGACAACAATGATATCGTAACTCATATAATTTATTTTAAGTGAGCAAAATTAATTAAATTATTCTTTATTCGCGTCTTTTCTAGATGTTAAAAAGTCTTGCTAATTGTTGTCTTAAATTGAGTGTCTACCACTTTAATTTGTTTAATTTTGTTCGAGCATTAAACAATATGGAAAGTACACTACAAAAAGCAGCAACACTTGAGCAGGCAACAGAGTTAGGACTTCGAAAAGAAGAGTTTGAATTGATAAAAGAAATACTTGGTAGAGTGCCAAATTTCACGGAAACTGCAGTTTATTCTGTTATGTGGTCGGAGCATTGTTCCTACAAAAATTCAATTCTATGGTTAAAAACTCTTCCAAAAGATGGTCCTCACATGTTGGTTAAGGCCGGCGAAGAAAACGCAGGTTTGGTGGATATTGGTGATGGATTAGGATGTGTTTTTAAAATCGAATCACACAACCACCCGAGTGCGCTCGAGCCTTATCAAGGTGCAGCCACTGGTGTTGGAGGTATAAATAGAGATATTTTTACAATGGGAGCACGACCAATTGCACAATTAAATTCGTTGCGATTTGGTAATATTAAGAATGATAGAACAAAATGGTTAGTAAAAGGTGTGTCTAAGGGAATTGGAGATTATGGTAATGCTTTCGGAATTCCAATTGTTGGAGGAGAGGTTTTCTTTGACGATTCTTACAATCAAAACCCTTTAGTGAATGCCTTTTCTGCAGGAATTATAGACACGAAAAGAATTATTTCAGCGACGGCGAAAGGTCCAGGTAATCCTGTTTTTATTGTTGGTTCGGCAACAGGAAAGGACGGAATTGCTGGAGCGGCTTTTGCTTCTAAAGATATTACTGAAGATTCGGCTCAGGATTTACCTTCAGTGCAAGTTGGAGATCCTTTCATGGAAAAATTATTGTTGGAAGCTACCATGGAATTAGCAGAAACTGACGCAATCGTCGGAATGCAAGATATGGGAGCAGCAGGTATTACGTGTTCAACATGTGAAATGAGTGCTGCGGGCAATGTTGGGATGGAAATTCATTTAGATAAAGTGCCAACGCGTCAAGAAAATATGCTTCCATATGAAATATTACTTTCAGAATCACAAGAAAGAATGTTGGTGGTAGTTCAAAAAGGAAAAGAGCATGTGGTGAAATCAATTTTTGATAAATGGGATTTGCACGCAGAGGAAATAGGAGTGGTTACGGATTCAGGGCGAATAAAGTATTATATGCACGATGAATTGGTCGGAGATGTTCCAGCTGAATCGTTGGTATTGGGTGGAGGAGCTCCTCAATACAAGAGGGAATATACAGAGCCAGCATATTATCAGGAATTTAAAAAGTTTAATATTTCCGATGTGTCTTGTCCAAAAGATTTAGCAAAAGTGGGATATGAGTTACTGGCTTTGCCTAATATCGCATCAAAACGTTGGATTTATGAACAATATGATTCTATGGTAGGAACTAAAAATATGACAACCAATAGGCCTTCCGATGCAGGAATTGTTCACATAAAGGGTACGAATAAAGCCTTAGCAATGACTGTTGATTGCAATTCGAGGTATGTCAACGCTGATCCAGAAGTTGGGACAATGATTGCTGTTTCTGAGGCGGCACGAAATATTGTTTGTGCGGGAGGTGAGCCAAGTGCAATTACGAATTGTTTAAATTTCGGTAATCCTTATAATCCAGAGTCTTATTGGCAGTTTGTGGGTGCCATAAAAGGAATGTCTACAGCATGTTTGAAATTTGAGACGCCAGTTACGGGAGGAAATGTGAGTTTTTACAATCAATCAGTGATTGCAGGAAAAGAAATTCCAGTATTTCCAACTCCAACTATTGGAATGATTGGAATTCTCGAAAATAAAGAGAGAATTATGACCTTGGATTTCAAACAAAAAGGAGACTTAATTTTTCTTTTAGGTGATTATTATGAGGATATCTCCTCCTCTGAATATTTAGCCAGCTATCATGGCGTTAAGGCTTCCCCAGCTCCATACTTTGATATTGAAAAAGAATTTAAAGTGCAACAAGCTATAAAAGGATTGATTCAAGAAGAGTTAGTTAATTCCGTTCACGATTGTTCAGATGGAGGATTGTACGTATCTTTGGTCGAAATGTCGATGCCTCGCGAATTAGGTTTCGACATTGTAACGGATTCAGAACTTAGAGTTGATGCATTTCTATTTGGAGAAGGTCAAGGTAGGGTAGTAGTAACTCTTCCGGAAGATAAAGAGGAGCGATTTATTGAGTTTATGATGGAGACGGGTGTGAACATAACCTTGTTAGGACATGTGACAAAAGGAAAGTTTCAAGTAGATGAAGAACCGTTTGGAAATGTTTTAGAAGCAAAGAATATCTACGATTCTTCTTTGGGTAATTTAATTGAAAATTAATGGAATATAATACTACAAGAGGCCGATTGATTTTGCCCGAATATGGCAGAAACGTTCAAAATATGATTTCCCATGCGATGGAAATTGAAAATCGTGTGGAGCGTAATCGTGCGGCTCAAGCAATAATTGAGGTGATGGGTCAATTAAATCCGCATCTTAGAGATGTAGATGATTTTCGTCACAAGCTGTGGACGCATCTTTTTGTAATGTCTGATTTCCAGTTAGATGTGGATTCGCCATATGAAATTCCAAAGCCCGAAATGCTTATGGAAAAACCTAATTTAATGGAATATCCCAAAAGTAAAATTAAATACGGGCACTACGGGAAATATACAGAGGCCATACTGAAAACATCGAAGTCATTAGAATCGGCAGATGAAAAAGAGTACCTCAAAAACGCAATGGCTAATTTTATGAAAAAACTGTATTTATCGCATAATAATGATGCAGTTGAAAATCATGTTATAGCTGAAAATTTAAAAGAACTATCTGCAGGAGATTTAATCCTAGAAAATCCTGATGATCTAGCCAATACCAGTAGCCTATTGCGTTCTATGGGAATGAATAAGAAGTTCAATAACAACAACAAGAACTTCAAGAATAAACACAAAAAGAAATTCAACAAAAAATAAGATGGCATCTTTTGAAATTTATGGTGGAAAACCTCTGAAAGGAGAATTAATACCACAAGGCGCTAAAAATGAGGCATTGCAAGTACTCTGTGCTCCACTTCTAACAGAAGAAAAAGTAACAATTTCGAATATCCCGGACATTGTGGATGTGAATAAACTTATTTCGCTATTACAAACCATGGGTGTAAAAGTCGAAAAAGTTGAAAAGGGAACGTATATTTTTCAAGCAAAGGACATTGATTTAAAGTACTTGGAAACTGAAGATTTTAAAAAAAGAGCTTCGTCCTTGCGCGGATCGATTATGATTGTCGGTCCATTATTAGCAAGGTTTGGAAAAGGTTTTATACCTAAACCAGGTGGTGACAAAATAGGAAGAAGACGATTAGATACTCATTTTGAAGGTTTTGCAATATTAGGTGCTAAATTCAATTATGATGCTGGAGAACATTTTTATTCTGTTGAAGCTAAAAAATTAAAGGGTACATATATACATTTAGATGAAGCTTCGGTTACGGGTACTGCGAATATACTAATGGCTGCGGTTATGGCAGAGGGCAAAACTACCTTCTACAATGCCGCTTGTGAACCTTATATTCAACAGCTATGTAAGATGCTTAACTCAATGGGCGCCAAAATCGAGGGAATCGGTTCAAACTTGTTACATATTGAAGGAGTAAAATCTCTAAAAGGATGCTACCACCGTATTTTACCTGATATGATAGAAATTGGTAGTTTTATAGGTTTGGCGGCCATGACTCAGTCTGAAATCACCATTAAAGATGTAAGTTGGGATAATTTAGGAATAATTCCAAATGTTTTCAGAAGAATGGGAATAAAATTGGAAAGAAGAGGAGACGATATATACATTCCAGCTCAAGAAAAATACGAAATTGACACATTTATAGACGGTTCTATCTTAACCATATATGATGCGCCATGGCCAGGATTTACACCCGACTTATTGTCTATCATTCTAGTTGTAGCATCGCAAGCCAAAGGGTCTGTGTTAATCCATCAAAAAATGTTTGAATCTAGGTTGTTTTTTGTGGATAAACTCATTGATATGGGCGCTCAAATAATCCTATGTGATCCGCATAGAGCAACAGTGATTGGATTAAATAGAGAACATAGTCTGCGTGGTATAAGTATGACAAGTCCAGATATTCGAGCAGGTGTGTCCCTTTTGATAGCGGCTTTATCTGCCAAGGGAAAAAGTACGATTCATAATATTGAACAAATAGATCGTGGTTATCAAGACATTGAAATTAGGTTAAACAACATTGGTGCTGACATCCGAAGAATCGGATAATGAAAAGGTCAATTCTGTTTTCATTAATTGGCTTATTAATTTTAATTGGTATTCTCATGTGGAAAAATTATTCACCAGGAATACCACAAGGCGAAAAGGCTCCAATTTTTGAAGGAATCAATCATCAACAAAAAGCAATTTCTCTTGATAGTTACAAGGGTAAGATAGTCTTGTTAGACTTTTGGGCTTCTTGGTGTGGTCCGTGTAAGGAAGAAATTCCACAGTTAAAAGAAATTTATAAAACCTATAAAAACAGTCAGTTCAGAGATGCTGAAGGGCTCGAAATCATTAGTGTTTCTCTTGATCGAGATGAGGCGCAATGGAAATCGGCAATCGATTATTTTGAACTGCGTTGGCCGGGACATATTTTAGATGCTGACGGAAAAATTTCATCACAATATCGGGTAAATTCAATTCCCCATGTATACCTGATCAATGGTAAAGGAGAAGTGATAGAGAACGGTGTTGATTTAAGAGGTGAAAAATTAATAGAATTGATTAAGAGTCAACTAAAATAATTTTATCAAGTGTATAGGCGATTAATTCATTCATTTTTTCAGTATAACCTTTAGAGAACTCGAAATTAGGTCGGTTGGCAACACCTAAGCAAATGGTACATGTTTCATGACCTAACGCATCACCGAGAGCAAAGAGAGTAGAGCTTTCCATTTCAAAATTTAGAATTTTTGTGCCATTCCAATTAAAACTACCCAAAGGTAAATGTAAGTTTTCCGTATGAGTTTTAAGTCGTAAGGAGCGACCTTGAGGACCATAGAACCCTGAGCTTGTAATGGTTATTCCGGAATTAATATTATTTGAAATTAATAAATTATGTAATTTCTCTGATGAATGAATCGCATATGGTTCAATTTGATTAGGGATGTTGATGTGTGATAAAAATTGATTTTTTAACGACATATCTGACTCATTAAACGCTATATCATAAAAGTGTGCAACGTTATCAAATCCAATAGCGTGGCTTGATAAAATAAAAGAATGAACAGGTATATCCGGTTGGAGAATGCCACAGGTTCCAATACGAATAATACTTAGTCTCGTTTTTTGTTCTAATTCGATTCGAGAGTTCAAATCTATGTTAACCAAAGCATCTAACTCGTTAATGACAATATCAATATTATCCGTGCCTATTCCTGTTGAAAGTGCAGTGATGCGATGTCCTTTGTAGTGACCGGTGTGACAGACAAATTCTCTATGTTGAGATTGGTGTTCGATATGATCGAAGAAAGATGAAACTTGACTGACACGGTCTTGATCTCCGACGATTATAATTTTTTCTGAAATATTTTCTCTATGTAGTCCTAAATGATAAACTCTATTACTTTTATCGAGAACTAAATCAGTAGCAGGGAAGAAACGCATAGTGTTATTTCAACAAACTTCCGAAAACTTTTGAAAGCAATTCTGTAACTTGGGCTGCGGGATCTTTACGTATTTTATTCTCCTCCTTGGATACCATTAAAAAAAGTCCATCAATTGCTTTTTGAGTAATGTATGCATCTAAATCAGGGTTTAGCTTTTGCCCACCTGTTAATGTCATGGCATTATTATACTTTGTAATGATTGGATTCCAATACTCTGTTAATTTAACTCGTGAGGTTGCCTCTTTAACCTTAGGCGAAAAAGCCGCCACTAGTTTCGACGACGTATTGTCTTTTAAGAATTTTGTCGCTGCTCCATCTCCACCGTTCAAAATGGCAAATCCATCTTGCACAGACATATTTTTAATAGCATCTGCAAAAATGGGAAGTGCTTCTTTTGATGCTTCTTCAGCCGCTCTATTTAAAGTTGTCTCAAATTTTTCTACTTGTCCATCCAGTTTCCATTCGAGTGCTTTATCTCGAACTTTTTGTGCGTCTGGAGGAAAAGGTAAGCGAATCTCGTTATTTTTTAGAAAACCATCTGTTACTGAGGTAAGTGAAACCGAATTTTTAATTCCCAATTGTAATGCTTCTCTCAATCCGGCAATTACTTCATCGTTGGTAAGTGAAGGTTTATTATTGGATGAATTAGATGAATTATTCACCAGATTTGAAGCCTCATTTAATACATCACAAGAAAATAATAAAGCAATTAGTCCTAAAAATATAGTTGTTTTTTTCATCGATTTTATCTTAGTACATTCACAAACCCTGTTTTGAAATCCCTTCCATCGTTATCCTTCATTTTGTACGATATCTTCCAAGAGTAAGTACCGTTTTGAACAATTCTACCATTATAGGTACCATCCCACGCTGCCTTGGCATCGAAAGATTCCCAAATTTTTTCTCCCCATCGGTTGAAAATTTCGAGATGGAAATTCTCAAAATCTATACCATCAATAATAAGAAACCAATTTTGATTGTGTTCGTCATCATCTGGAGTAAAGGTATTAGGTGCATATATTATGATATCTGGATCGATTTCGATTTCTAAGGTGATGGAATCAGAACAACCTTCAGTTGTTGTTACGGTTAATGTAATAGGATAAGTTCCAACTTGACCTTCAGGATAACTGAACAATGCGCTTGATCCTACGTTATTTATTGATAGCGCACCGGGACTTTGCCAATCCCAAATACTAATATTTCCGGTAGAGATGTCAGAAGCCTGTATATTTGTTTCAAACCATGTAGCAGGATTTTTAGAAATTGTAAAATCAGCAACTGGCAATGGAGTAACTTCAACAATATTTCCAATATACGAAGTGTATACACAACCATAGTTAGAAGTAACTGTCATTTGAACATCGTAAACTCCTACACTTGGGAATGGTGCCGTTAAGTCTTCAGAACCAACAACATTATATACCGCTCCATTTGAAAATGCATATTGAGTAAATGCAATCTCTCCGGCATTAGTAGAAGTGTTTGTGAAAATAAATTCTCCTGGAACACAATCACGTGGTTTATCAGGAATCACATTTGGATTAATATCTACTGGAAAAGTAATTGTAACGCACTCTTGGGCTGGTGGAGATCCACATTGTTCAGTTAATGTTAAACAGTAAACTGTGCCGGATGTGTTGGGTCTTACTGAAATGCTACTACCCGTGCCTGCTGGATTTGTTCCTTCCGTCCAAGTATAAATATAAGGAGATGACCCACCTGCTCCAACGGCATTAAGTGTAATATAAGTTCCTGGGCAAATCATTGAATCAGGAGTTATGAAGGTAATTGAAAGCGGATCTGGCTCACCAATTGTAATCTGAATCGTTTGAAAGCAATTGTTAGCATCGGTAACGGTTACTGTATGAACATTAGCATTCAAATCATTTGCAACATTCGTGGTAGAACTTGAAATATCCCAATCATAACTATAAGGAGTTGTACCTTGCGTAACTGTAATTGTCGCAGATCCATCTGAACCACTATTGCATGTGACATCTGATTGATTCGCAATAACCAACGCTAGCGTTGGTATTTCCGTAACATTGACTGTAACCGTACCGGAGCAACCAATACTCGAAGTTACGGTGCAAATATATGTACCGGCTGCAAGACCCGTTGCTGTTTGTGTAGTCTGATTTAATGGGTCATTCCACTGATAACTTACTGTACCTAACACTGGGATCATAGTCGCTGTAGCAGTGCCATCTGAACCACCCGAACAAGATACTTGAGTCATTGAACCCGAAAATTGCGCAGGTGTATCTCCGACTGTGACTGTTGCGTTTGCAGTACAGCCATTTCCGTCCGTCATGAAGACAGTGTATGTTCCTGCGGTAACATTGTTTACAGTTTGAGAAGATGACGCAAGTGCAGGCCAACTAAACGTGTAAGGAGCTGGAGAGTTTGCACCTGGAACAGCAGTTACTGAACCCAATCCTTGTGAACAGATATCAGGAGTAGAAGTTGCTGTTAATGAAGGGTTGGTAACGGTGATCCATGTAGTATCAGCTGTAATTGAACCAATAGCAGTTCCGCATGCAGATCCTGATAAAAAATAACCTGATGTTCCTGCGGGAATAGGATAATTTGGTGTTGTAGATGGTAAATTTAATACACCATTATTGTATGGAAATGTAGCTAGTATTGTTCCTGCTGCATTGCATGCATTCCAAACAAAATTACTTCCAGGACTATTTACCATAACATAAGGTATCTGAGTAATGGAATATGCATTTGTATTGGTTGGACTTGTCGGTGTGTATCTTCTTCCATCCTGATTAGCGCCCCAAACGGTGTTATTTCTACCTGGTGTTGTATGAGCAACTGTCATGGCGTTATTTTCTGTACCTTGTATCGCTAGACCACTATTCCATGTTGTACAAATTGGTTTGTTTCCAATATGATATTCGACAATATTTGAAGTTTCATACAATATTATAGCCATGTAATTACATTGCGAAGTACAACTGAACATGTAAATATCTTTATAGAGTACAACAAACTTTCTATTGGGAGCGGTTCCGACGGTTTGATACTGAATTTGTCCACCCAAAGATGGGTTGATATCCTGATAAGTAATCATTGCAGAATTTCTAGCCCCGGTTATTACTGTATTTGGAAGTGCACCGCCAGTTAAGGACCAAGGACAATAGCCGCCAGCCTGAGCAGTATTGAAAGAAACTAGTCCATTTGAACCGATAACGCATTGCGTATAGTTTGATCCGTAAAAATTGAAACTAAAACCAAGATTCACAGCTGCCGACCATACATCATCAGAAAGAGACACATTCGTTGGAGCGTTTAAATAGATTCCAGCAGCATTATTTGTATTTCCTCCGGTATTACAGTTCGTAATAGTTACTGTTTGACCAGAACAAATAGTAGCATCTTGTCCTAAACATAAAGCGACATTTGAGCCCGCAAGGGAAAAGTTATGTAAAGAAATGATTGCCGATACTGCAATTAATAGTGCGTTTTTCATTTATTTTAGTTGGTTTAACTTAAAACGATTCAAAGTTACAAAAAGTTGCCTTGGACAAGTATGATTTTTTTTATAAATCATGTATGAAATATCTAATTAGTGTCAATTTAACACTTTAAACAATTACAAATAATCTCATTGAAGGAAAGAAAACTTAATTAAATTTGCCCCTGTTAACCATAAATAAACACAATATGTCGAATAAATTTCATGCAGAGATTGAAGCGTTCATGTCTCGAGTAAAAGAAAAAAACGGTCATGAACCTGAATTCTTACAGGCAGTTCAAGAGGTAGCGGAAACAGTCATTCCTTTTATTGAGGAAAATCCGAAATATAAAACTGCGAAAATTCTAGATCGAATTGTAGAACCTGAACGAACAATTATTTTTAGAGTACCGTGGTTGGATGATCAAGGAAATATTCAAGTAAACAGAGGTTACAGAGTGGAATTTAATTCAGCAATAGGACCATACAAAGGTGGCCTTAGGTTTCATCCATCTGTTAATCTATCCATATTGAAATTTTTAGGTTTCGAGCAAATCTTCAAAAACTCTCTTACTACTCTTCCTATGGGTGGTGGAAAAGGTGGTTCTGATTTTGACCCAAAAGGAAAATCAGATAATGAAGTTATGAAATTTTGTCAATCATTTATGACGGAATTAGCTCGCCATATCGGAGCTGATACGGATGTCCCTGCTGGAGATATTGGTGTTGGTGGAAGAGAAATTGGCTACATGTTCGGTCAATACAAAAGATTAAGAAACGAATTTACTGGGGTACTAACAGGAAAAGCCAGAAATTGGGGTGGTTCATTAATTCGTCCAGAAGCAACAGGTTACGGAACAGTTTATTTTGCTAAAGAAATGTTAGCAACTAAAGGTGATTCCTTCAATGGTAAACTAGTTGCAGTTTCAGGTTCAGGTAATGTTGCTCAGTATGCATGTGAGAAAGCTACTGAACTAGGAGCAAAAGTGGTGACTTTATCCGATTCTGAAGGATATATTTACGATGCGGATGGAATTGATGCAGGCAAATTGGCTTATGTCATGGAGTTGAAAAATGTTAAACGAGGTAGAATTTCAGAATATGCTGCGAAGTATCCAAATGCAAAATTTGTAGCTGGAAAAAGACCATGGGAAGTTAAAGTTGATATTGCGTTACCTTGTGCAACTCAAAATGAATTGAATGGAGAAGAAGCAAAAGTTTTAATTTCTAATGGTGTAAAGTGTGTAGCAGAAGGTGCAAACATGCCTTCAACTCCGGAAGCAATTACTGCTTTTCAACAAGGTGGTGTACTTTTTTCTCCAGGTAAAGCTTCGAATGCGGGAGGTGTAGCTACTTCAGGATTAGAGATGTCTCAAAACTCGTTGAGATTGTCTTGGTCGAGAGAAGAAGTTGATCAACGTCTTCACGGAATTATGGTTTCAATACACGAAGCATGTGTGAAATATGGTAAAAATGAAGATGGTTCTATCGATTACGTTAAAGGAGCCAATGTTGCTGGTTTTGTAAAAGTTGCCGATTCAATGATTGATCAAGGCTTGGTATAATTCCCTTAACGAATAAAAATTAAAGCTGTCTTCGGACAGCTTTTTTTTTGGATTTATGTGAGGTTATATTAATAATCATTATTTTTGTTTAGAATTATTCTAAATAATGAGTCAGAATTCTTGTCCTTTCAATGAAGAACTGAGCTGTCCTTGGGCGAATACTCAAACGGACACAAAAAAAACAAAATGTTGCAAGAAGTACAAGAAAAAAGGACATGCTTGTAAAAAATGTCCGAAATTTGGATAATTACGCTGATCATTGAAAGCTTGTCTTTGTTTTTTTATTTTATTATTTAATTTCAGTACCACATTCTGTCAAATTCACAGAGAATTTAGTGTTGGAACGAGTTATGTGTCTTCACAGTATGATATTTTTCATAATGTTGGTTTAAGTTTGAAGAAAAATAAATTTGGGTTCAATCAAGAAATAGGACTGAGCCATAAATATTTGGAAATAGGCAAATTTAATTGGCGTTTTCAAGAACAATTTTGTTACGACATGCCACTATCAAAAAGATTTGCATTTCAAAATGGTTTATCAGTAGGATTATCAACACAACTTAATAATTCAGGATTTTATCGACTCGACGAAAATGTGTTTTTTGGATTACATTTTAAAGGTTTTCTCGGAGTTTTTTTGAGAAATTACGTCGGAATAATGCATCAAATGAAAAGAAATACACACTTATTTACAAAGGTTAATTTTGCTACTCAAATTGGTGTAAGTTATGAATTTTAACCGATCAGTTCTTTTTTTACTCACATTGCTACTTCTTTTTTCTTGTAGAAAGGCTACTATTTGTCGTGATATTGAAGTGTTCGGACATGCTGCCATGGGATTATCAATGCCAAATTCTGGTTATCACGCGAATAGTTTGGAAGCAATAAGTTTGGCATCAGAATTCCCCACCTTAAAAGGAATTGAACTAGATGTAAGAATGTCTAAAGATGGTGAATTATGGTTGTTTCATGATGATTTTTTAGAGGATGAAACTACAGGTGCTGGTTGTGTGGAAGAGAAGATGAGTGTTGAACTGGAAACTATTCATTATAAATCTTTTCATAATGAAAAATTGATGAAATTGTCCTCAATTACCTTTGATAGTACTAAAACTTATTTTTTAGATTTGAAATGTTACAACGCATGTGCAGAAGTACTTGTGAATCTCGAAACATTTAAACAAAAACTTGATCTTTTGGCTAAGCCGAATTTGATTTTGATTCTTCCTACTAAGGATTTATTTCCATATTTTTCCGTAGACTATAATTGTGTGCTTTCCAGTGATAATATCGAATTAATTCGTCAAGAGTTTAATACGAATGATTGGTATGGAGTAGCAATTCGAAATTCAAAAATCAGTGCGGAAGTGGTTCAAGAATTCGTTTCAAACGGCAACAGAGTTTATTTGTATGATATTCGTTCACCCAAGGGTACATTAAAAGCTATTAAAAAGAAACCAACGGGAATAATTACAGACGATGTATTTGCGGCACAATCAATTTGTAAATAAAAAAGGCCTTGTTACCAAGACCTATTTTCAGCGGAGAGTGAGGGATTCGAACCCCCGGAACCTCGCGGTTCAACGGTTTTCAAGACCGCCGCAATCGACCACTCTGCCAACTCTCCGAGGCAAAAGTACTAATTGTAGATTAAAATGCAAGAAATAAGTAAAAAAAAGATGCTGAAATTTATGCGAAGGAGATAATTCTAGTAACCCACTTTATTTCGAACACGATTTAAGACCTTCTGAGCCACCTCTCTAGCCTTAAGTGCACCAATTTTCAATTCCTCATCGATTTTTCTTTTATCTCCCATGAGTTCAGTGAAAGTTTTTCGCTCCTTTTCAAATTTTGTAAGAATTAGTTCGAAAAGTGCTTGTTTGGCATGTCCGTATCCGTAATTACCATTAAGATAATTCTGAGTCATTTCTGTGATTTGCTCCTTACTCGCAAGAAGTTTGTACAACGAAAAGGTATGACATGTGTCGGGATTTTTTGGAGCCTCAAGTGATGTGCTGTCAGAAACTATCGACATAATTTGTTTGCGAAGTTCTTTTTCAGGTAAAAAAATGTCGATATGATTTCCTCTTGATTTGCTCATTTTTTCACCGTCGGTTCCAGGAATCAACTTGGTTGATTCACTAATTTTATCTTCCGGTATTACAAAGGTTTCACCATATTGAAGGTTGAATCTGTTGGCAACATCTCGAGCCATTTCAATGTGTTGTTTTTGATCTTTTCCAACAGGTACAATTTCAGCGTCATACAATAAAATATCCGCCGCCATTAATATTGGATAAGAAAATAAACCACCATTTACATCTTCAAGTCGGTCCGCCTTATCCTTAAAACTATGAGCAAGAGTTAGCCTCTGATATGGGTACATGCACAATAAATACCACATCAATTCAGTAACCTCGGGTACGTCGCTTTGTCTGTAAAATACGGTTTTATTCGTGTTCAATCCAAATGACAACCACGTAGCAGCAGTTGCATAAGTGTTCTCTTTAAGTAATTCTCCGTTTTTGATTTGTGTCAAAGAGTGCAAATCAGCAATAAAAAGAAACGATTCATTTTTCTCTTCAGCTGAAAGTTGAATGGCTGGAATTATTGCTCCTAAAATATTACCTAAATGTGGAGTTCCTGTTGATTGTATTCCGGTTAGAATCCTTGACATAGCGTAAAATTAAGGAATTCTTTTTTTCTAAGTTCAAGTTATTACTTTAAAATTGTAGATTTGTTCATGCGCTATATCCTTGGTGTTTTTGGGTTAATATGGAAATTATACATCGCCGTAATATTTTGTGCGTTAGCTATCATTTTATATCCCTTTTTTCTGATTGTGCTCATGAATCCAAAATGGAAGAAAATGAGTTTCAATTTGTTTATTTTTTGGAGTTGGATGATGCGTTTATTTTGTTTCTATCATGTCAATAAAATAACGGAAAGCAAACTTCCTGATGGTCCATATGTCATCGTTGCAAATCACAGTTCTTATCTGGACATTTTTTTTATGTATTCCCTTATACCAAAACACCCTTTTGTATTCTTGGGGAAAAGTGAAATTTTAAGTTACCCAATAATAAGAACTTATTTTAAAAATTTAAATATACCCGTTTATAGAAAGGATAAAAGTAAAGCTGGCCATTCGTTGTTGTTGGCGGAAAAGGCTATTCAGCAAGGTTGGTCTATTGCGATTTTTCCCGAAGGCGGAATTCCAGATGATGATAATCCGAAAATGATTCCATTTAAAGATGGAGCTTTCAAACTAGCAAAATCGCTAGAGATTCCAGTTGTACCGATAACATTTTTGAATAATTTCTATCTTTTTTCAGATCCAACTTTGATATTAGGTCCTGCGAGACCAGGAATCGCGGATGTAATCGTTCATAAGGTAGTTTCTAAAGAGCAGGTGCAGTCTATGTCTGTAAAAGAATTACGAGAACATTGCTTCGATATAATTAGCCAACCGCTTGAAAAAAGGTATCCATCACTTCATCAAAAAGATTAATTTTGTTTTATGGAAATAAGTCAAGAAACTATTCTTCATATCGCTAAACTATCTCGTCTTGAATTTAAAGGCGAAGAACTTCAAATAATTAAGGGCGATTTAGAAAAGATTATTGGTTTTATGGACAACTTAAGCTCTGTTAATACAGAGGGCGTGGCTCCTCTTATTTTTATGTCTCAAGAAAAAAATGTGCTTAGAGAAGATGAGGCCACAACAACGGTTTCCAAAGAAGATGCACTGAAGAATGCTCCGAAACGTGACTCTGATTATTTTAGAATCCCTAAAGTTCTTGATAAGTAATTGCTACTTCAGAAGTCCTAAACAAATTTTCATGCGAATCACATTCATAGCTGCTGCTTTAACTTTAGCTCTAAATGATTCGTCTTTTTTATACATTGCCAAAAGTTCAGCGTGTGTCTTTTTTGCATCTAATGGCATAAGTACTATGTCACAGCCTGCTTGAATAGCTTTTGTTGCAGATTGAGGCACGGAAACAACACCACCCATGTTCATAGCATCTGTAACTATGAGTCCTTTAAAGCCTAACTCTTTTCTTAACAAATCGGTTACAATTTTTTCTGAACAAGTTGAAGGGAGACCATTAGTATTGTACTTGGCATTATTCTGAACAGCAATATGTGCAACCATAATTGATAGAACACCATTCTTAATTAATTCAGGGTAATTTTTTATTTCTTTTAATTCTCCGTCAATCATTTGTAATGACTTATGTGTATCTCCTGAAACTAAACCATGACCCGGAAAATGTTTTGCTGTGGCAATAATCCCTTGTTTTTGAGTTTCTTGAATGAATGCATTCGACCATGGAATGAGTTGTTCAGGTTTAGATCCAAATCCTCTGTACCCCACTGTAGCATTTCCAGCCACATCGACCACAGGGGCAAAATTGTAATTAATGCCAATAGCGTTTAAATCATCCGAAATTGTTTTAGCAACTTCGACAACTTGATCATAGGTACTGATTTCACTTGCTTTTTTCACAAGTGTAGAGCCATTTATTTTTCTATTGACTAAGCTAGGCTCGGCATCCGCACTATATAAGAAGGGAAGGTTTCCAAATTCTTTATTCTTGGCTTCAAAAGACTTAATGAATCCCGTAAATTCATCTTTCGTTCCATTCAACATAAGTACACCACCAATAACTCCATCTTTAATATGCTGATCGATTGTTTCTCTTGTTTGGCCATATTTACCAACTGCAGGCATTATTAATTGAGCAATAATTTGATTTTCGTTAAGTTGCTTAAAAACACTTTCAACTTGAGCGTTAAGTTCTTTATTTTCTGAAAGATAATCATTCAAAGTAAAGCTCTTGTTCACTTTTGGCCTTGGTTTATTTTGTTCAGGAGTTGTTTCTCTATTTGTTTGATCCTGCGCACAGCTTTGAAATAAGAGTAGCGATAGAAAAAGACCAGAAAAAAATGTTTTCATAAAATTTGATTTCGACAAATATAGCATGGTGTAAGTAGTTATGTTGTTGTTTAATTTCTATTTACAAAACGCCATTTGTCAATAACTATGCCTTTGAATTTAATTTCCAATAACCTTATTAAAATAATAGTGAAAATCAACAAATTTAAAAGCTTCCCCTCGATTCATTTGTTCCGCCTTATGTATAACGTTATTCTGAGTTATAAATTGATATCCCATAACTGGTTTGTTGACTTTCTCTCCCGTTAATTTTCCTGTTAAACCAAAGCGTAAATCATAATAGGATATGGTATCATTTTTTTGTTCTAAGATGTAATAGCCATTCGACATGAAATTCAATTTATCACTGTAATTTCTATCCTTCCACTTTAGATTTTCCAGTCGAATGTTGCCTTTGGGTATTCGTTCAATTTTCTTTTCATCTCCATTAAAAATAGAAATGTAGTAAACATAATAAGTGGAATCATCTTCCCCTAAAGTATACCAGTAAAAGCTGGTTAATGGCATAGGTGTTACCATCGATCTATTGACAGATATGTGTTCATTAGAAAAGACAGTTTGGGTTTGTGAAAGTAAAATTAATTTGACGATAACACCCCAAATTAAGTAGCTACTCGAATACACTATTCCGATTAAATTAATCTTAAATCGTTTTGGATTATCTCTTTTTAAAAACATTGCCCAGACCAAACAAACCAAAAAGGGGAGGGTATATAAAGGATCTATTACAAAAACAGTGTTGAATGTTATACGCGTGTCTAGGGGCCAAAAAAACTGGGTACCGTAGTTTGTAAACATATCCAGCATTGGATGTGTGATCAAACCCCAGAAAAATAAGTGAAGCCAACACTTAAATGAATATTTCTTCTTGTAAATATGAAAAAACACCCAGGCTAAAAGAGGTCCAAAAATTATTGAAAATAATATAGAATGTGAAAATCCTCTGTGCAAAAGAGCTGCATCAATTGGATGGTAAAAAGCCCGCAAGAAAACATCTAAATCAGGTATGGTTCCCGCAATCGCTCCCCAAAATATGGCCTTGTTACCCATTTTTTTTCCTGCGACTAATTCAGCAACAGCTCCACCTAATACAATTTGAGTTAATGAGTCCAAATTAGAGTTTTATGTCGTGAGTGAATGTTGCTAATCTCAAATTATTCATTACCAAAGTTAATGAAAGATATATCTAATTTTCCCCGGTAATACTTTAGAATTGAATTTTATTGAATAACATCCGGGTAAATATGATGAAAAGTTTTCTAAGAAGAAAAGTTGATGCGCTGAGTCATAGAAAAATAGTTCTTGAATTGGTTTTTTAACCTGAAAAAAAAGAGTTCCTACTCCTGTTTCCGTTGAATAATTGATTTTCTCTAGTTTTAATTTGCCTTTCGATCTACAATTTCTTGTTGGGTAAAGAAATTCGAGATACCGAAGATCTCCATTAATTACCTCGATGATATGGGTTTTTTCTGGAATTTCAACTTGTAAGTTTAGTTTCCAGGAAGATTGTTCCAAGACCTTGTTATTTTTCGAGATTTTCTCTCCCTTTTTCGAGTAGAAATTAAATTCAATTTCTTGTTTTTTTGCGGATAAGTTTGTTGAAGTGGCATATAACTCACCCTTGTCGAACAAAATTGCATTTGAATGGAATAAATAGGGTAGGCTGTAAAAAAGTGCCTTCGGTTGATTTAAATAATCGAGAGAAGACCACGTCGGTCCGGGATAACAATCGTTGAACTGCCAAAACAAAGAACCCATGCATCTTGGGGCATCTAAACGATGTGCTTTGATCGCAGTTTCCATCGCAATTTTCTGTACTAACTGAGATTGATACACAAATTCTATAAAGTTCTTTGGTTTCCTGAAGTAGTTCAATGCGTGTTGTTCAATTTTTTTATTACCAACATAGCTTTTTTGATGATGCGATAGAATTGGATTTGACAAATCCCAATTTTCATGAGCAGTAATGTAGGTCATGGTTATAAGACTTGGAAAACTCTGAAAACCATACTCTGCATTGAATCTTCCAATGTTTTTTGAAAAATTAGAAATTTCGTCATTGCCATGCCAAACGCCCCAATAGTGCTGTGTGCCATGATCGAATCGCTCGGGAAGTCCCCAGTTGCTCAATGGGGAAGTATGCGTGTAAGGTAAAGTTGTGTATTTTGCTAAAACTCCTGGTATACTCTTTTGAAAAATTTGATCGTAACTAGTTTTAATGGTTTTTTGAGCGGATTCGTCTAATTTATATTGTTTTTGGAGACTCCAATATTTCCATGCAACTTCAACTTCGTTATTTCCATTGAATAATACCACACAGGGGTGCTTCGACAATCTAAACGATTGATATTCGATTTCTTTTTCTAGGTTGTCCAAAAACTCATGTTCACCCGGATACATGGCGCATGCGAACATGAAATCGTGCCAGACCATTATTCCATATTTAGAACATTGTTCGTAAAAATAATCATCCAAATAGGTGCCGCCTCCCCAAATTCTGACCATATTGGCACTTGAGGCTTTTATTTGATTTATTAAAGTGTCATAAACTTCCCAGGTGAGTTCAGATAGAAAAACGCGAGGAGGAATAATATTCATTCCTACACAAAAGATGGGATTTTGGTTAATGCTCAGCTGAAACTTTGTACCAATAGAATCTTGTTTTTGGTTTAGTTCTACTGATCTGATTCCGAAATAAAATGGGTGAGTTTCAATAACTTCATTTTTAAGATTAAGTAAAAGCAATGTATCGTAATATAGAGTAGGATTTCCAACACCGACAGGTTTCCATACGTCAGGATTCATAATTTTCATTGTGATTTCCCTACTATTTGCGAGTGCATGAATGGATGTCATGGGAATATGATTCGATTTTACGAAACCGTCAAACGACGTGTCTAGTTTTATATGTGCTGTTAATACTGCTGTATTTTCCTTTAGTTCTTGAGTTACAATTGAAATTCCATGGAAATTGGAAGTTCCGTTTTTATAAAAAATTACGGGCTTATCAATGCCAATGGTATTCATTCTCGCAGTCCAGTCCCATCCAAAGTGAAATTGAGGTTTGCGCGTAAGAGCTGAAACGTAGATGCTATCAACATCATTTGGAGCGGGATAATGAAATGCTTCGGTATTAAATCTTTCTTTATGGTAAATCCTAGGAGGCGTAAGGATTATTTCAATCGTATTTATTCCATTTTTTAAGAACTTATCAAGGTGAATTTCATGCGGAATAAAATAATTGGATGCCGAATAAATATTTTTTCCATTTACTATTATTTCCCCGTATGTATCAATGTTTTGACAAACTAAGGTAGAGTTGTTGTACTCTTCATTGATAACAATTTCCGTTTTTAATCGCCAGGAATAATTCTCAACCCATCGAAATTTTTCGTCGTTCTTTTCTATAAATGGATCAGGTAATTCTCCAGATGCAATTAATTTTTGCTGAATGCTTCCTTTGCTTCCAAATCTTTTCCATTCCTGCTTAATGGGATGTAAATACTTCCATACGAGTGTGTCTTGACTGCTAATTTTAATCCAAAGAAATAAGGAAATAACAGTTAAAACAGCACCTTTCATTTTTACCAATTTCTATCGAAAGGTGAATCCACCATTTTATCCTCGTCTTTTGTTTTTAGCGCATAATTAAAACCTGAATATACAGAGTATGCACCAACATTTCCTTTCTTATCTAGTGCTAAAAAACAGCATTGAAGATTCGTTAAATCTTTATTTTTTTTAATGATGCGGCTGACAGCTTCTTTACAAGCTTCTAGTGGTGAATAACCGTGCCTCATTAGTTCCACTACAGTATGGCTTCCTGCTATTCGAATGATTGCTTCTCCGAGTCCGGTAGCCGTGCATGCACCGATTTCATTATCAACAAAAAGACCAGCTCCAATGATGGGGGAGTCTCCAATTCTACCATGCATTTTATAGGCCCATCCTGATGTAGTACACGCTCCACTTAAATCACCAAATTGATCCATTGCAATCAGACCAATAGTATCATGATTTTCGTGATTTATTTCCGGTTTTTTGTAAACTTCTTTATTTTCTTTCTTCCAAGTTTTCCAATCTTTTTTTACCTCGGGTAGGGGAGTTTTACTTGTTTCAAAACCATAATCAAGGGCAAATTTTTTGGCGCCATCTCCTACTAGCATTACGTGTTGTGTTTTTTCCATTACAGCTCTAGCTACAGAAATAGGATGTTTTATTCCTTCTAAAAATCCAACTGCGCCGCATCTTCCTTCATGGTCCATTATGCACGCATCAAGAGTTACGTGACCATCTCTATCTGGTCTTCCGCCAATTCCAACACTCCGATTTGTAACATCCGATTCTGTAACTTTTACACCTTTTTCTACGGCATCAACTGCTTTTCCTCCTTCGGAAATTACTTTCCATGCGGCCCGATTAGCTTCAAGTCCATGAATCCAAGTGGATAATACAATCGGTCCGCTTGCCTGTGATTCATAGGAATGCTCTAACAATTCTGTTCCTTTCAACGGATTGACCATTGAGAGGGCACCTGTTGCTAGCCCAAGTTTTATAAAGGATCTTCTTTTCATTTCTCTCTTTTCAAGGCATTCAAATAATTATTGAACAATGCAGAGTTTTTTGAATGTGTAGCATAGTCTACTGCAAAATTATGTCGGTGCGAGTTATCTGGTTTTGCACACATAAACAAGTATTTTTCACTTGATCTATTCAAAACTGCATCCACTACTTTTGGAGAGGGGATGTTTATTGGACCCGGAGGCATACCTGTTTGCGTGTAGGTATTGTATGGACAATCTTTTACACGCATGATATCTTTTTCGTAAGGTTGACTTGGAATTCCAATTGGATCGCAGTAACGAACGGTTGGGCATGATTGCAACATCATGTTAGTTTCAATTCTATTCAAGTATACAGCAGCTATTGTAGACCATTCGTCAGGAACTAGATTTTGTTCTGCGTAAACAATACTAGCAACGGTAGTGGCTTCAAAGGGTTCTTTTAAACCAATTTTTTTAAGTTTTGAAATTCTTTCTTCCGACCAGAATTTTTTATATTCTGTTGCCATTCTATGAAAGTACTCTTCAGCATCTATATCGTAATACATGTTGTATGTATTTGGAATAAAAACGGCAGGAAGCTGTTCATAGGTCAAGTTGATACCTTCTTTTTTCCAGTTTTCAGGATCTCTGATATATTTGAATAAACTTGCACTGTCAACATCAATACATTTCGAAACTTTTCCACAAACATCTTGAATTGTACTACAGTTGTTGAACGTAACTTCCACTTCCACTTCGGCATTACCATTGCCTTTACTGTTCTTAGTGAACCCATTGAGCAGGTCCTTGTAACTAGAATTTGGTTTTATAACGTACTTTCCAGAAGCAATTTTATCTTCATTCAATTCTTTAAATTCTCCAACGGTTAAAAAAGCGTCTTTATCGTCAATAATTTTTGCTTCTGATAATTGATCAGCTAATGCACTAAGGCTTGTGTTCTTTTTCACGATAATTTCCACCTCCTTAGTGTTGATGGATGTTTTTTTACCCTTGAAGTAGACATTTGCCATTGGTACAATAAAAAATAGACTAATCAGTAATGCAATTCCTGATAAGATCAATATTAATGTTCTTTTAGACATAATTGATAGGTTAATTCGTTAAATCGTTTACCTTTAAATACGAGCCAATTAATTTTCTCTCCTACGCGTTTAAAGCCTAAATGTTCAAATAAAGCAATACTTGCTTCATTGTCATGGTGTATGAAGCACTGCAGGTTAGTCAAGTCGAGAATATCACGGCAATAAGCTATTACCAATTGTATACTTTCTGAGGCGAGCCCTTTTCTTTTGTTTTTCTCTGAAACAATTAGAATTCCTATACAAGCATGACCATGTTTAAAGTTTACATCATAAAGATCAAGGGTTCCAATTGGGTCATCCGTTTCATTTTGACAAATTATAAACCTTAATTGGCCGGAAGTTCTTAAATCAGATTGTTGATCTATCAAAAGATTAATGGAATGCATAGAAAATGGAATCTCCGTATTCGATACCTTCCAATTATCTACATTGTTTTCCCATTGAAATAACATCAATGCATCTTCTTTTTCAACAACTCTCAAATAGCAATTATCTCCTTTTAGCATGTTGCAGCGAAATTAGTTTTTTTTCAATATCCTTCAACTCATATTGTATAATTCCAGCTTCTGATGCTGCCACATTTAAAGTATACGTTTTTCCGATACATTTGCGCTTTTCCAATTGAAAAAGAAGTTCAGTAAGCTTTCTAGATGGGGCATTGAGGAGTTTAGCAACGGGTTGAAGGCAACTAGAATTTAAATTAGAAGATTTGTCAAATGAATCGTAAATCTGCGTAACTTCTTCTAGTTTACAATCGATTAACAATTCTACAAGCAAGAGTGGGCTTGATTTTTTTATTGCTAATTGAAATAATTTAGGGGCTTCCACATGTAATTCTTTCCCCGAGACCTTTAAGCTACAATAACTGCCCGAAATTGAAATCCCAACATGAGGCGCAACCTCATTGGGTTTCCAAATCCACAGGTATTTACCTGAGATTAAATTTGGATGTACGTTGCAGTGTACATTAGAAAACAGAAATTCAAATTTCAATTGTTCCATTAAAAACTGGAATAGCCGGTCCGGATAAGGAAATGTTAGAATAGTTGCCGTCGTTATAATTATAGTTTACCGTGAGTTGTCCACCTTTTACATTCACATTTACACTTCTTGAGCCTTCTATTGGTGTTAGTTCGTTTAAAATAATTGCACATGCAGTTGCACCGGTTCCACAAGATAATGTTTCGTCTTCAACACCTCTTTCATATGTTGCAATTTCTATTAGATTTTCACCTAATAAATTCATGAGGTTTACATTAATTCCTTCCTTTGAGAAATCATCGCTATAGCGAATTGATTTTCCAAATTCTCGAATGTGTTTTGAAGATATATCTTCAGAAATTTTCACAAAGTGTGGTGAGCCTGTGTTTAAAACAAAATCATTCTTAAGGTTATCAATTTTACTCACTGAATGCATTTGTATGCTGATATCTTTGTCAAAAATAGATGCAAAATGAACACCGTCGATTGCTTCAAATTTTGTTTCATTTGAAATTAATCCTAGTCTATTTGCAAAATGCACTGCACAACGCGAACCGTTACCACAAAAGCTCTTAGTCCCATCTGAATTAAAATAATTCATGTTAAAGTCTGAAGTTATTGATTTTTCTAACAAGATGAGTCCATCAGCTCCAATTCCAAACCGACGGTCGCACAGTTTCTTTATTGTTTCTAGGGATATGTTCTGTATTTGACCAGAGGAATTATCAATTATTATAAAGTCGTTTCCTGTACCTTGGTATTTCGTGAAATGAATCAATGACATAGATGCACAAAATTAAGCAATTATGCTTAACAATCTTTAACAGCCACAATGTACTATTTTGGGACTGATTTTTGTTAAAATTGCGTGAATCTTAAAATCAATTAAAATGAATTACGTTGGATATTTGAAAATTTTAGGTGTTAGTTTGGTTGGAGGAAGTATTCCTTATGTAACGAATGAAATAGTGCGAGAAGTACATACGGAAACCAAAGTTGAACGAATTACAGAAAAATCCCCCGAAACAAAGTTCGTTAGTGAGACAAAAATTGTGAACACAGGAATTGACTTTACAGATGCTTCAGCGCAAACTATTAATTCGGTTGTACACGTTAATACTAAAGTTGTACAAACTACTTTTCAGCGGGATATTTTTCAAGAATTTTTTTACGGACCAGGGGCAGGGGGAAGAGAATTTAAGCAATTTGGATCTGGGTCTGGATCAGGAGTTATTGTTTCTGCGGACGGTTATATTGTAACGAATAACCACGTGATAGAAAGTGCAAGTGAAATAGAAGTTGTTCTCAACGATAATTCAAAATATGTTGCCAAAGTAGTAGGTGCTGACCCATCTACTGATATCGCAGTTTTAAAAATAGAAGGTAAGAATTTTCAGGCAGTTAATTTTGGAAATAGCGACGATTTAAAAATTGGTGAATGGGTACTTGCTGTTGGTAATCCTTTTAACTTGACTTCCACTGTTACGGCGGGCATTGTATCAGCCAAAGCGCGAAATATAAATCTTCTTAGCGAACGTAGTGGCCAAGATATTGTACCGATTGAATCCTTCATTCAAACAGATGCTGCTGTTAATCCAGGAAATAGTGGAGGAGCATTGGTAAACACCAAAGGTGAGTTAATAGGAATAAATACGGCAATTGCCTCTCAGACTGGAAGTTATGCGGGTTATTCATTTGCTGTTCCCGTTAACTTAGTAAAAAAGGTGATGAATGATTTAATTGAGTTTGGTATTGTTCAGAGAGGTTATTTGGGAGTTAAAATTTCAGATGTTTCTCAAGAATTAAAGGAAAAAAATAAATTAAGAGATTTAAAAGGTGTTTATGTGGCTGAGGTTGTAGACGGAGGAAGCGCCGACAAAGCAGGAATTAAAAATGGAGATGTTATTTTAAAGATTGGCACAAAAGAAGTTAATTCAGTTGCTAATCTTCAAGAAGAAATTGGTAAAAAACGTCCTGGAGATAAAATAGAGGTATTAGTTCGTCAAAAAGATGGTGATGAAGTGATAAAAGAATTAGTATTGCGTAACAAAGAGGGAGAAACTTCCTTAATATCAAAGGAAGAAATTAAACGAAATGTTGCACTCGGAGCTACCTTTATCGAATTAACAGAAAAAGAGAAGAAAGAATTAAACATTTCTTCTGGTGTGAAAATTTCGGCAATTACGGCAGGGAAATTAAAATCCCTTGGTTTAGGAGTCGGTACTGTTATTACAAAAATTAATAACGAAACGATTGAAACAGTGGATCAATTAACGTCGAAATTAAATGGTAACAGTCGGGGTGTTTTATTGGAAATTATTAACACTTCAGGTCGAAAAGATTATGTTGGTTTTGGCTTATAAATTTAATCTTTTGGGCATAGTTTTTGGTGACAAAAAAAGTTATCAAAAATTGCTAAAAAAAGTGTGTTAATATTTTAAATTTCATTTTTTTTAGTTTTACTTTGCTACCTGTTCAAAAGAGTTAAATTAAGTAAATAAACAACGCGAAAAAGAGAGAATGAGACAGTTAAAAATTACCAAATCAATCACCAACCGAGAAAGTCAGTCATTAGATAAATACCTTCAGGATATCGGTCGAGAAGAGTTAATCACAGCAGAAGAAGAAGTTGAGTTAGCCAGAAAAATAAAAGCAGGAGATCAAAGAGCCCTTGAGAAGTTAACCAGGGCAAATTTAAGATTCGTGGTATCTGTCGCAAAGCAATATCAAAATCAAGGATTGACACTTCCGGATTTAATCAATGAAGGAAACTTAGGGTTAATTAAAGCTGCTCAGAAATTTGACGAAACCAGAGGGTTTAAATTTATTTCATACGCCGTTTGGTGGATTAGACAGTCGATCTTGCAAGCGTTAGCGGAACAAGCGAGAATCGTAAGACTTCCATTGAATCAAGTAGGGTCATTAAATAAAATAAACAAAGCATTTTCTAGATTAGAACAAGAATACGAACGTCCGCCTTCTGCAGAGGAATTAGCTGAGGCATTGGAAGTTCCTGAAGACAAAATTAAAGAGTCATTGAATGTTTCTGGAAGACACGTATCTATGGATGCTCCATTGACTACAAACGAAGATGGCGGTACCTTAATGGATGTAATGGCAAATTCTGATGCGCCTCGAACAGATCAGGCGTTGATGGCTGAGTCTTTGCAAAAGGAAATAGAACGTTCTTTGAGTACTTTAACGGATAAAGAAAGAGAGATAATCCGTTTGTTCTTTGGAATTGGAATGAATCATGGATTAACTTTAGAAGAAATAGGTGCTAAATTTAATCTAACAAGAGAAAGAGTACGTCAAATTAAAGAGAAGGCTATTCGTAGACTTCGACATACATCTCGAAATAAACTTTTAAAATCATATTTGGGTTAACCAAATGTTAAAATGTTTTGAAGGCTGTTGGTTCTCCAACAGCCTTTTCTTTTATATCTTTGCCCCACAATCAACAAGTAAGTATATATGGAATCAGTAATCGGTTACGAAAAAGAGCTTAAATCTCATATCGAAAGAGAACGAGCTGCAGTTAAATTACAGAGTAAAGTAGGTGAATTACTTTACGATAAGGGAGTAGAATTGGTTTTATTTAGACATCATTTAACAGATGTAACCATTTCCGAAATATTAAATCTACATGAATACGCCGGAAAAGTCGTAAATAAACCTATCGATGTTTTCACTACATCTGAACTTGCAGAAGAAATTTTGGCGATGTCATTAACTTCTGCTAAACTGGATATCGGAAAATTAGCGAGTGAGTGGCTAGCTGAGAAAGAGAATTATACGTCAAAATCTTCATTTTTATCATCAAAAATTGGAAGTCTCAACTCGGGAAGTGAGAATGGAACCGAACCTCGTGATGTTATATTATACGGATTTGGTCGAATTGGTCGTTTGGCTGCACGAGAGCTAATCAAACAAGCTGGCAAAGGACAACAGCTAAGGTTACGTGCTATTGTTACACGAGGAAATAGTGATAACGATATTATCAAACGTGCTTCTTTGTTAAGAAATGATTCTGTTCACGGTGCTTTTAAGGGCTCTGTCATCGAAGATTTATCGAATAAAACGTTAAATATTAACGGACAAATTGTTCAAATGATTGACGCATCTTCACCCGAAGAAATCGATTATACTCAATATGGAATAAAGAATGCTTTAGTAATCGATAATACGGGAGTATTCACTACAAGAGAGGCGCTTTCTCGACATTTAAAATCCAAAGGTGTGGCTAAAGTTTTGCTAACGGCCCCAGGGAAAGAGGTTCCTAACATTGTTTACGGAATTAACCAAGGAACACTTGATGTTGAAAATGAAACAATTTATTCGGCAGCATCCTGCACAACAAATGCGATAACGCCAATTTTAAAAGTTGTAAACGACAAATTGGGAATTGTAAAAGGTCATATTGAGACGGTACATGCATACACCAATGACCAGAATTTATTGGATAACATGCATAAAAAACCAAGAAGAGGTAGATCTGCCGCGATAAATATGGTCATTACTTCTACAGGTGCAGGAAGCGCTGTAACCAAGGTAATTCCGGAATTAAAAGATAAGCTTACAGCAAACGCTGTGAGAGTACCAACTCCTAATGGTTCCTTGGCAATTTTGAGTTTGGAACTAGACAAATCAACCTCAGTTGAGGAAGTTAACGCTTTAATTAAAGATGCAGCATTGAACGGTGATTTGGTAAATCAAATTTATTTCTCTTTTGATCCTGAATTAGTATCAAGTGATATTATTGGGAATACATGTTGTTCGGTTTTCGATTCCAATGCTTCTATAGTTTCAAAGGATGGAAAAAATGTGGTTCTTTATTCTTGGTATGACAATGAGTTTGGTTATACTAAACAAGTAATTCGATTGGCCAAATACATTTCAAAAGTACAGCGCGCGATCTACTATTAATTATAAGGCTCCGAGAGGAGCCTTTTTTGTATATTTGAAATATGTCCGAAATAATAATTGCAATTGATGGTTACTCTGCATGTGGGAAAAGCACATTGGCTAAGCAAGTTGCGGCGTATTTCGGTTACTTATTTATTGATTCTGGTGCCATGTATCGCGCGGTCACACTATTTGCATTGCAAAATGGATGCGTGATCGATGGAAAGGTAAATGAAAAAGCATTGGTTGCTTGCCTACCTGTTGTTCACTTGGAATTCAAGAAGGAGGCGGGGATTCCGAGAATTCACTTAAATGGTCGCGATGTAGAAGATGAAATCAGGAAAGGTCAAGTTCCAAATTTCGTATCACAAGTTTCAGCAATTAAAGAAGTTCGTGAAAAACTAGTGAATGAACAAAGAGCAATGGCAACTCTTGGTGGAGTGGTAATGGATGGAAGAGACATTGGTACAGTTGTGTTTCCGAATGCTGAACTTAAGATATTTGTTACGGCCAGCTTAGAAATTAGAATAGAAAGAAGATTTCAAGAACTTAAAGCAAAGGGAATAATTGTAGACAAAAGCGAAATAGCTAAAAATTTAAACGAACGAGATCATATCGATACAACCAGAATTGAAAGTCCATTAAGACAAGCGCCTGATGCCATCTTATTGGATAATACACAATTAACGAAAGAGGAGCAATTAAAATGGGTGGTTACCCATGTGAAATTATTACTTAATAAAAATCTTTCCTGAAACCTATTGAAAAATTAAAAATCAATGGACTATATAGATTTGTACTTTGTGCAGTCGCATTAGATGGTAAGGCTAAAAGAGAGTATGCCCCTGTTACATCCAAGTAAAAGGTACCAATAGAAGGGTCAGTATATTTAACACCACCTTGAAGACCAAGTAAAATACTTAAAATACTACCTTGAGACTCTTCCCCATTAGGAAGAGCATACTTCGACTTATCATAATAATCGTAATTTCTTTTTACGGTACTGTTCATTATCATAAAGCAATTTCCTCCGTATCCCGAAAATCCATTGTCATAACCATTGCCAAGATAGTAGCGCGTGCCTCCTTCGATTGTGAGGTGGCTTAAGGAAGCAACATATTTCGTTAATACTTGATATGGAATCGTATTAAAATCATATGCAGTTAAAAAAGTAGAAGAGCTATCGTTTTCATTTTGAGGAAAATAGTAGCCTAATCTCGCATACATGGTTAATTCATTACTCCGTGGCAACTCTCCACCAATATGTAATCCGTAAAAATAATTTGGTGTACTGAATCCTTTCAAAAATCCTGTGCCTCCGTTAACAGAAAACTGTGTTCTTGCAGTAGTTAAAACGAATAAACTTAGACAAAGTAATAAATAGCATCTCATTCTGTATGTTTTAAATAACAATTTTGATCGTGAGCACCTGGAAACAAACCAGCGCTCTTTAAAAATTCAGCAGCAATCTCTGTACCAACAAATTTAAAGTTCTTTTTTAACAATTTAGTCCAATCGTCCATAGTTTTTCTTTCGTTAATAATTAACCATTGATAGAAACTACCAAATTCTTGTTGAATCTGCAGGATTTTTTGAGCATTGAAAATGATACTCAGAATTTTTATTCTATGTCTCACGATTTTCGAATTCGCTAAAAGTCTTTTTATATCTATTTCTGAAAAATTTGCAACCATTTCAATATTAAAAGAAGAAAAAGCGTCTCTAAAAAATGTTCTTTTCTTTAAAATTATATCCCAAGAAAGTCCTGCCTGAAATATTTCTAAACAAAACCTTTCGAAAAGCACTTGGTCACTGGTAACCATTTTTCCGTATTCTGTGTCGTGGTATATTCGGTGAATATTTGAGATGTCTGGTGATTTGCAATACGAACAATAGGACATTTTTTCTTCAAATCTATGTATATTTACGTCATTAAATGAAAAAGAACATTCTCTTTTCTTTTGTTACTGCCTCGCTAACGTTCTTGGCTTATCAATTATTTCGAATTGAGACCTTTCATCATTTTAAAATAAAGCAAGAGGAAAATTTCCCTTTCGAATCAGGTTTTTATAATTTTAAAAATCACACTTTTCTTACGAACAATCACATAGACAGTGTTTTTTTCTTTGAAAAATTGACAAATTCAGAAAAAGAAGAAATTATGAGCCTAGTCTTGAACGAATTAAATACGGAAATATTAACTGAAGAAGAAATTATTTCCACTAGTACTTCTACAAAAGGTCTTGTTGTGGTAAATAATGTTTTATTTGTTTTGAGAAAAATTAATAAGCATTTTGAAATAGAAGATTCATATAATCTTGAAAAAGAAGAGGTGACCTATAAGGATGTTTTTTACAGTGATTATCAGAATTTAATATACCTTTTGGGTGTTGATAGGTCAAGAAAAAATGCCGTGATAAATACTTTTCAGCCGAATATTAACGAAATAAAGACCGTTAAATCATGGAAGATCGCTAATTCTGATATGTCTCCTTCTTCTATTTGTGTAGGAACAAAAGATAATTATGTATATGTAATGAGTAACTCAGGATTTTTGAAAATACTTAATGAGAAATACGAAGATTTTAACACTACTTATACATCTTTAATTGGTAAACAAGTGAAAATAAGATTTGAGAAGAATGGTAACATGCAAACACTAGTTGATTCTAAATTATTTAGGACTTATTGGGTAAAACTCCACCAGAATAAACAGCTAGTTAAGTAATCTATTTCTTGCCATCGGACCTTCATTAAATAGTAAGTCCACCATCGATAGATTAGAAACAAATTCACTTGAAAAGCCTATTACTTGTTGATAAACGAAACCAATATCTATGTTCCTTTCAAGAAAATTTCTAGTTAGAAGATTTTCATTATTTAAAACGAATTCTGTTGTTTCTATCAATTCAATTTTGATATCTAGACTTTTACATAGGAAATAGAGTAATTCTGAGTTTTTATCGATTAAAAATTGGTGATTTTTATTAATTATATGGTCGAGTTCTTGGAAATAGTCCTCAAAATAAGGTGAAGATGCGTATGCTGTTCTAATTGCTCTAGAATGAAGTGTTTGCCAATTCGTAGAATAATCAATTTCTACTTCCTTTGTTTTAAGCTTTTTTCCTTTTCCATGAACGACAGGTATACTCAATTGCTGAATACCATTAGAGGTTAAAATCTCACATCGGTTTCTAAAGGTTTGTTTTAAATAACTTTCATTTACCTCCATATAGAAATGAGAACCTAGAAATTCTTGAAAATAGGAGATCGAAGGAAGGTAAGCAGTAGGAAGTGGGTGCAAATTATTCAATAAGTTTGAAAATCCTATCCCAACGCACTCCCTTGTATGGGCTTTTTGAAAACCAGACAAGAGATGCTCTACCCACGATATGGTCTTCCGGTACAAATCCCCAAAAACGCGAATCTGCGGAACCATAGCGATTATCTCCCATCATCCAATAATAGTCCATTTCAACTGTGTAAGTAGTAGTTTTTTTTCCGTCAATGTAATATCCATCTTTTCTTTCTTCCAACGAATGACCTTCATATGCCGTGATAATTCTTCGGTAGTACGGAATTGTTTTCGGAGTAAGTGTTACTACTTGACCTTCAAAAGGTATTTGAATACGCTCAAAATGCGTGGTTGCATTGACAATATTTAAATCTTTCGGGAAAAAATCTAAATTTTTGATACGTTGGTAGTCCGTTAATTTAGCTTTGTCGAATTTCTCATCAAGTACTTTTGTCATTCTATTTTTCAAACCAGGAAAATCTTCCACTAAACGTTGCTTTTCGTTTTCGGTGAGATTTAAAACATATTCTCTTACTGGGATACTTTCTTGATTTGATCCGAGTTCCATGTATTCTCTGTATTCAATATCCATTCGGGTATGGCCTTGTTCATCGTTTTCTAAACCATAGGTCGCTTGTAAATCTGCAGGAGAGGGTAACATAAAGTCATCGCCCATTTTTACACGATATTTGAATGTTTGAAATTCAAAAATTTCCGAAGGCTGATCATTAATATACAATACTGCATTTTTAATTTCCATGAAATCTCCAGGTAATGCCACGCAGCGTTTGATATAGTTTTCTCTTTTGTCGACTGGTCGGTAAATCAATCCAAAATGCTCAATTAAGGTGTTTTCCATTCCATCCCATGCGACCTTGTCTTCTGCTAAACTTTTTCTTGCCGTTGCTGTCCAGGTTGGGTATTCTTTAATAAATCGTGAGGCATATTTTTTTAACAATGAGTCTCTGGCGTTCATTGTATAATATTGAGCAACATAACCTGGGTTAGATTTTTCTAGTTGAGACTTTATGGCGTAAATTTCGTTTTCGAACTGGTCTATAAAGAGACGTTTGGCCTCATTGATAACAATTCCGTGGTAATCATGTCCCATTAGTCCATTAGGCATTCTGGGATCAAAAACGGCTGTATCTCCTGAGGGATAATTAAATACTACCACATCGTTTCGTTCAATGTCACCAAATCCAGGCAATCGAAAATAACTTCCTTTTTCGAAGGTTGTGTACGACGGAATATTGATGAATGGTACGTTATTGTGAACGAGTGGGTGAGATAATGGTGTTACCGGAACTTTAGGGCCGTATGCCAATTTATTTACAAACAAGAAGTCCCCAACTAATAATGTTTTTTCCATTGAACCGGTTGGAATTTGAAAAGGCTCGAAAACATAAGTTCTAATGATTCCTGCGGCAATTAAAGCAAATAATATGGAATCCCCCCATTCTTTAACCCGCGATTTTTCACCTGGTTTGTCGCGCGAAACAGCATCTAAAATTGTTGTAATCAGATGGCCAATAACAGGAATACATAAGAATAAAACGATATGATCTCCCCATTTTCGGTCTTCCACTTCTTTTGAGTTTGCCCAATTTGTTTCTTTTCCATAGGCAGTATTTTCTTTGCTAATTTTCCAATACAGGTAATATGGAAATAAAATGCCTTGTAATGTATCAGTGAATGAATATTTCCCAAATCTTCTCAGCAAGGTAACATTCGCTACCATCATCATCACCAGGTGTACACCGGGAAATATTAGTAATAAACTCCAATAAGGCTTTCCAAGAGTAAATTTATAAAGTACAAAATAGTTATAGCCTGGAACGAGTGCCTCCCATTTTTCTCTTCCAGCAAGAGGGAAAATTTTCCACCATTGCGAAAGATAAGGGTTAACGAACAGAATAAATAAATAAAAATAAATAAATGGCATGGGTTATAAATTTAAGACATCGTTCATGGTAAATATACCTTTTTTATCTTTTAAAAACTCAGCTGCAATAACAGCACCAAGTGCAAAACCTTTTCTGTTTTTTGCTTCGTGTTTTAATTCTATAAAATCAATGTCAGATTCGTATTTGATAATGTGTGTGCCAGGAACTTCAGGTAATCTTGTGGCTTTTACGGGAATAGTATCAATATCGCATGTTTCATCGCTTAGAAGTTTCCAATTTTTGTATGCATTAAGTTCATTGACTAAACCATCAGCCAGTGTCACAGCAGTACCACTTGGTGCATCTAATTTTTGAACATGGTGAATTTCTTCAATGGAAACTATGTAATCTGACTGCTTGTTCATTAAGCGAGCAAGCAACTGGTTTAATTTAAAAAAAATATTTACCCCTACACTAAAATTTGATGCGTATAACATGCTACCATCGTTGTTCAGTATAAAATTGTTGAGTTCTGGAAGTTCATTCAGCCAGGCTGTTGTACCAACCACAACTGGAGTTTTCGCGTCAACGCAAGTTCTGATGTGAGAAGACGCTAATTTAGGTTGGGTAAATTCGATGGCGACATCTGCTTGTGAATTTTTTAATTTTTCAATAGTTATCGGATTGCTAGAATTGAATTTGGCGCAAATCTGATGTCCTCTCTCCGTTGCAATAATTTCAATTGCTTTGCCCATCTTGCCGTAACCAATTAACGCGATTTTCATGTGGCAAAGATAACGATTATTACCTGAATTTAAAGTTAAGTCCTACACCCGCTTTGTGCTGAAAAATATATGGCTGAACGTGAATACTTAGGTCGTCACTTACATCAAATTTGAGAAAGTGAGCTTCAACGCCTGCGTCTATAATTTGAATTCCATAGATTGCAAGTGTTAAAAGAACAAATAAATCGCGATTATTAAGGTATTGCTTCTGTAACGCGATCAAACCAAAATTGTCGTAATTGCTCCATTCAGCTGCGGGTGGATTGCCATCTAATCTGTTATAATATTCCGTTTTGACATTGTTCTGAGCGCTGTGATTTTGGTAAATGAAATAACCGGCAGTTCCAAGACCACCATAGATCAACGGAACTTTCCAATAAGCTGGTTTTATTTTTTTTTGAGATAAGCTGGCATTTCTAATTTGTCCTGCTCCTGGAATAAGGGCTGAATACAACATGCTTTTCTTGTAGGGATGTTTTTCTTTTGAGGTAGAATCAGTTTGAGCAAATGAAGAGAATGAAATGCCAATTGCTAAAGAACAAACAATAACTAATCGATTCATTCGCTTTTTAGCAACGTAAGTAACTTAAGGTATTCTTTTTCATTTTTAAAATGAAGCACGAATTTTCCTTTTCCCTTCTCATTTTTGGCTAGTTCAACTTTTGAACGAAATCGATCACTTAGGTAATGCGCAATTGCTTCAAACTCTGAGTTTGTTGGATACTTACTGGTTTTTTTGACAGAAGACGTGTTGTTTTTTACTTGTGAAACAAGTTCTACGCTTCTTACAGAAAGTTCTTCTTCGATAATTTTTGTAAGCATTTCGAGCTGCTCTTCTTCAGTAGACAAGGCAAGTAAGGCGCGTGCATGTCCCATGGTTATTTTTCTGTCGCGAACTGCTGCTTGTATAGTGGCGGGCAACTTTAACAACCTTAAGTGGTTCGCTACATCTGATCGCGATTTTGAAATTTTTGTACTCAGCTGCTCTTGGGTTAAATCACAATCATCGATCAATCGTTGATAGGACAGTGCAACTTCTATGGCGTTCAAATTTTCACGTTGAATATTTTCAACAAGTGCCATTTCGAGCATGGCTTGGTCATTAGCAATTCGAATATAGCACGGAACCTCCGTTAAACCTGCTTGAGCACTCGCTTTGAATCTTCTCTCACCGGAAATTAATTGATAGCGATCTCTACCCATTTTTCGTACGGTCAACGGTTGAATAATTCCGTGTTCGGCAATGGAAGCGGCTAATTGCTCGAGTGCATCTACCTCAAACGTTGTTCTTGGATTGAAAGGGTTTGCTTCAATTTGTTCAATTGGAATCATGGCAATTCCACCCACGGGGCTTTCCGTACTAGAGGTAATGTCTGTTCCTGAATTTTGTAAAAGTGCACCCAAACCGCGGCCCAAAGCAGGATGCTTTTTTTGATTAGAGCTCATGGTCTATTTGGATGTTTTTTTCGTCGTTACCAATTTTTGTTAAGTTGTTCTTCTGTAATAGCTCTCTGGCAAAGTTCAAGTAATTGATAGATCCTTTCGACCCAGCATCGTACATGATGATGGTGTTGCCATGACTCGAGGCCTCACTCAAAGTAGTGTTCCTATGTATAACTGTATCAAAAACTAATTCTTGGAAATGCGTTTTGACCTCTTCTACCACCTGATTGGCTAAGCGAAGTCTTGTGTCGTACATAGTTAAGAGCATACCTTCAATTTCCAATTCTGGATTAAGTCTACCTTGAACTATTTTAATTGTATTTAAAAGTTTTGTTAAACCTTCTAAAGCAAAATACTCACATTGTACAGGAATCATTACCGCATCAGCTGCAACCAAGGAGTTAACTGTAATTAAACCCAATGAAGGCGAACAGTCAATCAGAATGAAATCATAAGAATTCTTAATTTTTTCTAGAGCTTGTTTGAGTAAATACTCACGTTGAGGCAAATTAATCATCTCAAGTTCTGCGCCTACAAGATCTATGTGGGAAGGAAGAATATCTAAATTAGGACTTTGTGTGGTCAGAATCACATCTTTTGGATGAACTCCATTTACCAAACAGTCGTAGATATTTCGAACACTTTTAGGGTCAAAACCAGTTCCCGATGTGGAATTTGCTTGAGGATCTGCATCCACGATCAAAGTTTTATATTCTAAAACACCCAAACAACCTCCTAAATTGATACAAGTAGTTGTTTTTCCAACCCCTCCTTTTTGATTCGCAATTGCTATTATTTTTCCCATAATTCTAAATGTAAAGTTAAGGTAAAAACAAGAGTTTGTATATGAATTCAATCGATACTTTTCAACGTGATATCTACAGGTGGTGTTTATATCTTAGTATCTTTAGGAAGGAAATTCTACCACTTTTTAAATTGCAATTTGAATAAATTCAGTAAAAAAATGATTAATTTGTTAGTGTTATTGATGAAATATTTGTAATATTGCACCCCCAATTTAACGGGAAATTGAAAATTTGTAGAGATGAATATTATTAGAGAAATCCAAAACGAATTGTATACTACCAAAGAGTTTCCAAAATTTGGAGCTGGTGATACTGTTACTGTTTCATACAAAATTGTTGAAGGTAACAAAGAAAGAATTCAGCAATTTCAAGGTGTTGTTTTGCAACGAAGAGGTGCAGGAGCAACAGAAACATTTACTATTCGCAAAATGTCTGGTAATATCGGTGTTGAAAGAATTTTGCCTGTGAATTCTCCGTTCATTGATGCTATTGAAATCGTGAAAAGAGGTGCTGTTCGTCGTGCGAGAATATTCTACTTCCGTGAGCGTACTGGAAAATCAGCAAGAATTAGAGAGAAAAAGAATTTTACTGTTGCAAAATAGTAAACAATTCAACTTATAGGAAAAAGAGGAAGTTATTCCTCTTTTTTTTTGTGCCTAATTATGGAATAAATTCGAATTCCGTACGACGATTTTTTGCTCTGTTAACTTCATTTGAATTTGGGACACTTGGTTTACTTTCTCCGAATCCAGTAGCTTTTAACCTTTCTGCCTCAATCCCTTTGTTAACCAGATACTCTTTTACGGCATTCGCTCTGTTTTGAGATAACAAGAGGTTTGCCCCATCTTCTCCAACATCATCAGTATGTCCGTTGATACTTATTTTAAGTGATGGGTTTTTTATTAAGTAAGAGGCGAAACTATTCAATAGAGCTTTCGATTTGGAATTAAGCTCGAACGATTCTGTCGCGAAAAATATGTCGGCTAATCGATACGTTTTTCCAAGTTCCATTTTCTCTAGAATGAATTCACCAAGTTTTAATTTTGAATCACGCGCTAAATCAAAGGATTCTTTTTCTATGACTTTTGCTTGAAATGCATAATTTTCCTTGCTAATACTTACTGTTACATCTTGTTTTTGATTAACTTTAACGACTGCGGCAAACTTTCCATCGTCGCCATTGACTTTGAATTGTTGTGTTTCGCCATTATTGTAACTAATGTCGATTACGGCATCTTTAATAGGTGTGCCGTCTTCATTTTTTAGATCACCTTTAATTATGACGACCTCTTTTGGACGTGCTTCTTCATATAAATCAAAGGAATAAATATTCCATTCACCTTCTTTTAAGCTAGAAAAATAAGCAACTCTACCACTTGTTGAAACGAAAATTCCCAATTCATCGTCAACTGAATTTATAGGATACCCAATGTTCTTTGGTTTTGTCCATCCGTTTCCTT
>Ga0172373_10001296_pt1 | contig 40658 bp, 35 predicted proteins | sample Lak10m_2_FD_114546 | JGI IMG/M metagenome (GOLD analysis project Ga0172373, IMG submission 114546) | Freshwater microbial communities from Kabuno Bay, South-Kivu, Congo - kab_092012_10m | ecosystem: Environmental > Aquatic > Freshwater > Lake | place: Democratic Republic of the Congo... | reverse complement strand
GGCGCTTTGCCGCGCCATGCCGAACAACCGCCAGCCGCCCATCGTCGCCCAGATGCCGAAGCCTAGCACCACACCGAGGGGGAAGGCTGCCGAGGGCTGCATGAGCAGCGAGAAGAACAGACCCAGATACACGCCCATCGAGATGACCGACACCAGACCGCTGAAGCGGATTTGCGCGGAGATGCGCTCCACCCGTGTGAGGAACGGGATGTTGGCGCTAATCAGGGCGACAGAGACGACTGCGATCACCAGCGCCAGCGGATAGGCCACATCGTAGCCACCGAAGCCGTTGGGGGCGAGGAACAGGCTGATGGCGATAATCACGCCGATCACAGCCAGCATCGCCATGACCACATGCAGCAGGCTCAACCGCTGGACAGCCGTCCAGTAGGCGCTGTTGAAATCGCCCGTCGAAGCGGTACGCATGGCTCTCACCCGCTGCGACTGGCGCGTTTGCAGCGCGTAGATCACCAGCGCCATGACGGTTGCCACGTTGGGAACCATCAGCGGCAGCATGGACGGGATTTGCAGCGACCCGATGCGGTTGGAGAGCGCGTCGAAGAAGCCGAACACCATCGAGGCGATCATTGTGCCGACGGGCGTATTGCCGCCCAACAACGGGGTCGCCAGCGCGATGAACCCACGCCCGGAAGTCATGTCGCGCTGGAACAGCGACAGGTAGCCCATGCTCATGTGGATGCCGCCCAGCCCCGCGAACATGCCGCTGAGGATGAGGGCGATGAAGCGCGTGCGCTGCACCGGAATACCCACCGACTGCGCCGCCGAGGGATTCTCGCCGGAGGCGCGCAGGTGCATCCCAAAGGGCGTGCGGTACAGCATGAACCACACCACCGCCACCGCGATGAAGGCGATCCATGTCATGATGCTCTGGTTGTCGAACACCTCGAAGAAGAACTCGCCCACTAGCGGAATGCTCTTGATGAACTCTGGCAGTTGGATGAACGGGATTTGCAGGCTGGCGAGGGTGCTGGTGTTGCCACGATCACCGGTCAGCTCGAACATGATGGCGACGGTGGCGGCAGAACCGAGGATGTTCAGCGCCACGCCAGATAAAATCAGGTTGGCTTTCAGCCGCAGATGGAAGAAACCGAGCAGCAGCGCCAGCATGATCGCCACGAACACGCCGGACACCAGCCCTAGCCATGGGCCGATCACCAGCCCCGTTTCCACACCGAACCACGTCTGCGAGTAGGCGCTGACGATCACGCCGGTGAAAGCCGAGCCGAGCATCATGCCTTCCAGACCGATGTTGGTCACGCCCGCCCGGTCTGAGATGAGCGCACCGAGCGACGGCAGTAGGATCGGCGTGGTCACGCGCAGGATGGACGCGAGGAACGCCGCGCTAAAAATACCTTGAATGATTGGATCAGCCATGAGCGCCCCCCTCAGCGGCCTGCTTGGAATGTTCGGCTGTGGACTGAAGCCCCTTGCGCTGTACCCGCCGCTGCTGGAAGTACGCGATCAGCGCCTCCGCCGTGATGAGCAGAATGATGACCGCTTGAATGATGCGTACCACTTCAAAGCTCACGTTGGCGTCGCGTTCCATGAACTGCGCCCCGGCGCGTAGGTAAGCGTACAAAAAGCCTGTGAACGGGATGACGAGAGGATCGTTCCGCGCCAGCAGCGCGACCACCACCCCTTCAAACGCTAACCCGATGGAGATGTTGATGAGCAGTTGGCGGTAGATGCCCATGCTCAGATGTGCGCCCACCAGACCGGCTAGAATGCCGCTGATCGCCATCGAGAGCATGATGGTGCGGCGGGTGTTCACGCCGCCGTAGGCCGCGAATCTCTGGTTCGCGCCCACCATGCGGATTTCGTAGCCCAACGGGGTGCGGGTAATCAGCAACCAGACGGCAATCACCGCCGCGATTACGATGAACACCGCCACCGTCACCTGCGTTTCCGCCACGATGGACGGGAATATCGCGTTGTTGGTGAACTTCTCGCTGGAGATGTACCCCGCTTCCGGCGGCTTGAGCTGGAAGGTGAGTACCAGATCGTAGAAGCGAATGGCGATGGTGTTGAGCATGAGCGTCGAAACCAGCTCATTCGCGTTCAGATAGGCTTTGAGAATGCCGGGGATCAACCCCCACAGGAAGCCTGCCGTGACAGAGGCCAGTATCGCCACCGGAATGACGATCCAAGGCGACATATTGCCCCACGCCAGCGCGATCATGCCGGAGGCCAGCGCACCGAGGTACAACTGCCCTTCCGCACCCAGACTGAACTGGTTGGCGCGGAACGCAATCGCAATCGCCAGACCGACGAGGATGAGCGTGAGCGCATCCTGAATCCAGACGGCCCAGCGGTTCACGCGCCCTAACGCCCCCAACAGGAAGGCATCGTAAGCGGCGTTGGTGGCCTTGACGGTTTCGCCGATGGTGGTGCTGAACGACACCACTTCCGGGCGCACGTCCAGCGTGTACAGGCCGTCCGCCGGCAGCGTGAAATCCTGCAAGGCGGCATCTTGTTCGGTACGCAGGTCTTTGAACTGGCCAATCTGTTCGGCAGTGGCGGCGGTGGCGGTGGCGAGAGTTGCGCCGCTGGCATCCGTCAGTGCGAGTTGCAGGTCTACCAGCGAACGGTTGTTGGCGGCATAGGCCAGCAGCGTGACCACATCCCCGCTTTTGCCTGCGAAGGTGTACTGCACATCCGTCACCGGACTGCGAACGCCTTGTTTATTGAACTCGCCTTTTTCGACCCCGCCATAGCTCAAGGTTGTGCCATCGGCGGTGGTAGGCGCGGCTTCCGAAATCAGCGCGACTTCATACTTGCCGCGAGTGAACTGTGCGGCGGTATCGAGGTTGAAGAAGGCGGTGACGATATAGCCGAGGATGAGCGCGGCGACGACGGTGAGCGCCACGCGCAGCGCCCCCCATTTCAACTGGAAGATGAACAGCGCCACGCTGATGCCCACCAGCACATTCACCAGAATCACGTTCTGGTAATCGGCCTGCGCGGTCATTTCGTCTACCGAACCGTTGAACATCCGGTAGGTGATAAAGCCTGTGACGAGGGCGGCGGCTACGATGGCGATGGCCAGCCAGCCCCACGAGCGCGAAGGGCTTTTCATGCTAAGACCCCCATTTCTTCGGGCGTTTGTCGCGCCGCCCCCAGCATATAAAGACCCAATTTTTCTTCGGTCAGGTCTGGCCCGTTATTGAGAATGGCGACAATTTCGCCGTTGTACATCACCATCAGTCGGTCGGCGAGTTTCATCACCTCTTGCAGGTCGGCGGAAACCAGCAGAATCGCCAGCCCTTCGGTGCGCTTATTCACCAATTGCTGATGAATGAACTCAATCGCACCGATGTCTACGCCGCGTGTGGGCTGTGCCGCGATGAGCAGGCGGGGCGAGGACGAAAATTCGCGGGCGACGATCACTTTCTGCATGTTGCCGCCCGAAAGACCGCCCACCGGCTGCGCGGGGCCAGTTGCCAGAATGCCGAACTGCTTAATCATGTCGTGGCCGTTTTGCTCGATCTCGCTCAGGTTGAGCAGGCCGGATTTGGCGAACGGCTCACGATAGTAACGGTCAATAATCAGGTTATCCGCGATGCTGCCATCACGGGCGACCCCGTTGGTCAACCGATCTTCGGGGATGTGGGTGACGCGCTGCTCACGCACTTTGCGCGGCCCCTGTCCCAGCATGGATTGACCGTCTACATAGGCTTCGCCTTCGGTGGGGTTACGCAGGCCGGTCAGCACTTCGATGAGCTCGGTCTGACCGTTGCCTTCCACGCCAGCGATGCCCAGAATTTCCGATTCGTAAACGCTGAAAGAGGCGCGGTGTACCAGCGTGCGTCCGGCTTCGTTGGCATACGACAGGTTGCTCACTTTCAGCACCGACTTGCCGCGCTGCACGGGTGGCTTATCTACCACCATGAACACTTCGCGCCCGACCATCATCCGCGCCAATTCGGGGATGCTGGTTTCGCGGGTGTTGACCGTGCCGACCTTTTGCGCGTCGCGCATGACCGTCACCCGATCCGAGATTTCCATCACTTCACGCAGTTTGTGGGTGATGAAGATCAGGGTTTTGCCCTGATTGACGAGGCTGCGGATGGCGGCGAACAGATCATTCGTCTCTTTGGGGGTGAGTACGGCGGTGGGTTCATCCAGAATCAGGATTTCCGCACCGCGATACAGCGCCTTCAGGATTTCGACGCGCTGGCGCATCCCCACCGGGATTGCCTCGATCTTGGCGGTAGGGTCTACGTACAGGCCGTAGGTTTCCGCCAGATTTTTCGTGTCCTGAATGGCTTTCGCACGGTCTACGACCGCGCCGGTGCGCGGTTCGCGCCCCAGCGCGATGTTCTCGGCTACGGTGAACGAGTCTACCAGCATGAAGTTCTGATGCACCATGCCGATGCCCAGATCAATCGCTTTATGCGGGGTGTCAATATGCACAGGTTGATCGCGCAGGAAAATCTCGCCGGAAGTCGGCGTTTCCAGCCCATAGAGCATTTTCATCAGGGTGGATTTGCCAGCGCCATTCTCGCCTACGATGGCATGAATTTCGCCTTTTTCAACCGAAAACGAGATGTCGTTGTTGGCGCGTGTGCCGTTGGGATAAATCTTAACGATGTTGCGGGCTTCTAGTAGGGGCATAATGGTTTTTTTATGGGGGGGAAACAGGTTCCCGGCTAATGTAGAACAAGGGGCATGCGCCCCTTGTTCCGAAACAGCGATTAGGGTGGAAACTACTGGCTCAGGAACGATGCCGCGTCAAATTCCGCAGCGGGCATCGCGGCGCAACCCTGACCAACCTTGGCGGCGCTGGCTTCGTCCGCGAAGACGGTGATGACCGAGATATCGCCGGCGATCACAGCTTCGGTGGCGGCAGCAACCAAGTCCTGCACACTCTGCGGGGTGGCGGCGGTGTAGATGTCGTTGATCGAGAGGCTGACACCATTGGTGTCCAGACCCAGACCTTCAATTTCACCAACGGGCAGCGCATCTTCCAGATACAGGCCGATGGCACGGAACAGCGAGGCGTCCACGTTCTTCTGCATCGAGGTCAGAATGCGGGCGGCCTGTTCGGGGTCGGTTTCCTGAATGATCGAGGCCTGATCCGAGTCGACGCCGATGGCGAACAGGCTCTTTTCCTGCGCGGCTTCAAAGACACCGACACCGGTGCCGCCCGCGACCTGGAAGATCACATCCGCGCCCTGATCGTACATGGCGAGGGCGATTTCCTTGCCCTTAGCGGGGTCGTTCCAGCTGCCGGCGTACTGCACCAGCACCTTGCTGTCCGCGCTCACGAGGCAAGCACCCTGCTCGTAACCCACGATGAAGTCGTTGATGACGGGGATGTCCTGACCGCCGACTGCGCCCAGAACCACTTCGGGCTTGCCATCGCCAGCGACCGCGCTCATGGCCGCAGCGTACACACCAGCGAGGAACGAGCCTTCGTTCTGATTGTAGGTGATCGAGTAGACGTTCTTACAGCCGTCTACACACACTTCGGCATTGTCGTAAGGCATGGGGGCATCAAAGAAGATGAAGGTCTTGTCCGGGTACTTGTCGGCATTCTTCGCCAAGTAGTCAATCATCTGGAACGTGCCGGCGATCAGGATGTCATAGTTATCCACATCGCTCATGGCATCTTCCAAACCGGTTTCCCAGTTCTGGGGATCAATACCGAGTTCAATGGTGTTGACTTCGGCATCGTATTCATCCATCACCATGTCCATGCCGCGCTGCGCCGAGTCGAAGAACGACTTGTCGCCCAGAACGCCATTGACGACCAACGAGATTTTCAGCGTCTCGTCCTGCGCGGAAACGCTCACCAGAGAGACGACCAACAAGGCTGCGAGAACGACCAGAATCAAACTGCTTCGACGTAACATACGGATTCTCCTTAAAAAATCGACACACCCATTGGAAAAGAGTGTCATGATGGCTTGAGATTACTGAAGTTGAAAACAGTTGTCAACTGATTTGGTATAAGTCAAACACTCCGTTTGCCAATTGTATGTGTGGACGGAAAAGTTGTTTATGAGTGATTATTTTACAGGCGATAATGTGCCGCCACTGTGGGATAAAGACCGAGCAGCGTGGCGGTGAAGATCGAAAGCCAGTCCACCGCCCGCCCCACATCCACCAGATGCGCGGCTTCCTCGCCCGTGTGCGGCTCGATCATGGGTGCGCCCATCATGCCGAGGATTTGCGACCAGCGGCCTAGCGGCATGTCGTCGCTGCGCGAGAGGTAGCCAGTATTCATCTGCACGGTATTCGGGCGCAGAACGTTCACGGCGGCGCTTAAATCTACCGCGAGGGCGCTCAGGTTGGGCGGCACGACTGCGCCCCGGCTCCACGCCGAAACCGTGCCATGCGCCGCGCCCTGTCCCATCACCAGCACATCGTTCACCGTCTCGGCATCCACCACGATGCAGCCCAGCGTGGGCGGGGGGACGGCGAAGGTCAGCCTTGCCGCGCCATGCCCGAAATAGGCATCCGGCACGCCTTCCTCCTGATCGGTGAAGACCAGCAGGCAGCGGCGGTTGGCGGTGAGCAGGTCGGGTTCGATCATCTTGAGCGTGACTGCCAGCCCCAAAGCCGTCGCCACGCCGAGGCAGTTATCCAGCCCCGTCCCCTGTACCACGCCGTTCTCGAAGGTGGGTTCCACGTCCATCGTCACCGTGTCGTACCACGCCAGTTCGCCTTCGTTCACGCGCAGATACACCGCTTTGCCGCCGTCCCGCGTCTCCAGCGTTCCGCGTGCGCTGATCTGCATCTGCCCATCCACGAAGCGCAGCGCCTTCGCGCCCACCCGGTATTCCGTCGTGGGGAAGCGGGTGGCGCACATCGGGTACAGCAGGCCGTCCGCCAGCGAACGAACGCGGTAGGTGGGGCGATCCATGTGCGCCAGCACGATCACATCGGCGGCGGGTTTGACTGCGCCGAAGGCCATGCCCGCGTTGCCCGTTGCGCCTATCTGCCGGATGAAATGGTCTTCCAGCCCCAGTTCGGCGCAAATGGCCTGAATATCGTCCACAATCGCGCCGGGCAACCACGCCCCGCCGGAAGGCGCATGAGCGCGTAACAGGCGGCGCAGCGTCGGCCACAACTGATCGTCGGTGTGAAAAGTGTGGGTGTCCAGCAGGTGCGAAAAAGTCTGGATAAATTCGCGCATCAGATTGAACCTCGTTTCAATGTGGGCAAGGGATGATGAAGGGCATGGGTGAGCAGTTCGACGGTCTGCGTCAGGTCGCGCAGGTCAAGCATTTCCATCTGCGAGTGTTTGCCGCGCATGGGGATGCCGATGATGGCGCTGGGCAGCCCCATCCACGTCGCCACTTTCGAGTCGCTCATCAGGCCGTGCGTGGCATCCTGCTGGTAGGGGATGTGCTGCTGCGTGGCGACGGCCTTCAGATGAGCGCGGAGTTGCGGGTCGGCATGCCAGCCGTTCGCGCCGGAGATGTACAGGAAGGCGGTCAGCACCGGGCCGCCGCCCAGCACCACCGAACCTTTCCCGCGTGATTCGGGCGTGTCGTAGCTCACTGTGCCATCCACGAACACGGCGCAGGCCGGACGCAAGGCGTTCAGCACCGGATACGCGCCCGCGCTGTTGGTTTCCTCCTGCACCGTGCCGATCAGGTAGACGGTCTGCGCGGGATTCTGGATGTGTTCGGCGGCGGCCAGCAGCGCCGCACAGCCAGCGCGGTTGTCCAGATACGGGCTGGCGAACAGGTCGCCCATTGCGACGGGTTCGGCGGCGTAGGTGACAGGGGTGGCGATTTCGACCTGACGCGCATCGGCGGTGTGGATATACAGATCGTCGGCGCTGGCGGCTTCGTCCCCGCCCCGCGCTTGATGCTGCGAGCGCACGCCGATCACGCCGGGGGCATTCCCCACCCGCACCGGAGTCCCCGGCAGCGATTTGAGGTTGATTCCGCCCACCGCCACCACGCCCAGCGTGCCATCGGGATTATGCCGCCGGACGAGCATCCCCACCGTGTCTATATGGGCGAGGACGGCGATGGCGTTGGGGGATGGCTCACCGAAGCGGGCGATCACGTTGCCAATCGCGTCTATCCACACGGCATCGGCGAACGGCTGCCAACGCTGCGCCATGTGGGAGGCGATGGCATCCTCCATCCCCGAAAGGCCGGGGATGGCGACCAATTCGCGCAAAAGAGACGAAAAAGATGTAGATGAGGCAGATGAAGGCGACATCGTAACCTGCGCTGTGTGGGATGATGATGGTAGCACTATAACCACAATTGCCCGCCGCCGCGAGTGCCGCCGACTTCCCCTTCTGGTTTTAAGGGTAGGTTTTATCAACGAAGGGAATTTTTGCACCCTTCGCCACTTGGGAGTAAGGAATGGGGAACAAAAGGACACGACATTGCGCCGTGTCCTTTACGAAAAACCACATTTTCCCCTCAACCGTTATGGCTGAGGGGATTGAGGGTGCGGTTGCGAACTAGCGCGTGAGCGTCACTTCTAACGTGCTGGTCGCGTAGTTATAGTCGCTCAGTTGGACGTTCACCTGCCCGTCTTCCGGCACAGTGAAGGCTACGGTGAGCAGCACTACATCGGTGGCGTAGGCCGTCGCAAGGCTGGTATCGCCCTGCGTGATCGTCAGGTTGGGGGCGGAACCGCTGCCTTCCAGTACGCGCACCGCGAGCTGCACTTCTTCCCCTGCGCGGCCTTCAAAGCTCACCACGCCCTGATACTGCTTGTCGCTCAAAGACACGATCTGCGTGCCGTCATCCAGCGACAGCGTAGGCTGACGGCTGACCGTGATTTGCGTGCTGCCGCTGCCCCCGTTGGATTGCAGCGCCAGAATGTACGCTCCCGACTGGCTGAGAACGATCTTGAACAGTTCGGGGTCGAAGCCGGGGCCGCCATCATCATCCGAGGACAATTCATAGCCGTCCGGGCCGTTCAGCTTCAGCGACGTGTCCACGCTGCCGTTGCTCATCACCACGACGTTAATCACATCGCCCATCTCACCGTTGAAGCGGTAGAAGAAGGCGCTATTTTCGGCGTCAAAGGTCGTGGTTTGCGGCTCATCGAAGGCAATATCCAGCAGCGCGGCGCGTTCCAGCGACAGGGTGTAACTCCCGAAAGCCGTCGAGTCGTAGCTGCGGACGTTGATCTGGTACTGACCGCTGTAGGGCAGCGTGTAGGGGCCGATCATCGAATTGGTGCCGCCGCCAGCGTCATCGTTTTCCGCAAGGCTGAGGCCGGTGCTGTCGGCCAGCACGATGTAGGTATCGAAGTCCGGCGAACTCATGTGAGCCGTAATCACATCGCCTGCTTCGCCCGTGAAGGTGTAAGCGGCGCTGGTGTTTATTTCCAGCGAATCTTCTATCGTCTGCGTCATTTCAATCGGGCGCACTTCGATGGCAGATAGGGTGATGGTGTACGCGCCAAAGGACGAGTCGAAACTGGTGAGCAAAACGGTGTAGGTGCCGCTGCTTGCCAGCGTGACCGGGCCGATGCGCGAGTCGAGATTGCCGGCGCTGTCGTCATCGGTCGCCAGTTCGCTGCCATCCGGCGCGAGCAGGCTCAGGTAGGTGTCGAACGCTTCCGAAATGGCGGTGATGGACACCGACTGACCGGTTTCCCCGGCGAAGGTGTAGCGCACGCCGCTGGAGTCCGAGATGATGCCATCCACGCTTTGCCCGATGGACAGCGTGCCGTCGCTGGTGGGAACGGGCGTGGGCTGCACGATGCCGCCTTGCAGCAAGCTGAGCATAAATTCGCCCGCCACGCCGCTGCTAAAGCTGCTCACCACAATGCTGTAATCGCCGTTGACAGGCAGGCGGAACTCACTGATGCGGGCGTTCAAGTTACCGGCGCTGTCATCGTCGCTCATCAGCACCAGCCCTGCGCCATCGTTGAGCGTCAAGAACACATCGAATTGTTCGGACGTGGCCTCGATGGTGACAACCTGCCCGCTTTCGCCGCTGAAGGTGTAGGTTTGCGTTTGCGCGTCCAGCGTCAGTGCGCCGGCCAGCGTATCGCCCATCGAAATCGCGCCGCCAATCGTCGGTTCGACAGTGGCGGGCGCAGGCGTGGGTTCAAGCGGCGCAGGCGTGGGGGTCGGGGTCGGCCCCATCGGGTCAACCGTCGCCACCATCAGCAGCAGGTTATAGTCGCCCTGCGCGTTCCCGGCGAAACTGCCCACCTGAATCTCGTACTGACCGGCCACCGGAAGCGCAAAGCTCTGGATGCGGGCGTTCAGGCTACCGGCGCTGTCGTCATCGGTTGCCAGTGACGCGCCATCGGGGCCGCGCAGTTCCAGATAGGCATCGAAATCGGTGGAAATCAGGGTAATGTCCACGATCTGTCCCAGCGATCCCGGAAAGCTGTAGACCGCGCTGGGCGCAGCGGTTGTCAGCGTGCCGTTGACCGTTGCGTTGGGCGGCGAACCGGGTTGCAGCAGCGGAATGGGTGCGCTGGACGCTGCCGGTATCGCCTGTGTCACAGGGGCTTCGGTGGGCGCGAGGGTGGCAGTGGTTAGCACCTGCGGCGCGTCATTCGCTGCCGCCGGGATAACCAGCAGCACCAGCAGGCCGAGTAATGCAAATGTACCTAACCATTTCAGGGACATAAATATTCCTTCCTCATGTGTGCGCCGGAAAGCACTGTCCGGTGAATATTTCATCTCACACTTCTGATTGTAGTCCAAATCCTTGCATGTGCCTGACGGCTGTCCGCCGCAACCGCGCCGATTCGCCGTTTCAATCGGACGCGGTGAACAGGTCGCGCACTCTGGCGGCCACCGCCTGCCCCATGCGAACGTGTTCTTCGGCCTCCCAGTGAATGCCGTCGCGGTCGCTGCTTTTAATCAGTTTGCCCGCATTCAGAAAGGCGCACCCATAGGTTTCAGCCACCTGCCGGTAGAAATCGGCCATCAGGCGCGATTTGGGGGCGGCTCCCGCGAACATCTGCGCGAACAGCGTTAGCTTGGCGATGGGCGGCGGGCAGACCACTAGCACCTGCGGGGCGTTCCCGCCGGGGCCACACTCGCTGCGCTGGATGATGTCAATCAGCGTTCCGACCGCGTAAGCAATATCAGACGCCGACAGGTTGAACCGGCTTTTCAGATCGTTCGTGCCTAACAGCAGGATGACCAGATCAAGCGGCTCGTGACTCTCCAGACAGGGCAGCAGATAGGTGCGCCCGTTCTTGTGCGCCCCTTCAAACGGATCGTCCCAGACGGTCGTGCGTGCCCCTAAGCCTTCTTCGATCACCCGGTAGTCCGCCCCCAGTGCCGTTCGCAGCACGCAAGGCCAGCGCGTGTGTTCATCCAAACGCTGAATTTCATCAAAACTCTCGATGGGCGGACAGCCCCATGTGTTCGAGTCGCCATAGCACAAAATGGTCTTCATCGGGATGTGTCCTCTCTCGGATTGAAAATCTCAAGGGTTGCAGAATGGGATTGATGCTACAGTCAACGTATCAAGGATGAAAATCCTGACTCCCCCCCTACGACACCGCCAGCAGCGACACACCTGCTGGCGGTGTCACTTTTTACAGCGGATGCACACCAGCCGATCCAGCCCCGCCAGATCAGTCCACAAGCGCACATTTGCTTCGGGGAGCGCCGCCTGCGCCGCTGTCAGCGCCGCCTCACCTTGATCGTAGCCGATTTCGAGGAAGAGCGCCGCGTCAGGCGCACAGGCTTGCGGCACTTGCGCCAGCAACCGCCGCACAAGGTCGAGTCCGTCCGCGCCCCCGTCCAGCGCGGCGCGGGGTTCCCACTGGCTGACGGGTAGCGTGTCCACGACGCGGCTAGGGATGTAGGGCAGATTCGCCATCACCACATCCACCCGCAGCCCGTTCTGGATGCAAGGCAGCAGCAGGTCGCCTTCCCAGAAAGTGACATTCACGCCTTGCGCCGCCGCGTTACGTTGGGCCACCGCCAGCGCCGCCGGACTGCGGTCAATGGCGAACACCCGCGCCGCTGGCACATGCGCCGCCAGCGTGACCGCCAGCGCCCCGCTGCCCGTGCCGACATCCACCACGACGGGCGCGGGAAAGGCGGCGGCGGCAGTCAGCGCGTGTTCCAGCAGCAGTTCGGTTTCCGGGCGCGGGATGAGTACATCCGGCGTGACCCAAAATTCCCGATCGTAGAAAGCGCGATGACCGATGATATAGGGCAGCGGTTCGCCCGCCGCCGCCCGCGCCAACCACGCCTCCCAGCGGGTAGCCTGTTCAGGGGTTAGCACCTGTTCGGGATAGGCCAGCAGGTGCGCCCGCCCTACAGCTAAGGCGGCGCACAGCAAAAACTGCGCATCTGATGCAGGTGAATCGCTGACCGTTGCGAGGCATTTTTTAGCTGTTTGTAATGCGTGGGCGATGTTGAGAGCCATTTTTATGGAAATTACACACAAAATTTATACGAAACTTAAATAAAAATCCCATTATTTGTAACAAACATCCTTTATACAGTATAGGAGATTGCAAGTTCGATCCGTTACGATCCTGATAACTAATGAACAGGTCGCAGCGTAAGGGGACAAATATTATGAGTGATCGTCATCAACCCAAGAACTTCCTTGAAGCCGCGAAGGATAGCTGCCCCTACTGCCATCACACGCCTGCCATCTGGCAGCACATCGGTGATGAAAAGGTGTGTATCCATTGTGGCACGCGCCATTCTACCTCGAACCCGTTTGTCACGCCGCAAATGAAAGTCACCAAGCAACCTGCGCGTTAAATCGCGTTTCGTCCGGCTTATCACTATTTGCCACGTACAGCGGGGGGATGCTCAATCAGCATCCCCCCGCTGTTTTGGGAGTCACAAGGAAAAGGGGGAAGGGGGGACAGTTAAGGGTAGGTTGTTTACGTGCCCGCGCCGAACTCCGCCATGATCGCCGCCGCGTATTTAATCCCCTTGATGTAGTTATCGAGGTGGATGTTCTCGTCCGGCGCATGCAGGTTCGCGCCGGGGTTGGCGAATCCGGTCAGCACGCAGGGTATCCACACATGGCGCAGGATCGTCCCTTCGGCAGACACACCGTTGACGATGGGAATCTGCCCGTAGACGCGGGTCGCTGCGGCGATGACGGCCTGCGACATCGATTCTTTCACCGAGATTTTGTAAGGCATCTCGGCAGTGCCGCGAAACACCACCTCAATATGCCCGAAACCGTGTTTCTTGAGATGGTCGCGCAGCTTGTCCGCCGCTTTGATCGGATCAATGTTCGGGATCAGGCGAAAGTCCATTTTCACCCGCGCTTCATTCGGCACAATGGTTTTTGATCCCACGCCGGTGTAGCCGCCGATGATGCCCTGAATGTTCGCGGTTGGCTCGAATGCACGCGCCTTGATCGCCTCGATGCCATCACGCCCCAGCGCGAACTGCGAGATGCCCCATTCGCGCTTCATATCGTCCAGATTCACGCGGTGCAGCTTATCCTCAAGCTGTTCGTAGTCCTCATCCTGAAGTTCATACAGCCCATCGTACCAGCCGTCAATCAGGATGCGGTGGTTCTCGTCCATGATGGTGTTCAGCGCCCGCACCAGATCCCAGATAGGGGATGGCAGCAGCGGGAAGTTCAGCGAATGAATATCCGCATTCGCCCCGCGTGCGATCAGTTCGACCATCAGCACTGACTTCAGGCCGAGGTCAATATCCGGCAGGCCGGTGCTGGTATCCACCGAACCATCCAGACAGTGCATTCCGTCTGCCTCCAGCAGCGCGGTATTTTTCTCGACCCATGGGCCGAGGTGGATGCTGCCGATTTCTTCCTCGCCTTCGATGATGAATTTGAGGTTGACGGGCAGTTCGCCGCGCACTTTCATAAACGCCTGTGCCGCCTTGTTGAAGGCCAGCACGCCGCTTTTGTTGTCGGTGCTACCGCGCCCGTACAACACGCCATCCACAATCGCCGCCGACCATGGGCCGCCATGCGTCCATGCTTCGATAGGCTCCGGCGGTTGCACGTCGTAGTGGCTGTAGCACAGCATGGTGCGCGACGAACGCGGGGTGGTCATGTGTCCGGTGATAACCGGCGGCCCGTCGTCCAGTTCGTGCAAATGCGCGTCTAAGCCGTCGTTCCGCATCATGTTCAGCACCACGTCGGCACATTCGCGCAGGCCGATGTTTTGCGCGGAGATGCTCGGCTGGCGCACCAGCGTTTGCAGATCGCGGATATATTCTTCGGCGTGTGCATCAATATAGTCGAAAATGTCCTGCATGCTGCACATCCTCTATCGTGTTATAGGGTGATTTGTCCCGCTCGAATTTGTTCCGACACGTCCCACGCGCTCAGGCGTTCCCCTGTCAGCCCTGCCGCGCCCTGTTTCGCCAGATACACGAAAGCCGGGGCGAGGAGTGCGGGGTCAACCCATTTCAGCTTCATTTCAGGGCTATAGTTCGAGTCCGACATGGGCGTATTGATAGGCGCTCCCGGCGTGATGGTATTGACGGCGATATGGTGGGGCGCACCTTCCATCGAAAGGACTTTCATCAGTCCTTCTTGCCCGTGTTTGCCGGGGCAATACGCGCTCTCATTCACAAACCCTTTGATGCCCGATCCTGATGACAGCAAAACGATACTGCCGCCACCCGCCGCCATCATGGGCTGCCAGACCGCTTTGCACAGGAGAAAGGCCGCTTGCAGGATGATGTCCAACTCGCGCCGCCAGTTCTCGAAGCGAACCTCTGCAAATGGCACTTCGCGCAGCAGCGCCGCATTGTGTACCAGCACGCACGGCGTACCCAGTACCGCCAGCGCCTCATCTGCGGCGATCTGAGTGGCGGCTGCGTCGCTCAAATCCACCGCAATCGGCAGGGCTTCGCCGCCGAGCGCCCGCACTTCATCCGCCACTTGGTTCAAGCGTTCGCGCTGCACATCCATCAGTGCCACGCGCATCCCTTCGGCGGCATACGCACGGGCAATGGCATATCCCAAGCCCTGCGCCGCGCCGGTTAGAATCGCAGTTTTGCCGCGCAGGTCGCTCATGACCCCCTCAGCTTTCGGATGAAGTTCTGGAAGCGTTCCAGCCCTTCTTCAAAATCGGGCGAGCCTTTGGTCAGCGCCCCCCGAATGAAGCCTTCACCCGCGCCGCCGCCAATCGTCCCCGGTTGGAATACCAGACGGGCTTCCTCACGGGCGCGGCGCACAAATTCGGCGCTGTTCAGTCCCGTCGGGCGAATGTCTATGAAAATATAGTACGCGCCCTGCGGCTTGCTGTAGGGAATCTGCACTTCATCCAGCGCCTTCATCCACGCGATGCGGCGGCGGTCATATTCTTGCAGGATCGGCTTGAACCAGTCCCGCGATTCGTTCAGCGCCGCCAGCCCCGCGTACTGGGTGACGGTGTTGGCGCAGATCATCATGGCGTGGTGGAAAGGTAGCATGGCTTCGACGATGGCCGCCGGCGCGGCAATATAGCCCAGTCGCAGACCCGTCATGCCGTAGCCTTTGGAGAAGCTGTTCATGGTGACAGTGCGCTCTTTCATGCCGGGGAGTGATCCCATGCTGGTGTGCTTGTTCCCGTCGAACACGTAGTATTCGTAAATTTCGTCCGAAACCACCATCAAATCATGCTTCTGCGCCAGCGACGCAATCTCTCGCAAACAGCTTTCCGGCAGCACCGTTCCGGTTGGGTTGTTGGGCGACACGATCACCAGCGCCTTCGTGCGCGGGGTGATGGCCGCTTCCAGCGCCGCCACATCAATCGTAAAGTTGCTCTCCGGCGTGGTCGCCACCGGAATGAGCTGACCACCGAGGATCAGGGTGTCGCGGGTGTACTCGTCGTAGTGCGGCGACGGCGTAAGCGCCTGATCGCCCGGATCGAGCAGGGTCATCAACGTCACCATCAGGGCTTCCTGCGCCCCGGAAGTGACGATGATTTCGGTATCGGGGTCGTATTCGATGCCGTTCTCGGCCTTGAGCTTGCGGGCGATGGCCTTGCGTAGCTCAGGGATTCCTGTCCATGCCGAATACTGCACGCGCTGGTTCCGAACCGCATCCTGCATTGCATCGAATACAGCGGCGGGCGGCACAAAGTCCGGCGTGCCGCTGCCGAGGTTAATCAGGCCGGGGATGGGGATTGAAGTCTGACCGCCCAACACGCCGCGAAGCTGCTTGGCACGGTTGGAGAGATGCTTATCGAGGTTGATCGTCATCGGTATATGTCCTATTTCTATCGGGTACAGCCTGCGGAACCCGTGTGCTTATACAGTGATCCAGCGGCGTTCGGCGGAAGATTGCCGCAGCGCGTCCATCGCAATCTGGCATTTCAGCCCATCCGCGAAAGTCGCTCCTTGTTTGGGCTGACGGCTTTCCCGGATGGCGGCGGTCGCTTCCTGAATGAGCGCCACGAACGACACGTTCCAGATGCCCTTGCCGATGCCGGGTAGGGCGGCGTTGGGGTCGCTCTCGCTCACATCCTGAAAATCTTCGCCCACCCGCGCCAGCCACAGCTTTTCTTCGCCGTCGGATAGTTTGATCGTGCCTTCGCTGCCGAAAATTTGCACATGGTTGCCGATGGTGTGCCGCGCCACACCGCTGAGGAACACCGAGGCCAGCGCCCCGCTTTGCATCTCGGCAGTGAAGCTCAACTGGTCATCGGCGGTGGCTGTCCACGCTGCGCCAGTGTTTTTGTCACGGCGGTCAGGAACCCGTGTGGCAATTTGTCCGCTGATTGCGCCCAGATCGCCCAACCAGAAGCGCAGCAGGTCAAGCTGGTGCGAACCGTTCGCGCCCAACCGTCCGCCGCCCATCTCCGCCAGTGACCACCAATCGCCCTCTGGACGAGAAGCCGGATCGCCCCATGTGTTCGAGATATTCACGATGTTCACATGCTGGATGCTGCCGATAGCACCTTCGGCGATGAGCCGCTGGATTTTGCGGCGGTTGGGATTGAAACGCAGTTCATGACCGATCATGTGAACGCGCCCCAACGATTCGGCCTTTTCCAGCATTTGCCGCGACTCGTCACTGTTCATCGCCATCGGTTTCTCGCAGATGACGTGTGCGCCCGCTTCCAGTGCCGCCAGCGCCATCGGCGCATGGTAGACAGTCGGTGTGGCGATTCCCACCAGATCAACCGCGTGCTTGTCCAGCATTTCGCGCCAATCCGCATAGGCGTTAGGGATGTTGAATTCGCCGGCCACGCCCCGCGCATTTTCGATGCGGGCGCTGGAGAGCGCCACCAGTTCCACATCCGGTATCGTCCGCAGCGCGGGCAGATAGGCAGCTTTGGCGAAGCTCGCGCCAATTACGGCAGCTCGAATGGTCATCGTTGTCCCCTTTTTTCAGCTACCACAGCCCACGTTGTTTAAGCACATCACCCACAGCCGTCAGCCCCGCCAGTTCCGCTTCGGAATAGTTGCGGGAGATCATCACGCCGCTGGCACCACCATCGAAGGCCGCGTTCACGCCGTCGCGCACTTCTTCGGGGGTGATCGGCTTGCTCTTGCCGCCGTCGCCCACGCCCACACCAATCCCCGAATATACCTTGCGTCCGGTATCCGCGATCAGGTTGGCCGTCCATTGTTTGACATATTCGGCTTTGAAACCGGCCATCGGCGCTTCTGCGCGTGGCGCGATGAATTCGTTCAGATTGAGGATGGTCGCCAGCGCGTTATATGCCCCGTCCGGCGTGGCATCCGCCAGCACACCCTTGTGCCAGCTGTCAGCGAAGTTGGCGAACCGCGCCCCTGCCGGAGTGTGGTACAGCACCGGTTTGAACCAGTCGGCATACTGCGCATATTCGGATTGGTCATACTGCGCTTTGGCATACGGGTTATAGGTGTTAATCACCTGCCAGACGCCCAGACCGACTTCGTTCTTGGGATTAAAGAAACGAATCTGACCGGAAATGTCGTGGTACATATCGCGGTGCGCGTCTACCCACATCTTTTCCCACATTAGCACTTCGGGGTTATTCAGCAGGTGGCGCAGCAGTGTGACGAACACGCCATCACGCGGACGGTCGCCTTTGCGCACGCCCTGTAGGAACAGGTCAATCTTCTGGTAGCCTTCAATCGCCCGCTGCGGGTCAATGCCGCGTGCCCGCGCCTCGGCTTTGAAATACTCATCGAAGCCCGTCGAGGCATCAGCGCGGAAAATATCCATCAGCGGGCTGTGGCGTTCGATGCCCCACAGCATCCCACTAAGCGCGTGGTTGCTGAACCAATCGCTGATGACCGATTTCCACCATGCGCGGTAGTGCGGGTTCATCAGCGACGGACGGCTGGCGGTGCGCCCCCAGTGGTCGCGGTCAAGGAAGTGCGTGAACCCCGGCTGCCAGATCGAACGAATGCCGGAACTGGAGGTTTCGCAATAATACGGATAGACCTTCATGCCGCGCTTTTGCGCCGCCGGAATCACATCGCGGAAGGTGTCGAAGCCTTTATACAGCGCGTCGGGCGCGGCAAACTGCTTGTGGAACGTGCCTTCGTAGTGCGCCGGATCGGGCTGGAAGAACGCGCCACCCTGCAAATTGTCCGGTTGCGCCACACCATGATCGGGGAAGCCGTATACGGCGCGTCCGGCGTTGCCATAGCTCCATGACAGCGCCGAGATCAACAGCGCGTTCACGCCGGCTTTTTCTTGCAGGATGTCTAATACCTGCTCCACGCCTTCATCAATGAAACTGATCGCGCCAATCTGAACACCTACAAATGTTTTTGCCATGCTATCTTTCGTCCTAATGGTTGTGAAAACAAAATCTCACGCGCTTACACGCCCTTCCCCCGCACCCCCGCAGCGGTGAGGGGGAAGAAGGCGTAGACCGCCTACCGCCCGCGCAAACGCGGATCGAGGAAGTCGCGCAGCCAGTCGCCGAGGATGTTCAGCGACAGCACCGTGAGCATGATGGCGAGTCCGGGGAAGAAGGCCGGCCACCATTTGCCCGCCAAAATCTGGTCACGGCTTTCGTTCAGGATGCCGCCCCATGTGGGAACGGTCGGCGGTACGCCGAGGCCGAGGAACGATAGGGATGCTTCCGCCAGAATCGCGCTCGCCACATTGAAGGAGGCAATGACGATCAGCGGCGCGAGTACGTTCGGCAGGATGGAATCCCACATGATGCGTCGGTCGCGTGCGCCCATGCTGCGCGCCGCTTCCACATATTCTTTTTCGCGCTGCGAGATGGTCTGCCCGCGTGCGATTCGGGCATAAGTCACCCACTGACCGATGCCTAGAACCGGGATCAAATTCCACACGCCCGGCCCCAGCACGACCAGCACCATAATCGCCAGTAAGATGAAGGGGAAGGCCAGCTGAATATCGGCAAGGCGCATGATAATGTCGTCCACGCGCCCCCCGCGATAGCCCGCGACGACGCCCAGAGAGGTTCCTAGCAGGCCGCCCACCATGACGGCCATCACGCCCACCGCCAGCGACACCTGTGCGCCGTAGATGATGCGCGACCACAGATCGCGCCCTAAGCCGTCCGTCCCCAGAAAATACTTGATCGTGCCGTCCGGGTTGTACGTCATCGGTTCTTTCAGGCGTTCGATTAGATTCTGACGGTTCGGATCAGCCGGGGTGATGTGCTGCGCGAAAAGTGCCATGAACACCACAATGCCGAGAATGAGAAGCGCCAGAATAGGCCATTTTGCTTTCAACAGGCTGCGAGCCGCCCGCTTCCATGTTGGCAGCGGGGGCGGCATCAGGCTCACCGGAAGGGCGCGGGATGATGTCGTTGTTGCCATACGATTACCTTAACCGGATGCGCGGATCAAGCTGCGCGTAAATGATGTCCACAATGAGATTCAGGCCAATGAATAAGACCGCGAAAACCACCACCGAAGCCTGAACCACCGGAATATCGCGCTGAGTGATGGCGTTTGTCACCAACCGTCCCACACCCGGCCATGAAAAGACCGTCTCGGTCACGACCACGCCGCTGAGCAGGAAGCCAAACTCCAGCCCCAGCATCGTCACAACCGGAATCAGCGCGTTGCGGAAAGCGTGCTTGATGATGACCACGCGCTCCGACAGACCTTTGGAACGTGCTGTGACCACATAATCTTGCGAGAGGACTTCCAGCATGGAGGAGCGTACCAGACGGGCATTACGCGATAACGAGAACAGGCCGATGGTAATGGCGGGCATAATCAGGAAGGTGATGGCCTTCGGGATGTTGCTTAACGCCTGTCCCCAATCGCCTTGCAGCATCAGGTCAATCACCGGCACATGCCCGGAGATGGGCAGCCATTTCAACTGCAAGCCCACTGATAGGATAAGCATGATGCCTAGCCAGAAACCGGGAATAGACTGTCCGAACATCGCCACCAGCATGATGCCGCCATCAGTCGGCGTGCCGCGTCGTACCGCAGAGATGATGCCGATGGGGATGGCGACGAGTGTGGAAATGAGCATGGCGAAGAGGGTCAGTTCCAGCGTGGCGGGCAACCGCTGCATGACCAGATCAACCGCAGGCTGCCGCGAACGGATGGACATGCCCAGATCACCGCGCATGAGTCCGCTGATAAAGCTGAAATACTGCTCGGTCAGGGGCTTATCAAAGCCCAGTTTGGCGCGGGTCGCTTCGATTTCTTCCTGACTGGCGCGTTCACTGACGTAGAGATAAGTAGGATCGCCGTCCAGGTGGATTGTGAGGAAGGAGAGCAGCGTAACGCCGATAATGACAAACACAGATTGCAGCAAACGCTGCACAATGTAGGGTCCCATAAGTCCTATTCCAGAAATGGGGAGTGGGACGAGATGCCCCACCCCCCGGATTCATTACTATTGGACTGGGTTACTTCAGCTTGGCGTTGTAGATGACGATCTGTTCGTCACGACGCGCCTGCCAGTCGAGGCGGTTGCTCACGCCGTAGAAGTCCGGTTGGAAGTACAGCAGCAGCCACGGCGGGTCGTTGTAGAACACTTCCAGCATTTTGTTGATGACTTCGCGTTCCTGACCAGCGTCACGGATGTCCGCGAGGCTGTTCCAGAGTGTGAACCATTCTTCATTCTGCCAGTTGGTGTAGTTGGTGCCCGCATCCGGCGCCGAGAGGTCTGCCATGTCGTACAGCGCATTCCATGTGCCGCCGCCCGAACCGAGGAAGAACATCGGGCCGACTTCCTTCGGGCCGGTCAGCTGACGGTAGTCCGCCCAATCGCGGATGTCCGCAGTCGTGACCACGCCGACATCGGTCAGGTACTGGGCAATCGCCTGCACGACGTTGGCATCGTTCAGGTAACGACCACGCGGCCCCATCAGGGTTGTTTCAAAGCGCACGCCGTTGGCATCCTTCGGATAACCGGCGGCATCCAGCAGTTCGCCGGCCTTGACCGGATCATACGGGTACGGCTGGAGGTTCGGGTTGCCGTTCGGGTCATTGACGAGGCCGGTGGCGCGGGTGCATTCGGTTCCCAGCAGGGCCGCGCAGATGGTCGGCACGTCAATGGCGTATTGCAGCGCCACACGCACGTCGGTTTTCTGGAGGGCATCGTAGCCGGGAGCATCCTTGAAGTTCTCACCGAACTGGAAGCCGACGTAGATACGGCGGGTTCCCTGAACGGCCTGAACACCGGCAACGCCTGAGCCATTCACGGCTTCGACCTGATCGGGAGGCACGTTGCCGATGACATCCACGTTGCCAGCGATCAGTTCGGCTACGCGGGTCGAGGCTTCGGGGATCACGCGCCAAATCTGGGTGGCGAAGGTGGTTTCACGGAGGGTGAAGCCATCAACTTTGGCGAGGGTAACATGGTCATCCGGCACCCATTCGACGAACTTGTACGGGCCAGAGCCGATCGGGTTCTGAGCGGCTTCTTCCAGAGTCATCGCCGAATACGAGTCCTTGCAGTGGATGTAGACTTCCGACAGCAAGCCGAGGCCGATGGACTGATAACGGTCAGTGAGGATGGTGACGTTCAGATCGTCATCCACGCGGGTTCCCATATACCCAACGGCGGGCAGCACGAAACCCGCGGTGTTGCCGGTGAAGGCATTGGCGGGGTCGGCGGCGCGTTCAAAGCTGTAGGCCACATCTTCGGCAGTTAGGGCTTCGCCGTCATGGCAGGTCAGGCCTTCGTTCAGAGTGAACGTCCATTCCTTGCCATCTTCCGACACCTTGTAGGCGTTGGCGAGGTAGGGGGTGATGGAACCATCGTCGCCGATTTCAAACAGCGTGCCATACATATGATAGAAAATGTTGGCTTCCGAACGCGAATTGACCGACGCAGGATCGAGCTGACCAATGTCCACGCTCTGCGCGATTACCAGTGTGTTTTCATCGGATGTCTGCGCGTTGGCGATGACCGGAACGATCAGCACTAGCAGCAGAGTCAACAAGAACAATTTTCCCAGACGAGAGGGGTTTCGAGACATGACTACGGAACTCCTATGTAAATTGGGGCGAACGAAATTAAGATGACTGGTGCGTTCGGAAAATGCGATAACGGTCTCCTTCTCTGTCTTTACAGGATATGGTCATGAATGCCATCATCGGATGGCAGGACACTAGCAATTTGTACGCTGCGCGATTCGCGGCTGGAAATGGCGCAGGCTTCCACCATTGCCAGAGACATCAGGTGGTCGCGCCCGCTGCACTGCAAGGGCGCGCCGTCCAATAGGCTGCGGGTGAAAGCATCCAGCAACCCGGTTGTCTCGGTGATCCACTGCTCATGCGGCGGCAGCGTCACCGGCGTGAGCGCAGGGTCATTGTGGCGGGCATAGTGCAGTTCACCGAACTGGTGCTGCTGGCTGAGAATGCCGTTTGTGCAGTCGGTACGCCACTCAAAGCGCGGTTCAGCCCAACCGCTTTGCCATGTGCCTTGATAATTGGCGACCATGCCGCCATCAAAGGTGAACAGTGCCGCCACATTGGTATCGCTCTCGTACATGCTCCACGAGGGATTCCATGTCTGTGCTTGCACCAGCACCGGCTCTTGCCCATACACATAGCGCATCAGATCAAAATGATGGATAGACTGCTCCCAGAGCATCGGTTGATCCATCGTCAGGGGATACTTGTTCAGATCGGGACGGTTGCCATCGCGGTAACGTTCATACGTGAACCGCCCGAATTCGGCTTTGCCCACCACGCCATCCCGCAAGAGGCGCATGGTTTCGAGCGTCACGCCCAGATAGCGGAAGTTCAGGCCGACCATCAGCGGGATACCCGCCGATTCGGCCATTTTGACCAGCGTTGCGGCTTCGTTCACGCTTAAGGCCAGCGGTTTTTCCACCAGCACCGGAATTTTGCGGGCGCAGGCGGCGCTCAACTGCTTCTCGCGCCCGATGGGCGGATTTGCCAGTATGAGCGCGTCTACGGCAGGCAGCGCATTCAGCGCCTCTTCGGCACTGGCGAAAGCCGGATGCTGCCCGTATTGAGCCTGCGCTCTGGCAACGGCTTCTGGATTGGGATCGGCGTAGGCTACGATTTCGCAGCGCGGCGAACGCACCAGCACTTCGGCCCAGTGCCGCCCACGCACGCCCAAACCCGCCAGAACCACACGCAACTTGCTCATGAAACTGCCTCCGAAGCCTGAAGCGAACGCACCACCTGCCGCAGGCCGTCGGCAAAAGGTGTCCAGCCATCAAAGCCCGTTTCTTCGCGCAGTCGCTGGCTGGAAAGCCAGCCAAGACGGGTCACTAAAGGCATCTGCGGGTCATTTTCACTGATTACATCTAGTTGCGTATTCGGGCAAATAGACTGAATTACCCGCGCAATGATTTGTGTATCCATGACATATCCACTGGCGAGGTTGTAAAGCGCCTGTCGTGGGCGTTCCAACCGCAGTAGCGCCAGCAGCGCCCGCCCCAGATCGGGCGCAAAAGTCCAATCGCGTTTCGCACTTTGTGCATAGACGGTCACGCGGCCTGTCGCCAGCGCCTCCGCCACCATGCGCCCGACGAGGCTCACGCGGGGGCGGCTGAGGCGCGGTTGTTCGCCCAGTCCGTAAATGTTGCTCAGGCGCACCACCAGCGCGTCGCGTTCGTAACTGGTGTGCAGCGTCCGCGCAAACATTTCAAATGTCTGTTTGGCGACGGAATACACACCCAGCGGGTCGCTTAGATCGTCCTCATTCACCGGGCCGGGCGGGGTGGCACGGTAGACGGCGCTGGAACTGACCAGTATGGCGCGTGCGCCCTGCTCCCGTGCCCAATCCAGTGCAGCCAGCCCCGGCAGCAGGTTGGCACGCAGATTATCTTCCGGCGTTTCGCCCGCTTCTTCGGGCGAGGCTGTGACCGCCGCGCCGTGTAACACCGCGTCCGCTTGCAGCCCGGACAGATCCCCCGCTTCACGTTCGAGGCAGGTAATCAGGTCGCCCCAACGCGCCACCCAACCGGATTGCAGCGCAGGGTCAAAAACGCGATCCAACGCGATCACCGCGCAGCCTTCAGCCAGCAGCACCGGAATGATGTTGCTCATGACGAAGCCACTGGCTCCGGTGACAAGAACGCGCTGGATGGGGCGGGTCATGTGCCGTTTGCTCCGTCCATTACCTGCCACCGTTCGACGATCAATTCACCGGACGCAGCGACATGCTTTTCAATCAAACGAACCGCTTCCTGTTCATGGGTGGCTTCAATGGCCTGAATGATGGGCAGATGGTTGTATGCGATCTGCGTCAAGTTGCTGTTGCGGCGGTTGAGCAGCGCCATCACCTGCCGGACACGCATAGAAACCACGTTCCAACTGGTCTGCAAAAGGCTGTGCCCGCTGAGTTCAATCAAGGTGGTGTGAAAATTTCGGTCAATCTGGTTGACGCTTTTTAAGTCGTTGTTTTCTGCTGCCGCCAGCATTTCATGAAAACAGCCGTATAGCACCTGTACATGGTCGGGCGGGTTACGGGCGATGATCTGGCGAACGGCAAAAGTTTCCAGCACGCTCCGCAGGCTGTACAGTTCTTCAATGTCGGTTTTGGTCAGCACGCGCACCGTTGTTCCATGATAGGGTACGGTTTCTACCAGACCTTCGGTACTCAAAATTTGCAGCGCCTCGCGCAGCGGTGCGCGGCTGACGCCCAGACTTTCGGATAACTCTGTTTCGCGCAGTGCATCCCCCGGCTTCAAATCCCCGTTGATGATGGCCTCTCGCAGCACATCCAGCACTCGTTCGCGGAGGGGGGGATTTTCAATATGTTGTAGGGCGGTTTTTCGATTTTTCATATTGCTTGACAACTATAACGTGGGATGCTTATAATTTGCCTACGTCGATTGTCGACATTCGACAGACGACGATTGAGATTATAGAAACTTTCGCGGCCTGTTGTCAAGGAATTCGCAAAAATGCCTTTATCAACGAACCAATCGCAGCTCGTGGAGATTGCGGTCACGGGCGCCATTAGTCAGCCAACACTTCGCTACCCCGGCTATACACTGGATGACAAGGGCGTGGGTCGCGTTCTACCCGGCATGTCCGGTGTGGTCTATAACGCTCGTGTGGGCGATCCTGCTTTTGGGTGGGCGGCTGACCATGTAGAACCCGGCGTTTCGATTTCAAATGCCGATAATGCTGCGGATTTCGCGCTGCACTACCTGACCTGCATCGGCAACCGCGCCATCGTCACCAGCGGCCTTGCCAAAGGCGCAGAGGGCATTGTCACCGGTGAACATGCGCGTTTGCTGGTGGATTTCGGCTCGGATACCAACGATCTGTTGTGCGTGGGCGACTCGATCCAGATTATCGCTTGCGGGCGCGGATTGGCGTTCGACGATTACCCGCAGGTCGAACTGAAGAAGGTCAGCCCGAACCTGATTAACGCCATCCCCATCGAGGCGTTGGATGGTCAGCGCATTCGCGTACCCGTCACTACGGTGCTGCCGCCCCGTATCATGGGGTCTGGCGCGGAGTTGAACTCGGAATTTGTTGACCAAGATTTGATGTCCGGGGATCGTGCATTGATGGCTGAACTGGGCATTGACCAGATGCGCCTCGGCGATCTGGTCGTGATCCCGGATGCCGATCACCGTTATGGGCGCACTTACCGCAAAGGCGCGGTCAGCATCGCGCTGTGCATTCATGGCGACTCGGTCATGATCGGACACGGCCCCGGCATCCTCACTCTGATGACCTGCCCCATCCCCTGTATTGAATGGGTGATTGATCCGCAGGCCAATATTGCGCGTTACCTCAACATTCGGGAGATGGTATGAACGTTCGCACGAATTCTGAACGACTGGTTTCTGTATCTGTGATGGGGCAAATTGCCTCCCCCGGTTTCCCCGGTTTGCCCGCTGAACCGTATCGTCTGGATGCTGATGGCAAGCCCTTTTTGCTGCCTACTTACGGCGGCATTGTCTATAACGTTTCGATAGGCGACTCGGCCTACGGTTGGCTGGCCGATACCATTCATCCCGGCGTCAGCATTTCGCTCAAGGATGATATGGGGAATCGCGGCCTGAATCTGTTCGCCTGCGTGGGGAATACGGCTGTGGTGATGTCGGGTGATGCGCGGGGTGCTAAAGGCGTGGTCAGCGGCAAATCCGGGCGCTTTTCGGAACAGGTCATCATTCACTTCGCCAAAGCGGATCGCTTAAAAATGGCGATTGGCGACAAGATTAATGTGCGCTCGGTGGGGGTGGGCATGGAACTGGCGAATCACCCCGACATTAAACTGAAAAGCTGTTCGCCGGAATTTCTGGAAAATCTGGAAGTGACGACGGGCGCAGATGGCAAGCTGCATGTGCCAGTGGTCGCTGTTGTCCCGCCGCATTTGCTCGGTTCGGGCGCGGGGCTAACCAGCGAGGGCGGTTCGCTGCACATTCAATCTGCCGACAAGTCCGCGCTCAAAGAAGCCGGACTGGACGGCTTGCGTTTGGGCGATGTGGTGGCGCTTTCGGATTACGACAGCAGTTGGAATCACGGCTATTTGCGCGGCGCAGTCGGCATCGGCGTGATCGGGCAAGGCGACAGCCCGCGTGCGGGTCATGGCCCCGGCATCACCCTGCTGATGACCTCGGCGCTGAATGGAATCAATCCGGTGGTCACGCCCGGCGTTAACCTCAAAAGCGTGTTCAGCTTGCAGGAGTGAGACTCGCATAGCGGACGGACTGACGAACGAACATCGTTTTATTGTGGACGAAATGATTGCACGATACAGGGGGATTGCTCATGGAAAAAACATACATTAAGCACATGGCTTTTGCTGTCCGCGATGCACATGCGGCGCTGAAAACCTATCAGGATTTGCTAGGCATTGGCTACGATGCCAAAGTGGAAGATTATCCCAAGTCGCGGAATCGTGTGGCGCTATTCTGGGTGGGCGATGTTGAATATCAGCTTTGCCAATCGCTGGATGCCGGTGGGCGCTTTGATAAATGGATCAATGAACGTGGCTACGAAGGGCTGCATCACATTTGCTACGCTGTCCCCGACATTGAAAAAGGGCTGGCAGACGCACAGGCTAAAGGCGCTACGCTGAAAGAATGCAGCGCGTGTAAAGTGAAGGGCAGCCATGTTCACCCCGAAGGTTGGGTGGCGTTTCTCGATCAAGAAGCGGGTGGTATCGAACTGGAACTGATGCAGGTCTATACCCCCGAACAACTGGAACAATACAAAAAGGTCAAGGGGATTTGACGATGCCTATCACCTTGATTCGTGTTCCGGTTGATTCTCTCGAAACCTTTGTTTTTGAAACATTCTGTGCGCTCGGCGTGGTGCCGGAAGAAGCACGGCGCTGTACACGCGGGCTGATGGAAAGCGAACTGCGCTGCTTGCCCGGTCAGGGGCAGGGGGTTCGCCGCCTGCCTGTATACCGCGAACGCATTGGCAACGGCTGGATCATCCCCGGCGCGCCCTACGAAATTGTGAAGGAATCGCCCGCGCTGGCGCTGGTGGACGGACATAACGGCCTCGGCTCGGTGGTCGCGCAAAAGTCTATGGAACTGGCTGTTCAGAAAGCCAAGATCAGCGGCGTGGGCACGGTGATTGTGCGCAACAGCACGCATTTTGGTTCGGCGGCGGTTCCGGCGCGGCTGGCGCTGGCACAGGACTGTATCGGTATTGCCATGACCAACGCTGGCCCGGAGATGGCTCCTTGGGGGGCATCCAGCGGCGTGGTCGGCACGAACCCTTGGGGCATTGTTGCGCCAACGGGCGGCGATTTCCCGGTAGTACTCGATATTGCGCTGACGACGGCTGGCAAAGGCATGATGCGCTGGTTTGAGCGCGAAGGTCTCAAAATGCCGTTGGACTGGGCGCTCACGCCAGAAGGCGAAGAAACTGATGATCCGACTGCGGCTATGCAAGGGGCGCTGCTAGGCATTGGTCAGCACAAGGGTTATGGACTTTCGATGATGACCGATGTCATCACCGGCGTGATTGCAGGCGGCGGTTTCGGCCTCGCGCCGTATTCCAACCCGGCTAAACAGGATGTGTCGCACACCTTTATCGCCATTGATATTGCGTGGTTCATGCCGGTAGACACGTTCAAAGCCCGCATGGATGAGTTTATCCAGCAGATCAAATCGGCTCGCAAGCGCCCCGGTGTGACGGAAATTCTCGTCCCCGGCGAACTGGATTACCGCCGTGAACAGCAGTACCGCCGCGACGGTGCGCAGTTAGACTCGGTGGTGTTTGACGAGTTGGCGGCGCTGGCGCGTGATCTGGGTGTGAATTTCCCCTTTGAGCGTGAGGTCGTGGTCTAATGACCGATCTTCAAGCGCCCGAAACACTTGCACGTCCGCTGGCAACCCGCGTTGCTGGCCTGCCCGAAGCCGTTGTGATGCCTGCCGGCGCTCCTATTCCCGATGCGGTGATCGCTGCGGCGGTTGCGGCGCTGGAACAGGGCAAGACCCACTATACCGATCGCCCCGGCATTCTCGGCCTGCGTCAGTGGGTGAGCGATACCCTGAAGGGTACTGCTCAGATTAATCTCAAACCCGGTGACATCACGATCACCTGCGGCTCCACCGAAGCCCGCTTTGTCACGTTCAAGCGACTGCTCAAACCCGGCGAAACTATCCTGTGTCCGGGCGATTCGTCGCGCATTCTCGGCGCAGCACACCTGATCGGCCTGTCTATCGTCACCACCGCCGCCGACCCAACGGCGGTGCGCCTTGTGTATCTGACGCCTGATGTGCCAGCCGCAGAGCGCGACTCGCTGCTCACGCAGGCCGCCGCCCATCAGTGGTGGGTGTTGTGGGACATCAGCGCCGCTTCCTCGGATTTCCATCCGGCGCAGAACACCGCCCTCGCGCCCCGCGTCATTACGGTTGGCAGCCTCAGCCCCATGATGCCCGGTTGGCGCGTGGGCTGGATGGGTGGGTCGGAAATGGCCGATAAACTCCGCGCCTATAAACAAAGCATGACTATCTGCACCACTAGCATTTCTCAATGGGCAGGAATCGGAGCCGTAGTACCATGACCGCCTCGAATATCCCTGAATCGGTACGTGCGGTTGCCGCTGATGGCACTCAACTCCGGTACGCACTCATGGAGCTTTCTGCTCAGTACCCGGACGCGATTGCGTTGGGGCGCGGTGATCCCGACCTTGCCACGCCGCCGCACATTATCGAAGCGGTCAAGCAGGCGGTACGTGACCAGCGTACCGCGCCTACACCCGTCGCGGGAATGACGGCGCTGCGCGAGGCGCTGGCGCATAAGTTCCAGACGGATAACGGGCTGCCCGTAGACGCCGACAACATCATGCTGACCACCGGCGGGCAGGAGGGGTTATTCCTGCTCATGCAAACCCTGCTCGACCCCGGCGATGAAGTCCTCGTCCCTGACCCGCGCTACACCTCGTATGACGAGGCCATCGAGAGCGCGGGCGGGCGCATGGTGATGATCCCGACTGACCATGAGGATGCGTTCAACCTGCGCCCCGAAGCGGTTGAATCTGCCATCACGCCGCGTACCAAAGCCCTGCTGATCGTCACGCCTAGCAATCCGACCAGCGGCATTGTCACCGAAGAACGCCTGCGCGGAATCGCAGAAGTGGCTATCAAGCACAACCTGATCGTGATTTCGGACGAAATCTACGAGAAGTTCTTGTATGACGGCTGGAAGCATTTCAGCATCGGTTCCCTGCCCGGTATGGCAGAACGCACGATCACACTGAACGGCTTCTCCAAAACCTATGCGATGACCGGCTTTCGCTGCGGGTTTGCCGCCGCGCCCAAGAACTTCATTCGCGCCATGACCAATGTTAAAGCCGTCACCACTGGCCCGGTGGCGACCATTTCACAGTGGGCGGGGCTGGCGGCGCTCAATGGCCCGAAAGAACCGATTGAAGCCTTCCACCGCATCTACAGTGAGCGCCGCCGCCTGATGATGGACGGCTTGCTCAGTATGGGGCTGAGTTTCAGTGATCCTCGCGGCGCGTTCTTCCTGTGGACGAATAGTTCATCGGTCGGGATTCACGCCACTGAACTGTCGTATTTGCTGCTCAAAGAAGGCCGCGTCCTCATCTTCCCCGGCACTGGTTTCGGTGAAAATTGGGGCGGTTATCTGCGAATCAGCATTTTGCAGAACACGGATTTGCTCCACGAAGCGTTGGAACGCATGCGTCCGATTATTAATCGTTACCGCGCTGCCCATTAAAGGGTGCCATTCACGATAGGGATTTCGAGAGCGTTATACAAAAGGATGGTTCTGATGACCGATCTGAAGATTGGCTCTGTTACCGCTGCACCCGGTACTCGTGTGCGCGGGGTTATTCCAGTGACTCAGCTTCCCGGTGGGCGTCCGCTTGAAATCCCGATCATTGTGCTGAACGGCGCTCAACCCGGCCCGTGCGTGTGGGTGGATGCGGTCATTCACGGGGATGAACCGGAAGGGACGCTGTGCTGTCATCTGGTGGATGCGGTACTCGACCCGGCTCAGATGCGCGGCAGCGTTGTCCTCGTCCCTGTACTCAACGTGCCGGCCTATGAAGCCGCCCAGCGTGGCAACCCGCTGGATACGTTCAGCTACGATCTGAACCGTATCTATCCCGGCAAGGCCGATGGCTACCTGACCGAACGGTTGGCACACACACACAGCGTATGGCTGCGGGATGTGGCGACATACGAAATCTCGATTCATTCCGGCGGGGCGCATTCGTATCTTTCAGAGACGATTTTTGCCACCACCGATGAAAAGGCGATTGAACTGGCGAAAGCAATGGGCGCGGGCTGGGGATTGATCCTCAAGAGTTTCCTGCCCAAAGGTAGCCCGCCTGCGGTGATGTTTGAAGCTGGCAAACAGGGGATTACGGTTGAACTGGGCGGACGGCCTGCCACCTCCCCGCGTGATTTTGACCGCTGCGGGCGCGTGCTGGCAGAAGGCGTACTCAATGTTCTGCGCTACTACGGCGTGATCGAAGGACAGGCTACCCGTGCGGATCAGTGGTTGACGGGGGTGCAGCATGCGTTGTTAGCGCCCACCAGCGGCCTGTTTCTGGCGGAACCCTCGTTAGAATTTCAGAAGCCGATGAAAAAAGGCGATCGCATCGCCCGCATTATGGACGTGTATGGCGATCTGCTGGCGGAAGTGCTGGCGCCCGTGGACGGCATGATCTTCGGCCTGCGGGCGCTACCGAATGTTCAAACCGGCGATTGGTGTTGTTTCTACGCCGAAATTCAGGGCGAGCTATAATCACATGGCTCTCCCGCTTGTCCAATCGTTACTGACTGATCTGGTGCGAATCCCTTCGCCCAACCCGCCCGGCGACACCCGCGCCATTGCCGCCCACATTGCCGCCGTAATGAGCGCGGCAGGCTGTGAAACGCGCATTCTCGCGCCGCCAAACAAGCCCGAAGCGCAAAGCGTGATTGCGGTGTGGGGCGCGGGCGACCCGGTGATTATGCTCCACGCGCACATTGATACCGTGCCGATCGCCCAGAACGAGGCGCAGCACTGGAGTGTTGATCCTTACGAGGCTGTTGTTCGCAACGGCAAACTGTACGGCAAAGGCAGCGTGGATGATAAAGCGCCGCTGGCTGCGATGATGACCGCCATCCTCGATGCGGCGCAGCGTGGCGAAGCGCCGCAGGGGACGCTCGTTCTGGTGGCTGCCGCTGAGGAAGAAACGGGCGGGCGTTTAGGCACGCGCTGGTTAGCCGATGCCGGTCATTTGCCCCAGTGTGATTTTATCATCGTGGGTGAACAGACCCACAACCGCGCCGCTACTGCCCACAAAGGCGTGATGCGTGCCACCGTCCGCGCCACTGGGCGCTCGGTTCATGCCACCAACCCGGATCGTGGCGTGAATGCCATCACCGCAATGGCGCGGGCGGTGCTGGCGCTGGAAGCCTACCACCGCGACCTTAGCCAGCGCCCGCACCCGATGGTCGGCGTACCGACCTGCAACGTGGGTGTGATACAGGGCGGCAGTACCGCCAACGCGGTACCCGACTCGTGCGCCGTCTATCTTGACCGGCGCATGGTTCCCCGCGAAGACCCTGCTGCTGTTCAAGCCGAGATGAAAGCGGTGATCGAGAAGGTGCAGGCGGGCGAAGCACAGCTTTCGATTGGCGACTTTCAGGTATCGAACTGGTTCGAGTCAACGGTTGAGTCGCCGCTGGCGAAACGCTTTTTGGACTGCATCCAGAAGGAATTGGGCGCTGATCCCGGCCCAATCGGCTATTTACCCGGCAGCGATGCCAAACACCTGACGGGCGCGGTGCGTGGCGAAATGGTCATCTTTGGCCCCGGTAGCTATGAAGTCGCCCATGCGTATGATGAATATGTGGACTTGCGCGAACTGCAATCAACCACCACTATTTTGATCGCATTCGTCAGTCAAACCCTATTCAATAAGTGAATTTGGAAAAACCATTTTGAGAGTTCAAACCCTCATCACCAACGGTCAGGTTGCCACCGAAACAGGTATCGAGGCGCTGGATGTCGCCATTGACGGCGGGCGCATTGTCGCGCTGGCGGCACGCGGCACAGCGATCGAAGCCTCCGAAGTGATTGACGCGGCGGGCGCGTTTGTCATCCCCGGCGCGATTGATATTCATTTCCATTGCCGCGCACCGGCCTACCCCGATCGCGGCGACTTCGCTACCGAAACGCAGGCGGCGGCGGCGGGCGGCGTCACCACCATTTTCGAGATGCCCATTTCCAAGCCGTGCTGTGCCACCGGGGAAATCTTCCGCGCCCGCAAAGCACTGGGCGAAGCTAACGCATATGTCAACTTTGGTCTGTACGGTGCGCCCGGTCTGCTGGACAGGCGCGAAATCCGCGAGATGGTGGACGAAGGCGCGATTGGCTTCAAAATCTTCATGACGGGCGCACCCGCAGGCCGCAACGACGAGTTTGAAGGGCTGTGCCTGCCGCATGTTCCCGAACTGTATCAGGGCATGAAACTGGTGGCTGAAACCGGGCTGGTTTGCTCGGTTCACGCGGAGAATGACCAGCTGCTGGAATGGCACAGTGCGCAGCTCCGCGCCGCCAACCGCAACGATGTGGCCTCGCACGGCGAATCGCGCCCCCCGCATGTGGAGGCGCTGGCGGTTGCCACGCTGTTCTCGTTGAACAAAACCGCCAATGTGCGCCTGCACATCGCTCATCTTTCCTCCAGCGAAACGCTCGAAATCTTCCGGCAGTTCAAAGCGGCGGGCGCGCCGGGGACTGCCGAAACCTGCCCGCACTATCTCCTGTTCACTGAAACCGATATGGAGCGCGTCGGGCCGTATGCCAAGATCAACCCGCCGCTGCGCAAACAGGGCGATGTGGATGCGCTGTGGGGCGGAATCGCGGATAACACGTTGATCGCAGTCACCACCGATCATTCACCTTTCACCGTCGAAGAAAAAGAACGCGCCCGTACCGACATCTGGCGCACGCCTCCCGGTTCCCCCGGCGTGGAAGAACTGGTACTGGGCATGATGGACTCTGCGCTGAAAGGCCGCTTCAGCATACAGAAGGCGGTTAAGCTCATCAGCACCAACGGCGCGAAGCGTTTTGGCCTGTATCCGCATAAAGGCGTCATTGCTGTGAATGCGGATGCCGATCTGGTCATCTATGACCCGAACGTGACCACCACCATTCACCCCGACATGTTGTTCAGCAAGGCCAAAGCCTGTGACAAGCTGTACGAAGGCATGACTTTTCAGGGGCGCATCCGCCGCACATTGGTCAACGGGCGCACCGTCTTTGTAGAGGGTCAACTGGTTGGCGAACGCGGTTGGGGCAAATTCGTTCGCCCGGATGCCTCGCGCATTTACGATGAAGTGTGGTAGCACATGACCTACAGCATAGACTTTAGCGAATACTTTCTCTACGACGACTTCACCCGCCATCTGCAAGGGCTGACCGCCGCCTACCCCGCGCTGGCGAACCTGCAATCGTTGGGCAAAAGCTGGCGCGGGCGCGATGTGTGGTGTATCACGCTGACCAACAGCGCCACCGGCACGCACGACACCAAGCCGGCTTTCTACATTGACGCGCACATTCACGCCGAAGAAGTGACCACCTCGCACACTGCGCTCTATACCGCGTGGTATCTGCTCACCCGCTACGGCAGCGATGCCGAAGTGACGTGGTTGCTGGACAACCTGACGTTCTACATCCTGCCGCGCCTGAATCCCGATGGTGCGGAAATCAGCCTGACCACCGCCCATCACTGGTGCGGTAACGGACGCTATCTACCCGGCGAAGAACAAACCGCCGGATTGTGCCAGCAGGACATCAACGGCGACGGGTTGATCGTGCAGATGCGCGTTCCCGATCCGGCTGGCGAGTGGCGTGTTTCGCCGGATGACCCGCGCTTGATGATCCTGCGCCAACCGGGAGAAGTAGGCGGTGGCCCGTACTATCGCCTGTTCCGCGAAGGCGCGATTAAAGGCGCGTGGGACGGCGTGACGATTGACATTCAGAAGCCGCGTGATGGCAATTTGAATCGCAACTTTCCGGCGGGCTGGTGGGCAGAGTTCCGGCAGTACGGCGCGGGCGACCTGCCGCTTTCGGAACCGGAGGCGCTGGCCTGTGCGCAGTTCATCCTCAGCCACCCGAACATTGCCGGGATGCAGTGCTACCACACACACGGCGGGTTGCATCTGCGTCCCTCGTTGATCGCGCCGGACAGTACGCTGCCCCGCGCTGATCTGGCGCTGTTCAAAACCATCGGCGCGGTGGGGACGGCGCTCACCGGCTATCCAGTCATCTCGGTGTACGAGGAATTCACGATTGACCCGGATAATCCACGTACTGGCTCGCTAATGCAGTGGTCATACGACGAACTGGGCATCATCACGTTCTCAACTGAACTCTGGAATCCTGAGCTGGCTGCTGGCCTGCAAGACCCCGCCAAATACCAGATTCGCGCCCGTTCCACCGAGGACGAACTGAAGTTGCTCCGCTACAACGATGAACATCTGGGCGGCAAGGGTTTCGTGAACTGGCAACCCTTCGATCATCCCCAGTTCGGGAAGGTCGAAATCGGCGGTTGGACGCATATGTATACCTTCCGCAACCCGCCGCCCGCTTCGATGGCGACCAGCGAGAAGGCGCGGAACTTTCTGCCCGAAACCATTCACGCCAACTGCCTGTTCACGCTGCGCCATGCCGCCTGTTCGCCGCTGGTGCGGATCAATTCACTTCGCGCCGAAGCGTTAGGCGCAGGGCTGTATAAAATCACGGCTGTGGTCGCCAATCACGGTTACTTGCCCACGCACATGACTGCCCGTGCGCTGAAATATGGTACTGCTGGCGCGGTGACTGCTGCGCTGGAATTGCCGGCAGGTGCGGAAATCGTCATGGGGCAAGCCGTTCAAGACCTCGGTCATCTGGCGGGACGCGACGAACGCAGCGCCACATGGTCGCCATGGTTGCGCGATTGGAACCAGACCCGTTGTAAAGCCGAGTGGATTGTACGCGCCCCGCAGGATAGCACCATTGCACTCACCGCCAGCGCCCAACGCGCCGGCAGTCATCGTCAAGAGGTCACGCTTTCATGAAACTGCTGCCTGAATCTTTTTACCGCCGCCTTGTCACCCGAATACAGACCGCCCTCGATGCCGAACGCCTCGACGGGTTGCTGCTCCTTGATGTGCCGAACGTCATCTATGCTTCGGGCTTCTTTCACGTCCCTTCGGAGCGCCCGCTAGGATTCTATATCCCCCGCAGCGGCGAACCGGCGTTCTTCGTCCCGCTGTTGGAGCAGGAGAACGTTGCCCATACATGGGTGAAGGACATCCGCACCTATTTCGAGTACCCCGGCGAAACCCATCCTGTCGAATGGATGGTTGCCGAATCGGGCGCGGCGCGGTTGGGCATTGATGCACTGTCGCATGAGGTATTCCGGCGTTTGGGCGAGAACGTTGTCCTCAGCCCGATTGTGGAGCAAATGCGCTGGGTGAAAGAGCCGGAAGAAATCGCCTTCATCGAAAAAGCCTCGTCTTATGCCGACTATTGTCTGGAATATATCCGTGACCATGCCGCTGGCATCATCAGCGATGGCGGCACAGAACTGGATATTTTGAGAGCCTGTGTGTCCGCTACTGCCGCCAAGATGAAAGCCGAAGTGGGCGAAATTTTCAAACTGCGCGGTGGGTCGGTGGTTGGCACGGTTCATAGTGGCCCACGTGCTGCCCTGCCGCACGGGGCGCCCATCGAGCGCCGTCCGCAACCGGGTGAGCCGATGATCGCGGGGATTGGGGCTTCTGTTGGCGGCTATCATGCCGAAAGCGGCGCTACATTCATCGTTGGCGACCCGCGTGGCGATCAGATGCGCTGTCTGCATGCCGCCGCCGCCTGTGATGCGGCAGCAGTCCGCGCCCTGCGCCCCGGTGAAACCTGTGCGCGGGTCAACGAAGCGGCGTTGGGCGTGCTGCGCGACTACGGACTGGGAGATGCGATCCGCCACCGCATCGGGCATGGGATGGGTTTGCAGGGGCATGAAGGCCCGTGGTTAGCGCCCGGCGATCAAACGCTCCTTGTGCCGGGTATGGTGTTCTCGAACGAGCCGGGCATCTACCGCCCCGGCGTGGATGGCTACCGCACGATCAACAGTATGCTGGTCACTGAAGGCGCGGCCCGTGTGACCAGTCGTTTTCTGGAACAACACCCGCCCGAAGCGCGGATTATCGCGCTGTAGTGCTAAGAACCTCATCCTTTCCTTCAGAATACGGGAGAGGATGAGGACATTGTATGAACGATTCATTTTGGAAAGGAAGCAGCAACCATGCCTGAACCAGCCGCTTGGCGTTATCAAAAGATTACTGCGCCCATTTTCGACATTCCTTCGCCGCACCGCATCCTGAAGAATGCCCACGTCCTGACCTGCGTGGGAGATGAAGTTATCGAAAATGGCTTTGTTGAGATTGAAAAGGGGAAGATCAAGGCGGTGGGGCGCTCTGCCGATCTAGGTAGCACCGATGCCGAAGTGATTGATGTGGGCGGCGCTACCGTCATGCCCGGTATGATGAACTCGCACGCGCATCTGGCGTGGGACGGCGTACACGATCTCGCCCGTCAATCTATGGATGATGCGGTTGAAATCAGCGCCTATAAAAGCGCCGCCAATATGCTCAAAAGCCTGCGGGCGGGCGTTACGCTGGTGCGCGATCTGGGGATGAACACATCCAACTTTTTCTCCAAGCAGGCTGTTGAGCAGGGTATCTTCCCCGGCCCGCGCCTGCTGATCTGCGGTGAAGCCATCATCCAGACTGGCGGCCACACCTACTGGTGCTGCCACGAAGCCAGCGGCGCGGACGAGATGCGCCGCGCTGTGCGTGAACAGGTGCGCGGCGGCGCTGATCTGATTAAGATTATGGCCTGTCACGACACGCTGGAATTTACCGATGCCGAACTGGAAGCCGTGATTGACGAAGCGCATCGCAACGGCCTGCCCATGACCGCCCATGCCACCTATAACGAGTGTATCTACCGCGTGGCGCAGTTTGGCGTGGACTGTGTGGAACACGGCGGCTCGATGGACGACAAGACTATCCAGTTGTTGGTTGACAAGAAAATCCCGATTGTGACCACCTTTGCCCCGTTGGTGATGCAGGCGGACGAAGTGGTGGCACGCAAGTTTAACATCCCCGAATGGAAGATCGAAGAACGCAAGAAGGCCGTCGCCAGTCCTTCGCGCTACACCGGTCTGGTGAACGCCGCCAAAGCGGGTGTGCCAATCGCCTTCGGGACGGACGCGGGTAGCCCTGCCGTCGGTCATGAGATTGTCGCCCCGGAACTGAAGTTCATGGTGAAGGTGGGCGTGGTGGCGGATAACTACGCCGCGCTGCGCAGCGCGACCATCGTGGCTGCCCGCGTGAGCAAGTTGCAGGACAAACTCGGCACGCTGGAAGCGGGCAAAGAGGCCGATGTGATCGTGGTCGCGGGGAACCCGCTGGCCGATCTGGACGCGCTCAACCATGTTCAGATGACCTTTATCGCAGGCAAGCGCATGTTGAGCGTGGGCTAGGCTAGGCTTCATTCGGACAGGGACATGAAGAGTCTTCAATGTCCCTGACAGGGTGATGGAACGAAATATGGGGAATGTCATCCGTCGCTGGTTAGCGCCCGTGCGAAATAGCCGCGTCAGCTGCTTTATGCTGTTCAGCGCGATCTTTCATATCGGCTTGTTCGGGATCACCGACGTGATCCTGAATTTCTATTTCACCAGCCTCGGTCATTCCGCGGAAACCATCGGTATGTTGCAGTCGCTTCCGCGCATCGGCGGGCTGGTCGTCAGCCTGCCGGTGGGCATCATCGCCACCCGGTTCGGCCCGTATCGCATCATCCTGTATTCCACCATTGGCATCGCGGCGGCGCTGATTCTGCCGCTGGCGGTGCCGGCTTTGCCCGCACTGGCGGTCAGCCGCTTTTTGATTGGCCTGTTCTACGGCGGTCAGCAGATCGCCACGAACCCCTTTATGGGCAATCTGGTCACTTCAGAACAGCAACCGTTCCTATTTTCGTATCACAACGTCATCACGATGGTTGCCACCGCCTTTGGCAGTTTTGTGGGCGGTTTCTTGCCCACGCTGGCGGTCAGCTTGCTAGGGTTGCCACCCGCGCAAGACTCTGCCCATTCCACCGCTGCCTATGCTGCCGCCTTGTTCACGGGTATGGTCGTCGTGCTGCTCTGCTTGCTGCCGCTGTTCAGAGTGTCCGAATCGTCATCGGCGCTGGCCGCCACACACACACGCCAAGCGTTGCGGTCTTTCCCGTGGCGGCGACTCCTGCTCATGGCAACGCCTATGCTGTTCTTCGGGTTTACGGGCGGGTTGACGTTTCCGTTTTACAACCTGTTTTTCCGCGAAACGTTTGGTGTGAGCGATGAAGTGGTCGGCACAATCCTCGGCATCGGCTGGATCGGCATGGGGCTTGTGCCGCTACTCAATCCCTATCTGGATCGGCGCTTCGGACGGGCGGCGGCGCTGTTCATCACGCTTACGACAGCGGCGGTAGCTTTCTTCGCGCTCAGTTTCGCGCCTACGCTGCCGTTGAGTGTGATCGCGTTCGTCATTGCCTGTTCAGCGCGGAACACGATGCAACCGCTGTTTCAACCGCTGGTCATGGCGAACCTGCCCGCCCACATTCATAATATGGCGAGCAGCGTGGGGTTTGTGGTGTGGAATATCGGCTGGTTTTGCGCCACCAGCCTCAGTGGTTTTCTAAAAGCGGCGCAGGGGTTCGATTTCATCATGCAGGTGGTCGCGGTAGGGGTTCTGCTGACGGGGGTCAGCGTGATGCTGGTTTTCCGGCAGACTCCGCTTGCCGCGTCGCCCATATACGAGGTACAGAGATGAACAGCAAAATCACGGGTATTTTCAATATTCTCGCCACGCCCTTCACGCCTGATCTGGCGGTGGACTGGGACAGCCTGCGCCGTCTGGTCAACTTTCAACTGGAGATGGGCGCGTATGGCTTGACCATCCTCGGCGTGTTGGGCGAGGCTGCCAAGATGAGCGTGGAGGAGCGCCGTCAGGTGGTGGATACCGTCCTCGAAACGGTGGGTGGGCGTGTTCCGGTGGTGGTGGGAGCCAGCCATGAGGACACCGCCACCTGCATCGCGCTCAGTCAAGCGGCATTTGCGGCGGGGGCAGCCGGGGTGATGATCGCGCCGCCGCGCCTGACCGCGCCGACCGATGACAAAGTGCTGGCGCTCTACAACCAGATTGCCGAACAGGTGACGCAGCCAATTGTGGTGCAGGACTTCCCGCCCGTGAACGGCGTCATCATGTCTGCTGACCTACTGACCACGATTGCCGAGCGTATTCCTAATGCCCGTTACCTGAAGCTGGAAGACCCGCCGCTGATGGAGAAGATTGGCGCTATCCGCGCCCGCACCGACAAGTTCGAGATTTTTGGCGGGTTGGGCGGGATGTTCCTGCTGGAAGAATTGGGGCGCGGCGCGTCCGGCACGATGACGGGCTTCGCCTTCACCGAGATTCTGGTGGCGGTGTTCAAAGCGTGGCAAGCGGGTAACAAGGCCGAAGCCGAACGCATCTTCGACCATTACCTGCCGCTGATCCGCTACGAGAATCAGCCCGTGATTAATCTCACCATCCGTAAAGAACTGCTGCGCCGTCGCGGGGCTATCGCCAGCGCCACGCTGCGCCCACCCTTCGCGCCGATTGATGCCGGTACACAGGACGAAATCGGCTGGATTTTGCAGCGGGTGGGTATTGCTGATCCCACGCAAAAGGTGAGCCTTTAAGGGTACGAAGGTCGAAAACAGACCGGTTTATCAAAAAACGCCGTAAAACCCCTACCTTCAGGTACGGGGATATAAGGCGCAATTGCATTAGATAATATATACTATTCCTATGACGAAATTACGCGACACGAAATCCAGTAAGCATTTAGT
>Ga0172373_10001294_pt1 | contig 40690 bp, 36 predicted proteins | sample Lak10m_2_FD_114546 | JGI IMG/M metagenome (GOLD analysis project Ga0172373, IMG submission 114546) | Freshwater microbial communities from Kabuno Bay, South-Kivu, Congo - kab_092012_10m | ecosystem: Environmental > Aquatic > Freshwater > Lake | place: Democratic Republic of the Congo... | reverse complement strand
GGGTTAACGTTTACCACTAGTGCAAATAAGACGGTGTTGTTTACCCGAACGGTGACCGTAAATGCGATGTTGAAGGCGGGCTCTACTATTCAATTTGTGGCGGCTCCTACACCCAATGCATTGGGAAATTTTGCTCGTTTGTACACTCATCAAAGCAACAACGGCAATTTATATTTTGCCTCAAAAGCGGTTACAGTAAACATCAGTGGCAATTTGCTGGGTACAACAACGCGTGTTCCATTTTATTCGTCTTCACAACGCTTAGCCGATACAGCCCCTATTTTGTGGAATAGGATTGCTAATTTTGGGTTTGCCGGCGGAAGTTTGGGGTTATTTTCGGTATCGGGTAATTTACAAACTATTAATGGGCTTTCAACGTTTAATGCGGTTCCAAAAAGTGGGTACCGGGTAGCTATAAATTTTAATAAACGAACACTTAATCAAGCGGTTACTTTTACGGGGGTTGCAGTTACTTTAAATGGAACTGTTTCGGATACCGCTCTTCAAAATGACCGTGTGGATGGGTTGTATGTAGATATGTCTCGCCTTAAAATTCAAGGATCTTCTCAGCTTCCTATTGAGGAAGATACCTCCACTCAAGCCAAACGTTATGCAGCTACGTTTTTTGGGGGTAAAGATGCTAGCTCGGTGGTGGCTATAGACACTAATCCGATCGCTGGGTTTAGGCCTTCAGCTGATTTATATATTCGAAGCCGTGTTCCAAACCATCCTGCGTTATGGGTCAGTGTGCGTAAAACTGCGGTTACAGAAAATGTGTTGATTGTTTCAGCGAATGGCTTTGTAGCTGTGAATCCTCAGTTTAATGTTTCAAATAGGATACCTACCTACTCAAGCACGTTAACCTTGGGTACCGGGCCTACTCAAGATAGTACCATTGTATTTAGAACTGAATCTGCGGGGTTAAGTCACACCATTACCGCAAAGGGTTTGATGGGTGTTGGGAATAGTATTCCCCAAGCTAAGTTCGATATGAATGCAGCAGCAGGTACAACGCCTTTGTTAAAAATTGATAAACCCAAAGAAAAAACGATGATGCTAAGCAATGGCAATTTAGGGGTAGGTACTACAACCCCAGCCTTTAGTTTGGATATTCAGGCGGATCCGGTCCCTTATTATCAGGCTGTTTCGGTTACTTTTCTTAATACAGGGCCTTTTTATACCACTGCTCGAAAACTGTATCCTGTAACGTATTTTGGGCCTTTGGAAACTGATTTTTATGTGGGTCAATATACCGTAAATGGTCAAAATTATGCTTGGGGGCTTTCAACTTCAAATGTCAATGTGGTTACTGATTTCATTACGCCTGGTTGGTATACGCCGTTCCAGGCTGGAACAGGGGCACATCCTAGGGCTTTGGTGGTGAACCGTTTTGGAAAAGTGATGATCGGCGATGTAACCTACAACACTCTGATTACCAAAGATCCTTTAAAATCTATTTCAATGGTAGTCAGCCGAAATATCCTTTCAGGTCCTTATACCGCAGGCGTGATGCCTTCTTGGATACGGGGTACAGGGGCTTACCCATATACACATGCGTTTGTAACTCAGCAAGGCAATTACTTTAATGCATTTGGATTACTGAATCGACCTTCATCCGTGGTTACAGCTAATCGATATGATCCGATTTTTGTATGGGGAAATACTCTCGACCATGGCTTGGTGTTTGCGTCTAATGCCCCCAATAGTACCGATATTTTACGCTTGGGTGTGTCCAGTACCTTGGATCCTCGTGTTGGGTTAGCGCATACCAATCCTCAAGCGAATTTGCATATAAACAGTTCTGCCTTGGATTCTACTGTGGTTCGGGTTGATACCTTAAGTACTACGAATGCGTTGGTAATGCTTAACAATGGTAATTGGGGAATTGCTTCTTCTAACCCCACTCAGATGCTTTCAGTCAATGGTGTAGCAAGTATGAATTCTATTGTTAATGCACCGATTTTTGGTACTGTTTTTAACACCATTGATTTTAGAGTCAGAAACAGTGGAGTGGGGGTTACTTTAAATACTACAACACTCCGAACCGGTGAATCGGTTCGTTTTGATATTAATACAGAAAGAGATCAATCTCTTACGGGTGTGAGCTCGGTGCTTATTAAACCTTACGTAGCAGGAGCTAATAAAACAGGTTACTTTTATGGGTTAAAGGTAGATCTTCGAGAAGCCAGAACGACTCCGGATCCCGAATTTTTAAACAATGACCCTGGTGTTAAAATAGCTGCTTCGTTTTTAGGTGGGGCTGTGGGCATTGGTAAGGTGCCTACCAGCGATTTATTGGTTTTATCAGGGGTGTACAATCGAACCACTCCATTATTACAAGTAGCTGCATTTAGCAATAATATTGGGCCAAACTATACGACCGTGTTAAGGCCTACGGGTAATGTGGCTTTATTCAACAGTAACCTTTCTGCACCTTCCAAGTTCGATATTCGCTCTTATGGTATTGTGTCGCCTAATTCAACGGCTGTTAAAAATGTTATAAGTCTTGCTACTTTGCAACCCAATGCCTTTAGGGTAGGTCATTTTACAGAGGCTGATTCCAAACTCATTTGGAACGATTTATGGAACAAGCATGCTATCAATCATAACAATTATCAGCTTCAAAACTATACGGGTACCTTCAATATTGGTACTTATGATCCCATTAATTCGGCTCCAAATCTTAATGGTTTAACGGCTTATCCTGGAGGTACCCAAGGTAATTCTGGAGATAATTTAGACCTTATTCGTTCTGTTTTGCGTCAATCGCTTCAAAAAGCAGTGTATGGTTTTTCGGTTACCGATCCCACCACTTTGATTTCTTCACAACCTGCTACGGGTAATTTATTTTTATCAACGGGTATCATGTGGGACAAACACGACGTTAATAAACTTAATATGAATGTGGGGTTTGTTGGAATAGGCTACGATAAACCTAGAGATGGGTTTGATATGCCTCTTTCTGTAAATGGCGATGTTCGTTTGGGAATTTTAACGGATGCTACAACCAGCGGAGTTGCAGGGGTAGGTAAAAAACTATTTTTCTCGGGTGGTTCGGTGATGGGGAGCAACCTAGATAGCGATAACACAGACACTATTACAATTGGACGTTACAACGAAAACTCTGATCAGTCCGAATTGCGTATTAGCGTGGGTGAAAGCCAGGTAAATAATCCCGCTTCAAAATTTGTAATCGGACGCAGTTTACCCGATCATACGATGGACCAAAGTAGCCATTTGTTAGTGGCTAAAGTCTCAGGATACTCCGATCCTGTAAACTTAGAAAATGGAACGATTGTACCTCCTCTACTAAGGGCATATGTGGGTATTAGTACGTCAAATCCAATTTCTTCACTTTATATGTATGGTAACAAAGCTATGGCTTCAGGCACTCCTACTCCTGGTGCCCACGTTGTTATTTTACAAAACAATGGGGCTGGCAACTCATCAAGTCCGGTAAATACATTGGCGGTAAAACTAGCTAATAGTAAAACAGATGTGTCTACTTTAATTGGATTTTTAGGTTCAACAACTACGGGTACGGGCTCTACTCTTCCTGAAATTCATAAGGCTAAAAACTATTTAGGTGGTATTCGTATTTCGGGGTCAGGTGGCGAGGTAGGTGCTGAGTTTTTATCGTCACCAGCCGACTACGCTGAATACATTTTAAAAGAAAATCCTAAAGATACGTTTGAAAAGGGTCAGGTGGTAGGTATTAGAGGTGGACGGGTCTCTCATATAACCGAAGGTGCCGATACCTTAATGGTGATCAGCTATGCACCCATAGTGGCTGGAAACATGCCTCCAAAAGGCAAAGAACATTTGTATGCTTTGGTGGCGTTTATGGGTCAAGTGCCTGTGAAGGTGAGAGGTCCTGTTCAGGCGGGTGATTATATCGTCGCTTCAGGTTTAAATGATGGATTTGCTGTAGCAGTTCCATCTGGATCGATTGAGTCTAATTCAATAGATCTCATTGTGGGTCAAGCTTGGGAGTCACAAACAAGCCAAGCAGAGAAAACCGTAAATACCTTTGTGGGTCATCCTTTTAAAACCAAAGTCTTAGCTCAACACTTTGAACAAGCAGCTCAATTACAATCGCAAGTGGTTTCAATGAAACAAGATAATCAAATGTTAAAGCAAAAATACCAAAAAACATTGGATGACCGCGAGCAGCTTATTAAAAAATTAAGGCAGCAAGTGGAAGAGCTTAAGCAAAAAAAACAACAAAGCCTTAGCTTAACTACCCTTTAACGACAAGCCCCATAAAATGGCTTTGATAATAGCTTTATAAAAGCCAAAAAAAACCGAGTTTTCTAAAAAGGCAATATGGGTATACAGTGCAGGTAAAAATAAGGGAATGCCAATCAAAATTCCTTTTAAAGTACCCATGCCTAAACCTAAAAATCGATCCATTAATTTCAGTGGGGTAAGGCTGATTAATTTATCTAGCCATATGCCCGCTAAAGTGACAAAGCCAAACACGGTTACAGCCAACACAATAAAGCCCAATAGTGGGGCTAAAAAGGCCGGTGAAGGCAAAGCAATTTGAATGTAATGGGCTACAACCTTATAAAATCCAATACCCAGTCCAATACTTAGCACTAAGGCTGCTAAATCGGCAATTATTCGAATAAATCCTTTTAAAAACCCTTTAACAGCACAATAGCCTAAAACCAGTACAAATAGCCAGTCAAAAGTGGTCACGATTTTAAAAATAATCCTATGCGCTTGATAGCTTCTTTTAAAAGATCAAAATCGGTGGCATAGCAGCATCTCACAAATCCTTCGCCACCCTGTCCAAATACGTGTCCCGGAACCACGGCTACCTTGGCTTTTTCAAGTAGCTGCATGGCAAAGTCGTCAGATTTAAAGCCTAAAGCCCCCACATTTGGAAAACAATAAAAAGCTCCCTGAGGCATCAGGGTTGGAAGCCCTAAGGCATTTAGGTTGTTTACAAAGTAAGAACGGCGTTGTTCATACGATTTTCTCATGGTTTCAACCGCTTTACGTTGTTTCAATGCCTCTATAGCGGCATATTGTGTCAATGTAGGGGCACAAAGAGCTGAGTATTGGTGAATCTTAAGGGCTCGAGATAAAAGGCCCTCTGGAGCGCAAATAAAGCCCAATCGCCAACCTGTCATAGCAAAGGCTTTTGAAAAGCCGTTCATTAAAATTGTAATAGGTTTAGCCCGTTTAATCGACCCTAATGAAACAAAAGGGGTATCGTAAGTGAGCTCAGCATAAATCTCATCAGAAATAATCCATAAGTTGTGCTTAAGCGCTAGGTCAACCAACTCTTCCAATTGTTTTTGGGGAATTACCATGCCTGTAGGATTGCTTGGTGTACATAAAATAATGGCTTTGGTTTTAGCGGTAATTTTCTTCTTAATGTCTTTGGCTTCAGGTATAAAGCTTGTTGAAGAGGTATCTACAGAAACTACTTTGCCCCCAGCCAAACGAATGAGTGGGTCATAACACACGTAGGTAGGTTCGGGTAAAATAACTTCATCACCTGGGTTTAGAATGGTTCTAAGTGTAATGTCTACAGCTTCGGATACTCCCATGGTTAATAGTATTTCAGTGTCGGGGTTATAGACTGCTTTAAAGCGGTCTAACATGTAGTTGGCTATGCTATTTCTACAGCTGTCTAGCCCACGGTTTGACGTGTAAGTAACGCGTTGGGTTTCAAGCCAATACAGGGCTTCTTCTCGAATAGGCCAAGGTGTTTGAAAATCGGGTTCGCCAACACCTAATGAAATCACATCAGGACTATTGAGTACTAAATCAAAAAATCGCCGAATTCCTGAGGGCGGAATACTGTCGATAAGCGAAGAAAACCCCGGTGTTTTCATAATGAAACGGCTAAGCGTTTTTCCTGAGGTTCTTGGTTTATGACAATGCCGTTTTCTTTATATTTTTTCAAAATAAAGTGGGTGCCAGTGCTTCGCACGTTTTCTATAGAAGCTAGTTTTTGTGAAACAAATTGAGCTATTTCTTCTAAGCTGTTTCCTTCAACTATCAAAAGAAAATCAAAATTGCCCGAAATTAAGTACAAATCGATGACGTTTGGATATTGGCATAATCGTCTGGCAATGCCATCAAACCCTCGTTTTTTTTCGGGTCTAATACTCACCTCAATCAATGCACGAATAGAACCTTTGCCTTTTGGTAATTTGGTTTGATCGATAACCGTAATATAGCGCAAAATGGTTTTGTTTTTTTCAAGTTTTTTTAAAATCGAAACCACTTCGTTGGTCGAGGTTCCAATGCGTTCCGCAATGTCTTTAGTGCTAAGCCTAGCTTCAGATTTTAATATCTCAAGGGTATCTAACTCTATTTGTTTCAAAAAAGTCTCCTTGAAATTACTTATACACCTAAATAATAGCTATGCCAATAGACTCATAGCCCAAGTAGCTTGATAAAGAAGGACTACTTTCTACAGCGTAAATTTCTGTTTGAGGGTGATTTGATCTAATGCTATTTACCACATTTAATGCTTCTGAGTACAAATGATCATAAGAAACAATAATGCTCTTTAAGTAGTTTCCTCTTAAGCGAATTTCTTCGTTTAAAAACTCAATAGTGTGTTCAATGGCTGTTTTTTGATCTTTTGCACACTCTAAAATTTCAATGTCGCCTGTAGCGTTGCTTAAACACAAAATAGGCTTAAATTGATATAGTTTTGGAGCCACTTCGCTATCTAAAGCCATGGCACCTTCTTTTTCCATAAAGTGTTTTAACGTGTTAATCATCACTAGGTAATAAATTAGAGGAATATGTTTTTGAATTAAAAGGTCAATCTCTTGTAAGGTATCTTGTCTTACTATGGCTTCAGCGACTAGCTTTACAAGCAAGCCTAAACCAGCCCCGGTTGATTTTGAGTCGATGGCAGTTACTTCGGCATCATTCACTTTGTATGAAGCGCTTTTTGCAATTTCATACATATTCGATAAGCTTGAAGCTGTATGAATAGAGTAGATTCGTTTGAATCCTTTTTTTGCCAATGAGCGATATACAGAAATTAAATCGTCCTCAGTAGGAAGAACAACCTCTGGCTTAACTTTTAAATTTTTGGTTTTTTCAAGAAATTTTTTTGAATCCAGTTCAGTTTCTGAAATGGTTGAGTGTCCAATTTTAATGGATAATGGGATGACATGAATCGGTAATGTTCCTACTAATTCTTTAGGCAAAACAGCTGAGCTATCAGTTACTACAATTGTTTCAAGGGGTCTTGAATCACCTTTTTTACCGAACAATTCTTCTTTGATGTCGTCTAAAGACATTGAATACTCTTCTTGAAGACGCTTAATTTTTTTGATGACTTCAATGTCTTTTTCATCAAAAAGTCTAACTCTACCTTCGCTGCGTTTTACATGCGGAAGAAGACCGAATTGATCGTAGTACCGAATAGTTCTTCCTGTAATGTTAAGCAGTTTCATAACTTGAGATATTTTATAAAGCTTTTTTTCTTTTTTCTTGTTATCCATAGGTGTTTTATTTCCTCTCTGAAATAATTCAAAATCTAAATTTTAGAAAAAATGAATTTAAATAATAAAAAATGGAGACTTAGTTCATGTTCGTGACATCGTAACATAAAGTAACGAGCAGTTTCAAAGAGCATAGTATATATATATACTTTGGTAAATAGTTATATACATCTACAAGTGCTAGGAAGAATTGGTAAGTATTTCGAGATTTACAATTCCCTAGGTTTATGTTTAAATCTCCTCTGTTTTTTCCGAAATCTACACACAAATTGTTGACTGTATTTCGATATTTACTAAATTAAATTAGGAATCGTACTAAATTTATGGAAAACCAAAATAATCAAGATTTGACTTCTTCTCATGCTCAGGGGCGGTATATTTTCCCCAAGTGGACCAATAGTTTGCCTGCTTACTTCGTTTTAGGTTTTATATTATTAATTTCATTTACCATTTTTGTTTTTTGGTATTGGCTCTCCCCAAAGCATACCGACGTTGGCTATATGCCCAAGCAGCCAGTCCCTTACAGTCATAAGCTTCATGCAGGTGAGTTGGGTATCGATTGTAGATATTGTCATGTTAACGTTGAGCGTTCAAAGCATGCTACAGTTCCGGCTACTGAAATTTGCATGAACTGTCATACTGTCATTAGGGCTGAAAGTCCTAAACTAGCTCCAGTTCGTGAGAGTGTTGCAACTGGTAAACCTATTAAATGGGCTAAAGTTCACCAGCTTCCTGATTATGTTTATTTTGATCATAGTCGCCATGTGAATTCTGGGGTGGCTTGTGTAACTTGTCATGGTCGCGTGGACCAAATGGAAGTTGTGCATCAAGTTCAGCCTTTAAGTATGAGTTGGTGTTTAGATTGTCATCGTTCACCAGAAAAAAATATAAGGCCAAAAGAGTTTGTTACCAAAATGGATTGGTCGGTCTCAGATTCTGATCAATTGGCCATGGGTAGAGAAATAATGAAGGCCAAAAATATTCATCCTCGGGAGGATTGTAGCGCATGTCACCGATAAACCCACAGGAGCCTACTTCCCCAAAATATTGGAGAAGCGAGGAGCAGTTAACTCAGTCCTCTGAATTTGAAACGATGAAACATCGTGAGTTTCCTGAGAACGCCTCAGTATTAGAAGACAACATCAGTAGAAGAACCTTTGTTAAATTTGTGGGCGCTACTGCTGCTCTAGCAGGCTTGGCGGGTTGTTCAACAAGTTTCAGGAAGCCTGAAAAAAATATTATCCCTTATGTAAAAACTCCTGAAGATCTAGTTCCGGGTAAGTCGGTGTTTTATGCGTCGGCTTTACAGGTTGGTTCTGAAGTAGTAGGTGTTTTGGTAGAAAGTTCTGAAGGTCGTCCTACTAAAATTGAAGGTAATCCACTCCATCCTGCAAGTTTGGGAGCCGCTTCTGCTCAGCATCAGGCGTTTGTACTTGATTTGTATGACCCTGATCGTTTGAAGTCCTCTTTGTTAAAGGGTGAAGGGGTTTCTAAATCACAAGCTCAAACTTGGCTAGCTGATATCAATAAGCAGCTTATTTCTTCAAAGGGTCAAGGCTATGGACTTCTATTCGAACAACAAGTTTCTCCAACGTTTTATCGTTTAGTAAAGCAACTGCAATCCCAATTTCCTCAATTAAAATTCTATCGTTATTCACCTCTTTCAAACGAAAATGAAGAAAAAGGCGTTTTTTCGGTTACGGGTCAGTGGGTAAATCAAGTTTACGATTTTGAAAAGGCAAATACAGTTGTTTCTTTTGATTCTGATTTCCTTTCTGTGTCGCCTTTGTCTTTAGCTTATGCGCGTCAGTTTGCTTCTAGAAGAGATCCAGACCACGAAACGGGCATGAATCGGTTGTATGTTTTCGAGTCGCAGTTCTCAATTACGGGTGGAAAAGCGGATCATCGCGTTAAGGTAAAACCTTCAGAGCTTGAATCTGTTGTGTGGACTTTGGCCCAGGCTTTGGTTAAAAAGGGTGCGTTGAGCTCTTCAGCGCTTTTAAATTTAAATCCATCTCGATTTGTTTCTTCTGATCCAAGTGTAGATTCGTATTGTGAAGCTATTGCAGAAGAGTTAATAGTACAAAGAGGAAAATCGGTTATTTTGGCTGGTCAGCAAGCAACCGAAATGACTCACGCTTTGGTTTTCTTGATCAACAACGCTTTGTCAAATGTGGGCTCAACGGTTAAGGTAAGAAAGAAGCCTTTTTCAGACGTTTCTTTCAATACGCTTGGCCATGCCCAATCATTAAGTGCTTTGAGGCAAGATATTGATAGAAAAGTTGTTACAAATTTAGTTGTTTTAGGGGGGAATCCTGCATATGATGCCCCTGCTGATCTGGATTTTGTTGCTACCCTTAAAAACCTTGGACAACTGGTTCATCTCAGTTCTTTTAAAAATGAAACGTCTGCTTTGTCTACTCAGTTAATTCCTATGACTCATGCGCTTGAAGATTGGAATGATTTGGAGGCTTATGAGGGTACAGTGTCTATCGTCCAGCCTCTCATTAGCCCAATGTATGAAAGCTTTTCTATTCTAGAAGTTTTAAGTGGATTATCAGGGAATTTTCGGTCTGCTTATGATGAGGTAAGAGAAACCTGGAAAAACACCTCTGATTCTCAATGGAAAAAATGGTTACATGAAGGGGTGGTACTTACCCAATCTGGTTATTTGTCATCTGTTCCTCTAAAAGAATCAGGAGTAACTAAGTTGCTTCATTCTACTGAGGCACATAAGGCGATCCAATCTGGTTTTGAAGTTCAGTTTATTCCCAGCCATAGTGTGTATGACGGTCGCTTTGCAAATAATGGTTGGCTTCAAGAGTTGCCAGATCCAATATCTAAACTAACTTGGGATAATGCTTTGTTAATTTCTCCTAAAACGGCTGGTCAAATGAAGCTTAAAAAAGAAGATATGGTCAAGGTACATACCTCATCTGGTCAAACTTTAGATGTGGCGGTATGGATGGTGCCTGGTGTGGCCCATAATGTAGGAATATTATCGTTAGGGTATGGAAGAAAAGAAGTTGGAAGAGTAGGTGTTGGAACTGGTTTTAATGCCTATGCTATCCGTACACAAAACGCCTCTTCATATGTGCAAGTTACTCTCAAAAAATTGTCAAAATCCTATCCCTTAGCCTCTACTCAAGACCACGGAGCTATGGAAGGAAGAGCTTTATACCGAGCTTCTACCTTGGACGCTTTTCAGAAACATCCCGAATTTGCAAAAGAAGCAGTTGAACATCCCCCTTTGGTCTCTTCTTGGCCTGAAAAAAAATACGACACTGGGAATCAGTGGGGTATGGCTATCGATCTATCAAAGTGTACCGGATGTAGCGCCTGTATCACCGCTTGTCAGTCTGAAAACAACATTCCTATTGTAGGAAAAAAACAAGTTAGAAATTATCGTGAAATGCAATGGATACGCGTTGACCGCTATTTTGAAGGAGATTCAGAAGATCCTGAAATGGTGTATCAGCCTGTTACTTGTCTTCAGTGTGAAATGGCTCCTTGTGAGCAGGTGTGTCCAGTCGCAGCTACGGCACATAGCCAAGAGGGGCTCAATGATATGACCTACAATCGTTGTGTAGGAACCCGTTATTGTGCAAACAACTGTCCAGTTAAAGTGCGACGATTTAACTTTTTAGATTTTCATCAACGCAATCCTCAGTCGGTTGCTAAACAAAGAGAACACTTCTTTGATTACTTCAGAGAGCCTGATAAATCAGTTCAAATGCAGTTTAATCCTAATGTAACCGTTCGTATGAGAGGGGTTATGGAAAAATGTACTTACTGTGTACAGCGTATAAACGAGGCTCGTATTACTGCAAAAAATGAAGAGCGTGAGATTGAAGATGGCGAAGTAGTAGTGGCGTGTCAACAAACTTGCCCCACAAATGCTGTCATGTTTGGGAACATTTTGGATCCCAATAGTAAAATAGCAAAGTGGAAAAAGAATGTTAGAGATTATCATATGCTGGCTGAATTAAATTTAAAGCCTAGAACCTCTTATTTGGCAGGTATCAAAAATCCGAATCCGAAATTAGAAAAGAAGGTTGCGTAAATGAGCGAATATTTACATGATGAAAGCACTTTAAAACGTCCCCCAATGGTATTGGGTGGACATAATTTTGAAGCCGTAACGGATATAGTTTCAAAACCAACAGAGATGAAGGCTCCAAAGTGGTGGCATATCGGATTTGCTGCTTCGTTGAGTGTTTTGGCTTTGTTTCTTTCTATGATTGGGTACTTAATTTGGGAAGGTGTAGGGGTTTGGGGATTAAATAATAGAGTGGGATGGGGTTTTGACATTGTAAACTTTGTATTTTGGGTAGGTATCGGTCACGCAGGAACTTTAATTTCAGCCATTTTATTTTTGTTTAGACAAAAATGGAGAATGTCTATTAATCGTTTTGCTGAAGCCATGACTATTTTTGCTGTTATTTGTGCTTTGATTTTCCCTGGGATCCACGTAGGACGTTTATGGTTAGATTTTTATTTGTTTCCAATTCCAAATCAAATGGCAATGTGGCCCAACTTTAGAAGTCCTTTGTTGTGGGATGTATTTGCAGTTTCAACGTATTTTACGGTGTCGTTATTGTTTTGGTATGTAGGTTTGGTTCCCGATCTTGCTACGCTTAGGGATAGGGCAAAAAGCAAGGCGAAACAATTTTGGTACGGCATATTTGCTCTAGGTTGGACGGGTGCAAACCGTCATTGGCAACATTATGAAAAAGCTTATTTATTGTTAGCTGCACTGGCTACTCCTTTGGTTTTATCGGTGCACTCGATTGTAAGTTTCGACTTTGCCGTAGCTCAGTTGCCAGGTTGGCACACAACTATTTTTCCACCTTACTTTGTGGCTGGAGCTATATTTTCTGGATTTGCTATGGTGGTTACCTTGATGGTTATTGCAAGAGAGCTATATGGCTTAAAAGATATTATTACAATGCATCACCTTGAGTGTATGAATAAAATTATTTTAGCTACGGGCACAATGGTTGGATACGCTTATGGGATGGAATTTTTTATTGCTTGGTATTCTGGTAATGAGTACGAAACATTTGCTTTTTTAAACCGAGCCTTTGGGCCGTATGCTTGGGCGTATTGGATTATGATTTCGTGTAACGTTATTTCTCCGCAATTGTTTTGGTTTAAGAAAATTAGAACCAGTTTGCCTTTAATGTTTATTATTTCGATCTTTGTAAATATTGGTATGTGGTTTGAGCGCTATGTAATTACGGTTACCTCGTTACACAGAACTTTTTTACCTTCTGCCTGGGGATACTATTCTCCAACATTTGTAGATTTGTTGACGCTTTTGGGTAGTTTTGGATTGTTCTTTACTTTGTTTTTATTGTTTTTGAAGTTTTTACCCATGATAGCTATTGCTGAGGTGAAAGCTATTATGCCTGAAGCCAATCCTCATCCACATGGAGATAAGCACTAATGAAACAAATATTGTTAGCACAATTTAAAGATCCCGAATCAGTAGTTCATGCCGTAGAAAAAGTAAGACTTGCTGGATATACTCAATTTGAAACCTATAGCCCCTTTCCAATTCACGGAATGGATACTGCGCAAGGTCTAAAGCCCTCTGGTTTGGCTTGGATCGTTTTGTGTGGAGGAGCTACAGGGCTTTTAACAGGGTTTGCTTTGCAGACCTGGGTTGCAACAACGGCTTACAAATTAACAATTAGCGGCAAGCCCTTTTTTAGCTTTCAGGCTTTTGTCCCCGTTATGTTCGAATTAATGGTTCTTTTTTCTGCATTGTCAGCAGTGTTTGGAATGTTTTTCTTAAATCGATTGCCGAAGTGGTACTCTCCACTGTTTAAAAGTTCCCATTTTAAGGCTGTTACTTCTCATGGTTTTTTTATTGCCATTGAAGGAAGTGATGGTCAGTTTGAACTAGAAAAAACTCAACGTTTTATGCAAGAGTTGGGTGGATTTAATTTGGAAGTAGTGAGTGATGATGAATAAAAAAATATTTCTAGGTGTATGCGTTTTATCTTTGTTATTAGCTGGGTGTCGGGGTTACAGAACTGAAAAAGCTCCTTTTCACGTGAATCCAAATATGGATTGGCAGCCCAAGTTTAAAGGTCAACAATTAAGTTTAACTCCACCCGAAAATACGGTGGTTTTTGGAAATTCTTCTTTAGATACAGATGAACAAAAACGTGAGCAGTATTTAAAGAGCAATACGGCTTTTTATTTTGGCAAAACAGATAAAGGCGAGTGGGTAAAGAAGGTTCCAGTAAAGGTGGATAAAGAGTTTGTTTTAAGAGGACAAGAACGATTTAATATTTATTGTGGGGCTTGTCATGATCGTGCAGGTACTGGTCAAGGTCCTGTTGTAAAGAGAGGTTTTGCACCTCCTCCACATTTGTCTGATGATCGTATTGTGGCTTATACAGATGGTGAGCTTTTTAACGTTATTTCTAACGGAATAAGAACAATGCCTGGCTATAGAAAGCAAATCACTGAAAGTGATAGATGGGCTATAGTTACGTATGTGCGTGCTTTGCAACAATCTCAACGTGCTTCAGTTACTGATTTATCAGCTGATCAGAAAAAAGAACTTAAATAGATAGGGAGATATACATGGTACAGGATCAACATCAACTCTCTGGTTTTTTAGCTACTACACTTCCAAAGGTGCTGTTGGCTTTGGGGGCAGTATTTTCGGTTATTGCTTTTTTTATTTTTAAACAAGATCCAAAAATGTTTTATTTTTCTTACTTAACCGTCTTTGCTTTCTTTTTATCTATTACATTAGGTTCTTTGTTTTTTGTAATATTATTTCGTTTGGTTAGAGCGGGATGGAGCGTTTCATTAAGGCGAATTCCAGAACTGTTTACAAAGAATTTTGTTTTTTTGGCATTGTGCTTTATTCCTCTGTTGTTAGGTATGCATGAATTGTATCATTGGGCTGCTCACCATGGTGGACATGATGCAATTTTGGTTGCAAAAGCTCCATACTTGAATGTGCCCTTTTTTATTGTCAGACTTTTTTTCTATTTTGGTACATGGATTGTGTTAGGGCATTTGTTCTATAAACACTCGGTTCAGCAAGACAGCACTGGAGATCTGCAGCATAGTTTAGCGTTGCAAAAATATTCTACTTTCGGGGTGCTTTTGTTTGCTATTACAATCACTTTCTCTTCAATTGACTGGATTATGTCGGTGACTCCTCACTGGTATTCAACGATGTTTGGTGTACAGTTTTTTGCCGGTAGTGCAGTGGCAAGTTTAGCGACTATTTCGTTGGTTGCTCTTGTGCTAAGACGGTTTGGATTTTTGACTCATGTCATTAAGGTCGACCATTTTCATGACTTAGGAAAATTGATTTACGGTTTTAATGTATTTTGGGCCTATGTTACGTTTAGCCAGTACTTTTTAATATGGTATGCAAACATACCAGAAGAAACGATGTGGTATTTGCAACATTTTGCAGGTAAATGGCACTATTTTGGATGGATAATTCCTTTAAGTCACTTTGCCTTTCCATTTCTTGCTTTTATGTCTAGGCATGCTAAGCGCAATCTTCCGTTTCATGCATTCATGATGGTTTGGTTTTTGGTGGTACATTTTGTTGATTTATACTGGATAATTATGCCTAACGCATTGCCTAGTGGACCCCATTTTGGAGTGAGAGAAGTGGTTCTAATTTTAGCAATGGGTGGATTATACCTGGGTTTGTTTTTCAATCGTATGAAATCGGTTTCTTTGTATCCAGTAAAGGATCCAAGATTAGATGAGTCGCTTCGTTTAGAGGTAATGTAAAGGAAAATCTATGTCACATTCAACAGGTCAAATAAATCATGATACGTCTGAACCCAATGCAAAAGCCATTGGCTGGAGCATGCTGATTACACTGGTAACACTTTTGGTTATTGTTTTCTTATGTACGCTTTATTACAGAGGTGCAAACTCTGGTGAATTAAATACTAAAGAAACTTCACGAGAAAATTTAGATCTTAAAGAGCTTCGAAACTATGAACAAAAAACTTTAAATGAAGTGAAATGGATTGATACACAAAAAGGAAGAGTTTCCTTGCCTATAGAGAACGCTATGGATAAGGTAGTTCAGGCTTACAAATAATATGAATAAGTCGATTCTGACTTTTTTATTGGCTTTTCTTTTAATTCCTGGTGTTCTTTATTCTCAAGAAGTTCCTGAAGAGTATAAAAAAGTAGCTATTACTGAAAAAATTGGTCAAACGCTTTTAACTCAAGCTACTTTTGAAAAAGAAACGGGCCAGTCTATTTCCTTAAGTGCTTTTTTTGATAAAAAGAATCCTAAAATTCTCGTTTTTGCTTACTATAACTGTCCAATGCTATGTAATTTAGTACTTACCGGTGTTTCAGATGCTTTAAAGGCAATTCCTCAAAAAATTAATCAAGATTATGAAGTTATAACAATTAGTATCGATCCTAAAGATACCCCCGATTCGGCGACTGCTTTCAAAAAGAAATACATAAGTTCTTTTTCAAATTTATCCGAAGCTCAAAAGGGTTGGACTTTTTTAACAGGTAAAAAACAAGAGATAGATAAAGTTGCAGATTCAGTGGGATTCGCTTACCAGTATCAGCCAAAAACTAAAGAGTATGCCCACGGGGCAATGATTGCGTTTATTTCTGCTGACGGTAAAATTTGTAGGTATTTGTATGGGGTGGATTTTAAGCCTTTTGATGTAAAAATGGCGCTTATAGAGACGTCAGATAAAAAGGCGAGGTCGAGTGTAGAAAAGTTTTTGATGCTATGTTACAATTATTCCCCTCATCAAAAAGGATACACTCTTTATGCTATGCGATTGATGCAGGTTTCTGCTTTTTTAACAGTCGTAATTATTTTGAGTGTTATCTTTGTGTTATTAAAAAAGTATAGGAAGTAACTATGAGCGCAGCTAAAACAGAGTCGTTAATGTCGTCAGGTGGGGTTTGGTTTCCGTCAGTCACAAGTGATTTGGCAGGGAAAGTGGATTATTTTTATTTTTGGATTTTATTTGCTTCGACTGTGGCTTTTATAGCTATACTTGCGGTTTTGTATTTTTTCATTCGTAAGTACCGTCGTAGCGAGCAAAATTTAGAGGCTTCTGCGCAAATTACCCATAATAATGCAATTGAGTTAGCTTGGACAATTATCCCTACTATTATCGTAATGGGTATATTTTATTGGGGTTTTAGAGATTACTTGAAACTTACCGTTCCTCCTGCGCAAGCTATGGAGATTAGGGTGGTTGGAAAAAAGTGGATGTGGCAATTTGAGTATCCAAACGGAATGAAGACTATTGGCGAGTTAGTTGTTCCGGTAAATCAGCCTGTCCGTTTATTGATGTCTTCTGAAGATGTTATTCATAGCTTCTTTTTGCCAACGTTTAGAATCAAGCGCGACGTGGTTCCGAATCGGTATACCCGTTTGTGGTTTGAGGCAAATCGAGAAGGTGTTTTTCAGATTTTTTGTACTGAATATTGCGGAGATGGCCATTCGGATATGTTGGCTGTTGTGAAGGTTATGTCTAAAGAGGCATATACCCAATGGTTAGCGCAGCAAAATTCTGGGGATGATTTACCTTTGGATCAATTGGGACAAAAAGTATATACAGCAAAGGGGTGTGCTGCTTGTCATTCGTTAGATGGCACAGCAAAAGTGGGCCCCTCTTGGAAAGGGATTTTTGGGGAAACCCAAACATTTACAGATGGCTCATCTGGAAAAGTGGATGAAAATTATATTAAACAATCTATAAATGAACCCAATGCCAAAGTAGTTAAAGGATATCAGCCGGTTATGCCAGCGTTTAAAGGGTTGGTGTCTGATCGAGAAATTGATGGCATAATTGCTTATATTAAAACGCTTAAGTAACTTATATTAGAGGAGAATTCCATGTCGTCTGATTCAGTACATGATCCAAATGCAAATTATCTAAACAGCCCTAAAGGACTTAAGTCTTGGCTTTTAACTCTTGATCACAAGAGAATTGGAATAATGTACTTAATTTTTATTTGTTTTTCTTTTGCCTTGGGTGGGCTTTTTGCTCTAGGGATTCGCTTAGAGCATTTGAACCCTGGTAAATTGTTGTTTACCGCAAAGCAGTACAATCAGTTGTTTACATTGCATGGCGCGATTATGGTGTTTTTATTTATTGTTCCTTCGATTCCGGCTTCTTTGGGTAACTTTATGTTGCCTTTAATGTTGGGAGCAAAGGATGTTGCTTTTCCAAAGTTGAATTTAGCTAGTTTTTATATTTATGTTTTTGGGGCATTGTTTTGTGTGTATTCAATGTTTGCAGGGGCCGTGGACACGGGTTGGACATTTTATACTCCCTACTCCTCTACAACAGACACTAGTGTAATTTCAATGACATTGGGTGCTTTTATACTAGGTTTTTCATCAATTTTAACGGGAGTTAATTTTTTAGTAACTATCCATAAATTGAGAGCGCCTGGGATGACTTGGTTTCGTATGCCTTTGTTTGTTTGGTCTTTGTATGCCACGTCGATTATTCAGTTATTGGCTACTCCAGTTTTGGCTATAACTTTATTGCTTTTGGTTTTTGAAAGAACAATTGGAATTGGGATATTTAATCCTGCTTTGGGTGGGGATCCCGTGTTATTTCAGCACTTTTTTTGGTTCTATAGCCATCCGGCCGTGTACATCATGATTTTGCCGGCTATGGGAGTTATGAGTGAGTTAGTGACAACTTTTTGTAAGAAAAATATTTTTGGCTACACGTTTATCGCTTATTCAAGTATTGCTATTGCAATTATTTCTTTTTTGGTTTGGGGACATCATTTGTTTGTGAGTGGTCAGTCAGATTACGCTTCCATGGTGTTTTCGGTACTCACTTTTTTAGTGGGAATCCCTTCTGGTATTAAAGTGTTTAACTGGATTGCCACAATGTATAAAGGAAGCATAGATTTAAAGACACCTTTTTTATATTTCTTGTCTTTTATTGTTTTGTTTTCTATAGGTGGCTTTACTGGAATTATGCTAGGTGCTTTATCGCTTGATATTTATTTTCATGATACCTATTTTGTAGTGGCTCATTTTCATTACACGATGATGGGTGGTGTTGTAATGGCATTTTTAGGGGGTTTGCATTATTGGTGGCCTAAAATGACAGGTAAGATGTACAGTGAATTTTGGGCTAGAGTTTCTTGTTTTCTGATTTTTGTGGGCTTTAACATGGTGTTTTTTACCCAATTTATTTTGGGCTCTAAAGGGATGCCGAGACGTTACTACAACTACCTAGATCAGTTTCAGCCTCTGCATGCTTTTTCAACGTATGGTTCATGGGTTTTGGGAATGGGCTTTTTAATTATGGGTTTTTACTTGGTAGACTCCTTAGTTTCTGGTAAGAAAGCCCCATCTAATCCTTGGCAAGGTTTAACTCTTGAGTGGGCGACTTCCTCACCCCCAATTACTGAAAATTTTTTAGAGACGCCTCAGGTGACGCATGATCCCTATGATTACAGCAAAGGAAAGATACCAGCATGAGTACACAGCAAATAGCTTCACAGCAGTCAACGACATTTATTCCTCATCATGTAGCTCATCATTTTGATACTGCAGAACAAGAGTTTGATTCTGCAAAATTAGGAATGTGGGCATTTTTAATTCAAGAAGTGATGTTTTTTAGTGGTTTGTTTGTAGCCTATGCTATTTTTAAAGTGCTGTATCCGGGAATGTTTCTAGAGGCTCACAAACATTTATCTTGGGTAATGGGTACTATTAATACTATCTTTTTGATTTCTAGTAGTTTTACAATGGCTATGGCAGTACGTTCAGCTCAAGTGAGTGAGCAGAAAAAAATGACTGTTTATTTGTTATTAACATTTTTGTTTGCAGGAGCATTTTTAGTTATTAAGTATTTTGAGTATTCAGCCAAATTTCATCATGGATTGTTGCCTTCACATTGGTTTTCTGCAGAGGGGAGTTTTGAAACTTTACCTTTATTTTTTGGTTTGTACTTTGTAATGACTGGCTTACATGGTTTACACGTTATTATTGGAATGGGACTTATATTATGGATTATGAAGCGTGGCATAGCCGGTGAGTTTCACGCTGACTATTTTACCCCGGTAGAAATGGTTGGTTTGTATTGGCACTTGGTAGACTTGGTTTGGATCTTTTTGTTCCCATTACTTTATTTGATAGGATGATTTAAATGAGCCATCATATAGCCCCAGTTCGACATTATGTAGCCGCGTTTGTTGCGCTATTAATTTTAACCGTGTTAACCGTAGCGGTTGCCCAGGTAAATTTTGGTGATTGGAACATTGTAGTGGCAATGTTAGTTGCTATTACTAAAGCTTCGGTAGTGATTTTGATTTTTATGGGTTTGCTTTGGGATAGAAAGATTCATTTAGTACTTTTTTTGGGGTCGTTTATATTTATAGGCATCTTTTTTATTTTTACACTCGCCGATATTTCATTTAGAAGCGAAATGGATCCTGCAGAGGGTCAGCGGTTTGGTTTTAAAACCCCTGTAAAACTTGTTCCTGCAGGTTCTGTGAAGCATCATTAATTAAAATTTTTCAATACATATTCATCTTTTTAAACTACGAGTATTAAAGCATCTTGAGTTTAAGAAAAGAGAACAATTATGTTTGATATGTATAAGAGTATTGGAAACACCGTAAATGCTTTAAATTCAGCGTTACGCATTGCTATTTCTAACGCTGATAACTTCAATACCCCTGGATTTAAATACACCTATGCTAGTTTCACCTCGATGGTGAATGAAGTTGTATCTTCAGGTACAGAGAAAACAAATCCACTTGAGCTTGGTGGAAGTATGACGTTGGGGTCTACTTCTACAGATTTTGCTCAAGGGAACCTAAGTTTTGGTACTAATTTAGACGTGGCAGTGGTTGGGGAAGGTTTTTTTGCTTTATCTGATTCACCTTTGGATTTTGGTTCAAATTCAAATAAAGTGTACACCCGCTCAGGTAAATTTCAGGTTGATTTTCAAAACAAATATTTAACCGATGCCTTCGGCAGGAAGGTTTATGGCTACAAGTTAGACACTGCTGGAAATATTATTGACCATAATTTAGTTCCTATAGAAACGAACAGTGAAACAGATATAGGTTTTATTGATGGTGGGATTTTGGTATCCAATTATCAAAAAAGAAAAGATGATATTGCCGCAGGGAGTGCAAGCCCGGCAGAAAATGTGCCTTTGTATCGTTTAGCCCTTACCAGTTTTCAAAATAAACAAGGACTTATTACTGTTGAAGGAGCTGCTTTTAGAGGAACTCCTGCTTCGGGGGAGCCCTTATCGTTTGGAGCTGCTACAGAGGGTTCTTATGGAAATATTAAAGCTTCAACCTTGGAGTCTTCTAATATTGATGTGGCTAAAATCGCTTTGGATATGGCTCTTTTGAACAGAGGCTTTAGTGCAGTTCAGGGTATGATAGACGATTTGAATAAGATAATGTCAGGGTTGATTAGTAAGTTGCAGTAGGGCTTATTCTTCTGGAAAAGTAGAATAGTTTTTCACCCACTGGAGTTTGTATAGAACTTAGATTAAAGTTCTTTGTCCAATAACTGTCTAAGGTGGCTGAACTTAGGTTATAAAGTTGTTTTGTTCCTGGTTCTAAATCAAAAGCATCATCCATTACCCACACTCGGCCATTGCGTGTAAGAGTTGTATTAATTTTATCTTCAATTGGGGCAAAAAAGGGCTTTGAGCTTTTTTGGGTTTGTACTCTGTTTAAAAAAATGACATTAGAGAGCTCTACGGCTGGTGATGAATTGAAATGGGGTATTACTGAGGCTTTTGACACTTGTTTGGGGTAGTTAGCGGATAAGAAATACTCGTAGTACATGTGGTAACGTCCGGCTACAATAAGATCGTTTGTAGATGTTTTTTTTAGTATAAACTGGGTTTTTAGTGCGTAATAGTCGTTATTTGCTTGTGAAGACCAAAGCATGCTTCCTGCGCCGTTAATAAAAAATAGCAAGAGAGCTAACGCAATTAATGTGGTGCTTTTTGAGTAAGATTTAAATTTTAAAACACTGAAGATGAGCAGCCAAAGACAAATGGCTTGATGGATCCAAAGATCTTCGGTGGCTGGGTCAAAATAGGTAATAAATAAAACAAAAGGAATTAATCCGATAAGCAACACATTAAACGATTGTTTTTCTTCTGGGCTACTTTGTTTAAATCCTTGAAAGCCTTTAAAGCAGAGATAGCCAAAGAATATGCAGAAGACTCCTGACATTAAACAAAGGAAGTAGGCAAGCCAAATAGGCATATTGCGAACTAAATACACATTGTCTACCAAAAAATGTGTGTTTAAAGAGGTTTTTGCCATGGATTGGATGTAGGGTATGGATAAAATAAAAAAACCGCCTATAAAGGCTCTAGAATAGCCTATGAAGGCCTTTATCCATGTTGATAGTGCTAATAACGAATACCCGTAGCGAGATCCTTCTTCAACCTTTGGCATGATGTGGATGAGTAGATAGTTGAGATTGGCGCCTGAGGCTATTAAATACCCTATGCCTCCAACGCAACTGGCGATAATTCCTTGAAGGAGTAGAGCTTTAAAGAATGGCTGCTTAGACCTGTCTTTCCAGAATTTATAAACGATTGGAAAATAGAATAAGGCATTTACGATGTGAAAGGCGATGGCGATTCCGTGAATGAAACCCAAAGCGATGTGGCTTTTTGTTGAAAGAGTTTTCGTATTCGTAAGCAAGTAGAGCCCCAGCAACATGGCACATTGCCCAATTAAATAGACTTCTAAACAGCTGCTATAGAACCAAAGTCCAAACGAAAAACTGACCACAAGCGTGCCAAAAAATGCGTTTATAAGATTCCAGTTAAATCTATTTTTTAGAATAAGATAAATAGTGATGGCGGATGCGATACCTGCAAGGCAGTTTAATAGAGATAGATAGGTAGAAATTTGAAGGGGTAGTTGGAGGAAGTGACCCATTTTTAGCCAAAGTGAAAAGGTATAGAAAAAGGCAATGTGGTGCCAATGTATGTTGGGAGGGGTAGTGCCTAAAGTATTTTCAATGATTCGGTTTGTAAACGCAAAAGAGTCGTGAGGGATACCGGATGCATTGCAAATGCTTAAAATATAGGTAAGGCCCACTATACACACTAAGGCAACTAGACTCCATTTTGTTTTTGTCATTCTCGGCCCTTTCTGTCGAATCGAATAGAAGAAATATCATCAAGAAATTTTGAATCTTCTTTATCCATGAGTTTTTTCCAGCTAATCTTTTTTTTCTCTTTATCTTTTTCTATTACTTTTTTTTCACGTGAAGCTTGTACCAAAATTTGTCTTTGAGCTTCTTTGGCTTCTTCGGCTTGAATTCGTTTTTGAATTTGTTCTTCTACTTTGGTTTTTAAGGTTTCAAGGTGAAATTGTCGGTTGGTGATGGTTTGTAAGTTGGGAATTTGTCCACTCATTAAATCGCGAAGTTCTTCATATTTTTGAGCTTGATACTCTTTGATTTCTTTTTCTTTTTTTTCTTCTTCTAGCAGTTGTTTTGTGGCTTCGTTAAATTTGTCTTGTTCTTGTCGTTCACGGATGTCTTTGACTTTTAGCAAAGTTTGTAAATTATACAAAAATCGCTTGCTTTTTTTTGGCTTTTTCATGTGTTTCCGAACATTTGTACCAAGTCGGATACCGCTGTTTCAAAGGCTATATTTTCAAAGGTGCCCTGTCTTAAAAATGAGTTAACGGCATCGATTTTACTAATGGCATAGTCGATTTTTGGGTTACTGCCTTTCACGTAGGCGCCTATGTTAATAAGGTCTTCTGCTTCGTTGTAGCGAGCCAACACTTCACGCAGTTTACCCGCTGATTTTTTGTGGTCGTCTGCACAGATATTTGAAAACAAACGGCTTACGCTTTGAGGAACGTCGATACACGGGTAGTGGTTTTTGGCGGCTAAATCTCGGGATAAAATCATGTGGCCGTCTAAAATACCTCGGGCGGCGTCAGCAATGGGTTCATCCATGTCGCCGCCATCTACCAACACGGTGTAAATGGCTGTAATGCTGCCTTTTTCAGAGGTTCCGGCACGTTCCATGAGCCGTGGAAGTAGGGCAAATACAGAAGGGGTGTAGCCTTTTGTGGTAGGGGGTTCGCCAGTAGCAAGGCCAATTTCTCGTTGTGCCATAGCAAAACGGGTCACAGAGTCCATCATAAACAAAACGTTTTTACCTTGGTCACGAAAATATTCTGCAATGGCGGTGCCTACTAAGGCACCTTTCATACGAATTACGGGTGGGGTGTCAGACGTTGCACAAACCACCACTGAACGACGCAATCCTTCTTCTCCGAGAGATTCTTCAATAAAGTCTTTTACCTCGCGGCCCCGCTCCCCCACCAAACTAATAACGTTTACATCGGCTTCGCAATTTCGGGCTAACATACCCATTAAGGTGCTTTTGCCGACTCCGGATCCGGCAAAAATGCCCACGCGTTGGCCTTTCCCAAGGGTTAACAAGCCGTCTATCGCTTTGACTCCTACACGTAGTACATCCGTGATGCGAGGGCGTTGTACGGCATCCGGTGGATCTCGGTCTATGTCGTAGTAAGTATCAAATTCAAGATCGCCTTTTCTATCCATTGGGTTGCCTAAACCATCTAAAACTCTGCCTAGCAATTGGGGACCCACTTTAACCCTAATAGGGTGACCCGTGGCATAAATTCGGCTGCCAGGGCGAATACCTCCGATTGAGCCTAGGGGCATTAACAGTACTTTTCCTTCTTTAAATCCGGCAACTTCAGCTAAAATGCTTTTATTGTCGTCGATAACGATGTTACACAGTTCCCCAATGCTTACTCCTTGAACTTGGGCTTCAACTACTAACCCTACAACTTGAACTACTTTGCCCACAACTTCTAATAAATCGGGCTTTTGGATAGCACGGCTTAATTTTTCGAGTTTAAAATAACTCATGATTTTCGTCGGGTTCTGTAAAAGCGTCGAATAAGGCTTTTTGAATATGTTCTAATTTTATGGTGACGCTTGCATCAACAAAGCCAAGTTTTGTTTCAATAATACAGCCTCCAAAAGTAATTTTTGGGTCATCTTGAATTTCTAGGTTTTTAATGTCGTTGATGCGTTCTAAAATAGAATCTTTGTGTCTACGGACTACGTCTACTTGATCGGGATTTACCCGAATAATGACTTTGTCTTTGTCGGTTATTCGAGTTAAGGCTTCTTCAATGACGGGTATAAAGTCGTCTGGGTTTTCATTAAATTGAAATAAAATGAGGCGTTGTGCGATATCGAGGGATAATTTTAGTAATTCGGGTTTTGCAGCTGCTAATATGTTTTGCTTTTCTTCATTTAACGATTGAATGGCTTTAAGCAGATTTTCAACTTCAGAATTAAGTTTGTTTTGCCCTTCTTCAAGACCTTTTTGATAGCCTTCATCATGAGCGGATTGTAAAATACGTGCTTTTTCAACTTCTAAATTTTCTAAACTTTGTTTTCTGAACTGGTCAAGTTCTTCTTGAACTTTTTGTTTTTCGGATTTTCTATAGGTTTGAGCCCATTCGTTGTTTAGATGGGTTTGAACTTGGGGTGAAGGTATTTGAGGCGTTTCAACGATTTGAGTAGAATCTTGCACAGGTGTTTCTGAAGCCTCAAAGACAGGTTGTATTGTTTTAATTTTTTCTAAAATTCGTGTTTTAGTTGGCTTTACGCCTTTGAGTAATTTTTGAGGATGTAGATGTGTTGTTTTTTTTGGGCCATCCGTGTTGTTTTCGAACAAGGGTAAGGGCTCAATGTATCGGGTTGTACTGGGTTTTTGAGGGTGTTTAGGTCGTTTAATAATAGCCATAATATCGCCCATTATACTATAATGCCCTTAAAAATAGATGTTATATCCTAAAATTTCCCCGTATTTTTTAAAAATAGGTTCATTTGAGCTCAGATGGTATGGCTTGGCATACTTGCTCGGGTTTTTGCTTGGGTTTTTATTGGTTAAGCCAGAGTTAAAAAAGAAATTTGGTTTGAGCTCGGATGAGGCTATGACATTTTTAACCTGGTTGATTGCAGGGGTCATTGTGGGAGGACGTGTAGGTTATGTGCTTTTTTACGACTTTGGATATTACTTAAGCCATTTGCTAGAAATTGTGGCTTTATGGCACGGTGGAATGTCGTTTCACGGGGGAGTTATAGGCGTGTGTGTGGCGCTGTTTTGGTTTTCAAAACAACATAACATTTCATTTTTGGGTTTGATGGATTTGGTGGCCTGGGTGGCCCCGTTGGGTATTTTTTTTGGGCGAGTAGCCAATTTTGTTAACGGAGAATTGTACGGTCGTATAAGTACTGTTCCTTGGGCTATGGTGTTTCCTAATGGGGGACCTTTTTTGAGGCATCCATCGCAATTGTATGAAGCTCTTGGTGAAGGCCTAATTTTATTTTTATTGTTAACCGTTTTGAAATTTAGAAGTAAAACACCAGGTGTTTTGCTGGGTGTTGCCTTTGTTTTATATGGCAGTATCCGGTTTTTTCTTGAATTCTTTAGAGAACCTGATGCCCAATTAGGCTTTGTACTAGCTTCGTTGTCGATGGGCCAATTACTGTGTTTGGCCATGATAAGTTTTGGATTAGTACTGGGCCTAAGTCAAAGGAGGCAGCGATAATTAATTTTTTAAGCAAGCTGCAAAAGAATGTAGTGAGAAATTAAGTAAACGATTTCTGCAACTGAACTTACTAAAATAGCTTTTTGAAACATAGAATACTCCTTTTTTAATTACAATTGCTATAAACCAGGCGACTTAAACCGTCTTTGCCACTTAAATAGCCTGTGGGCAAAATCAATTTAATGTCTTCACAGGGGACGTACTTCAAATACACTTGTTCATTTTCTATAGCTAATACAACATAGGCGTTTTTGGATTCGCCTATTAAAATGCCTTGAACATACTCTTTAGATGTTTTGTAGGCACGAATCAGTTGACCTTTATATTTGGCTGTTGAACTGTTTTGTGGCTTTAACAAGGTATGTTTCCTCCTTTTTTGATTTTTGAATGTTTGACTATATTAACGTCTTAATACCACTTATGCAAGTGGTATTTATAAAATATATTAAATACCATACGTGGTTTTTGTTGTTTTGCTTTAAGTATTTGCTGCGTGTACACTGATTTTTATATGAAAAAGTTGCTATTGCTGTGTTTATTGACAGGTCTTGTTTTTTTGCTAGGTTGCAAAAAGTTGAGCGAAGAAATGATAGAGGACTATCGCAAGGGTTCGTATGTTTTGGCTGCTCAAAAAGCGTCTGAAGCCTTGAAAGATTCGGCTCAAAGACCTGAAGTAATTTTATTTTTAAATACCCAAGGGCATGCTTTGTTTCTGAAAATTTTTGAAACGATTCAAACCGAGGTAAAAGATAGCCCTACTGAGGCGAGTTTAATAACTTTAAAAAGCGTTGAAAGAGTTTTATCAGAGTGTTTTGAACAAGGGGTCAGTTTTGATGGAATAAACGATATTCGGAGTCGTTTTCAAGCACTTAATACTGAAACATTGGAGAGGTTTTACGTGGCCAATGTTGAAGCCGCAAAAAAAGACGCAGAGATGAGCTTGTTTCGTTCGGCATTAAGTAGGTATGAAATGTTAGGTAAGTATGCCCCTATTTCTGTAAAAGATCGATTGACCATGGGCGGGTATAAACAAAAAGCAAGTAAAGGCTTGGCGATTGAGCAGATTAAGCCAGTATTTGAACCCCTTCAGCTGGAAACGATAAATATTCCTAAAGAAAGTACACGACTTTTTTTTGAGCAATTAACTCGAGAGAAAAGTAAGTTTTTACAATTAACTCTACTTGAATCTTCAGATTGGGAAGATTCAAATGACTATAAGTTGGCAGGAGATATCGATGCCGTAGTTGAGCAGGATGGAAATTTGTGGAATCCAAGTTCAATGATCACCAAGCAAGATACTCTTTTTTACACCACTAACATCGATGGCAGGCAAGTTGAAAATCGAAGTACGTTTGAATACTTTGTTTACACCGTTCAATACCGTGTTCGAGTGACTCTTACGCTTAGGGTTTTTGAAGTTTCTACCCAGAAACTTTATAAAACTTGGACATTGCAAAAAATCGCACATAAACAGGTTACTTTTAGAAGCAAACCAGTGTATTTGCCTCCATTAGCTGCATCTGTGTCATACCCACAAGCGTACCTTGATTTGCCAGATGCGTTGGTTTTGGATAAACAGGCCGTGATTCGTGAGGCCCTTTTAGGAGTTGTTAAAGAAGGAGCTAACGAGGTTTTGAAAAGTATCGATAAAGATGGCGTCATTTTTCCAGCTGAGTCCCACACAGTGCAGTAAGCTTAGTTCGATGTAAGATGAGGGTTTTGTTTTAGACCGCTGCCGGCAATCTAGTATGCGTTGATGTTCAGCGTCTACAATTACTAAAATATAAAGTGGTTCTTTCGTTTTAGGGTCTGTAAAGTTTATTTTGTGTTGAAACGGGATGCCTTTTTCTATAGGCCATGAGTTAGTGAGAAAGTCGGTCATTGTAAGCCATTTTTTAGGGCTGAAGATAAGGCGTGTATATCTTCGACTTGAGTGAAAAGCCCTAAGCTAATACGAAGCGCTTGTTTGGCTTTGCTTTCACTTTGGCCCATGGCTATTAAAATGGGCGAGGCATCGATAGTTCCAGTGGAACAGGCCGAGCCAGTCGACACAGAAAACCCCTTTAAATCCAATTTCATAAGCAAAGTTTCTCCGCTGATTCCTTCAAATCCAATGTTTAAAACACCTGGTACTCCGGTTTTGTGTTGAGAATTTTCATAAAACCCGGGTAGATTTTTTAAGGTCTCAAAGAGTGTTTTACATAAATTTCTTTGGCGTTCGGGTTCGGTTTTTAAGTACTCTTCTCTTAGTTTGAGTGCTTCACCCAGGGCTAAAATATTTAAAACGGATTCGGTTCCTGCGCGCTTGTCTCGTTCTTGGTGGCCTCCATGGATGAGTGGCTGAAGTAAGGTAGGTTGTTTTGCAAACAGTACTCCGGTTCCTTTTATCGAGTAAAGTTTGTGAGCTGAAAATGTTATAAAATCGGCGTTCCAGGCTTGTTTAGGCAAAGGAAGCCGTGATAGCCATTGCACGGCATCGGTATGAAACAAAATTTTATTTTCGGAGGCTAATTGACTAATAGCTTCAAGTGGCTGGATCAGCCCCGTTTCGTTGTTTGCAGCCATCACAGAAATAAGCTTGGTGTGTGGGTTTATCAGTCTAAGAAGCTGGTTAACATCAACGAGTCCTTCTGAAGTGGCGGGTATCCAAGAAACGCTGGCTCCAAGTGATTCATAAAATTTTGCTGCGTTACGTAAGCTAGGATGTTCGAGGCTAGATAAAATAAAGTGACAGGGTTCTTTTTTTAATACACTGTTTAGCCAAATAGAATGAAGAATTTGAGTATTGGCTTCTGATCCAGATGCTGTAAAAAAAATAGATTCAGCTGAAGTTGAGAATAAATCTGCGCACTGAGCTCGAACCGTTTCAATAGAGGCATGGGCTTGTCGGCCTTCTTGGTATAGCGAAGAGGGATTTCCGAAAAGCTGAACTGCTTTTTTTAAAACCGTTTGAATGTGTGGATGAACTGGAGTTGTAGCGTTGTAGTCGAAGTAGTACCGCTTCATTTTAAGCGAGTTGAAACGGATAAGTAATGGGCATCCAGTTGTTCTGTATCGGTAAGTACTTTTAAATGGGGCGCTGCACTCATTAAAGCGTTTTTTGGATACTTCAAGGTGGAAGCGTATTTCATAAAATCTAAAACCCCCAATGGGGAAGCAAAACGAGCAGCGCCAGCAGTGGGTAACACATGGTTGGGGCCTGCAAAATAATCGCCTAAAGCAACGGGGGTGTAAGGCCCTAAAAAGAGGGAAGACCCATGTTCAAGATAAGGTAAAAACGAATCGGGATTGTCTACTAAAAGCACCACGTGTTCAGAGGCAATTGCGTTGGCGGTTTCAAATAGTTCTTTTTGTGAAGCTACCTGAATTAATGCTGAATTTTCTAGCGATTTTGTTAAAATTTCTTGCCGCTTACACGCTTTGAATAAGGTTTTTAGGGCCTTTTGTAATTCGGTAAGTGCTTCTTTAGATGTTGAGATTGCAAAAGCGGAGGCTTGTGGATCGTGTTCGAGCTGTGCCAATAATTCTGAAGCAGCAAAGGTGGCATATTTGGCATCGTCTAAAATAACCAATACTTCGGAGGGGCCAGCAGGTTTATCAATGTCTACCGTGCCGTAAACCATCTGTTTTGCTAAAGTAACATAGCTGTTTCCTGGGCCTACAATTTTATCTACTTTTTTAATTTTTTCAGTTCCATAGGCTAGGGCAAAAATGGCCTGTGCTCCACCCACCTTTAAAATGGTTTTTACTCCACATAAATGTGCAGCTGCTAAAATGGCAGCAGGAACGGATCCATCGGGTTGAGGGGGGGTTGTTATTACCAAGTCTTTAACCCCTGCAATTTGGGCGGGGATAGCGTTCATTAACACTGTAGAGGGGTAAATAGCCCGACCTCCAGGTGTATAAAGGCCTACTCGGTTTAAAGGGGTGTAACGAAGGCCCCACTGAACTCCGTTTTTTAGTGTTTGGGACCAGTTTTTTGGTTTTTGCTTTGAGTGGTATTTGTGAATATTAGAATAAGCTTTTTTAAGAGCAGTTAAAAAGGGTTTAGAAACTTGGCTTAAAGCCTTTTCGGTGTCTGATTCGGTGACAAATAAAGTGGGTTTTTGTACTTTATCGAATTGTTGAGTAAGCCTTAGCAAAGCTTCGTCTTTGTTTTTTAATACATCGTCTTGAATCACTTTTACGCGGTCTAAAAGTACGGTTTCTTGTGAAACGTCTTGACTTAAAACGTTCTGTTTTTTATTTAGAAATTCTTTTGCACTTAAAATCTTAATCATACGAGCTACAGTTTAACGAAGTGTTGACTTTAAATAAAGGCGATTCTTAAAGAAATTTTGACTTTTAATTGAAATTTAGTTATAACAACTCCACTTCATTTTTTTTGAAAGGATGCATCACTTTGCACCATTATTCTTTAACATTGGCCCATCCTTGGCATGGCATTAGTGCTGGCGAAAATAGTCCAGAAGTTGTGAACGTATTTGTAGAAATTGTTCCAACAGATACTGTTAAGTACGAAGTTGACAAGCAAACGGGTCATTTAATGGTAGATAGACCGCAAAAATATTCTAATTTGTGTCCTTCTCTTTATGGATTTATTCCTCAAACATTGTGTCGACGTCACGTGGCTGCTTATGCCATGGAAAGAACAGGTAGGCACGATATTGAGGGTGATGATGATCCGATTGATATTTGTGTGTTAACCGAGCGACCTATTAATCATGGCTCAATTATTTTACAAGCAAGACCCATTGGTGGTTTACGATTGTTTGATGGTGGTGAAGCGGATGATAAAATTGTCGCCGTTCTTAAAAATGATTCGGTATACGGTGGCTATGAAGATATAAGCGAGGTGCCTCCGGCTGTTTTAGACCGTCTGAGACATTATTTTTTAACCTACAAGCAAACACCGGACAGTGTGGGTGAAAAACCCACTTGTTTGATTTCACATGTATATGGTGCCGCTGAAGCGCGTGAAGTGATTCGTCTTTCATGCCTTGATTACCAAGAAATGTTTGGCGCTCAATAGTTCAATTAGTTTAGATTATTTTTTGAAGGGAGAGATGAAGTTATGAGAGCACCAAAGTTTACAACCCAAATTTTTATGGGGATGTTGTTAGGTATTTTAATTGGACATTTTTTTGGAGGTTTTGGACAACATCTTCAAATTTTAAGTGATATCTTTTTACGTTTAATTAAAATGGTTATTGCACCATTGGTTTTGTCTACTTTGGTAGTAGGTATTGCTAAATTGGGGAATTTTAAAACGGTTGGTCGTATTGGGGTTAAAACTCTTTTGTATTTTCAATTTGCGACCATTTTGGCTCTTGTAAGTGGGTTGGTGATTGTAAATACCTTTGAGCCTGGACTGAAAATGAGCTTGCAGCTTCCTGCTCATGGTACAGAAACCGGTTTTGTATCGAATCAACCTCAGGGATTGAAAGGATTTGTAAGCCATTTAATTCCTACCAGTATTTTTGATGCCATGGCTAAAAACGAAATTTTGCAGATCGTTATTTTTTCATTGTTTTTGGGTATTGCAACCTCGTCATTAGGCAGACAGGGCAAGGGTATCGTTAAGGCAATGGAATCGTTGTCACATGTAATGTTTAAAGTAACCCGATATGTGATGGGGTTTGCTCCGTTGGGGGCTATGGGTGCTTTGGCAGCTGTAGTGGGTAAATATGGAATTGGAATTTTGGCTGGATATTTATATTTAATTGCTTGTTTCTTTGGTGGATTGATTTTCTTTGTGTTTGTTATCTTAGCGGCTATTTGTTTGGTGATGAGAATTCCATTTTTTAAATTGTTGTCATATATCCGTGAGCCTTTCTTATTAGCGTTTAGTACAGCTAGTTCAGAAGTTGCTTTGCCTAAAGTAATTGAGCGGCTTGAAAAGTTTGGATGCAGCGATAGAATTACCAGTTTTGTGTTGCCTTTAGGTTACTCGTTTAACTTGGACGGATCAATTATGTACACTACATTTGCCACGATCTTTATTGCTCAAGCCTATGGCATTCATTTATCGCTTCAGCAAGAAATTGTGATGATGTTGATGTTGATGGTGACCTCTAAGGGAATGGCCGGTGTTCCTAGAGCTTCTTTATTGGTTATTGCGGGTGCCTTAACTTCGTTTGGTATTCCGGTTGAAGGATTGGCATTGGTACTGGGTATTGATCAAATTTTAGATATGGGACGAAGTGCGGTTAACGTTGTTGGAAATGCTGTGGCCACTGTGGTTATTTCTAAGTGGGAAAATGAACTTAATATCAATCCTAAGTCTATTGCAGAAGTTGAAGCCTCTGAGCGGGTTGCTGCTTCAGAGCCTGCTGCGGCTTAGATTAGCGTAAAATCCACAATGCAGCATCCAAGAAATGAGGTGCTGCATAGGTGGCTTGGGGTATGTTTAGAGTTTTGCCGTGTCCGGTTTGTACATGAATACCAGTAATTCCTGCATTATTTGCGCAGAGTATGTCGGCTTCTTTGTCGCCAATAAAAACGCATCGAGACAGTGGTACAGGGTATTTATTTAAGGCATCAAGTACCATTTGGGGCTTTGGTTTTCTGCAGCTACAGTTATCTTCTGGGGTATGTGGGCAAAAGAAGCAATCTAAGATAGAAATTTCACTTTTTTTAAGTAAAGCATAAAGTTTTTCTTGAACGGTCCAAAACTGTTCTTGGCTAAAGTAGCCTCGACCTATACCCGATTGGTTGGTGATAATAATAAATTGCCACCCATTATTTTTTAATAATGAAAGTCCCTCGATTACCCCATTTTCAAGTTCAACTTGGTTGGGGTCAGATAAATAGTTTTTTTCTTTGATGAGAGTTCCGTCTCGATCCAGAAAAAGAAGGTTTTGCAAATCAGTTTTTGGGGTATACAGTGTCATAGTACAACTTTCTTTTGAAATAGTACGATATTAAAGCACAAGAAGACAAAAAATAATTAAACGAGGAGCTTAGAAGTATGGGACTTAGTATTCAAGGTGCACAAATTAGTAACTCATCACTTTTAAGATCTATTGAAGGGGTTCAGAAATCGTTTAAAGAACTTTCACAGCTGAATACTAGTAAAGAAACAACCGATTCTGTAGAAAGCTTATTAAAGCAATTAGCCGATTTGAATCGTTTGGGATCCGCTTCGTTTTCAAAGGATTCTTTTTTGCAACTTGCAAACCAGGTTTTAAATGTAAAAAACGGGGTTGAAAAACAGGTGAATACTTCGCAATTGGATCCTCCGGTATTAAGTGGGTTTGTAAATGATTTGTCGGTTTTTCATGGGGCTTCGGTAAAGGTTTCTGACGAGGATTCATTGGACGATAGTTCAACGCGAAAAACTGCTTCTGCAAGTGCGATGTTAAGTGCTGTATTTCAATCTCAACTGTCTAAAATTTCTGGATCGAGTTCGGGTGAAGGTAAAACAGAATCCCTAGGTAAAGGTAAATTTTCTTCAAAACTTTCAGCGAAAGATTTGGAAGATAAAGCGGTTTTCTCGAAGAAAATTCAAGATATTTTAGGGAATGGCGGCATCACCAATGCCGTTGAACTTAAAGATTTAATGGATATTTTATTGTTAATGGGAGGCACTGTGCCAAGAAGCTTGATGGAAACCATTGAAGACATGATTAAAGAATTTGTGATGAACGAAGCTGGACGAGCCAAAACTTTGGAAGGTTTTCAAGATGTGTTTCAAGATGTGTTGAGTGCTATTCGGGGTGTTATGTCGAATAGCTTTGTGGATGGATTGGTTAATAACAAGGAGATAATGGATACCTTGAAAACCGCTTTTCCTGAAAATTCGGAACAGCAAATTAAAGATGCCATGCACAATTGTTTAGAAGATTCCAAGGTGGCGACTGAAGACAAGAGAAAACTAAATTTAACGGCCGTGCAACCTGAATTGTTACAAAGTCAGGGTGCTTTTTCATCTGAATCCGCCAATTCAAGTGTGGGGGTAGCCAATTTGAAGGCGGTTAATCCTTTGTCTCGGGTAACCGGTGACATGGGTGTCTTTTTAAGTGATGATTTGCAACGTCAAGCGGTGCCCTCGGTGCAAGATATTGCACAGGCCTTTAAAGACAAACCTGAAGAGTCTACTAGGGCATTGTTGGAATCTCTGCAAAAGGTGGCCTATAAATTGGCTGAGGCGTCTTTGAATAATAATCCGTTGTCCGGATTAAAATCGAATAGGACTACGCCTTCGGCAAATTGAGTTAATGAAATCCTAATTTTTCTACGGCTTGCTCTTTTTTGGAGAGTGCTCGTTTAATGGGTTGGTGTTCGGGCATTAAAAGATGTGGATCTTTTTTTAAAATCGAGAAGGCCCATTTTCGGGCCCCAAGAAGGATGTTCTCATCGCTGGTAATATCAAATACCCTGAAATTGGGAAAACCCGATTGGCGGGTTCCTAGGACGTCTCCTGGGCCACGTATGGCAACATCTTGTTCGGCAATTTTAAAGCCGTCGGTGGTTTCTAATAAAATGTGGATGCGTTTTTGGGCCGCTTCGGTTTTGGGGTTGGCGACTAGGCAGCAAAACGATTCAAGGGGGCCTCGCCCTACACGACCCCTAAGTTGGTGTAACTGGGCGAGGCCGAATCGTTCAGCATGCTGAACCACCATTAGGGTGGCGTTGGGTACATCAATGCCCACTTCAATGACGGTAGTGCCTACTAAAATGTGGATTTGTTTGGCCTTAAAGGCCGCCATCATGGCTTCTTTTTGAATGGCAGGAAGTTTCCCGTGAATCAGCCCTACTTTGAAGTTTGGGAAGAGGGCCGTCAAATGGTTTAGCCCTTCTTCGGCGGACTTTAAGTCTAATTTTTCTGAGTCTTCTACCAAGGGATATACGACATACATTTGACGGCCCTCTTTTAGCTTTTCTTGGGCAAAGGCCCACCATTGGGGCAGTTCGTCTTCGGGCACCATAAGGGTTTTAATGGGGCTTCGACCTGGGGGTATATCGGTCATGATGGTTTTGTGTAAATCGCCGTAACAGGTCAGCATAAACGTACGTGGAATGGGGGTTGCACTCATAAATAAGCAGTGTGGATGGGTTCCTTTTTGTTGCAAAAGGGCGCGCTGAACCACGCCAAATCGGTGTTGTTCATCAACGACTATGGCTCCTAAATTGTTAAAGGCGACATTGTCTTGTATCAGGGCATGGGTGCCCACTATCACTTGTTGTGCGGGTTGGGTTAGCCGTTCGTAAAGGGCTTTTTTTTCTTTTTGCTTAAGTTTGCCTTTTAAAAACAATACTTCGATGCCCATAGGTTCTAAAACAGTTTTAAATTTGAGGTAGTGCTGTTCTGCCAAAATTTCGGTAGGGGCCATGATGGCTGCTTTTTTGTGGCTTTGAATGGCCATTAACAGTGTGGTTACCGCTACTTCGGTTTTGCCCGAGCCAACGTCGCCTTGTAAAAGTCGGTTCATGGCAACGGTTTGGCTTACATCGTTTTGAATGGTAGCTATAGCTTGTTGTTGGGAGGATGTAAGCGTGTAGGGAAGGCCTTTAATGTAGGCCTCCAACAAGGGACCTTTGGCCTGAAGCGCTTGGGTTTTTTGAGTGATTTGCCATACGGTTCGTTTTTGAGCCAAGGTGCATTGAAACAAAAATCATTCTTCAAAGGCCATACGATTTCTGGCTTTAATAAAGGCTTGGCCTTGGGTAGGAAAATGCAATTGAAGTACCGATTGAGCCAAGCTGGGAAATTTTAGTGTTTCAAGTAAAGTTGAGGGAAGTGGGTCTTCCAACAAAGGCAGGGTTTCATGAACTACAAGCGATACCCAGTCCCTTACCTTTTTTTGAAACAGCCCATGAGTTAATGAATACACGGGCATGACTTGTCCCAAGCCCAATTCTTTTTGAGCTGAATAAGCAGGGGCGCATTCAGTATCTGAGGCCCAAAATTCCAATTCGCGGTACATGTTACGTTCTAGCTTGCCTCGAATCAGTATCCAAGTGCCAGATTTTAAAAGGTTTTTTAAAAAAGGTTGGTTAAACCACACCACAGTCAATCGGGCTGTTCCGTCGGTAATGACGGCTTTAAGTAAGGTTTTACCTTTTTTAGAGGTGCTGGCTGCCTCTACAGAAACAATCACTCCTACTGTGGTGTACACAGTGTCGGATTTAAGCTCGGCTAACTTGGGCAAATGACGTCTATCGTCGTAACGCCGTGGAAAGAAAAACACCAAGTCTTGCACCGTAAATAGGTTGAGTTTTTGTAATAGAATAGCTTGCTTAGGGCCGATTCCTTTTACAAATTGGAGAGGGGTATCTAATGCTAAGGAGCTATTCATCATTTGGAAATGGCTCCGCAAACGCAATCTTTAATTTTTACTTTCTCTTTGAAGTTCAAGTTCTCCCACTGGAGTAGTCCAAAGGTGAGTGTCTTTTTGGTAAACACTTAGACTAGGTTTTTCGTGCGTATAACCTAAGGTTTCACAAAAAACACCTTGAGTTTTGAAATAGTCTTTAACGGTGTTTTCCAGCTCTTTGCTAACTGCTAAAACAAAGCCACCGTTTTCTGAAAATAGTTGGGTTAAAACAGAGGTGTTTGAGCTTAAATTTAAGGTGGCTCCCACTTGGGCTTTAGAACGTTCACCCAATAACATTTCAATTACCGCTGTCCAAATACCCCCGCCAGAAATATCGTGGCAGGCCTTTAGCCATTGGTTTTGAATGCAGTGGTAGACGGCTTGATTGGCTTTGTTTTCATCGGTAAAACGTACTTGTGGAACAACGTTGTTTAACTGGGGTAGGTACTGCTGTGCCAAGGTAGCTCCAAATTCGGGGTAACGTTGACCTACCAAAAGCAGGGTGATATTGGGCTCAGTAACGTACATGGTGAGTGCTTTTCTAAAATCGGGTACTTTTCCAATGACTACAATCACTGGCGAAGGGACTACCGCTCGACCTTGTTTCGAGTCGTTGTATAAACTTACGTTGCCTGAAATAACAGGCAGAGGTTCTTGATTTAAAAAACTAAGTCCATGGGCGGCATCTGCAATGCCTTTGACCCCTTCTTCAAAGTCAAACATCACACTGGGGTTCTCAGGATTACCGTAGTTTAAACAGTCGGTGATAGCTAAGGGGCGGCCACCCACGGCGACTACGTTGCGCACGGCTTCAGCTACGGCATAAGCACCACTGGTGTAAGGGTCAATATCGCCGTACAAATTGCTGTCCATGCTGGCGGTTAAGCCGGCAACACTGCCTTTAACGGGTGTGGTCACTACGGCATCCCCTTCGCCCGGATAAATTACGGTATCGCCTCGTACGGCGTTGTCGAAATAACGGTATACATAGCGTTTTGAAATCACGTTTTTATCGGCCACAATGCGGTTGGCTAGGGTTTTAATTTCTTCAAGACTTACAGTGGGGTCTTGCGGAAGGGTTCTGTTTACGGGCCTTGCTTGGCGGGGTCTGTCGGCTTTTACATCGGTGGTGATGGCTGAAATGGGTAATTCACAAACCACTTGGTCTTGGGTACTTAAGCGGTACACCGGTTCATTGATGATGTGGCCAATAACAGCAGCACCTGCATGGGGGTACAACGAAGGTAAGGCGTAGGTTTCGTTAAACAAAGTAAGTACTCTAGGAGTAAACCATTTTGGCACCGCCAAACAAAAACGCTCTTGGGTTTCTGAACAGGCAATGATTTCAGGGGCAAGGCCCGAAAAAGCTACATTTACAGCATCTAAATTAACATTGACTCCAAAGCCACCGGCTGAGGCGAGTTCGGAACTGGCACAGGCAATGCCTCCAGCCCCCAAGTCTTTAAATCCTATGGATACTTTGTCTTTGTTTACGATTTCAAGTAAAGCCTTGATGGCTTCCACAATCACCCGTTTTAAAAAGGGGTCGTGCACTTGTACCGCCCCAATGTTGGTTGATTCATCGGCTTGATCTAGGGTGGCAGACGAAAAACTGGCGCCTCCAAAACCGGTGGCATCGGTAGATTTACCAATTAAAATCATGTCGTAGGGTTCATTTAAGGCTTCTTTGGGCACTTTACTGCGAATAATTTGCGATTCTTCAACCAAGCCAAGTGCTGCTACGTTGACCAAACAATTGTCGTTATACGAGTGATGATACAGGGTTTCACCGCCTAAAACAGGCACCCCTAGTGGGTTTGCGTAGTCGGAAACGCCTAGAACTACGTTTTTAGCAATTTCATCAACCAATGGGTTTTTACCGGTGTCGTCGATGCCAAAATGCAACGAGTTCATTACCCCAATGACATCCGCCCCCATGCAATATACGTCACGCACGACACCGCCTACACCTGTGGCTGCCCCTTCAACAGGCAGCAACTGCGAGGGGTGGTTGTGTGATTCGTGTGAAATAGCAATGCAATACGATTTGCCTTCGTGCTGTTCAAAGCGAATAATCCCCGAGTCTTCGCCAATGCCCAGGGCTACTTCAGACCCTTTTGTGGGTAAATATTTTTTTAAAACGTCTTTGGTGCTTTTATACGAGCAATGTTCTGACCACATGGTGTCAAAAATATATAATTCAACGAGCGAGGGTTCACGGTTTAATAGGGCTTTAATAGAGGCTTTGTCGTTGGCTGTTAATTTCATGAAAGGTTCCTTTTTATTGTTCTGACCAATTGCTCTTTGCTCTTTGATGACTTGTTAGAATGAGAGATTTGTTTTTAGGCTTATCCAGTTCGTCCCCATTAATAAGTCTGTTATTAGTCAAAAATGTGTCCTTAAGACTTTCCTCTATTTTAACTAGAAATCTCTCTATTTGTCCTCTGGTTTCTTTGCTTATGGGATGGGTACTATAGTTTTCAACATTTACTTTCGCTAAAAGCTCACTAGTGATTTCTTTTAGGGGATTTAGAAGCTCGGAGCTTACGTTTACTCCGTCATTTCTGGAGGCTATCAAAAATGTGTCAAAAAATTTAAACCAATCTTCATAAGATACGGTTTTGCTTTCTTTTAGCAAATTAAATTTTTCTTGAAAACGTTCATAAGAGCTGTTGTGGTGTTTTGGGGGAGGGGAAAAGGGTATGTCTTCGTAAATAAAAACAGATACATTTCGGATGTCGGTATTTGAAACAAGGCAATAAAACATGGATTCTGGATAACCAGTGACATCAAAATATGGAGTTGAGTAAGATTTTTGTAAGAGATAAGTTTTTCCATCCTTTGTTTGAATGCCTACTAGTTTTAAACAGAAGTCATCTTTGTCTTCAATAGAAGCTGGAGGAGTATACTGGGTGACTTTGTTTGTGCTGCAGCAAGAGGATGAAGCACAAAAGCAGCATGATTTTGGAGCTGGGGTTTTATACTTTAAATCTAAAATAAACAAAGGGGCTTCTCGAGATTCCCAGGCTAATTCAACCTCTCGTTTGTACATGAAATCCCAAGATACAAGCTTGGTTTTTTCGCAGTCATTAAACACCAAAACCGTTTCTTTAGTGAATAACCTAGCTAATTGTTCTAACGGCTTTTTTTGTTTCGACAATGCAACACGCTTAAACATCACTAACTCCCCTTCGGTTTTGAAAGGGGTTCAAGAATTTCAGAAAGTAATCCTAATTTGGATTTATTTATAACTTTTTCATGAGAGAATCCTTGAGAGACATCGGTTATGAATTCGTTTATGCTACTGCGTAGCAGAGCTCTGTTGTCATCAGAAAGCACTGAAAGAGGGGATAAGGGGGTTCTTTGTACCAAATGTTGGTAATAAAGTGTTATAAATTGGCTCTTGTTAACATTGGGTTGAACCTGGTTTTTGAAAGCATTTCCCAGCTCCTCCAAGCTGTCATTAAGTGATTTTTGGGGGGGTAGTTCGGCTTTTGATTCGGCTTTGTCGTCCTTAGAGTCAGGTGTGACTACAAAATAAAGGTGTTTTAAAGAGTGCTGGGGTTCTAAATTATCAAAACAAACCGTAAACACTTCTTTGGATAATTGAACCAGGTGCTTGACCCCTTTTATTGGTCCGCAGGTATCTCCTAAGGCATAGGTTTGATTGTCTTGTGTAGTAAATCCAACTAGGGCCAATGAGGTGTTTACAATCTCGGTTTTATCTAAACTTGAAAAATCAGGGCTTACTTTCTTGGGTTTAGGGCAGCAGCAACAAAAGCAGCAGCAACAAGAATTTTGGGGCTCACTGTAGCCAGTTTGTTTTTTTAAAGGGTTTTCATAGTCGAAACTTTTTTTGCGGACGTCGTATATAAATAAGCAGTTTTCTTTTTGTTGAGGTAATTTATAGGTGGGGGTATTTAGCAATAGATAACGGGTGTTTTTAGTGGGGTCGAAAGCCCCATTGTTAAATGTAAAAGTGACACTGGATTGATGAGCTTTTTGAAAATAGTCAGTGACTGATTTAGCAGAAGATGACCTAGATTTAGATAGTAGTTTAAGCAACATAAAGGACCCCGCACTGTTAGAGAATGTTGAATTTGGTCCCACTTTTTGAATAGTATAAACTAGGGTTTGGCTTTTAAAAAATGGTTTGAAGCTATCGTTATTTAACGGTTGCTAAATTTTGTTTCCATTTATTCCAGTCTTCTTGGGTAAGTTGTTCATGGCATAAATCACGAATCTCAAACAGAT
>Ga0172373_10001293_pt1 | contig 40702 bp, 37 predicted proteins | sample Lak10m_2_FD_114546 | JGI IMG/M metagenome (GOLD analysis project Ga0172373, IMG submission 114546) | Freshwater microbial communities from Kabuno Bay, South-Kivu, Congo - kab_092012_10m | ecosystem: Environmental > Aquatic > Freshwater > Lake | place: Democratic Republic of the Congo... | reverse complement strand
TGCCTCGTGAAGGAGAACGGAGATACGCTTCTGTACTTTACAGATGGGGTTACAGACCCAAAGAAGATTAACGCAACGAAAGCCTTAGCGAATACGGCTGGCGTTAGTGGATACCCTTATAGGACTGGAACTAGTGGTTATACAGATGAAGAAAAGCTGTTGAGCATCACCACGATTAAGGCCCCTCCTTTGGAGCCTCCTACGGTTGCTGTAACTACGGTTACTGGTGTAATATCCAACAATATCACCAAGAAGAACTTTCAGTTTGCCTATCAATATGTGTACGAGGATGGGGAGCTGTCGGCTTTATCTCCATATTCGGAATTGTCTATTGATATCGTTGATTTTTTAGATGGGTTTGGGGACTTTGATTCAAATTCTAATCTTAATGCCATCAATGTGACCTACAAGCATTCTAAAGGTGATGTCTCTAAGATAAGGATACTTTACAGGCAGGGGAACTTCAATAATTTCTCTATATTCAAGGAATTTGACAACAATCGCTCATTGACCACTGGATTGGTCACTTTTACAAACTCAACTCTTGGTCAAATTATCTCTGACAACGAGATAAACAAGATGTACGATGCTGTTCCCATTTCATCCGTCTCACAAACAATTAGCGGAAATAGACTTGCGTACGGAAATTACAAGGAATTTTATGACAATACAAATGTTTCGTCCCAGATATTTCTAGACTACAATCAAGATTCAGGAAAAAAAATAGGCATATCATCAATTAATTTTGTCAATGGGTCTGGGACTACTGTAAGCGCTAATACAAGCGGTGTAAACAATTTTGAGTTTGAATTGGACCTATCGCAAATGGCTGATAGCTCTATCGCAAAATCTTCTCTTATACTAGATTTTGATATTTTTGTTAATAGGATAAGAATACAGAAACTAACTCCCCCGTTTAACATCGGATTACTTTCTGGTGTTACTATCCTTGAGCTAGGCAACTCTATAGCCAAAATACAAAAATCAACAGAATTAAACGCTTATCCATCTAAAAGCGCACTTGCATCTTCCGTTATTAATTTTATTAATGGAGATTATTTGTTTAAGATATCACCAACACAAGGAACCCTTGGAAATATGACTCCAATAGGACCTACATCTGGGATTATATTCCCATTGGTCACAGTGAGTTTTGCTGGCTCACTATTAGCTTCAGTTAGCGGAATATCTGTATCAGGTAGCGTTATAAAATTTAAAGTCACGCCAAAGACATCTGGTCTAAATATAAATTCAGCAAAAATAGAGAGCTTTGACCCATCTACCTCGCAGATGAATGATGTTACTAGATTGTTTCCCGTTGTCAATTGGAATAATCAATCCATAAATAACCTGTATAATATAACTTATATGGGATTAAAGTTAAATAATTTAAAAAAGTCTTTTTTCACAAAAGAAAGTGAATTCACCACATACAAATCTGGGCAAACTCATAAGTTTGGAGTTGTATACTATGATTCATATAATAGAAGTTCAGCTGTAAATGAAATAGGCGAAACCTATAATCCTACTGAAGGCGATAGAATGGAAGCTTATGGTGTGGCATCTTTAGGTTCAACAAAAGCAATAATAAGACTGAAGTCTCAACCGCCATCTTGGGCCAAGAAATGGAGGCTTGTTTATGCCCCGTATCAAAGCTATTCGTTTTGTTACACGTACTCAGCAGCAGAGGCTTTTGTCGGGAAAGAGGCTACATCAACTGGCTCAACTCAAAATAGGTCAATCTATGTGTCAGCAAGGCATCTTGAGGGAAAGGATAGCTCTTATAAGGAGACAAGAAATGCAATCGTTAATTATCAGCACGCACAGGGTGATAAGCTTAGGATTATAAGCTATATTTCTGAATCGGCATCTGGTGTGGCTCAATACCCAAAACAGTTTGTATATGATATCATTGGGTACGAGTATTACGATTCAACAAACACACCGATAGCTACTGGGACCGTAGGAATTGATAGAGCTACTGGGTTGTTTTTGATATTAAAAGACGAAAACTATACTGGATTTAACGCTGATAGTATAATCAATAATTACTCTTTATGGAGTAGCGACACTATTTTTGAAATATTTAGGCCAACTCAAAATACGACATCATCAATATACAAGGAAACCAATGTTTACGGTGATGTAGCTTTAGATGGTGGCGTATATTACCATAAAAGCTCTTTTAGAGATAGGACATATACTATACCTGACAATACCATTACTGTTATTAGTGGGACAGTTTATGCGTCTGGTTCTACTAAAATATACCCAGGCGATGTTATAGAATTTATAGCAACAGAAGCGCCTCCTCAACCACCAACAATAATCGTAAAAGATACTTATTTAATAAGTGATGGAAGAACTGTAATTTTGTATGAAGCTATCAGCATTTTATATGATGGGGAGTATGAAATTCAAAATATAACAAATAAAAGTGATTCAATATTAGAATCTAGAGAAGGCGACTGCTACTTCAGGCCACGTCAAATAAAACTCAACCCAATAAGCGGAACTGTTTCTGCATCTGGTTCATACAAAACAGACCCTGCAAACGTATCTGGTATAAGGTACAACGATTACTTTGTTGAAGACACGAGCATTAGCGACTTCTATGTTTCCAATAACCTTAGTCTTGGCAGACCAAATGTATCGTCATCAAACGCTAAACAGATTGATAGAAAGTCGTCTATAACCTATTCGGAGCCTTATTCATTAGATACTTCTGTATTAAAGCTGTCTTCTTTTAATGGGGGTCAAGGGAACTTTGTTGACCTACCAAACTCTTACGGGGCTATCAAGCAGATGCTCAATAACGGAGACAGCATAACCGTTCTTCAAGATGTTAAGTCTTCGCTTATCCCTGTAAATAGAAACCTTGTAGAGTATCTCGACGGAACATCAAACGTAACCATATCGACGAACTTCCTTGGGACTCAATCTGTTTATGCAGGGGATTATGGAACTCAGAATCCAGAGAGCGTTAAGCAGCACAACGGAAGAGTGTACTTCTCAGACGTAAGGTCTGGAAAGATTGTACGCATTGGACCTGATGGTTTAGAGCCTATCAGCGAGGCGAAGATTGACGCTTACACACAAGACAAGTGCTTTATTATTGCTTCGTCTACGGGAACCTACAAGACCATTGGAGGTATTGACCCTATGCACGGGGAATACGACATCACTTATCTAACGGTGTCTGGAGGGCCAGACATTGACGATACGATTGCCTACGACGTGGAGGACAAGGTGTGGAACACGAGGTATTCGTTCAAGCCAGAGGCCTACGAGCATCTTGACAACTACCTCTATACATTCAAAGAGGGTAAGATGTATAGGCATACCGATTCGGCTAATAGGAACGAATTCTATGGGAGCGGAAATGTATCCTCGGTAAAGCTTATATCTGCATTCAACAATTCAATGATTAAGACTGCTGAAGCTTTCAGCATAGAAGGAAACTCTCCTTGGAGTTTTAAATTTTCGGTTTCTGGACAGACCGCAAGGGAAACTATGGTAGTAGATAATCTGTCTTTAAGGGAGGGTATGTATTATGCCAGTGTACCAAGGCTCAACGCAAATTCGACAAACGCTGTATCAAATAGAGCCGTTATCGGTTACGTTACAGCAACGGGGACTTGGGCTAGCGGCGTTACTCTAACGATAGGTAACAGAATCACTACACCTTTTCAGGTTACTGGGAATACCTTCATAGGGGCCTTGACTAGTAGCGCTACTACTACTATCTACAATGGAGTCACTGGTTACGCTACAATACAGGCATCTGGGACCAACACGATACTTCTTGGGAACCTATCTGGGACCACTATGGCCATAGCAACTGGGACTATCCTTGTGGCTGATAGTCAAGCGTCTATTGACGGAGACCCTGTTAGAGGGCCGTTCTTTATCATTGATGTAACGAAAAGTGGTACATCCCCGATAGAGGCCTACGCATTTAACGTATACTTCACTAGGTCAAGGCTTCACAATGAACGAGTAACTGAATAGTATCTTTACACTTATGAAATCACGCAAAAATCCAAAGAAATACGTTGTAGGTGGCCTGTTGGCTAGGTCGGCTATTATAGGGGGTCTCGCTGGGTTGGGTCAGTCTATATGGGGGGGTGTACAAGCCAACAGGGCCAGAAAAGATATGGAGCGAATAAGGAAAGGCGCACCAGACCTTAATGCACCAATAGCTGGAACTCCATCAGAGTATTACAAGGCCTACAAAGATGCCTACAACCAAGACATTATGAATCGTCAGATGGAGTCCATCAAGACGGGATTGGCTGGGACTACAGAGGCCTTATCTGGTGCTGGCGGTAGGGCTTTGCTTGGAGGTATCGGTGCGGCTACTCAGCAAGCACAAAGGCAGACTCAAGGCATAGCTGACCTTCAGCAACAAAGACAGACTGAAGCCCTCCAGAGTTTAGGTGCAGCCAGAGAAAGGACAAGACAGGCTCAAGAAGCTAGGCTTGCTATGAGGGAGGGAAGATATCAGACTGACCTTGACAGAGCCGCTGGAGAAAGGGCTGTTGGTCAGGCTAATATTGGAGCTGGTATAGGTCAAATTGGCTCATCAGTACAGGGATATCTTGGAGGCTTAGCGGATATTGAGGCAGCAAAAATAAAAGAAAAGGGAGGTAAGGTTGTAAAAACCCCTGGCCCATTCTCCCACGAAAAAAACCCAATAGATATTATGCAGAATGGGAAAAAGATTGCTGAAGCCACTGGTGGTGAGTACATTTTTAACCCCAAGCAGATGTCAAACATTAAGAGGTATGTAGCAAATGATGACAAGTCTAAGCTTTACAGTTATGTAAAGGCTCTTATTAAAAAATTTGAAAAGTAATGGCCCAACCAGTAATAGGCTCATCAGTATGGCAATTGCCCGACTTTGGTGCAAGAACTGCTGAAATGGGTAGAAGCTATGCAAAAGCTCAAGAATTAGCTCAAGAAAAAGCCAGATTAAGAAAAAAAGAAAAGTCTTCAGAGCTTGGTTTCACTCAAGCTCAAAGTAATTATTATGATAACTCGTATAAGCTAGACGCAAACAGGCGAGCTGTTTTAGACGTGGCATATAAGCAGTTGGAGGGACTTGGAGAAAGAGCGATTTCTGGAGACCAAACGGCTGAGGCAGCATTCAAACAAGCTCGACAGGACTTTAATCAAGCCCTTAATATAGGTGTAATTGCTTCTACAGAAGGTAGAACTAAATACAAAGAAGTAAAAGATAACCCATACGCATATGATGAAAGCACTAGGGCAAATATAGATAAGATGCTTGCAGACTACCAGGGTTTTAATTATGACCCGCAGGTAGTTGATGGGGTAATAACTGTTTTGTCTTCCGATGGGAAAACCAGAGTTCCTCTTAGAGAATCGCTAGGTTTTTCTGTTGGTGTCGCTGAAGGTCCTGGGGGAAATTCTCTAGGCGTAAGAAAAGAAAATCCTTTTACAAAAGACGTTGACATTAATTATAGGGCAACGAACGCCATTAGGCTTTATGGACCTTCTGCTCTAATAGACACAGGAAACGTGCAGTCATACAATACAAAGATGATTATAGACAAAGAATTACAGAACCTTGACTATAATTTAGATATGGCGAATGACCCTGGAGCTAATGATAGAAGATTAGAGATAGCTACAAGAGGAGCCTATAAATTAAAAGGAGGCCCACCTTCAAAAGAGGAGATAGATATAATACTTAACGACCCAATTAGGTTTAATGCAGTGCTCGATGATTATAAAAAACAATTATCTACACAAATCCAAAATATGGTCCCAGCTAAACAGGTGTCAGGTGGACGTGGTGGGGGTAATTCACCTGGGAGACTGACAAATGCAGATTTGAATGAATTGGATGCCTTTTTTACTGGGGCCTCCACTTCAGCCGACGCCTCTGGAAACGTAACTGTAGTACCAAGAAGATATAATCTCAAGTTTGGAAACAGTGAGCTTCCTATAACTAGCTTAACTTTTGATAAAAACGGTGATTTAATTTCGGCTACAGCGGACACAGAGGGCCTCCCCTCTACGGATGCTAAACCAGTAAATGACGACGTTGTCGTTGCGGTGCAACAAAACTTAAAACAAAGAAACATATACAAAGCTGTTGGGGAAGGGGCAGTTAAAGCAGTAAACGCAAAAGGGAGAACACCAAAATAAAATATATGCCACTAGACCCAGTTTTAAAAAAGTTTATTGACGAAGCAGTAGCCAAAGGGAGAACTGCTAAAGACATAGGTAGCTCTATAGCAGAAGCTGGATGGGGCTCAGCTCACATTCAGGAGGCTGAAAGCTACTACAATTCTAAAAAAAAAAGTTCGAGCTCTTCTTTACAAGGCGGAAATTTGGGGCCATCTTCAGATGGAGAAAATACGATATCTTTATCGGTTTCGTCTGGAGGCATTGCGGGCCTTCGTTCTAACAAAAAAAATTTAGAACTAAATCTGAGGGGGGGCGGATTTTCATCTCTATTGTCTAAACAGACAGCCAAGGACCAATTCTATACAGAACCTGATCGAATCAGCAAAGAAGATGTTGATAAAATAGCTGCCTTTACTCGACAGGTAGATAAAGACGTTGCCCTATATGAGATGTACAAAGATAGGCGCCAGTACTCTATTGGGCAAGGAGGCAGAGAAGAAACTTTTCTTACTGTTATTGGCACATTGAATGGATTAGATGAGGCTAAAAAAGAAACAGAAAGAATAAGAAACGCAGAAATAAGAGAAGATAATTTTTTTGAGGCTGCGGACAGATCGGGAGCCATAATGCCATTAGGGGGTGGATTTCTCCCCCCTGATCCACGTCTTATTAAAAGGTATGAAAAAAATCGACAACAATTACCTATTCGATCTGAAGAGGAAAGACAGTCTCTATTAATTGCTGCTGAGAATAAAGAGAGAAAAGCGCGTGAAAATGCCGAAAAAGTATTTGAAGAATCTTATCAGATTTTAGGTAATCTAGGACGCGCAGGGAGATTAGGTCCAGAAACCTATGTGCCTGAATGGGAGGATTTTAAAGGTAATATATCACAAGAGGCTATAAGCTGGATGATTGATAAAACAGGTGAATATCAAGAACAAGAATTACAAAAATTCAAAGAAAAGGCTATAAAAGAAGCTGAAAGCACAAATGTTGCGAGTCGTTGGGCTGTAAATATGCTTGGCGGTATGTTAGTCGCATCGGAGGCCATTTTTAGTCCATTGAGACAAATTACCAAAGGCTATAAAACAGTTTATAAAGAGGGAGAATTTTTTCCTACTTTCGAGAAAACTGGATATGTGGATTCAGACCCAGACAATATCATTGGTGGAGGTCTTTTTAAAAAAGAAAAAGAAGCCCTTGAAGCTATGGACATTGCCGCTGTTGGAGAAAAGATTTTAGAAGGTTATTCAATGGAGGAAATACAAAAAGGGGTTTTTGGGAATCTTAATGAGGGCAACTATAAAGCCGCATTTGGATTGTTGGGTATGGATGCCGTAGAAATGGTTCCGCAGTTACTATCTGCTGCGGTTTTTAAAGAAGCTGGATTGCTTGCAATGGGTACTAGTGCAGCTGGAAAAGCTTGGACTCGTGTAGATGACAACCCAGCATATAGTGTTGCTGAAAAAGCAGTTTACTCTATTATAGCTGGAGCTGCTGAATATTACACAGAAAAAATATTTAGATACGATAGAGATCTTTTGAGCGGTGCGCTTAGATTTTCGCGACAGACTGGCAAAAAAGCGTTAGGAGATATTATGTTTGGTTTCTTACCAGGCGCTGCAAGAGCTATAGTTGAGGAAGGTTTTGAAGAAGCAATTGTTGATGTTGTTACTCAAGGGATGGAAATGGCTGTAGAAGGCAAAGAGTTTGATGGTTTTCAATTAGCTGATGCGGCACTTCTTGGGGGAGTTATGGGTGGTGGGTCTTTTGTTTTAGCTAAAAGCCCTAATGTATTAGGTCGAATTCCTGGTATGAGGACTAGACTTGAAATGGACTCCGAAATCGCACAGATTTATCAGATTCTTAGCAAGTCTGGATTAGCAATTAATTCCCCAGAAAGGATTAATCTTGAAAGGAGATTAAGAGACCTTCTGGCGGAACAGAAATCAAGGGCCGATAAGGATATGCTGTTTTACGGGCAATATTCCCAAGAGGATAAGGAAGAGACCTATGCCCTGCAGCAATCTGTTGTGGCTAATATGCAAGCGTTTAGGGACGCTTCCTTTGGCATAGGGAGAAAGGCAATTGTCGAACAAATCAAGGCCGATATGGCCAAAATAGAAACTATAGAAAGTAAATATGATAGCCAAGAAAAACAACAAGTATCAAGTGAAGTCGCTGCAGGGCAAGAACTTGGGGGAGTACAGCTCGATGAAACAGGCGCTCAAGCGACTGAAACAGGTGGAGTTTTTCAAGAATCTGAGCAAGAAAAACAACAAGCCAGGCAGAATGCCGATAACCTAGAGCAGTCTCAACCAGCGAGAAACCCAGATTCTTTTACAGACGTGGATAGTCAGGGTGCTGAAAACATCAGAAATACTCTATATGATTTTATTAAAAACGCTGCTAATACTTTCTTTACAAATCAAAGCAGTAAAAGACAAGCAGCAAGAGCCGCTGAGTCTATAACGAATATAGTTAAGGCAATCAATGCTCTTGGGAAAAAGATTGATGTTAGTCTTTTTTATACAAAGGAGTCACTTGTAGATTATTTGATGAATTATGGGCTGGATGAAAATGGGAAACGATATACTGAAGAAAAAGCAAGAAAAGTTGTAGATGAATCTAGAGGCCTATATCTTGGTGGCGGGAAAGGTAAAACAAATATTGCTCTTTTTGTGCCTCATTTACTTGCAAATACCGCCTACCACGAAGGATTACACGAAGTTATTCCAGCTGTTTTTGGTCAAAAGGGTGTAAATATTTTGTTCAATGGTATACGCAGGTCCTTGCTTAGCAATCCATTGCTAAATGAGTATTTTAAACAGTTTGGCGCTGGATATAAGAAGGGGGAGGTTGGAGAAGAGTTTGTTGTAGAACTAGCGTCACTTATAGCGGATGGTTCCGTAAGCGTCAAAGTTAAGCGTGGAATTATAGACACGTTTATGGAACAGTTTGCCAAGTTGTTGGGTCTTGTTGGTATTGATGTAAGACCAACTCAAGGTCAATTTTTGGAAATGCTAGCCGACTTGTCTGAAAAGATTGGTTCTGGGGAAGATATTGGTGAAATCTCAAAAGCGTTTAATGTAGACTTTAGTAAGGGGGAGCTAGAAGAGATGGCTAATGGTGACATCGAATCTGTTCCATTTATCACGACTAACATAGTCGCACCAACTAATGTAAAGAGACACAGTATCGTATTTCCTAAAAGCGGAACATATCCATTATCAAAAGTCACTAAGTCGGATGTGGGGAACATTGTAGCATTCTTAAAAGAAGAGGTAAGGCTTGGAAAGACTTTTGCTTTTTGGTATTCGGACCAGTTTGGTAGAGGGACTTATGTTGACCCTTATACAAAGAAAGAATACTTTTTAGATGGTGGTCCTAGTTTTATGGTTGACCCAGAAAATAAAAAAAATGGGGATGTTTGGTCTGCTGGGGGTGCAGCTCTTACACTATATAACATTCTAATTGAAAGCCCAGTAGGTAACGAAGTTCCAGATTATGTTGCTCATATAAGTGGCCATCCAACTAAGATGATGCAATATAACAGAGTTTTTAATAAAATATGGGTAGATAGAGCTAGGCAAGCATTTCCAGATATCAATGATTTTAAAGCGGAATTAACAAATATTTCAAAGATAGAAGGAATAATGTCTTTTGCTGAAAATATGACGAGTTGGGACGAAATGCTTTCTGGAATAGAAAGCGAAAACCTTGGTACGTACAAAAGGATTAGAGAGGCTATTGGTTTTATAAAAGAATCTGATATTAAGATATCTCCTCCTGGCAAAAAAGGAGATTTAGTGGGAACAAGACTATATAAGTTTCTTGATAAATATGGCCTTCATCCTGACAACTTTGACGATGCTAGAGATGGATATTATAGAGAGTATGACTTTCAAGAAGGTGAAATTTTAAATATTTACAAACCGACTGAAATTGTTGAAAACGCTGGCATTCACGGAACATATCCTAACGGCATCAAAGGAGAACCCATACTAATTCCAGACGCAAGAATTTTTTCCTTTGATATAATGTCGGAAGAAGTAAGGAAGAGGAGAAAACCAAAAGGGAAAGACTCGGAAGGCAATATAATTTACGGGGACGAACTCCAAAATCTAGAAAAAACCGCCATTCAAAAGGCGATGGCCCCAGATACCCCTACGAGGTACTCAATAACTAAAGACGAGAAACAGATTGAAAAAGCTGCAAAAGTCCCTGTCCGCAAGGTTAAGCAGATGAAGATAATGACTCCATTGGGGTCAATACCTAAACTTGTGGAGAGTCTTGATGTTCTGATAACTCCAGCAACCACTGAAAGGGTGCAGTATAGGGTATCCGAAGAAAAGAGATTTGTAATTAAGGATTTGTCGGAAAAATTTGATGAAGCGGTTAAGCAAGGGAGCGCAAGTGATGAAATCAAGTATGGACAACGGTTAGAAGAGCTTGGACAGGAAATCACTGAAGGAGCTAGAAGGACAATAAAGAACGAGGTGGCTAAGCACAGAGGTGTGGCTGTACAGTTTGGTGATAACTATATTGGCAGTTGGAATGAAATCTTTGAGCCTTCGTTGAATATGAGGTTGATACTTACCCCAGAATCCAACGAACAGGCTATATCTGATATGATTTCTAGGTTTGCCGAAAGGTACAACCAAGATGCAGTTATCATTGAAAAGAGGTCCTATAAAGAGGAGGATTACAAAAATAATCTTATAAATATGCCCTTTTTTGAAAGGGATGAAGGCAGTAATCTGGACCATTACCCACAAATATTTATTGAGTTTGAAGAAAAAATGACGAACGAGCAGGTTAATGCTTTATCTTTGGCTCTTAACGAGTCAAAATTAATCGATTCTTTTTCTGTCAATAAAAACGAAATAAAGATATCTATTATCCACCTTCCCTTTGGGAAATGGGCGAAAAAAGCAGACGAATCAAACGAAGAATATTATAAACGAAAACAAGAAAACTATGAACAACAACTCAGAGAATTCCAAAAAATATGGAATGAGGTACTCGGAAGCAATGTCGATGTTAGAGCAAATATTAGGATTAGACAATCCTACTACTACGCAGGGGAAGAAGCCAAATTCAAGCCAAAAGGATACAAGCCAAAAGACAAAAACGACGAAGGATATGACATCAGAAGATATTCTAGAGATAACTTTCTTAAAGAGTTCAAAACGACCTTAACTAGCACCGAGAAAAAGATTGCTGAGTATAGGAAATTAAGAGAGGAAGAGATTATACTAAGTGAACAAAAGAAGAAATTACCTAAAGACAAGCAAGACCGTCTTGATGAGATAAGGAAAGAAGTCCAGCCAGTAATTGAGTCTACCTTTGCTTATAATAAGACATTCTTTTATGCTCTTCGCAGAAAACTAAATGAAATAGCGGAATCTTTTGCGTCAAAAGCTGACGGTGCTTTTGTTAGCACTTTCTCTATCAAAAGGCCATCAAGAGCGGCTGTAAAAGCTTTGCGATGGTATTTTGGGGCCACCGAAGAACTTGGAGACGGAGCAAGAGTTAATATCATTGTTGAAAACGAAGACGATGCTAATAAGATATACGAACTGATACAAAAAGAGTATCCTCGAAAGAAAAATGAAGAAAGACGAGTTAACGAAAGCACAGAACTAGGATATCCTAAAAGGCTTATAGAAGTCTCTGATATTATTGATGGATTTATAGCCGAAATTCAAGTTATGACGGCAGAGGGATACCTTGCAAAAGACGGTGTTTCTTGGTTTAACTCAGAGAAAAGAGACGAAGCTAGGACTTCTTTAAGGAAGGTCCAAGAAAGACTTGGATGGAAAATACCAGACGGTCTTGGTCATTATTTCTATGAAATACATAGAGACCCAAATATTGACTCAAAGATTAGAAACGAGGCTTTGCGTTTAAGCAATGACTACTATAGAGCTTTTACCAATAAAAATTCAACGCTTAATGAAGGCAGCTTTATGAGCGATGTGATTGATTTCAAGCGAATGGTTGATAAGGCTGATAAGTCTAGCTGGGACGAGGGCAACAAAGGAAAATCTCCAAAAACACTTGACTCGTACATAAGGTCAAGGGACGGTAAGAAACCAATTAAAAGAACTAAAGCCCAGATTATTAGCGGGAAAAGATTCGGCACAGGGCTTGTGAATTCTAGGAGAACAGGGAAAAACGGGAAATACCTAGAATTGATGTCTTCCTGGGCTAGTGAATCTATGAAGAGAGCTATTGTGCTAGAGGATAAAGGCTTTAACCCAGAGCAAATATATTATCAAACTGGATGGGAACGTGGGGCTGATCAAGTGTGGAGATATGAAGTTGAGCCAATAAAGCTGTCTGACAATGCTCTTAATAATTTAATAGTTCACGATGAAATTGTAAATCTTGCTGATTTAATAGTCGAAAGACCTATAGATGAGCCTCGTACTCAAGAGAACGAAACCGTGTTGGACTACTATCCAGATTTGAAATATTTTGACGTGATTATTGGTCCATATGGGCAGGGTACACTTTATAACCCTTCTGAGAGGATTATACAGATAGACAAAAATGTTGTTGATGCTGGGATGAATGAAGTTTATCTGGATCTAGTTCACGAGGTGCAACACGCAATTCAGCATATCGATAATTTGAATTGGGGTGCTAGTCCAGCACAGGCAAAAAATTTACTAGAAGAAGCCATAGAGACTACCGAGGAATTAAGAAAAACTGCTTTGATTAAGTCTAAGGAGCTAAAAGAAAAACTAGAAGACTTGTATGGCAAAACTTTGGATGATTTGACCAAAGAGTCATCAAGCGAGCTTTCAAATTTTGAAAACTATGGCTCAATCGCTCGTTACAATGAATATAAAACCTATGTTCAACTCGTCGAATCAAGTCAGGAAAAGCTAGGAAGATTAAAACTTACATTAAATAGATTGCTTGATGGCGAGATAGATCCTGATGACGCTTATAGGCTATTTGCTGGAGAGGCAGAAGCCAGAAATGCTGAAAAAAGGGCATTGATGTCTAAGGAAGAAAGGAAGGCAACGCCTTTTAGTATGTCGGAGGACAGGCTTAGAGCTGAACAGGCTGTGGTACTACCTTTAGGGTTTGAAAAGCCGTCGGCTAAAGTCAAGAGGATGGCGATATCAGAGGATATCGGTAAGGTTAAAAGAATGGCTTTAGGTACTACTAAAGGTAGGCTTTACGCTTATCTTTTAGGTCGTTCTGAAAAAGACGTTAATGGGAATGTCACGATGTTTGTTGACAGAGCGGAATTTATAAGAGTCGCTAGCAGTTTTATGGGGGCACAAGAGGCCACTGATATTTATGATAATGTCGCTAATGACAATGTCCCTGCTAACGCATTGGACCCAGAGAGCTACACAGGCAACATAGATAAAGCCTATGAGGACTCTAAGTCTAAGATTGAAAGAGAAACAAACAAAGCGATTTTTACGATAAAGAACGCTATAGTCAAACTGTTGGATAGGCAGCACCTTATTAAGGCGGAAGTTCTTAAAGCTGGCTTGCAAAGAGCGAAAAACTTAATCGTCAACAAAGCTGGGGCATCTTCAAGGGCATTGGCATTTGTAAAATCTTGGGAGTCAAGAATCTATAAAGGGCTTAGCCAAGAGGAAAATACTCTTCTTGACAAGATTATTGTCCTCCGTAGGATATCTACGATTGATGCAAATTTTGCCGAAAGGTTTGATGATGCATTGGCTGAGTACAATGATGCGATGGCTAAACTTCAAAATCTTCAGCCTAATACGCCAGCCTACGATAAGACGCTAAGAAAAGCGTTAAATGCTCAAAAAAAGATGACGGAAGCAAAGCCACCAACACATCCAGAAAATATAGATGGTTTAACCGCATCTCTTGAGCTATCAAGACTCCAAGCTGAAATGGGAGATGAAGCGTTTGCTAAGCTAAATGAAAGAGCTGACGAGTACTTTGACGCATTTTCATCAATACTCGATGAGCTGTATAGAGAGGGTATGATAAGCGAAAAACTTTATGAGCAGTTAGCTGGGCTCGACTATCAGCCTCGTGTGTTTCTTGATCATATGTTTGAAGATATGGACTCAAATATGATGAGTGAACACAGGTTCACTGGTCCAATAATCCAAAGGCTTAAAGAGGGTAGTGATAAAGAAATGCTTTTCAATTCGAGGTACTTACTACGTATATACGCAAAAAATGCCTTTACTAGGATGGCTAAAAACAAAATACACGTAGAGTTGGGTAAAGCGGCTGATATTCCAACCAATGCCTCTTGGATATCTAAAACAGCTAAAACTGGTTTTAGCGAAATTGTGTACTATACGCAAAAAGGAAGAAAGCAGGGGGTTCAGCAAAAGTTTTATCTTAGGAACGACTTGTACAGCTCTCTTAATGATATGAAGCGATATGGGTTACTTTCTCCTCAAGCCCAAAAACTTCTCGGCATAGCCACTTTTTCAAGACTGTTAAAAATGCTGGCAACTCAACTTAACCCGCTGTTTGTTGTCAAGAACGTACCTAGGGATTTTACCCATATATTAATGTTCACTGATTTTTACGATAACGTACCGCTACCAATAGCAATGTTTAAGCTAGGAATGGACTACATCCGTGGTGCTAAGAGTAAGATTACTGATGACAAGTGGTTTAAACTTTACATAAAGTTTGGAGGTGGTATGGAGTTTCTTTCCACGGAAGGAGAGGAAAGTGTTGGGCTTGGTAATCCATCTTCAGCTCAGCAGAGAAGAATGGCTCGCCTTGGTATGAAGGCTTCTGAAGTTTTAACCAAGGGTAGAGAGTACTTGGGCTATCTAGGCGAGCTATCTGAAATAGCTCCAAGGCTAGGTATATTTCAGTCATTAGTTGAGAAGAGGCTTGAAGAGGCGGGGGTAGATATTAATAGCGAAGCAGCTAAGCCTATAATAGAAGAAGCTGTTGCTTTGGTTAGAGAGATAATAGATTTCTCTCAAGGAGGTGAATTAACTAAGGCTGGAGAGTCCGCCATACCATATCTTAACGCAGCGTTTCAAGGATTTAGGGTGTCTACAAGTTATATAGCAAACAACCCCAAACAGTTTGCCTTCAAGCTAGCTCAGTTATCGGTAGCCATTTTTACCTTAGCTCTGTTTAATGCATCACTTGGAGACGATGATATGGAGGATATATCCGATGAAATAAAATTCAGGAACTGGATTATACTTACCCCATTTAAAGATAAAGATGGTAATAGGTATTACTTAAAGATAGCAAAAACCCAACAGCTACAGGCTTTCGCCAACTTGTTGGAAATTGGGGCTGAGGCATACGTTGCTAGTCAAAACAACCGTGACCCAAGGATAAATGATGACATTTCAAAGATTGCCCTTAAAACTGTAGGGTCATATCTTCCAAAAGACATCGGTAAATTAGACAAGGAGATAATGACCGCAGTCCCCGTTTTCGCATCTATGTACACTTACAGTTCAAATTATGATGCTTTTAGAGACCAAATTGTTAGCAGGGACTACGCAAAACAAACTTCTCAAGGAAAACCATCTCCCCAATACGAGGATTTATTCAATAAGGATGTACCTTATTTTTATAAAGCTATCGGACAAGGATTGGGATTAGGGCCAAAAAGATTGCAAGCAGCTACAGAAAAAGTTATTACAAGCCCTCATAGTTCTCTGATTGTTATGGGTTCGTATTCCATACTTGACGCTTTTTCTAGGAAATACGAATTAGAGGGCCCGAATGGTATGAAAATTCAAGATGTTCAAGATATATCTAAGGGTGTAGGAGAAAGGTTGGGGGCTGATGCCACGAAGGTATTTGTCGGAGTAACAAACCCAGATACAAAAAGTTACAGAAAGAGAGAAGAAGTCGACAAAGCTAACATAGAAAGCAATGACAGAAGATTGTTTCTAAAGAAAGAAGCAGATAAGTGGGGTGAAAAGCTTTACAATCTAAACGAACAAAAGGTAAGTGCGGAAACATACAATAGAACTATCGATTCAATAAAGGCTGAAGTAAGAAAGCTTGATGAAAAGGACGCAGAGTTTTTCAAAAACAGAATTAATGCAGTAGCGAAAAAAGGGCCAGATATACCTCAGCAGTATAATGAGTTGATGTTTGCTGCAGATGATGTAGCCAGAGCTAAAATATTATACATCTACGACCAAAATATGACCGACCAAGAGATATATAACTATATGGGGGATTACACTTCAGCTGTTGGTAGGAATATAAATAGAGAGCAAAACATAAGAATTGCCAAAGAGTATGCCAAAATAAAAAGAGATGAAGAGAAGTAAATTTGCACTCGCAATATGTTTAACGGTATTCTTCTGTTTGTTGGCCTCTTGCTCGGCAAACTGGCATCTAAGACGTGCAATAAAAAAGGACCCGATGATAGTGGTCAAAGACACCGTCATCCTCAATGACACGTTCTACACCCCAGAGGTCCACGTCACAGATACTTTCGTCACAAGTAAGTACGACACCATTGAGCTTATTAAAGACAAACTCCACATACAAATTATAAGACAAAATGACACTATTAGACTTGCTGGGACTTGCAAATCGGATACACTCGTGCGGGTGGTTAGGATACCAGTCGAGAAGATTGTTTACAAGGAAGCGAAAAAAGACTCGCCTTTCAAGTATATCGGAGTTGCAGTTTGGGGACTCTGCGTGCTACTACTGATTATGAGAGGGATGAGGCGATAAAGTCTCTCGCTATTGTATCCTCTACTTCGTTGAAGTTGTGGTTCTGAAATTCTTCTAGCTTTCTAGACTGACCAGGACACCATTCTTGCCCATTTGGAATCTTAAACTGCTTATACTCCTCTATGGTCTTGCACCAGTAGTGGTTTATTTGAGCTACATCTATGCTGCCACCTTCATTGAAGGGGCCATTACCTGTTTTAAATGATTGGTCTATCCACTCTAGATTTGAACTGTGAGGTTGTTCATTAAAGATATGCTTATACTTCGTGTTGACAATTACTTTTATATGCTTGTCAGCACTCTCTTGTCTTTTTGTGAACCTGTTCAACAAGCTGTAATCTCCATCGGGTTTTTCTAGTCCATTATCACCAAAGAAAGTCCAGTTAACGGCTATTGACTTTGGCTTGTAAGGATAGAATGACTTAATGAAGTCCTTCACATTACTATGTTTTTTGAGACACAGATATTCATCAGCATCAAATATAGCTATCCAGTCATATACTCCCCTAAACTTCTCTATAATTGAATTGTAGGTTATTAGTTGCGTTAATATCCTATGCTCAATAGTAGGAGTGCTTAATAGTATTACTTCCTCTCTATGCGGGGAGTAATCCCAATCGTTAGCAACTACAATCACTTTATCAAACCCAAGGGCTAAATGGTAATCCACCCACTCCTTGATGTAAAGGTCTTCGTTTTTGGCAATGCAAGCAATAGCAGTCCTCATTTTGTTATGTACCAGCTTTCTATTTGAGGTTCTTCTGATGGGGTGAAGTTTTTTCCGATTATAGCGGTGAACTCTTCTAGAGCCTTCTTAACTCCAGGGAGGTTCCTATCGTGCCCACATAATACACCACCATCTTTTACTTTCCCCCAATAATTGGTCATATCGTGGAAAGCCCATTCATAAGAGTGGTCTGCGTCTATGTAAATGAAATCGTACTTGCCATCTTCAAGGTCTTCAAGAGCCTTATCACTGTATTTTCGTATAAGGGAGAACCTACCAGACTCAATGTATGGTTTCATCGTTTCCATCGCAATCTTCTCACGTTCTGACATATAACTACCTTGTATATACATATGCCAGTCTTGATACCCTTCAAATGGGTCAATCCCTATCAATGTCAAATTTGAGAATTCATCCAAGAGGCGTTTAGCATTAGCTGCCTCCCATATCCCAATCTCTACGGCAACGATTGGGTTATCTTTGTTAATGTGACTATACATATTTGTTTTTTTTTTAAAAAGTTATATTTTGAAACAAATGCAATGATGGCATCCCCTCAAACAGCTCGACATTCCTAAGCAATCCATTGCTACCAAGCCATCCCTCAGAGGAGTACTTATCCTCTGTTTGTGGGGGCTGCAAGGACTTCACGTGAGCAGACTTGGCCCACCAGAAGTTACCAGCAAAGAATGGGTACTTATTGGGGTGATGCTCCTTATACATCTCAAAGTACTCAGGGAACTTCTCCTTGTACACATAATGACAACCAACAGCATCAATGTCATCTTTGCCTAGCTCAGTTACTGCGAACTGCCACCTTACAGCGTTGAAGAAGAGCATTGAACGACACCATAGCTGGTTCACCAATCCTCCCCTTGAGCTACCTTTCGTGTGAGCGTAGAAGATATACCCATCGTCAGTCTTAGCGAACTCCCATAGCTTGTTGAGCGTAATACCCTCATAGCCCGTTTCCGCCTGGACAGCAACCACAATCTTTGGGTTGTCATAGCTTGATAAGTGATTAATAACAGCTTGTCTATTCTCCTCCTTGCCTACGATACCTACATAGATATTCTCAAGGCTATCCATAAGTCCGTAAGCGTTAAGCGTTACGAAGTGCTGATGGACGGTTAAGAGCCATTCATCTCCAGCGTAGATGTGGTAGAAGTGGTTAAGCTTGGGGCTATTGAGCGTCTGTGGCTCCGTCTGTTGGTTCTGCGTATTTAATTGTTCCATTGGCTAGTAATGTGTCAAATCTGTTTTGCATTTGGTTTTCATCGTACAACCTACGATACAGGTTTCCCTTCTTGGAGAATATCTCTTGATAAGGAAAGTTCTTCTTAACGTACTCCTGTAGGTTCTTAGCCATCCCCTCTCTGAGGTCTTTGTCTAGGATTAGCTGCTTGGTGTAGCGATACCATCCAGACTCTTCTGCTTTGCTTACAATGAATCCGTTCTCCCCGTGCTTGATATGCTCGGTGTAGTAATCCATATTGGAGCAGATAAGAGCTTTGCCCATCCATCCAGCCTCAACGACCTTCAGCTCTGAGCGAGAACGATTGAACTCTGTCTTGTTCACAGGGGCATAGGTGACATCTACATCGTTGTACCCGTACATATACTCGTACACCGACCTTGCAGGGATGCGAGTGTAGTGCTTGTTTTGACCGTTTGCACTAAATACCTTTTGATAGTAGTTGTATGATGCGTTGTCGTTGTACCCAGCAAGTGTAACGGTGTACTTGCCGTTAAGGCTTTTATCGTTGCAAAGCATTTTCATACTCTTCTCCATCAAAGCAACGTCTTCGATGTGCTGAGCCCCACCGAACCAACCAAACCTCACATAAGGAGCTGGTTTTTGTACAGGCACATACTGATGGTACTTGTCAGGGTATGGGACATTCTTAATGACAACGACATTTGGGTTGATTGCCGCAGCTCTGCTAGCTAAGTACTCCGTTGAGCAAGTCACCCAATCCGCTACACTGATGTTCTCCTCAATGATTCTCGTGAGGTTGTTGTCCTTGTAGTGCTTGTAGGATACGTGGTCCTTGTTCAGAACCCAGTAGTCGTCAAGGTCTAGGATTAGCTTAGCATCAAACTGTTTTAGCGCCTTAGCTGCCTCTTGAACACCCTCCACAGACTTCGTGTCAATCACACGGCTGACGACAAAGATGTCCGTTTCAAGGATGTCCGTATCCGACATCTTACCGAATCCCGTGAAGTTCCTGAACTGAAAGATATCCGTATTATCCTCCATCCACGAGTTCGGCATATTGAGACGATAGAGCGCAGCTCCACTCTCTTCTTGGTGGTATATCGTAGTAATTACGATAGGTTTTGTATTCATATTCAATTAGATACAAATATACACCCAATCAGCCATCACAAGAGACGCAAGCTGGGTCTGTAGCCCTAGCAGCGATGTCCCCTCTAAGAACAGACTCCGTTCTCATATAGTATAGAGTCTTAATACCTTGCTTCCAAGCTTCAATGTGGACTTGGTTAATCCACTTAGGGGTTGCCTCCGTAGGGAAGGCTAGGTTCAAAGACACCGATTGGTCTACATACCTCTGCCTGATGCTCGCTTGTTTGATAAGCTCAAGCTGATTGATTTCTTTGAAGGTCTTAAAGACTTCCTTAACAGGCTCAGCTAGTTCGTGGGCTTTCCTTGGTTCGTCTGCCTTTCGGATATCCCCACCAACCATCACCCACTCATCCAAGAAGTCTAGTCCTTGGACGCTACCTCCATCCTCAAGAATCTTATCCCACACGTCTTTAGTGTTCATACCAATCCTTCGCAAGACTCTCTCTAACTCTTGGTTCTTGCGGATGAATGTACCCTTGAGAGATTGCTCTGTGAACACGTTAGCAGCCCAAGGTTCAATCCCAGCCGACACATTACCTGACAATTTTGAATTACTAACCGTAGGTGCAACAGCTCGTAAATGCGTGTTCCTCATACCGAAACCACGACACCATAGAGGCTCACCGTAGATGCGAGCCATATCTCTAGATGCTCTCTCACTCTCAAGTTTAATATGCGAGAAGATAGAACGTGTGTGCATCTGAGATGGTAGGCCCTCAAAGGACATACCCTTCTGCTGTAGGTAGGTGTGCCAGCCTAGGACACCAAGTCCCAAGGCACGACCCTTCTCCGCAGAGCGAACAGAGTTCTCAAAGCCCCTCATATTCTTGGCTTTCTGAATGAACTCTTCTAGAACTCCATCAAGAAAGAACGTAGCGGTGTATACCAAGTCGGTGTCCTTCCATTCGTCATACTTGGCGAGGTTTAGTGAGGAAAGGCAGCAAACGAATGAGTGAGACTCGTCTGTGTACAGGGCGATTTCCGAACAGATGTTGGTCATAAACACCTTGAGGCCATTCTTCTTGTACATCTCAGGGTTAGCCTTGTTCACATTCCCTCGGAACATCACATAGGGTTCTCCAGTGGCCTTGCGCTTCTGCAATACCTTGGCCCACCTTCTGCGTGATTCTTGGTCTCCCTCTTCAATCTTACGCATAAACTTATCGGAGACAACCACGCATTGGTGCAGGTTGAGGCATTGTCTATTCACATCACCCTTTGGTTCACGGATTTCAATCCACTCCCAGAAGTCATCGTGTTCAATGTTTAGATTGATGCTAGCAGCACCACGACGCACGTTACCCTGAGAGGTAGCCAGAATCGTTGAATCGTAGATTTTACAGAACGGAACGACTCCATCTGTTGTGCCGTTTGAGTTGGAGATGGGGGAGCCAGCTGGACGTAGCATATTCATACCTACACCCACACCGCCTCCGTGCTTAGCAAGAAGCATCATCTCAAGGTTCTTTGTACCGATGTCCTGAATGCTGTCACCAATATCAATACCAAAGCAAGAGATTGGTAAGCCTCTGTCTGTGCCTGTGTTGGCTAGGACTGGAGTAGCTAAACACAACCAATTATTCCAAATATACATAAACAGTTTGTCCTCAAACGCTTGAGTCTGATTCAATCTGTTGGTTATGGTTCTGCATACTCTTCTATAAGCATCTCTTGGTGTTTCACGACCAATTAGATACCCATTGCTGATGGTCTTCACGTACTCCTCTGTGTTGCCCCATACGGGGAAGTCTACTCCGACCTCCCACCCTAATTCTTTTCCGTAGTTTTTCATTTTTATTTATTAGTCCAAATTAAGTCTTCACCATTTTCAGCAACCGTGAGTACTTGGTTTGCTGAGCCTATTGCTAAGTTCTTCCAACCAGTGCCATCCCAATACTTGATGTCCCCCTTTGCATCTCCATTACTGAACCCCTCACCAGCGGGGCCTTGTTCACCTTGGAGGCCTTGTTCTCCTTGGATACCTTGTTCTCCCTGAGGGCCTTGCTCCCCTTGAGGCCCTTGTGAGCCTGTAGGCCCTGGGTCTCCTTGTGGGCCTTGAGGGCCTGTAGCACCTGTAGGACCTTGAGAGCCTGTAGGCCCTGGGTCTCCTTGTGGACCTGTAGGGCCTGCAGCACCTGTAGCACCTGTAGCACCTGTAGCACCTGTAGCACCTGTAGGGCCTGTAGGGCCTGTAGGGCCTGTAGCACCTTCGTCGCCTTTGTTCCCCTTCCATTTATTCTCTAGAAAGTCTACGATAACTGGATAGGAAACCGATGTGGCCCTATTGATTTCAACAATAGACGCTGTTGGGTTTGCGGTTAAGTAATCCGCAAGAATCTTTTCTGTTGGGTTATAGCTTACTGGCATCTTCAATGATTTTTTTAAGTTGTTGTTGTGTCTCTGATTCTAAGAACTCAGAGTCCGTTTCAGTAATGAACACTGCAAAGAACTTGCGCCCCTTGATAGTTACATCGGATGTATACACGCTGAGCATTTCAAGCTCATCCTCAAGCATTGAGTCACAGATATCATCGACTAACTTGCGATATTCTCTTGGGTTCATTTGTTTTAGTTTCATATCTATAGTTTAAGAGTTCTACCATACATCTTCAAAGTCTTCCCCCTCGTTGGCCTTGGAGTAATCCGTTGGCCTTAGAGCGAAGAAGTCTGTGTGTGTAAGACCACCAGTCAGATGATAGAACCAATCCAACTGACTAGCCTTAGCGTCATCGACTACAAAAATAGCCTCATAACCTAGTTCAATAAGCTTCTCATTAGCCCTCTTCTTAATAAACTCAATGAGGTCTTCTGCCTTTAGGTTCTCCAAATCCCCCATCTCAAACATCTTGTTGATGAACTTTTCCTCAAGCTCAACGGCTAACCTAGCAGCTTCAATGATGCTTTCCTTGGCTTTTTCACGAAGCTCAGGGTATTCGCTGCACATATGATTGAACAGCGTGCATCCCATCCTTGAATGTAGGGATTCGTCACGTACAGACCACTTCATTTGTTGGCCTATCCCTTTGAGAAGATTCCTCATTTGAAAGGAGTACAGGACAGCGAATGATGAATACAGCGACACCCCTTCGGCAAAGGCAGAGAACACAGCGATGGACTTAGCCACTTCAAGTCTAGCCTTTGGCATTGCAGAAAGCTCTGTATGCGTATAATCCGCTTGAGTCTTCATAAGGTTATCGAATCGTTCTCTTGTAGACTCCTCGTGCAAGAACCCTTCAAAGTTCTCAAGACCAAGTGTCTCGTTGAGGTAGCTGTAGGCAGCAGCGTGGATAGTCTCCTGAGAGCCAAACATCATCGCCATTTGGATAATCTCGTGCTTCGGAAACCACTTCGTTACCTGATTTGTCCAGTAGTCGGATACAGCACACTCGGTCTGAGCAAAGCCTAGAAGGATGTTCCCAACTAGGTTGGTCTCGTGGGGCTGTAGGTTCTCACGGAAGTCCTTGACATCGTTCTGCATCGGTATTTCCGTATGAAGCCAAAAGGCTTGTGCTTGCTTCATCCAACCTTCTGTAAAGTAGATGGGGTACTCAAATGGTTTGTAGGCGACTCTATGGCTAAATAGCATTTTCTATTATTGTTTTTTTAAGTGTGTAGTGTGATATTGTTCTAAGTTCGTCTGTCGGTATCCATACAAACAAGTCCTCTCTGCCTCTCCTTGATTGCTTTAAGTAGGGGCCCTTGAACTTATCGTATACGGTTTCATCAGTGATATTTGTTTCAACGAATGACGCTAGTAGCTTTCTATTAACGACAACCCAATCGAATTCAAATTCATAGGCGATGAAGTCAGCTCCACCGTATCCCCAGCCAGTTGTTCCGTAGGTGTTCTTGATTTCAAAGATAGCAAAGTCGTTGCAGTAATCGGAGTTTCTGTTCAATCTTCTCCTTGCTTTAACGTCTATCTTGACATCGTTGATGCACACATCCCAATGCTCTCGCATATCCTCGTGTCTTGTAGCCCTGCGAAACAGCTTGAATTTATCGGGGTAAGACAAAAGATAATCAGCAGTAAACCTAGTCTCTGCTGAAACTCCCTCCGCAATGGAGTTCGGATATTGGCTACGCATTATTCGCCCTCTACGTGTTCTCTTACGGCATCTCTAATGAACTCTAACTCTTTGCGTACAGATTGAATGAAGTCAAGCGTCAACTTCCGTACCGCTACCTCATCGACTAGTGGGTTTCCTTTTTCGTCGTGTAAACTTTCGTACAGGTTTGTTGTGTTTTTTTGTACCTGATTTAGCGACATCAGGTAGTACTCGGATAGTCTCTTGTTCATTTCCAAGGAGTATGTTTATGGTTTGGTCGACTTGGGTTTGGTTCTTCGGGAGGAAGACTTTATAGTCTGACATTCCGTTGATTTGTAGCCAGTAGAGGAACAGCTTCCACCTGAGCGTGAATGTATGCTGCGAGGGGACGAATCCCTTTGTTTCGATGTAGAACTTTTGCTCGTGGGACACGAAGTCAGGCTTGTAGGTGATGGGGTACTCTTTGCTCCCAGTCCTGTCCACCATCGTCTTAGAGCCGTTAGTGCATTTAAAATATAGAACTTCATTCCTAAACCCATCCATAAGCGTAATAGACTCAGGCTCATATTCAAAGATGAAACCATTCTCTTTAAGCTTTTTATAGCAGTAGAGTTCGAGAGACGATTTAAGTTCGATACCATCGTATGTGTGTTTTTTATTTTTAACATTTTTGGTTTTAGCCATTGGCGAATATAGTCAAGCAGTTAGCTTCCTCCAAATAAAGTTCTACTTACTTCTCCACAATTTAAGGGGTTGAACATCAGGCTACCATTGATGTAGTAGAAGGTGTTTCTATCCGCATTGCACTCGAATCTTAGAGGCTCATTGAAAGATGTAGGGGAACCTCCAGTTTCTGTCTCACGAATCTTACGCACGTGCATCTCAACAGTTCGCCTCATCGCTATCTCAGGGTGCTGTATCTTTCTGTGAAACGTGAGGAAGTCGTCAGCTCTGTTCACGAACTTGCCACCTCCCTCTGTCTGCTCTGCGAATGGTGCGATAGGCAAACCATCGTCACCTTTCATACGCTGAGCCTCAGTGACAGCGTGGGCGTTAAGCCATACAGCCATCTTGTTGGCGTTTGACATCGTTAGCATTTCGCTGATAGCCTCGTAGTCGTATTCGTGTACACCAAGCGTGCTACCTTGCCTCATATCCCTTTTCAAGCTGTTGTATGGGTCGATGAATACCCCATCAAGAGGTTCTTGCCTCAGCATCTTCTCCGTGAATATCAGGATGTCATAAAAGGAGTAGGTCTTGTTGTTTTCAATGACCGTGAAATGCTTCCTCACCCAATCGTAAGCTATCTTTCTTTCGTTAAAGGTCATAGACTCAACGCTTTTACCCATTGCAAAGGTCATCAGCTTCATTTTAACGGCTGCTGTCTTGTTCTCTGAGGTATACACCAGCCATCTCCATCCGTGCCTCATAGAGGCTACTACTTGCAGATACAATGCGAATGTGGTCTTGCCTATATTACTGTGTCCGTTGATGATGGTGAAGTTCTTCTTGAACCTCCAATGGAGGTCAACTTGCTCGATGCCAACGGAAAGACCTTGAGGTATCTCCCCCTCTGCGAACATCGTAATCCATTTGTAGTCCTCTGAGTCGGAGGAGATGAAAGACATATCCCCATCGCTAATCAATAGCTCTCTACGCATCTTATCACGCTCATCCAATACATTCTTGATTGGTAGCATCTTCCCTCTTTCAATACCATCCCTGATGGTATTTATAGCGGTGTGCATAGAGTCAATATCCTTCTTCTCTATCTCCCTAAGAAGAACCCTTACAACCTCCTCCTCTTCCATCATAGAGGCAGCTATGTACCCACCACAGAGTATTGATGCACGCAAAAGAACATCGTGCTTGCTTCCGTTCTCCGCTCTGCGAATCATACGGCAAGCGATGTTTAACTGCTCGTAGTCTGTAATCCCTGCTGTCTTTACCTCTATCTGCTGATTGTCAGCTTTCTCTGTTAAAAAGCCACCATAAGCCTCCGCATCATCTCTATAGACTAGCGCCTCATCGTGGCTAAAGAAACAAGCTCTAGATTCGTTTATCCCTGTTGAGTCTACCTCTAACCCATAGTTGGCATCGTAGTAGCGAATAATGCTTCTGTAGTGGTCACGATGCCTTTCAGGGTTCGTGATACGTACAACAACCTTAACGCCTTTCCCTGATGGGGATATAAAGCAAACAAGCGTGTGCTTATCTAGAGACAGATTTCTTTTTGCTTCCTCTGCATCAATCTTGTCAAAGTCAATTACCATCAACCCTGAGTGTTCTTGCAGAGACGAATCGTCCCTAGACAAAAAAACTCCCGAAAAGCATATAATCGGGAGTTGTTTTTTTTCATCCTTCGTAGCCTGACCGCTACGAATCCTGTTAATAGTCGCTAAAGAAGATGTTTTCGGGGACCTTATATGTTCCAGTACTTGTCCAAGTGTTTGGACGTACGGTGTCTGAGTGTCCGTCAGGCTCTTGAATATCGTGACCTTCTTTTCTAGAATGTTGCTCATCTTTTAAAACAATTTTAAGTAGAATTAAATAACCAATAAGGTCTGTGACCGTGTCCTCCGTGGAGTCGTTGATGCCTCTGTTCTTGATGCGGTTAAGCTTGTCATCAATCCTAGCGCATATAGACGCTCTTGGGGAGTTTGTGCTGAATATGTTTGATGGGTTTGTAGCTGCATCCCCATAAGCGGTGTTCTTTTCAAGGAGCAGAGACTCAACAGCTCGGCATTCCTCTACAATCTTTTCATTAGTACTCTTCATAGTAGTCCAATAGTTTGTCATACATCTCCCCCACCTGATACACCCAAGGGGTCATTTCTTCCCCTTCGGTAGTAACTACCTCGAGCTTCTCCCTTTCATAGAAGTGGGGATGCCCCTCAAGTGCATCAAGCGTTTTCAATCCCAAATCGTCCACAAGGTACAGCTCCATCTGTACAAAGTGTCCATCTTCGTGTGTTCCTTTTATCAAGTATGGTAGGCCACTTATGCACAATCGCCTCGGCTGTTTTGTCTTAGCTTCTGCTACGAACTCACCGCCAGCATATTGCATAACTCTATGGTTGCCCTTATCTTTCTTTAGTGTACCATACACTCCAACAAGATGCTCCATTAGTTCTCTTGCTCCTTTCTGATTTGTGCTAGTTTCTTTGTCGCTAGGTCAACAGCGACATCGCTGAATACGGGTAGGTTTTCTGTGATAAAGGTAAGGTTGTCAATCTCTTGTTGCATCCTTGTAATACCAATACGTGACACCCATTGTCCGTATTTTCTTGAGTCTAGTTCTTTATTCATTTGTTTAGGGTTTGGGGGGTTGAGGTAGTGGCATCCAATGGGTGATTTCTTCAGCAGTACAAAATTCATCAGTTGAATCAAAATACCATCTAATCTGCTTTTTATCATTAGGTGGATATTTAGCCCACCAAGAGAGTACAATCCTATCGTTAACGCTAATTATTACCGACACAAATTCCTTTGGCATTCGGTCTTTACAGGCTATCCACTTCATTGCTTCGGGGGGATTTTGGTGTAAATTTTCCATTATTTAGTACTTAAAATGTGTATTCAAACTTAGCAATAGTGTCCCCTTTACAAACACTTCTGCTTACGTTTATTATCCCGCAATCAGTATGGGCCTCCCATATAGGAGAAAATTGGAGGGTGCTTTTTTGCCCTACGCCATAAAATACTACGCTGTCAATTAAACATTTCCTAATAACTAGTTTTCTTTTTTTTGGAGGAGTAAAATCGCAAGACAGCAAGGCAATTGATAAAACCACAAAAATCTTTTTCATATTTAAGTTATTTAAAATTTGCCAAAGGTAAGCTCCCCATCGTTGTAAACCAAGTATTTCCCTTGGTGAATTACGTCAATAAGAAAGTATCTTCCTCCTGTGAACTTCTCTAGCATCCCAATGCTAGCATCTGCACCCACTTGAGTATGACCAACGACTTGTCTGTAGGCTTTCTTTAATGAGCTGTTTTTATTAGCCCTCATAAGTTGTTCGGGTCGAATCCATATCGGAGTCTGATAGGTATCACCACCTGTAGGGTCTAGGCCTGTGAACATAAACTTCCTCGGCTGAACGATAAACAGATTGTTGATTTCGCTAACGATGTCTGCGTCCTCTGAAATATCGTTGTCTTTGAGCCATTCTGCTGATACCCCAGCGTGGGTACAAAGCAAGTCATCAAGCAAGAAAGCCATCTGAAAAAGGTCTTTGTTGTCTGTTAGCAAGTGGTTGATGGTTGGATACATCTTCGGCTGAAAGCCAGTATAACGCTCGTAGTTGAACATATAGTGGAAGTCGTGGTTTCCTATGAGCAGAATCGTATTCGGGATTCTACGCTTGTACTCAAGAATATCCATAAAGTTCTCAAGTTGCTTCTCTGAGCTGATGTCAAGGCTATCAAAGTAGTCCCCGATGAATACTACTTGGTCGGGGGATTCTTTTGTGATAGCGTCTTTCCATAGCGTTCTTCCGTGGGTGTCCCCTAGTAGTATTGTTTTCATAATCGCAAAATATGATATGTTTTTAGGGATTGTATTCATCTTGACACCATATCGGTGTTCTTTCTCCAACGTAAGCTGACTCCACGTTGTACTCAAAGTATTCAATCGCATCGTCTGCCCCCATCTCTCTCTCAAGGATAGCTACGGCCTTTGTAACCGAATACACAACTCTAAAAGAGTTTCTGTCAAAGCCAATGATGGCATCGTCAAAGCCATCTGCGAAAAGTAATTCTTCGTCCCCTGATAGCTCTACAAGTAACTCTCGTCTTGTCATCCCTTTATGAATCGTTTTAAAATCGTTTCCTTTGCAACGCCCACCCATAGGTGACCAAAGAAAAACGCAAACCCAAGAACAGGGTCGATGAGTCCAAAACCCCAACAGATTGCAAGGATTTTCCCCATCTGAAAGCAATGCTCCGCATCCGTTAAGAACACAAGGAATGTAGAGCTGTATGGGAATCGTTCTGCGTGAGGCAAGGATATCCCAAAGTGATACCATTTAGGCTTGTAGGATAGAGGGTTGTTGTTTGGACCAAGGGCCCATTTGTTTCGCCAAGACTCCCTTGAGTTCCAATGCGTTAGCTTACCGCTCCAGTTCCCAACGATGCACTCGTCCTCAAGCTCATTGAACAGCATAAAGAGAAATCCTAATAAGAAGATAGATAGTATCATTAGATTACATTTAGAAGTTTAAGTATAATTAAGAACATAGCACAACCAAAGAGTATCGAAGATAGCGATATCGCTGTGGCTGTTATCAACCAAATAGCAGTATCTACTCTGTGGTTTGCTTTTTTTCGCTTACGTCCATTCTGTGTTTCCATTTTATTTTTTCGCTTAGTTGTTTGAGTTGTACGATGTCACCATCTGTTGCATCCCAGAAGTCCTTAGACTCCAGAAGAATTACATTGGCGAGTGGCTTGTTAGGGGTGAGCAACAAAACGTGGGTCTCCTTTTCGTGTCTCCTGTGATTTGGTATCTTGGCAGTTGAGCCTTCATACGAACCAATCTTGACATTAAGTAAAATTTTTTTGTCACCTTTTTGAAACCCGAAAAAAGGGGATTCCGTGTATTTCAACGAAACCCCCCATTCGAGTGCTACCAAGAACGCTACAGCTTCTTCCATTTAGAACGGCAAGTCAGATTGGGGAGCTGCTGACTGATGAGCCGATTGAGCAGCCTTTGGTTCTAACAAGACTGCGTATGGACGCTTGGGGTCACGACCCTTGCGGATACGTACTTTGACACGTCCGTTTGCATCTGCCTTCTTCAAGGCTTCTGTAATCTCCGTGGCTGTCATAGATAGCGTGTATCCTGTGAATTCATTTTCGTACTCTTCATAGAATACATTTCCGAAATAGTTTGGCTTTTGGTTTTCTGTTGTCATAACTGGTTTTTTAAAGGATTTCTGTGATTAGATGTTGGTTGATGTCTTTGTTCTCAATGAAGTACTCTCTGTAGGTTTTGGTAGCGTTTTTTACAAGCTGTTCCCCTAGCTTGTAGAATTCTTCGGACACACTATATATCCCAACGTCTTGCGTTGCTTTGTCAATAACGATGAAGTGGAAGTTCAGATAGTGAACACCGAATATCTTGCCGTAGATATACACTTGTGATGCGTATCCGTACTTTTTCGCACTATATCGGAATCCCTCGATATCAGAAGTAGTTTTCAAATCGTAGATGCTACCATCTTCGTGAACCATATCTGCTTTGGCTCTAAATGGCATACCTGCAACATAACCAAAGTCAGCTTTCTCGTAGGAGCAATTCATAATGATGTCTTCCACACGTTTGCAGTTCATTAGCGAGTTCATCATATTTTGAGCGTTGCGGAACTCGTCTCCTGTGATTACTAACTTGCCTGGGTTAGCTACTTCAGCATCCTTGAAAGATTTAGTCAACTTGCTTTTAACATCCACAATCTCAAAGGAGTCCTGAACTTTGTTTGGCTCAAGGACAAGCATATGCAGAAGCTTTCCGTTGGTGAGTGCAGATGAAGACTCGCTACCATTATTTAGATAGCGTTGATAAGCCTTCGGTGATTGGTTAAGGAGTTTTACAGAAGAAGATGATAGTGATGCCTTACCAAGATACCCATAGTAAAACTCATCATCACCCATACGCTCTAGCAATTCATTGTAAGACCATTGGCTTCCATCAAGAAGCACGAACTTGGCGGGAATAACTTCTGTCATTTGCTTTTCTTAATTAAAGATTGGAGTGACTTTACTTGCGATTCAGTAAATAGGCTAGAAACTTTACCCTCCTCATACAACTCCCCTTGCTTATCTAATATCATTTTAAGCTTATCATAGGTTGGGTTAGCCTTGATGTAGTCCATAGCCTTCTGAAACATTGCGTCAGGTTGGAGTGCTGCGGGTTGCGTCTCCTGTGATTGCGTCTCCTGTGATTGTTTGGTGGGGAGGTTTTGCTTGGCGATAGCCATCGCCACCTCATCAGCCGTTGCGATAGAGGTCTCAATGCCGATACCCAAGTTACCCAAGCACCGACCCCAAGCCGAACTTTCGCAGTTCTCAACGTACGATGTCTTGTTAATCATAGAGGATGTTCTGTCCTCCTGAGCGTGACCCACGGCTACAACAATGCCCTCTGCATTGCGAATGGTTGCCCTTACGATGCACGATTGGTCATCGTAGGACACAAGGTCTGACTCCATAGTCCACCCCTTGTACTCAGGTGCAGTACGGAAATAGAGAATGCGTTGAGATACCTCAACATAGGCTTTCCCCTTGATGTTGGTTGTTTTGAACTGATGCATAAAATTGGGTTTAAATTGAACTGAATTACAAAGATACTTGACTTTCCATCTTTTGCACTACATCGTTATGAACATTGATGCACATTCGCCTATCCTCCATAGCCTCGTAGAATGCACCGAAGTCATTCTTGACCTCTGCGTCATAGGACAATAGGTTGTCCATTGCCCTGATGGAGTTAATGATTGTGGAGTGGTGTCTGTTGAGCGTGTAGCCTATAGAGGTCAGAGTCCATCCTTGGAGGTGTAGGTACTTGCTGATAAAGTGCCTCGCAAAGACAAAGTTGTTTCTCCTATCATCAGAGCGAATCTCATCCATAGTAAAGCCAAGTAAGTCAACGGCTGACCTTACCAAAGAGGATTGGTTCTCCTCATCTATTTCATCTATAATCATAAGCACGGAGTTAACAGATAGAATTTTGTCATCTATGTCTGCTCCAAGTTTGTTTGCGTATTTGGTTAAGGAATGGCGAATAGAATCCCTTTCCCAAGCAAAGCGTGGGTTCAATCTGTTTGTTTTCATTGGTTTAAATTTGTTTAAGGTGCGACTTATCGGAGTCAAAGTCATAGCGTTCCACAACCCCATCTGCGATAATTAAAAAGAGTTCTCCTCTCCTTATGGGTTTGCCGTATAGCAAGACCCCATAGAAATGCCCATCATCATCGTATTCAACCTCACCATCTTCCATCAGGTCAACGATAGCGACTGCGGTGGACTCCCGACCATCGTACTTGATAGCCGAATAGATATTCCCATCTGTTTCGTTTAGTAGTTTGATTATCATTGCTTTGGTTGAATTAATTTCCAATTATCTTGTAGGTAAATGGGGTAGGTCTTGTATTGCTTCTCACCAACCTTCCTCCCCCATAGCATACCATTATCGTGCTGAACAACCTTGAAGACCCCCAAATAAGACTCTATCGTGTCACCTACACCAAAGGAGTACTTATGTACCCCCTTGATGTAGTAAGCGTTTCGTAGAGCCTCTGAGAGCCTTCTCTGTGCATTCAGAATTTCAAGTATGCAGTCTTCAATCTGTTGTTTTGTGGTTGATTGTAGGATTGCCTGAGAGCCTTGCTCAGACAGAGCCTTGAGTTCATCTATCTTCATTTGGATTTCTTTTTTAAATACTCCCTATAAAGAACTGAACAGATTGCAATTCGTTGAGACTCGTTGGGGTAGCGTTTCCGCATAATAGCCATTGCGATACGCATAAATTGGCTCATTTCGGTAGCATTATACATACTCGTTAAAGGGTATAGTTCTCGCCATTGCCGTAGCCTCTGTCCGCTTGTACGCATCGGGGGGTTGTGGAGACCCCCACTCGCTTGGCTTGTTTGCCGTTTGCTGAGAAGCAAGGGCGAAGTTATCAATTTCCAAGGACAAAGTCAAGTTTCTGAGCCTTGAGTTTTCCGCAGACAGAATGTGGAGTTCCTCCTCCATTGTTTCTATGCGGAGGCGTAGGTAGTCAATAAGTGATTGGGCGAATGCCCCTGTTGGGTAGGTTTTCATAGGTTGGTTAGTTTAAATGGTTTTCAAAACAAACCAACCCACCTTGTTTGGTGAGTCGGTTGGGTCATTGTCAATCAAGACACTCTCCGTGCCTTCATCGTTATCGTAAATTGAGGCTATTGTAAACCCATATGATAGATAACGGATAGCGTTTTCAGACTCTTCGGGACACATTAATCTGTAGTCCCCCGTATCGGTGTCATCGTAGTGTACTGCGGTCAATAAATGCCCGTGTTGGGCAAAAAATTCGGTCACATTCATAGGTTGGTTGGGTTAAAGGGTTTCCAAGATAATGCCTCATCAGAGGAGAGGTCACAAGCAATCTCTATGTTATTCAAGTGAGTCCAAGCCTCATCTGAATGGGTGGTTGGTTGTTCAAATTCTTTTGCTAAATTCTTTTCGTAAATGAACCTTCGGATAACCGCAAGGTCATCATTGACCATTGAGAGTCGGTGTTTTAGTTGTTCTGTTTCTGTTTTCATAGGTTGGTTAGTTTAAAAGTGGGAGAACAGATTGGGGGGTGCTTGTGGTCTCAGGAGACTCGTAGTAAGACTTTATTGCATTGCTTATGTAGAGTTCAATAGCCATCAGTTCCTCTGACTCAAGGACTCTGATTTGGTCTACCGATACTGCAAAGTCCAAGGGTATGCCTTGGTCATAGGTCACATCACAAGTCCCTGATAGCGTTGTTCCGTTAAGTTCAATGCTGAATTCGTGTACTGCAATACAACTAACAAGTTCGTGCGTTAGATTAAGTATGCTCATCTGATTTAGGTTTAGAGTTTAAGTAAATTAAGATTAAGGCGAATGCAAGTACCCATAGGATTGCCCTCTGTAAATTAAGCAGAGGGGCAACCACTATGAATACAATGCAAGAGAGAATTATTTTGTCACTCTTGTTCATATAAAGGTGACGAATTTAATAGGATAGTAGTGATAGGTAACTTTGTTGAGTTTAACAAGCACCTTGTACTTGCCCTTGCACCGAGAGTCCGTAGTCATCCATACAGACCTACCAAAACGGACATTGCCTCTTCGGTCGGAGACCACTACCTTTCGGTTGATTTCAAATTGTTTTGTCATTGGGATTGAATTTAAAGGGTTAAATGATTAAGGGAGAGGGTCTTGTTCAAGGCTTTCGGTGGTGTGCATTAGCCTCAGTATTGCTTCAAGGTCTAACTCAGAGTTGTTAGCAACTATTTCACGCCAACGCCTATTTTGATAGGCTTCAGAAAGTGGGGTACTTGCATTGTCAGACCAATTGCTACGAACTACGCCACTTATATTATTAGGGTTGAGAGTTCTCCCTCCCGAACAACGAATTAGTGTGTCTGTTGGTGGAGGTTGTGGTGAATAAATGTCATCCAAATTTCTCCAATGGTCAAACAAGTGTCTCCAATAGTTATAGCCTCCACGAACTCTAACGAATTCGCAATGGTTTAAGACCATTGATGCAGACTTGTAATTGCTCAGGTGACCAAGGAATTCACCAACATTGTTGCACTTAAAATTGCAGTCGGCAGATTGAACAAGGCGTTCATTCAATACATTCATCCGATGGCTCAGGTGAGGCAAGATTGTCTCAGCAATGTAAGTCGGTATACCACCCATAACGTGTCCAAATGGGTCAGGGCATACGTCAGAAATTACATTACCATCAAGCAAAGCGTAGTTCATTACATTGTCATTTATTAGCCTTGAGGTAATGTAGTTATAGGCTATCTCGCTTGGTACATAACACTTGTTGGGGAGTCTATACACCTTTGGTGAGGTGAAAACCACGAAACGATGTTTCTTGTATAGAATGTCCACCTTTATCCGTAAATACTTGAGTTTACAGATTTCTGATGTTGGGTTGAGCAATGGGATGTAAGAGTTCTCCTCCCTATCCGATATCCAAGTTATCGTTCTGCGGTAACTATTCGCTCTTTGCAGTCCGTTTGAGGCCACGAATTCATCTATTGAACCCAACCATTCTTTTGCCTCTTTTTCCGTTTTGAATTTTAAGTCTATCGTCATTGGTTTTGAATTAAATGTCCGTTGCCCTCAAATGCCGTGTGAATGCCTTCCCAAAAGGACTGACCCTCTCTTGTCTCGCTCCAACAGAATCTGTTCACCAACCACGCCTGAGAATCTCCGCTCTTGCAGATTTCTTTGTAGGAGTCAATATCTGAAAAGAGCCTTAACGCAAAGAATTGATTGTTCATTAATTCCTCGTTGCTATTCAGCCTTTCTTTTACAAGGTCAGCAATGTGAGTGGGCATTGATGCAAGAATCAGTTCAGTAGGCTGAGGGATTTCGGAGGTGTCGCTATCAATGAATCTTTGAATCTTACCCGATAGGAGTGACTTGGTGATGAATGTGTAAGCCTCCTCAGGGGTGTTGTAGTTGTAGTTTGAGTCTCGGTCAGAGAACGCTAATATGAACTTAAGTTTATCTTCTCTAACCCGAATTACTACGCATCTATTTTGAAAGTACTCGTCAGACCTTTCTATGCCCCTTCGGGTGATTGCGGTATAGCATCTGTCATCTTCATCGGAGAGCCAAGTGACTCTATTTGATTTGTAGTTTGCTCCGTCAAAGCCGTTTGACTCAACGAAGTCTCGTAGTTTTTGCAACCAAGCCACAAATTCATTGCTTGATGCGAATGGAATTCTAATTATCATAATTGAAATAGATTAAGAGGTGAAAGGGATTTAATAAGAGGGGTTGTAACGGAGAATAGTGTATAGCATTACACCAATGATGTGGATGAGCCACATAACTTTGGTGTCAGCCAATGCCCCCTTGTATGGCTCTTCCACTAAACAAAATGAGTGGTATACACAAAAAGCAAGGGTTGAGACAAATAGAAGAAGACCTGACGCTACATTGTCGCTGATGTAGATAGCGAAGAAAGATGGGAGGAATGAGATGAGTTTATGTAACATTGATTTAGGGTTGAAAAGGTGAAAGGAATTGTGTGATAGTGGTGATAGTGAAAGTGATTGCGTGGGGGTCAGTCAAGACCCCCATACAAGTCACTCATTGTCTCTGCAATACCATTGCGAATAGCCTTGCGGTGGTTAGCCTCAAAATTCTTCACGGCTTCTAAGTGCTTGTCTCTGCCCTCTATAGTGCCGTAGCCGTTGTAAGAATTCTTCTGATACCCCGTAGCCAAGGGGAGTTCGGGGGTTCGTTTCAGCCAATTGCCCCTTGAATCCTTGTACCAACCTTGTTCCTCCCACTTGGTCTCCCAAGCCGTTTGTCCCTTGCCGTAGTTTGACTTGTTGGATACCTTGGTGTTGCCGTACCAAACGTAGTCTTGACGTTCAGCATAGGAATGGTTGGAGTACCAAGTGTCTTTGGCTTTGTCCCAATGCCCAAGGGACTCGTTGAGAATTCTGAATTCACCACGATTGTCCATAAGCACAACCTTGTTCGTACCACCAAGCAACTGCATAGCGAATCCACGAACACCTTTGTGGTCAATGAACTGAACATTTTTGGGTCTGAAGTTACCAAGGAGTTCAGCGAATTCCCTTGTGTCTGAGATACGATTGTCACCAAGTCCACGGATAATTCCATTATGGATGAGAGTAACCTTGCCGTGAGTCACCTCGTGGGGGTGGAGCATATCCTTACCCATTCCGTGGGTGGCTATGCGAAAGTGGAGCATAAGAGGTTTGTCTGAGATAGCACGGATGTACTTGTACTCTTCGTAGAAAGAGTCAAAGGAGGTGGACTCGTGGTAAGAGCGAATCTCACCACCATCAATGTAGCCGATACCTGCTCCGTGGTTGTTGTTGTCCCAACAATTCTTGAGGGACTTTTTGGAGAGGACGGATGATTTGTTAAGAATAGCAATACACATAATTGAAAAGGGTTGAAAGGGTTTGAAATGAAATAAAAAAAACAGATTGAAAAATGTTTGGGGGTGATGTTGAGAGAAACCAACCAAGGGGTAGCCAAGCCTTCCCAAACCATAGGACAAGGCTACCCACAAGGTCAGCAATAACTTACGCTAACTTGGATGTAATGGCGGTGGTGGAGAACCTACCCACAACCTCAGAGCGAATGGATGAGCCAACTGAAGTCCACGCTTGTTTCATACGCTCAAGTAGAACGGATTGACGCTCAGGACTCACAAAAGATTTGGCTGAGTCACCTTCAAGCAGAGAACCAAAGAGATAGGTGAGTGCTTGTTTGCGTCTCAGTTTGTCAATGTTGTAGTAAACCGATAGCATCTTGTTCAGTTTGGTGTCATTGAACATAGCCTCTGCGACTTGGTGGTAGTGGTTGAACTTATTAGCGTCAATAGACTTGGCTATCCAACGAACTAACTTGAGCCTCCACTTGAGTTCATCCACATTGGTGACTCCCGATGGGATGCGAATCTCCACGGAACTACCCTTGAGGTGTATTGCTCTTCGTGATTGGTTATCAATCTCACTCTTGGTCTGTACCCCTGAATATATACCCGCCAACCTACCTTCGTACAAGGCGAATAGCATTGGGATGAAAGGGTATAACTTATCAAGCAAGTCCTTTGACCTGATGTCTCTATGGGAGAGAGTGATATGCCCTCCGCATTTCTTAGACTTGTTGGCGTTGATTGCCCACTCAAGCCTATCAAATTCAGCGTGTTGGGTCTTGGTGTCCATAAGGTCAAAGACAGGGGATACGAATTCCACCCCAATCTCAGGGTGCAAAGAGCCATCCCTCTCCGCAACCCAACCACCACCCAAGATACAATTCATCCGACAAGCCTTGTTCCGTGCGGTGCGGTCATCTTTCTCCACCTCCCAACCTACACGCCAAGCCACGGAGGAGTCATTCAGTTTGGAGGAATCGTGGTGTCTCCGTGCTTGTCCGTGATACCCTGCAAGGTCAGGTGGTGTAGCGTGGTTGTCAAAGGTCTCCTCATTTTCAAAGAACACTTGTCCGTGAGAATCCATCCGCCCATCTTTCCACTCTCCAAGGTCAGCATCCCCAAAGTAGGTGAAGAAACCATCAAGGGTACGAATCTGCTTAATCGTTCCATCAGCATAGCACAAAGACCTATGACGATTGGTGCGTCTGCCTCTGCTCAATTCCACAAAGGGGAGGGTGACCCAAGACCCATTCTGAGGGATGTGGATGAGGTAATCTTCGTCCACCCCATTGAGGTCATAGGTTATTTCGTTGTTACGAAAAACTAAATGTCCGTTGACTGCGACACCAAGACCCTCAGAGAAATTGAAGCCTTGTTGGTAGTAGCGTTCAAGACCAAGTGCGGTGGCCTTTGCGTCAGAGACTTGGTATCTCTTGGGGAGGTAGCAGAAGACCTCCCTTGTTGACCCATCGGAGCAAGGGGCGGTGGCGAGGATTCTCATATGCTTGGAGGAGTCTCTTACCACCGATAGAGGTAGCCAAAAGTAACCAAGTTCGGGGAGGTATTGGCGAACTGCCGTTGCCTCATCAAGGGTGCGGTTGGTGAAAGGATTCTTAATCATAAGTGAAAGGTATTTAAAGGGTTGAAGTGATAGTGGATTAATTTAGGAATAATAACAATGCAATTTCAAGTGCTAATAGTGTTCCGATTGCAATGCAAAAGGCATTCAGTAGTTCTTCGGTTTTGCTTTTCATAGGTTTGGGGTTTAGTGGGTTTAAAGGTCTTTGGTTTTGATACGATACTCAGCAAAGGGACTCAACAAGGTTTGGCCTTCTGCTAACATTGGGAGGATGGAATCCTTCGCCCAATAGCCTTCCAATTTCTGCAATGCGTATTCAATACTTACCTCTTCGGTTGTGCCTCGTTCTCTGCAAGTTCGGATGACTATTGGAGATTCTTTTGGTGTTTGGTTCATTGGTTTGGGGTTTAGTGGGTGAGTAAAAATGTGCGTTGACGAGTCGCACCCCTCGGTTGGTTAAATGCCGTAATAGGCCGAATGTGGGCAGCAAGAACAAATGCCCCTGCGGCAGTCAAGTTTCTCCTCTTGCCTTTTCTCCCACTCAAAAACAGCCCATTCTTGGGCTTCGCCTTTTCTTGAATAGCCGTCCCAACTTTTTGAAATGGTTGGCATCTTTTCTTCAGCACTTGGAATATTGAACCAATTTTGGGCTAAAAGCCAGTCCTGATAGGATTTTGGCGTACTACTGAACTGCTGACCTTTGTACTTGCCGAAGCGGAGGGTGAAGTTTTGCATGATTATTGGGTTTAGTGGGTTGGGGTTTAGTTATCAAGGAGTGCTTTGAACCCCTTGTAAATTGAACTGCGGTAGGCTTGGGTGGTGTGGGCAAATTGCCTACCAATCAAGGTGGAGGTAATGGAGCAGTACCTTACCTCAATTTGGTTCAGCACCTCCTCATAAACCTCGCCTCTTAGGATGCCTTGGATGACCTCGCTCCTTGTGGTGGCGGTGAGTGGGTGGAATACATTGTTCTGCCTTGCAGAAATGTACTTGTCGGCTATTGCCTTGGTTTGTTTGGATATTCTATTCATTTGGTTTGGGGTTTAGAAGAGCAGAATTGCTCTGCGGTCTGAGTCGGGGTCGCACCGACAATGGGTCTATCTACCCTCAGACCAACACCTTAACTCATCTTGCCTCTGCTTGTTTTGGCGAATGGTCGCAACTCCGTGCAATGTATCCGCATTGATTCTCAGTCAATTCTGTCAAGCATTTAGCCAAGCCAACCCCTCTTTAACGGCCTCCGTTTAGGCCGTGTTCTTATGAATTGAAGAGGTTAACTCGCTGACTATTAAGGTGGTTAATCGTTGCCCATAAGGTGGGCGTGAGCGTTCAAGGTGGAGTGGTTTGGCCTTTGCAAGTCTCTCAGGCTCAGTCGCTTACAAGTCCCCAAGGTGACCTGAATTAAACTGAGCAGTACTTACTTACTTGGGTGCAAATTTGACCCCTCTACTAACTCCCTTTGCGGTGCATACTCGTTGGTTACCTTGGCTATGGCTGACTGCGTTACCCTACTATCGTTGTGGCTATGGGTTCGCCCTTGGAGTGTTCGCTACTATCGTTAATGTCGCTAATAACCCCAATGCATTGACCCTTGTCGCTACACCTGAGGCCTTGGCCTCAGTTCACTCCCCACAACTACCATTGGTTGCAGTCAGTTACTACCTCATCTTCCCCAACCCCTCTGCACTGACTCGCCATAATGTGAAAGAACAAGCGTTGAACGAATTCAACACTGCAATACTACTACCGAACTCCACATTGTCAACACCCTTTTGTGCATTCATCAGAAAATAATCTCAGAAACACCTTTTCAAAACACCACAACAGATTGAATGTCAGTTAGTTAACCCCATTCAGGTGAACCTAATTTTCGTATATTAATTTTTTCAAGGTTCGGGGTGAAAATTGAGTGCCGTTGTAAATGACTGAAAACCAATGCAGTACCCATTAGAACTCTATTGAATGAGGGGGTATCAGTTCGCCCTATATATGTCTAAACTGAGCCGTAATACATAAGTGCCTGACTATCAGCGAAAAGAACGAACGGAGGTCAGGTGGTATCCATACCCCACTTTGGGGGTAGAATGCAGTAGAGAGCAGATATGAGCGTCTCAGGGGTATCCACCATCCAAGACCCCCAAGGTAACCCCAAGGGTCAGGTGGTCAGATGTCAGCCAAGGTAACTTGCGGTGCAAGGCTCAAGGTGGTGCAAGGTAGAGGGTGAACCAAGGTAGTATGCAATGCAAGGTAGTGAATGAGTGGAGGGGGGATTGATGTAAGCCAACCTCCCCCCAACCTCCTGACCATCAGCCACCTACCACACCTAACTGCCTGACTCAGAGGGAGAAACGCTGAATTTTTTTGCGTAACTCATTGGTTTTCAGGGGGGTCGGGGTTCGGAATCGGTTTCGGGTTGCGGTTCGTGTCGTGTGCATTCTATTAT
>Ga0172373_10001291_pt1 | contig 40713 bp, 36 predicted proteins | sample Lak10m_2_FD_114546 | JGI IMG/M metagenome (GOLD analysis project Ga0172373, IMG submission 114546) | Freshwater microbial communities from Kabuno Bay, South-Kivu, Congo - kab_092012_10m | ecosystem: Environmental > Aquatic > Freshwater > Lake | place: Democratic Republic of the Congo... | reverse complement strand
CTCTGCCGTTGGCAAAAACAGGCTGATTTTTTGTCAGTTTTTGCGTTTTTGAAGGCGCATAGCCGGTGCTACGTAACTGAAAAAAGGTGAAAAATGGCGAAAAATAAGCCGTTTTTGACTCGGTGAGAGAATTCTGAACAAGCTCTAAAGGCATTCAAATACCGCTCAAGTACAAATATCCGGTTCCGGCTCTGCCCCATAATTTCCGCCAGCATGCCGGAGGCAACCATTTTCTCCGTCAGTTCTACCCCTACGAGAAAATACTTCAGCCACTGCATCACGTCGTTGTATGTGCGCACACGCGTAAGATTATCATAGTACAGCCCTTTGGTAAATAAAAAAATTCTTATTTTACTTTACACCCTTAAAGTAAAACAAGAGTACCCGTTATTTTACTTTACACCCGCTTCCGGAAAACAAAACCGGACCGTACCGCGCATGGCGATACGATCCGGTTTTGTCTGTTAAAATGTGCAGTCAAATCAATACGCGCTGATATCGAACGGCAGACGAGCCAGAATGCCCTTGCTGCGGCGGAACTCCTGCATGGCCTTGTACGCAGGGTAATACTCGCCCAGCTCCTGACGAATGAGGGAGTTCTTTACCTGGTCGTCGGTGTCTTTTTTCTTGCTGATACGGTCTATCAGTTGCTCGATCGGGGTCTGGGTGCGCGGATATTCGCTGGTGCGGTATTTCTCGATACCGGCCAGCTTCGCAGCCGATGCCAGGGCCCGGTCGAGCCCGCCCAGATCGTCAACCAATCCGATCGCTTTGGCTTTCGGGCCGGCCCACACGCGCCCCTGCGCGATCTCGTCTATCTGTTCTTTGGTGCGCTTTCGTCCGACTGCCACTTTCCCGAGGAAGTCGGAGTAGATGTAGTCCACGCGCGACTGTATCATGGCGGCCTCTGCCGGCGAGAAGTCTATGAAGGGCGACCCGAATGCCGAATAGGTGCCGGTGCGAACGGTGTCGAAGGTGACGCCCAGTTTGTTCTTCATGGTTTTATCCAGGATCGGTATCATGCCAAATACGCCGATAGACCCGGTCAGGGTGGATGGTTCGGCAAAGATGCTGTCGGCATGACAGGCTATGTAGTACCCGCCCGAGGCTGCTACGTCGCCCATGCTCACCACCACGGGCTTGCCAGCCTTGCGGCACAAATCGAGCTCGCGCAGGATGTTGTCGCTGGCCATGGAACTGCCACCCGGCGAATTCACGCGCAGTACGACAGCCTTCACATTTTTGTCTTTACGGATCTGACGCAGTATTTTCACATACTTTCCGTCAATTATTTGTCCGGGAGCCCCCTCTTCGCCGTCGGAAATGGTACCCTCGGCAAATACTACGGCTATCTTGTCCTGCGAGCTGAAATCAAATTTCTTCACGCGGGAGTTGTAGTAATCGCTCAGATTCACGCGGTTGAGCTTGTCGTCTTCGCTCAGTCCGATTCTGCTGCGTATCATGGAGAATACTTCATCTTCATAAACCAGCCGGTCCACCAGTCGGGCAGAAACGGCCTTTTGGGCATCAAATCCGTCGTAACGGTTCATAATATTGCGCACTTCAGCGGGATCCAGATGCCGGCCGGAAGCCACATCAGCCACAAGCACATCGTTCAGATAAGTGAGATACTCGCGGGTCTGGAGTTTGTTCTCGGCACTCATCTTGTCGAGACGGAAAGGCTCGGTGGCGCTTTTGAACTTGCCGCAGTAGAAAATGCGCATCTGCACGTCGAGCTTGTCGAGCATTCCCTTGAAAAAAGGTACATTGCTGGCATAACCCCTCAGATCAACAGCGCCCTGCGGATTCATAAATATACTGTCGGACACCGAAGCGAGCTGATAAGCGCCCTGGGTGTACATACTGGCGTACGAAATGATGAATTTGCCCGACTGTCTGAATTCGTCGAGGGCCTGACGCAGGGTCGAGGAGGTAGCCTTACCAGCCATCACGAAGGGGGCATTCAGATAAATACCCTTGATATCGGGATCATCTTTGGCGTGGCGGATGGTTCGCACGATATCGTGCAGACCAAGAATATACTCTTCCTCGAGGTTGAAAGGATCCATCTCAAGGTTGTTGGTTTTCTCGGGAATGGCCGCCTTGAAATCGAGCTCGAGTACCGAATTGGGGCCAATTTCTGTTTTTTCTTTCTCCATGGAGGAGCCCGCTACACTGGCCACCCAACCTATTCCGATGACCAGCAAAAGAAAAAGGGCGAGTGCCGTGCCAAGGCAGGAGGCGAGCAGCATTTTGAGAAACTGAGGCATGATAATCCTGTTGTTTTTTGTGTATCCTGTAAAACAGTGCAAAGACAAGGAATATGGATGAATCCGTGTACAATATTAGATAAATGTTTGTTTTCACGCGATGGACAGATTCATGGAACGGATATTAATATAGTTAAAATTTCAGGTATATTAGTGCAACATAATACGAAAAGGCACTACTTTTAGCCGCCATTTGAAACAGGTGTTTAATCCATACCCCGCTACCGGGTCTCATGACAAAAGCTAACAAGCCTGGTCTTTCACCAAAACCGTTTACCGAATGAACCTGAAACATTTCGTTCTACAGCTCTTCCTCTTAACCCCGACTCTTTTCTCACTTTCCGCTCAGAACACGCTCCAAACTGTTGATGCCCAGAACGGGCCCTACAACGCACAGTCGCTGATCTCCAATGTATTCCTCGGTGAGGGGGTGGAGGTGCTCAGTGTCACCTACAACGGCAGTCCCCGCGCGATCGGCTATTTTTCCGGCGGTACTCAGTCCATAGGAATCGAACGCGGTATCATTATGACCTCCGGGTTCGCCGCCAAGCCCGCCGCCGGGTTCGGTCCGCCCGACGTCGGACAAAATTTTGCCAGTAACAGCAACGGCAGCAGTGCGACGGATGCCAACCTGAGCTCTATCGCCACGGCGGCCGTACGCGATGTGGCGGTTTACACGATTACATTCAAGCCCAATTCAGATATCCTGAGTTTCAGGTACTGTTTCGCATCAGAAGAGTATCCCGAGTATTCGTGTACTTCCTTCAACGATGTGTTCGGGTTCTTTATCCAGGGACCCAACTACCCCACTCCCACCAATATTGCCAAGATTCCGAATACCAATTTGCCGGTTTCCATCAATAATATCCACCCGTACAACGATCAGAACAGCCCGAATCCGAATCCCTGTTTTCCGTTCAACGCCCAGTACTACAACGGCAACTCAAACACGACCAAACAGCCGGTTTATGATGGTTACACGGATATATTCACCGCTACGGCCATGGTGATTCCGTGCCAGACCTACACCATCAAGCTGGCTATTGCCGATGTGTTCGACGCGGCCTATGATTCAGGGGTGTTTCTGGAGGCGCGCAGTTTCGGTACATCCGGTCTGCGGGTCGCAGCGGTAACCCCGGCCGCCGATGGCTCTATCGCCGAAGGATGCTCGGCCGCGACAATCAATTTCACGATTGCTCAACCCCAGACGCAAAACTTCCCACTGAATTTTGAAGTGTTCGGCAGCGCAACACCGGGTATTGACTTCACCAGTCTGCCGGCTAACCTCTTTATCCCTGCCGGTCAGACGCAGCTATCCGTAAATATCCCCGGCCTGGAAGATGGTCTGACGGAGGTTCCCGAGGACGTATTCGTGCGCGTAAAAGTGGATGCCTGTAACTGGGATACTGTAAGGATACTCATCAAGGACAACCTGCTGGTGCCTCCTGTCATGCAGGATACGGGTATCTGTATAGCAGGCACACCCATCACGCTGAATGCTACAGTGCCGATTCAGACGCCACCACCACCCACTTTCAGCAATAACAATTCAATCCCCATACCCGACAATTACCCGGCAGTGAACTCTCCGGTGAATGTTTCCGGCGTGCAGCCCGTTACACTCGGACCGGGTATCATCCGCTCGGTTTGTGTGAATCTCAACCACAGTTACGACGATGATATTGACCTGTTCCTCATCTCTCCCGGCGGACAGGTACTCGAACTGACTACCGATAACGGTGGAAGCGGCGATAACTATACGAATACTTGTTTTACCCCTTCGGCTGCTGTACCCATTACTTTCCCGGGCCCGCAGGCACCCGCGAGCGCAGCCCCTTTTACCGGCAACTTCCAGCCCGAGGGCGCCTGGAGCGATCTGTGGGATACACCCACCCGACCTTCCAACGGAACCTGGCAACTGCAGGCAGCCGACGATTTCCCTACGTTCACAGGCAGTATCCAGAACTGGAGTATCACTTTCGCACCATTATACGAGGTGAACTATGCCTGGAGCGCCGGCGTAAACTGTCCGACCTGTCCGGTAAACACAATCATACCAACAGCCTCCTCTACCTATTATGTCACCGCTACCGATATATACGGTTGCAGCGCTACCGACTCGGTACATGTGGCTGTAGCTCAGTTGTCAGCCACGGCAGCTGTCATCTCCGATATAAGCTGTTTTGGCAAAAATGACGGAAAACTGCTGGCAAATGCCAATATTGGAGGCAACAATACGTACCAGTGGAGCGATCCGGCTGGTCAAACCACGCAAACTGCCTCCGGTCTGGCCCCCGGAACTTACCAGGTAACCATCTCCAATCCGGCAGGCTGCACCGGTGTGGCTTCTGCCACGATCACCGAGCCGCCCCTGCTTGACCTGAATGCCACGGCAGCCAATGTTACCTGCTTCGGCGGAAACAACGGAACAACTCAGGCGCTCGTTGCCGGAGGTACAGCTCCCTATCAGTATCTGTGGAGCAACGGACAAACAACCGGCAGTCAGAACGGACTCCCGGCCGGTAACTACACGGTAACGGTAACCGATGCAAAAGGGTGTACCGATGCAGGTCAGGTGACTGTAGCACAACCATCAGCCATTCAATTGTCGGTGGCTCAATCGGTCAATGTATCCTGCTTTGGTGGTAACAACGGACAAATTTCTGTTCAGGGGCAGGGGGGCGCGGGCGCGCTCGCGTACCTGTGGAGTAACGGGCAAACCGGCGCAACGGCCACCGCACTCGTCGCGGGCAGCTACACGGTCACGGTATCCGATACCAACGGATGCACCCGTACAGTTGCAGGCAATCTCACCCAGCCTCAGCAGTTGTCGGTACAATCATCACAGCAACCTGCGCGCTGCTTCGGCGAAGCAAGCGGTGAGATACAGCTGGCCGTGGGCGGGGGCGTACCCGGCTACGCAGCCCTGTGGCAGGGCCCCGGCGGCTACACCGGTAGCGGTCTCGCTGTCACAGGTGTCAGCGCAGGAACATATCAGGCAACAGTCACAGACCAGAACGGATGCTCCCGCACCGTGACAACTTCTGTTGACCAACCCGATGCACTGGTGCTGAATATCCCGGCAGTGGCCGATACAATCTGCTTTCAGGGCTCCAATGGTTCAGTATCAGTCGTTGCCAGCGGAGGCAATGGCGGTTACTCGTTCTCATGGAGTAACGGACAATCGGGACCAACCTCCGCAGGACTGGCTGCCGGCACCTATAAGGTAACGGTAACTGACTTGAAAGGCTGTCTGATTTCTGGACAATCATTGGTACCACAGAAAGAACAACTGTCTGCTGCAGCGCTCACTTCCAATCCACGCTGCCACGACAGAGAAGACGGATATGCCACCGTCAACAATATCCGGTACGGAACGACCGCCGCCAGTCCGGCAGCGTTCCAGTACTTGTGGAATACAACCCCGGCGCAAACGGCACAAACGGCCATCAACCTGGAGGCCGACAAGTCGTATTCCGTCACCGTCACTGATCAGGATGGGTGCTCCGCCACCCTCGGCTTCACGCTGGATAATCCGGTGGCCATGGTAGCCGCTGTCACAGGCAAAAGCGATGTGCTCTGCAACGGCGACCCAACCGGTTGGGCCTCTGCCAAAGCTATTGGCGGAACGGCTCCCTATACCTGGAAATGGGCCAACAGCTCCACACCTGCCGATTCGGTCGGACGGGGACTGCTCGCAGGTACGAACAAGGTGACCATCTCCGATGTATTCGGTTGTGATGCCACCGTAACTGTTGAAATAAAAGAACCCGCGCGACTGATCGGGCAGGCAATACCGACGCATGTAAAATGTTACGGTGAGCGCTCGGGCGAAGCAACCATAACGGCCTTCGGCGGTGTCACACCTTATAAGTATATATGGTGGAATGGGGTTACAGGCAAACAGGTAACCGGACTGCCAGCCGGAGAAATCGGGGTAACGGTTACGGATGCCAACGGATGCGCCACACCGGTCATTACAGAAATTCTCCAGCCAGAAATTCCGATTACTGGTCAGGTCGTACTCTCCGAGCCCACCTGCCGCGGTTATCACGACGGTCGCATACAAATACTGCCAGCCGGAGGATCACCCCCCTACCGCTATGCACTCAACGACAAACCATGGAACGGTTCGTCTGTTCAGATTGGTCTGTATGCGGGACAGTATATACCCAAAATAGCCGATGCAAACGGCTGTACGGTCGAGCTGCCGGCTGCTCAGCTGAATGAGCCCTCAGGAGTGAGTGCCGATCTGGGACCCGACCTCACCATCGAATTTGGACAGGATGTACAGCTTTTCCTCGAGGTTTCCAATGCTGTCGGAAACTACAGCGTCCAGTGGGCACCCGAGGATACTTCCTGGCTTGATTGTACCAATTGTATCAATCCGCTGGTTTCAGGACTCACTAATCCGCACTATTTTGATGCGGAAGTGACAGACCAGAAAGGATGCCGCGCCACTGATCAGGTACTGATTCAGGTGATTGTTCCCAGAAAAGTACATGTGCCCACGGCCTTCTCCCCCAACGGCGATTATGTAAATGACTTACTGCTGATACACGGTCAGAGTGAGTCGCGCGCGCTCACGTTCCGCGTGTACGACCGGTGGGGCGAACTGGTATATGAAGCATCCGATTTTGCCTTCAATGATGACAATACAGGCTGGGATGGAAATTTCCGCGGACAACCCATGAACCCGGGTGTATTTGTGTGGGTACTGGAGGCCAAATTTGCCGACGGACACACGGAAGTGTTCCGCGGCAACACAACGCTGGTCAGATAATCAGCTGTTTCCGGGGAAAGACATCAGAAACTGCCGGCCCTATGTCAACAACCAACAAACTGAATCATTACCTTTGCGGTTTCTTTGATTCAATTTTATGGCCAGCATCATATCCACCCTCCAGAAAGCCGTAGCGGCGGCCGTGTTATCGTTGTACAACGATAACACGGATGCCGCAAAGGTACAGGTGAACACCACACCACCCGACTTCACGGGCGATTACTCCGTGGTGGTGTTCCCTTTTGTGAAAATTTCAAAAAAAGCACCCGACGCCACCGCGTCGGAGATCGGCGCCTATCTGCAGGAGAATGTCCCCGAGATAAAAGGCTGGAATGTCGTGAAGGGCTTCCTGAATCTCGAAATCGCCGATGCATACTGGAACAACTTCCTGTCCGGCCTGCTTGCCGATGCCGACTACGGCCGCCAGCCCAGAAACGGCCACAGGCTGATGGTGGAGTACTCCTCCCCCAATACCAACAAGCCCCTGCACATGGGGCACATCCGCAATATCCTGCTCGGATGGTCGTGTACCCGTATCATGGATGCCGTGGGCTACGATATCGTGAAAACACAGATTATCAACGACCGCGGTGTGGCTATCTGCAAGAGTATGCTCTCCTGGCTCAAGTTCGGTGAAGGGAAAACACCCGAGAGCGAGGGTATCAAGAGCGACCATTTCGTGGGCGACTGGTACGTGCTGTTCGAACAGAAATCGAAGGAAGAGTACGAACAGTGGCAGCAAACGGATGATGCCAGGAAACTGTACAACGGCAGAAAAAAGGAGGAACAATCCGAAAAGGAGTTTTTCAAAGACTTTAAAAACAAGTGGTTCAACGACCACTCCGCACTCGGTGCCGAGGTGCGCGAAATGCTGCTCAAATGGGAAAATCATGACCCTGAAACGGTAGCCCTCTGGAAAAAAATGAACGGATGGGTTTACAAGGGCTTCGAGCAAACCTACTCCGATCTGGGCGTTGACTTTGACAAGCTGTACTACGAAAGCGATACTTACCTGCTCGGAAAGGATATCGTGGAGGAAGGCCTGGCCAAAAATGTTTTCTACCGCAAGGACGACGGCTCTGTGTGGATTGACCTCACCGATGCCGGACTGGATAACAAAGTTGTACTCCGGGCCGACGGTACTTCCGTCTATATCACACAGGACCTGGGTACCGCCCGCATGCGACACCGCGAGCTGAATTGCGACCAGTTCGTCTATGTGGTAGCCGACGAACAAAATTACCACTTCCAGGTACTGTTCGAAACACTCAAAAGACTGGGAGAATCGTATGCCGACGGACTTCACCACCTGTCCTACGGGCTCGTCGAACTGCCCACCGGACGTATGAAAACCCGCGAAGGCACTGTCGTGGATGCCGATGACATCATCGCAGAAGTGATACGCCTCGCCACCGAACAATCCTCCGAACGCGGCGAGATTGACGGTATTTCTCCCGAGGAAAAAATAGAGAACCTGAAACGGGTGGGCATGGGCGCCCTGAAATTCTTTATCATCAAGGTACAGCCCAAAAAGAAAATGATCTTCAACCCGGAAGAATCGGTGGATCTGCAGGGACAAACCGGTCCGTATATTCAGTACAGCTATGTGCGTATCAACGGACTCATGCAGCGGGTAGAACGCGAGCAGGTGGACCTCTCGCGCGCGCAGGCGTACACGGGCATACAGGCGCAGGAGAAAGAACTGCTCGTGGCACTGCAGGACTACCCGAATATCGTCATGCTGGCCGCCAGGGAGTACGATCCGTCGCAAATAGCCAACTACTGCTACGCACTGGCCAAGAGCTACCACCGTTTCTGGCACGATCTGAGTATCTTCAACGCCGATACCGCCGAAGCAAAGGCATTCAGACTCTCGCTGAGCAAGGCCACCGGACAGGTACTGAAGTCGGGTATGAACCTGCTGGGTATTGAAATGCCCACCAGAATGTAATCTTCACTGAACACTATCACGGATTGAAATATGAAAACTGACAATACGGCGCCTGCAGGCGAGTCGCTCAATTTTATCGAGGAAATCATCGAGGCAGATCTGGCAGCAGGCAAGTACCAGTCTATACTCACCCGATTCCCGCCGGAACCCAACGGGTACCTGCATATCGGGCACTCCAAAAGTATCTGCCTGAACTTCGGCCTCGCACAGAAGTACGGAGGCAAAACCAATCTGCGCTTCGATGACACCAATCCGGTCACGGAGGATACAGAATATGTGGACAGCATCCTCGAAGACGTGCGCTGGCTCGGATTCGAACCCGCCAATATCTTCTACGCATCCGACTACTTCGACCAGTTGTACGAATGGGCCGAGGAACTCATCCGGAAAGGAAAGGCTTATGTGGATTTCTCCACCCCGGAAGAAGTGGCCGTACAAAAAGGAACACCCACCACGCCGGGCACTCCCAACCAATACAGAGAAACCGGAGCAGAAGAAAATCTGGATCTCTTCAGGCGTATGCGCGCGGGAGAATTTCCCGACGGCCACTGTACCCTGCGGGCAAAAATTGACCTGGCATCGCCCAACATGCACATGCGCGATCCGTACCTGTACCGGATCAAACATGCACACCACCACCGCACGGGCGATAAATGGTGCATCTACCCGATGTACGACTGGGCACACGGTCAAAGCGACAGCATAGAAAACATCACGCACTCTGTCTGCACACTCGAATTCATCCCCCACCGCGAACTGTACGACTGGTGTATTGACACACTCGGTATATTCCCTTCCAGACAGTACGAGTTTGCCCGCCTGAATCTCACCTATACGGTAATGAGCAAGCGCAAACTCAAACAACTGGTCGAAGAAGGCCACGTTCGGGGCTGGGACGATCCGCGCATGCCTACCATTGCAGGTATGCGCCGCCGCGGCTTCACCCCGGAGAGTATGCGCGACTTTGCCACCCGTATCGGGATTGCCAAACGCGAAAATCTGATAGAACTCTCCCTGCTCGAATTCTGTATCCGGGAGGATTTGAACAAGCGGGCACTCCGGCGTTTTGCTGTGCTCAATCCGATGAAGGTGGTGATTACCAACTTCCCGGAAGGACAAACGGAATGGATGGAAACCGAAAACAATCCGGAAGACCCGGAAGCAGGCAAGCGAGCGCTGCCATTCAGCCGTGAACTCTGGATTGAGCAGGACGACTTCATGGAAAATCCGCCGCCAAAATACTTCCGCCTCTCGCCGGGCGGTATGGTACGCCTGAAATCGGCCTTTATCATCCGGTGCGACGAAGCCGTGAAGGATGCCGACGGGAATATCACGGAGTTGCGGTGTACCTATATTCCGGAAAGTCGTTCGGGCCAGGACACCTCCGGACTGAAAGTGCAGGGAGTGATTCACTGGCTGTCTGCAGAACACGCTAAAACCGCCGAGGTGCGTTTGTACGACCGCCTGTTCAGGGTGGAAGACCCGGCTGCCGAGGAGGATTTCAAATCCACCATCAATCCGGATTCACTGGAAGTAATTTCAAAGGCTTATGTAGAGCCTGCACTGATGGAAGCAGGATCGGGCGATCGCTTTCAGTTCACCCGACTGGGGTATTTCTGTGCTGATCCGGACTCCGGCAGCGCAGGAATGGTATTCAACAGGACCGTCACGCTCAAGGACACGTGGGCAAAAGAGCAAAAGAAATAATCTTGAATTCCAACGCCACCATGAAAAAGATACTTGTTGCCAACCGGGGTGAAATAGCCCTTCGCGTCATGAAAACTGCCCGCCGGATGGGTATTTCCACGGTAGCAGTCTATTCAGAGGCCGACCGCAATTCGCCGCATACGCGCTATGCCGATGAAGCGATCTGTCTGGGGCCCGCTCCTTCCTCCCAGAGCTACCTGAGGGGCGACCTGATCATTGAGGAAGCGCTCCGGCTGGGTGTGGACGGCATACACCCGGGATACGGCTTCCTGAGCGAGAACGCCGGATTTGCAAGGGCAGTGGAAGCCGCCGGAATTACATTCATCGGCCCCAGTCCCGAAAGTATAGAGGTGATGGGCAGCAAACTCGCAGCCAAGGAAGCTGCCAAACAGTTTAATGTACCCATGGTACCGGGTATCGAGCAGGCTATCACCGATGTGGATATGGCCATTGAGATAGGCCGCAGGGTAGGTTATCCAATTCTGATAAAGGCATCTGCCGGTGGTGGCGGCAAGGGGATGCGTATAGTGGAGCGCGAGGAAGACACCCGCGAACAGATGGAAAGGGCTATCTCCGAGGCTGTTTCGGCTTTCGGCGACGGATCCGTTTTTATCGAAAAATACGTCACAGGACCGAGGCATATCGAGGTACAGGTAATGGGCGATCAGTACGGTGATATTGTTTATCTGTTTGAACGCGAATGCAGTATTCAGCGACGCCACCAGAAAGTGGTGGAGGAGGCTCCGTCGGCCATCCTCACGCCGGAACTGCGCCGTGCTATGGGTGAGGCCGCTGTGCGCGTGGCACAGTCGTGCAACTACAAAGGTGCAGGAACGGTCGAGTTTCTGATAGACTCCGACAGAAACTTCTATTTCCTTGAAATGAATACCCGCCTGCAGGTGGAACACCCGGTCACGGAAATGATAACCGGACTCGATCTTGTGGAGTGGCAGATCAGGGTGGCCCGGGGTGAAAAACTGGGATTCTCGCAAGACGATCTGAAAATAAACGGCCACGCACTCGAGCTGCGTGTGTACGCGGAAGACCCGCTGAACAACTTCCTGCCCAGCGTGGGCCGGCTGGAGCGGTACCGAATCCCTTCCGGAGAAGGAATACGCGTGGACGGAGGCTTTGAAGAGGGAATGGATGTACCTATTTATTACGATCCCATGCTGGCCAAACTCGTGGTGCACGGAGCCAACAGAGCAGAGGCCATCCGTAAAATGAAAGATGCCATAAAGCAGTACGAGGTGAAAGGGGTGGCTACTACCCTTCCCTTCGGATTGTTCGTCATGGATCACGAGGCATTTGTGAGCGCCGATTTCGACACACATTTTGTGAACCAGTACTATACACCGGCAAAACTGATTGAAATGGACCGGGAAAATGCCGAATTGGCCGCAGTACTGGCGCTCCGGCAATACCTGAAAAACAAGCGAAGGCTGAAAGTGCCACAGACAACACAGGTGTAGGGTTGTCTGCCGGTAGCAAAAAGAAATACTAAAAAAAAACGGCGGGACAACCAAAGTCGGCCCGCCATAATCATTTCTTCGCTGCTGCAGTGTTACTTTTGATCGGCTCGCGCCTCTTTCACAGTCAACACTTCCTGGCGAAGATCCTGTGCAAGTTTCTTGATATCCTGCATGGCCTTGCGTACACGACCGCCTGCAGCATTGTTTCCATCGTTAAACTTGCGAACATCAGATTCGACTTCAGCGATCTTCTGTTTGATTTCGTCAAAGATTTTGCTCATAATTGTATTTGATTTTTGCGTTGAATATGCTGTAAAAGTAATCCCTTTTTTCAAATTTGCAGCATATTATTAATAAAAAGTGAATTTTTTTCATGAAAAAAGAATCCCGGATACTCGTCGCCGGTCACCGTGGAATGGTCGGATCAGCTATCACAAGGGCCTTGCAACATGCAGGGTACTCCAACCTGATTCTGGCTGGCAAAAACGCACTTGACCTTCGCAATCAGTTGGAAGTCAATGAGTTTTTCAGAAAAGAAAAACCTGATATGGTATTCCTCGCGGCTGCGCGCGTAGGCGGGATTTATGCCAATAATACCTACCGGGCAGAGTTCATTTACGACAACCTGATGATCGAGGCGAATGTGATCAACGCGGCATATATTTATGGTACAGAAAAGCTGCTTTTCCTCGGTTCGTCCTGTATTTATCCCAAAATGGCGCCACAACCAATGAGGGAAGACGCCCTGCTTACCGGAGAACTCGAGCCGACAAACGAGCCTTACGCGATTGCAAAAATAGCGGGAATCAAGATGTGCGATGCTTACCGGCAACAGTACGGATGCAATTTCATCAGCGTAATGCCCACCAATCTGTACGGTCCGAACGACAACTACCACCCGGAAAACAGTCACGTACTTCCGGCACTCATCAGACGGTTTCACGAAGCCAGACGCGACGGGCTCGGCGAGGTAACTATCTGGGGTACCGGCACACCGCGCCGCGAGTTTCTTCATGTGGACGATCTGGCGGATGCCTGCCTGTTTCTGATGGACACCTTCAATGAACCCGGGTTCGTCAATATTGGTACCGGAACCGATTTGTCTATCCAGGAACTGGCACAGATGATTGCCCGTATCGTCGGTTTTGAAGGTAAAATCACCAATGACTTGTCGAAACCCGACGGCACCCCGCGCAAACTCCTCGATGTTGGCAAACTGAGTGGCATGGGCTGGAATGCCCGGATCGGACTGGAGGCCGGAATCAGGGCCGTTTATGAAGAAGTACGCGATAAACTCTGAGTAAAAAGAGGTTTGTAATGACTTAACTGTATTTTTGCAGTCAAGTTGATACATACATGAACGCAAAACACACCTATGTGGCCATTATGGCCGGGGGCGTCGGCAGCAGGTTCTGGCCCGGCAGCCGCGAAGCGCGCCCCAAACAGTTCCTCGATATGCTCGGAACCGGCAAAAGTCTGCTCAGACTCACCTTCGAGCGTTTTCTGCCCATCTGTCCGGCAAGCCATATTTTTATTGTCACCAACTCAGCCTACAAGGATTTGATCAGGGAGCAACTCCCCGAACTCACCGACAACCAGATTCTCTGTGAGCCCAGCAGGAACAACACGGCTCCCTGCGTATGCTACACCGCACTCAAACTGGCTGCTCTCGACCCCGATGCCAATTTCGTCATCGCGCCAAGCGATCATATTGTCCTGAAGGAGCAAGCCTTCCTCGACAAGATACAACAGGCTCTCCACTTCGCAGCCGGAAACGATGCACTGCTTACACTCGGTATTCAACCGTCGCGCCCCGACACAGGATACGGATACATACAAATGGAAACCGAGGTGGAATCAGGTATCTTTAAAGTGAAAAGATTCGCGGAGAAGCCGGATATCGAAACAGCAAAGCAGTTTGTAAATTCCGGAGAATACCTCTGGAACGCCGGTATCTTCGTATGGAACGTCAAATCCATTCTAGCAGCCTTCCAGCGCCATGCCGGCGATGTGTATGACCTGCTCTGTCAGGGAGATGGCGTGTGGAATACCGCCGACGAGCAACCTTTCATCAATCACCAGTACCCGCAAACCCGAAATGTAGCTGTTGATGTGGCTATCATGGAACAGGCGGACAATGTTTATACCCTGCCTGCAGAATTCGGATGGAGCGACCTGGGCACCTGGGCCAGTCTGTACCACGAACTAGCCCACGATGAACAGGGAAATGCCATGGTGGGTGGACAGACAATGGCCCTCGATACCACCAATTGCCTCGTCAGAACACCCGCCGGCAAACTCACCGTCCTCAAGGATTTGAACGATTATATTATTGTGGACGAAGACGATGTACTGCTTGTCTATCCAAAGAATAAGGAACAGGAGATCAAAGCTGTAACGGCACTGGTTAAAAAGGAAACGGGCGACGAGTACCTGTAAACGGTCGAAAGCACGAGAAAACGGTGTTTTTTGAAAAATTATTTTTTTTTCGCGGGGGGGCGCATACAGGTAATTTAAATTTTGCTAACTTCGCTGCTGTTATTTGATTTAATCCATTCGTTCACTCTAACTAATCCCTTGTAATGAGTGCATTGTATAATCCCGGTCCAAGGTTATCAGAAACAGTAACAGCAGCACCGGCCATGAAAGAGTTCGCATCCATCACTGTCCACCCGGAAGTGCAAGACGGAGCACCCGTCTTCAGCGGTACCCGTATCCGCGTAGAAACTTTCTTCGATTACATGAGAATCGGAGTCAGTGTCAACGAATTCCTTGACGAATTCCCGTCTATTACCCGGGATCAGGCCATGGAGGTTTATTCGCTGATTCAGAGTCATTATACCCTTGCCCAGATAGCTTCCATGATTACAGGACCGCAATTCGAGACAGCAGTCGGTGAAGGTCGTATCATCGCAGCAGCCTGATTTCAGGGGTTCAGGGTATGGGGTACAGGATGTTTGTCCTGCTCGCATACCCTGAACGCCAAATGGCACTCCTATACATAACCCTGCACCCTGCACACTGCCTCCCGGGCCACTTCCGCAGCTTTGTCCCAGCTAAACTCCCCCCTGCGTACGCGCCCGCGTGCCACCAGACTGTTCCGCAGTTTTTCATTTTCGTAAATATTCCTGAGGCTCTCTTTTATTGAAGCCGTCTCAAACGGATTGACCAGCAAGGCAGCATCACCGGCTACCTCGGGCAAACAACTCACATCTGATGTAATAACCGGTACATCACAGGCCATCGCTTCGGCGAGTGGCAGACCAAATCCCTCACTCAGCGAAATATACGTGGAAGCCAGTGCAGCACCCGTAAGCAAAGGCAGCTCTTCCGCACCTACATATCCAAGGAACAAAATATCATCCCGGAAACGGGCTTTCTCCCACGCCTGACGAATCTCTCCGGTCTGCCATGCAAAGCGACCTGCCAGCAGCAGCTTGCATCCGGCACCGGTATCCAGCCTGAACTGATCAAACGCTTCGATCAGACGGTGCACATTTTTTCGGGGATGGATAGCGCCCGCATAAAAGAAATAAGGCTGTCCCGATGAATATTTACTGCGTATCTCCCCGATTTGAGCAACAGAAAGGGGTCTGAAGTCGTCGCGACAGCCGTTGTAAACCGCTGTAATTTTATCCGGAGAAATACCACATGTATTCACCATATCGTCTTTCACAAATCCTGAAACGGTCAGCAGGTGATCTGCTCTTTCAAACCAGAGCGGCAACTTACGCTGAAGAAATGCCCTGTGCCTGCGCTCTACCTGCTCAGGAAAATGCAGCGGCACCAGATCGTGACACGTCATGACCGTCGGAACGCCGGTGCGCAAACTGCACATCGAGTCCGGAGAAAAGAATACATCAGCACCACAGCGCTTCAACGCGCGCGGAACCGACCACTCGAACCACCAGTCGAAAAGAAACGGATGCCGCGCGGGCGGGAAAAGCACCAGGGGCGTCACATTCGGACCGTAAACAAAGCGGGTATCGTACGGACGATCAAAGAAAAAATAAAACTGGTCTTCCGGATGATTCCGAACCATCCTGCTCACTATTTCATGCGTGTACCAGCCAAATCCCTCCAGCTGGCCCGACAGTAAAAAACGGGTATTTACGGCAATTTTCAATGTGTTGGTATTTTATGCAGGTGCGAAGATCATTCAAATTTTTTCTTTGACAAATTCTCCTGAATTTTGTCTCTCCGATCACCTCAGGTACAACTCAATATGCTAGACTATTCTGCCGCCAGACTAACCCGTTTCACCGCCTCATGGGTTGGCAACAAACAGCGATTCGAAGGCGTGGTCATCCCGTCGCGGACGCTGATTCCCCTGCACGACTATGCAGAGGAGGTCATCCTGTCCGCCATGCTGAAACCCTTTGAAAAAACAGAGGAGTTCTTCTATTTTCATCACGACGAGGATGTAAGCAATCACCAGCTTTACCAGATATGCAACACTGTCTTCAATGATCCCGAAACCTGCAGCGACGAGGCAGGCAAGCTGGCTCAACTGCTGTACCAGTGCTGCGAAAACCCGAGAATTCAGGGCGGAGAGTTTTTCCTGGGCTATTTCGAGGATCTGATGCTACACGGCGAACCGGTAACTGCTATCGGTCTGTGGAAAGTGCAGAACAAGGACTCCTTCCTCAAAACGGAGCGCTCCCAGGAATCATTTACCCTGAATGTGCTCGACGGCATTCCCACAGGGAAACTGTCCATCGCTGCGCTCATTTTCAACACCGACGAAGCTGAGGGTTACAGGCTGTGCGCCATTGATACCGTTTCCAAAAAAGATGAGCGCTCCTTCTGGAAAGACGAGTTCCTCCGCATCCGGCCCATTGAGGACAATTATTTCAATACACGACACTACATACAGCTGGCAGGCGAATTCATCACCCAGAAAGCTCCCTTTCAACTCGGCCTCGACCGCACCGACACCATTGACCTGCTCAATCGCTCCGGCGATTACTTCAAGGACAATGATATGTTCGAAGTAGAGGATTTTACACAGGCACTCTTCAAGGAGGAAGAACAGCAGGATGCCTTCCGTGAATTCAGGGAGGAATATACCAGGGCCTATGCACTGCCGCTGGAGGACAAGTTCGACATCAGTCAGCAGGCTGTGAAAAAGGAATTCAAGATCTTCAAAAGTATCATCAAGCTCGACAAAAACTTCCATATCTATGTCCATGGTCGCCGCGACCTGATTGAACGGGGCTTCGATGAGGAAAAAGGAAAGAAATACTACAAGGTATTCTATGAATCAGAAGAATGATATTCTGAGCTTGTTCAGGATTCTCTTACCGCATTTGGTAGAAAATCGGTCTGTTTTCATCGAATCCCGTGTGCGCGCGCTGAACGATTGCTTTATATTTGACCGGGCCTGCGATGAAGCCGGTCTGTTGAGTAAACAGTATGAAACACTTCCTTGGAATCCTGTACGAGGGCGCTGCTCAGGCGTGGCAGCAACTGATGGCGAACAAACTCCGCTCCTTCCTGTCGCTCCTGGGGGTAACTATCGGAATATTCTGCATCATCGGTGTAAAAAGCGCCGTCAACTCGCTGGAAGACAACATCCGGAGCAGTATGCAGAAGCTGGGAGATGATGTTATCTATATAGAAAAGTTCTCCTGGGCAGAAGACCCCGGCTCAAACTACTGGAAATGGATGCGCCGACCCAACTCCACTTATGCCGAGTTTGAGGCACTGCAGGAGCGCCTTGAGCTGGCCGACAAAGTGGGTTACTGGCAATTTTTGGGAGTAAAAGCACTGAAATGGCACTCCTCGAGCGTGGAAGGCACCTTTATTCTGGGTATGACCGACGATTGCCGCGATCTGTTTCAACTGGACTTTGCAGGAGAAAGTCGCTATTTTTCTCCGATAGAATCGCAAAACGGGAGTGATGTTTGTATTCTGGGAGGCGTCGTGGCTGAAAATCTGTTCGGAACCGGCGTGGATCCAGTCGAAAAAGTAATCAATGTGGGCGGACGCAAGCTCCGGGTAGTCGGTGTGCTGAACAAGTCGGGAAAGGATATCTTCAAACCGTTCAATTTCGACAACGGAGTACTGGTAAGCTACAACCTCGCACGCCGCGGATTCGGGATCAGGGCTGATGGAAATATGCACCAGAGCAGTCTGTTGGTCAAGGCGGCAGCCGGCGTAAGCCTCGACGATATGAAAGACGAGATTACCGGCGTAATGCGCTCCGAGCGGCGTATCAAACCCAGAGACGAGAACAACTTTGCACTCAATACGCTGTCCATACTCAGCGGACTGCTCGAAAATGTGTTCGGCACCATGAACGTCGCCGGATTTGTCATTGGTATTTTCGCCCTGTTCGTGGGTATGTTCTCCGTCGCCAATATCATGTTCGTCTCTGTCAGGGAGCGCACCAATATAATAGGTGTGAAAATGGCACTCGGCGCCAAAAGGTGGTTCATTCTGCTAGAAATCCTCATCGAAGCCGTGGTGCTTTGTATTATGGGTGGCCTGATCGGACTGGTCCTGATCTGGATCGTGGCGACGGCCATCACCTACGCATTTGACTTCGACATTTACCTGTCACTGAGCAACATCCTCATAGGAGTTGTTACCTCCGTGGTGGTAGGGGTGTTGTCGGGCTTGATTCCGGCATCACAGGCCAGCAAAATGGATCCGGTGGAAGCGATCAGGAAATAGTGCGGGAGTTGCCGGTATAGTTGTGCGGGGTCAGTTTTTTCAACTCCTCCTTTACTTCCTCCGCGACATAGAGCCCATCAATGAACTCGTGCAGGTGTTCGCGCGTTACCAGTGATTTTCCTCTGGTCAGCTCCTTGAGGGCCTCGTAGGGCTGCGGATATCCTTCCCTGCGCAAAATCACCTGAATGCCCTCGGCCACCACCATCCAGTTGTCCTCGAGGTCATCGTACAGTTTGCCTTCATTGAGCTGAAGTTTGCTGAGTCCTTTCATAACCGACTTGATTGCAATCACGGTATGCCCCATCGGAACACCCACATTGCGCAACACCGTGGAATCCGTCAGGTCGCGCTGAAGGCGGCTCACGGGCAACTTCTCGGCCAGATGCTGAAAAAGCGCATTGGCCAGGCCGAGGTTACCCTCGCCGTTTTCAAAGTCAATCGGGTTTACCTTGTGCGGCATGGCACTCGACCCCACTTCCCCGGCCACTGTTTTCTGTCGGAAGTATTCCATGGATATATATGTCCAGATATCGCGGCAGAAGTCAATGAGTATCGTATTGATCCGGCTCAGCGCCTGACACTGGGCTGCAAAACAGTCGTAATGCTCTATCTGGGTGGTGGGCGACGAGCGTTCGAGGCCGAGAAACTCCGACACGAAACTATTCCCGAACGCCTGCCAGTCGTAATCGGGGTAAGCAGCAAAATGGGCATTGAAATTACCCGTTGCGCCCCCGAATTTGGCGCGGTGCGGCAGAGTACGCAACAGATCGAGCTGTACATCCAGTCGCTGCACAAAAACCGCGAATTCCTTGCCGAGCAGAGTCGGGGAAGCCGGTTGTCCGTGCGTGCGCGCGAGCATGGGGATGTGCGCCCATTCGTGCGCGCAACGCTCCAGTTCATCGCGAAGTTTTTTCAGTAATGGGTAGTACACCTCCTCCAGGGCATTTTTAAAAAGCAGCGGCGAGGCTGTATTGTTCACATCCTGGGAGGTGAGTCCGAAGTGAATGAATTCTCTCAACTCGCCCAGTCCAAGATCATCGAAACGCTCCTTGAGAAAATACTCCACCGCTTTTACATCGTGGTTGGTTGTTTTTTCAATGGCTTTGATGCGCTCGGCATCCGCCAGACTGAATCCTTCGAACACGGCATTCAGATCGTCAATGACCTCTTCATTGAAAGAACTCAGTTGGGGAAGCCCGTACTGGCACAGCGCAATGAAATACTGAATCTCCACGAATACGCGGTAACGTATCAGTGCATACTCGCTGAAATAAGCGCGAAGTTCTTTCGTTTTATCAGCGTAGCGGCCGTCAATGGGCGAAATAGCGGTGAGCATTTGTTCCTGCGTTTAATTACGGGTGCAAAAATCGCTTTTTTTCCTGTAACAAGGCCTTACATTTGCACTCGCAAATTAAACTGAATTCTCTATGAAAAAACTGCTTACAGTATTGTTCGCCGGCCTCATGCTGGCAGCCTGCAACTCCGATCAGAAAAAAATGGAAGCGCTCAAAAGCGAAACGGATGCCATACACGACGCTGCCATGAAGGATTTGGCCGACATGAACCGGGTGGCCCGTTCCATGAAACAACTGATGTTGTCTGACTCTACCATGTCTGCAGAGAAAAAAGCTGAATTTGAGCAGCGCCTCGTAGCCATCGGAGAGGCAGAAAACAATATGACCAGCTGGATGATGAGCTACCAGATACCTGCAGATGCCAGTGAGGCTGTCAAATTCCTCGAAGAGAAAAAAGCTGCCATCGTAACCAACCAGCAGGAAATAAAAACAGCCATGGAAAACGGCCAAAAATCGCTTGGTAACTAAGAGCTTCTTCAGGAATCTCTCGCCGAGTCAAAAACAGGCTCTAAAAACTGCCATTCCCATGAAATTAAACACCTTGCTGCCTTTCCTCACGCTGCTGATTTGTCTGGCCTGCAATACCACCCAGCAGGCGCAAACGGGCGCCCCTGCCCCGTCAGCCCCGCCGGTACAAGCCAAACCGGCGTTTGTTACCTGGGACAAGAAACTGATTGAACTCGGGAAAGTGAAACGCGGCGAAAAACGCGAGATGTTCTTTGAGTTCACCAATACTTCCGGACAGGACATACAGATTGATATCGTGGATGCCTGCTCCTGTACAACTGTTGACTTCCCGAGGGGAGTGATAGCACCCGGTGGCAAGGGGAAACTGGATGTTGTTTTCGACAGCACCGTAAAAGAAGCCGCAGAAACCATCGGAATCACTGTTGTTTTTAAAAATACCGATGCCAACGGTTTCCAGAAGATTGAGTCGGTGGAGTACCGGTTCGAACTGTAGCCTGGCAGGTAAATTCTTTTTTCCATGACACTGCGCGAACTGTTCGATTATCTGAGTCTGCACCCTGCCGGGGTCATCTCTTTTTTTCTGGTACTGCCGATGGCAGCGCTCCTGGCAGGCTGGATGGGCAGGGGTGAGGCGCATGAGAGTCCGTGGAAATACTTCTACTCCGCACTCGTGTTCCTGTGTTGCATACCTGGTATTTTCGCAGCTGCGCTCGCCGTTTACCTGTTTTTGTTTGAACGAAGCGGCAGCATTTTCAACCTGAATCTGCTCACACAGGTGCTTCCGGTAGTTTCCATGATTGCCACACTGGCGCTGGTACGCCGCAATGCCAGTTTCGGTCAGATTCCGGGCTTCAACAGGCTCTCTGACCTTGTACTCATGATACTGGCAGTATTTGTACTGATGTTTCTGATAGACCGGACGCGCATCGTGGCATGGGTCAATATTCCTTTTTACTGGCTGTTTGCCATAGTAGCCGCTATGCTGATTTTCATCCGTTTCGGACTAAAACGACTGCTTTCGTGAAAAACAACTTGCTATTTCTGATTTTTTCTGTATATTTGATAACCGGATGCGGTGAAGAGCATGCAGAAACCAGGCAGATATTCACGCAGGATGACGTGGCTGTTGAACTGGCCACTGATGTTGAGATACTTTATTCCGACAGCGCTGTTGTGCGCGTACGCGTATCGGGTCCGACAATGCTGAACTTTACCAGTCTGGAAACGCCCAAACAGGAGTTCCCCGACGGTATCCGTTTCGAGTTTTTGCAGCCCGACGGCTCCGTCAGAAGCACCCTGACCGCACATCAAGCGGTGAGGCAGCAGGATAAAGGGACGATTGTGGCCCGCGACAGCGTGGTGATGAACACGGTGAAACAGGAGCGACTCGAAACAGAGGAACTGATATGGGATGAAAAGGCCGGCAAGATCCGGACTGACAAATTTGTAAAGGTGTCACAGCCGGGCGAAGTAGTTTACGGTTTCGGTCTGGAAGCAGAGCAGGACTTCAGCTACTGGAAAATACTCGTGCCCAAAGGCAAAATCAGGGCAGAACAAATCAACGATCTTAATAACTGACCATGGTCGCAGCAGACAGAAATCAGGATCAGCCTCCGTCGAGATGGCTGCGTTTAGGCAGCTACTCGTTCCCCTCCACCCTCGCGGTCGCCTCGGTATCCGTCTTCGGAGCAGTCGCTCTGATACAGTCGCTCTCACAACTTACCGGTTCAGACCTTGTCGCCATTCCTCTGACATTACTTATTCTCGCAGGCGCTGTTCTCGCTTTCAAACAGTACCTGTTCAAAAATCTGTTCCGGACAGCCCCCGGCGACGATGACGCTGCGCTGCTGGAATACCTGGTGCAGCAGAACAACAGCGGACTGCCGGGAGAGGAGGAAATGGAGATGGAACTGCTGGAAAACGCCCTGCACCTGAAACAGATCAGGGCCCATGAGTGTATGTCGCCCAGAAATGAAATTGTACATATAGATATCAGTGCATCCGTTGAAGAACTTCGCCAGCTTTTTGTTGAGAGCAGTTTGTCCAGAATCCTGGTGAAAGACGGTGAAATTGACAAAACCCTCGGCTACGTACACGTTCAGCAGATGTTCAGTATGCCGGCAACAATCGGCGAAATCGTTATGCCCATCACGTTTGTGCCGGAGGCCATTCAGGCCAATGACCTGCTGACCAAATTCATCAAAAACCGTACAAATATCGCCTGCGTGGTGGACGAATACGGCAGTATTGCCGGACTTGTAACGCTCGAAGACGTACTGGAACAGCTTTTTGGCGAGATTGACGACGAGCATGACTCGGAAGAATTTATTGAGACACGTGTGGCCGAACGCGAATTTCTGTTCTCCGGACGCCTGGAAGTGGATTACCTGAACGAGAAATATCCCGAACTGAATATTCCGTCGGGCGACTACAACACCCTTTCAGGGTATATCGTAACAGAAGCTCAGGGTATCCCCGAACAGGGTGCCCGCATCACGCTGCACGGCAAGATTTTTCAGTTCGAAATAGTAAGTGATCGCAAGATTGAGACGGTGCGGGTTATTTGGTGAAGATTTTTTAGGTTTGCGGTCTGAAATAAATATTCTATGGCCAGGAACAAACCCGTACGCAAGCCCGAAAAACCGGTAAAAACACTGAAAGAAGCCGCTGTCGCAACACCGCCTTCCGTGGGCGCTATCAGCCTGATGGCTGGTCTGGTGGTTGCAGCGCTGGGATTTCTGCTGTATGTCAACACATTCGGCTATTATTACGCGCTCGACGATTACTCCCTGATCAAGGACAACTGGGTGGTCAAGGGAGGCATCAAAAATATCGGTATCATTTTTACTACCGAATATCGCTTCGGAACCTGGAACAGTCCGGGGTCACTTTTCAGACCCATTCCCCTTTCTATGTTCGCGCTGGAGTGGCAACTCTCGCCTGACAAGCCGTGGATTTCGCACCTGATGAATGTGGTGTGCTATTCGCTCACCGGCTGGGCCCTCTGGATCACCTGGCGACGGGTACTCGGCAAATATCCACCCATTCTGGCTTTCCTCGCAGTTCTCCTTTACATGGCCCATCCTGTACACACAGAGGTAGTAGCCAATATCAAAAGCCGCGATGAAATTCTGGGTATGCTGTTCAGTACACTGGCACTCTACTCCATCTGGCGTCATTTCGAAAATTACGACAAAAAATGGCTGGCGATGGCAGCCCTGTCGTATGGAGTAGCCATGTTCTCCAAGGAAGGATCCATCATGTTCATCTTCCTTTTCCCGCTCACCATGTGGTATTTTTCCGGGCAAACTACTGGAAAAATCATCAAAACCACTGCAACCATGCTGATACCGGTGGCGCTGTTCCTGCTGGTTCGCCGCAACGCACTGGGTGGGCAGCAATTCCAGGAGATATACTCCATTCTCGACAACTTCCTGGTGGGTGCCAAATCACAGTCCGAGCGACTGGCTTCAGCGTTCATGATGTGCTGGGAATACCTGAAGGTGCTGGTTTACCCCGCAACGCTGGTCAGCGACCGCGGGTATCCGCAACTCAAACCTGTTGATTTCGGTGAATGGCGTGCCATTGCCGGCTTCCTGATATATCTGGTGATGGGCGTATGGGCACTCTGGCAACTACCCAAAAAGCACATACTTTCCTACGCCATTTTCTTCTATTTGATCTGTTATTCCATTTTCAGCAACGTATTCTTCCTGATTGGTACTTCATACGGCGAACGCCTGCTGTACCTGCCCTCGTTCGGATTTGCACTGGCATCGGCATGGGGTATCGTGAAGGTGCTGAAGATAGATGACATGTCAAATCTCCTGAACCCGAACAACAAGGGAACACAACTCTGGACAATCGCCGGAATACTGCTGTCGGTTTACAGTATCAGAACGGTACTGAGAAATCCGACATGGGAGAACAGTGCCTCCCTCTATGCCTCCGATCTGCCCAACTCTCCCGACTGCGCCAAACTGAATTACCATAACGCCCTCGAGGTGGCCCGCATTGCCATGGACGAAAAAACCGGATCCGTGAAAGACCGGGCCGGACTGGAGCGTGCCGTGGAATGTTACTCCAAATGTATTCAATTGTTTCCTGAATACCACGATGCATACGGAAGCCGGGGTATAGCGTACTTCAGGCTCGGACAATACGACAAGGCCTTCGACGACTATCAGGTTTCGATCAAATACCGCCCCAACAATGCCACCGTACTGTCCAACATGGGTTTCATTTACTTCATGCGCGGACAACTGGAAAAGGCCGAGGAGGTGTACAAGGAATCTATCAAATGGGATCCGAGGTTTGTGGATGCCCGCAGAAACCTGGGGGCTGTGCTGGCCATGAAAAAGAGGTTCCCCGAGGCGATCGAACAATGGGAGGAAGGGCTGAAATACGACCCCAAAAATGCAACACTGCTGCTGTATATCGGATCGGCATACCGTGATATGGGGCAGCCGGACAAAGCAGTGCCCTGGTTCGAAAAGGCTTACTCTGTGGACCCATCTTTGAAAAAATAATGGACAAAACTGTATATAAATCAGCTGTTTCCTGGTGGCTCTGGGCGCTGGTAGCCATCCCGGTTGTGATTACGTCTGTCATTACCGTGATGGACGGCGATTGGGCAACGCTGCTTATTCACGCGCTGGTGGCGCTGTTTGTGGGTCACCTGTTCTTCACCACATATTATACGGTAGAGGGGAATACACTCACTGTGAAATCCAGCGTGCTGATCAATATCAAAATTGACATTGCGACTATCAGGAAAATCACAGAAACGAATAACCCGCTGTCTTCTCCTGCTTTATCGCTCGACCGGTTGTGGATTGACTATGGGAAAAACGGGGCTGTGATGATTTCGCCTGAAGATAAAGAGGGGTTTATCCGGCATATTTTGCAGATAAACCCCTCTGTTGAGGTAAAATACCGAAAAAACTGAATCAGTTTTGTTGAAAACGCTCGTCGCGGATGAAACTTTCATCGGTGAGCGTCTTCAGGAATGCAACCAGATCCAGCTTTTCGGTACCGGAAAGCGGAATTCCCGGCGTACCATTTTCCAGCAGTTTCGGATCGAGTGTTGGGGTTACCTTCACCCCGGAGGCGTAGTGATCCATCACACTTTCCAGTGTTTTGAACCGCCCGTTGTGCATATAAGGCTGGGTAACAGCCACGTTGCGCAAGCTGGGTGTCTTGAATTTCCCGATATCTTCCGGCAACGAACTCACCTCGTAACGACCTTTATCGCTGGTGAAATCACCCAGGATTCCATTGTTGCGGTATGCGCCATCGGTGAACAAATCACTCTGGTGACAGGAACTGCATTTCAGCCTGAATACAGCCAGTCCGGACAACTCCTGCGGAGTCAGGTTAGCACCTGATTCACCGCGTACGTACTTGTCGTACCGGCTGTTGGCGCTCACAAGCATGGCCATAAATTGGGAGAAAGCCTGCATCATCTGCGGTCCGTCAATGGTATCGCGGCCGGGGAAAGCGGCTTTGAACATACGGCGGTACATTTCATTCCTGTTCAGCTTCCTGATCACATTGGCCGGATCTTCATCCATTTCCACCGGATTCTGTATCGGATTGAGCGATATCAGATCCATGTCGGGCACGCCACCATCCCAGAAAAAAGCTCTTTGCCAGATCAGATTCTGAATTGCCGGCGCATTCCGCTTCCCGAATTGTCCGCGAATACCGTGACTGGTAATATGATCCGGATGACTGAAGGCCGAAAACGAAATATGACAATCAGCACAGGAGATAGTGCTGTCCTGACTCAGAATCGGATCATAAAACAGGCGTTTACCCAGCTCAAATCCTTCCGGAGTTACCGGGTTGGAGGCCAGATTGTACTCCGGAGCAGGAAAATTGGATGGCAGAAGCACCTCGTACCGGTTCGAAGTTACTTCCTTTTTACAGGAAGACACACCGAGTACAAAAGCAAGCGCCCCGATCAGAAAAAGTCTGCTTTTCATAACTTGTTAGTGGTTGTGAACGTGTGCCAGCGAGAACATATCAGCATAGTTGTTGGCAACGTTGGCAGAGTACGGACCGCCGTGTGATGCCGGATTCAGGGCAACGTTAATATTGACCGGACTGGTGAACATTTCAAGGATATCCACATACAAGTGGAATACCGGTGCTTCGTGGTCTTTCCTTACACGGGCCGATTCCTCGTCTGCATTGATTTCTACCTTTCTGATATTGTTCAGCGTGGGCGAATCTTTCCCTCCGAACAATCCGGTATGGTACTCAATAGTACGCTCACCGGTATTTGGATCCTGGGGTGCCTGCGGAGAAGTACCTTCCACTTTCACAAAGATATAACCCGAGTTCCAGGACCAGTACATACCCGAGGCACCACCGGTAGGGTCGAGCACGCCCAGGCGCTCGCCCGCGGGTGAAACGCTCTTCAGGCTGTCAACACCGATAATGAATTTTACAGCCTTGTAGTTGCCTGCAGGAACATTGCGCAGGGTTATTTCACGGCTGGCGGGGTCATCGTGCTTGCAAAGGAAATAGGAGGAATCTCTGGGTATCACATACTCCGTTCCATTTTCATTCACCAGCACAAAGTTGCTGACATAATAGTTGAAAGTAGAGAACTGAACAGTATCGCCATTGGCCGTGACGTACTTGCTGCCAAAGGCAAGAGAACTGCTTCCTGCGATGTTATCCATTTCGATGACTACATCTCCAAAGCCATCAATAACTTCATCTTTATGGCAGGAAGTGAAAAAAACAGCAGCACTGAGTGTAAGGGTGGCTGCAAACCCCAAGCGGAATTTGTTCATTTGAAAAAAGTTAGTGAGTGAGAATTATTTGCCTGCCGGATGCATGGAAGCGCCCGGATTCAGCATATTATTTTTATTCACGTCATTTCTCCATCATTTCATGGAAAAAATCGAGTATTTTTGAAATCATTGCCGTCAACTATGTCTGTTTGACCCACCCGATACAGCGTCAACATCTTTAAAGATTCCCTGCGGAACCTTGTTGCTGCGGTGTCCGATCAGGTATGTCACGCCGGCACCAAGTTGCAGACGAGGCTTAATCAGTCCGTTACCCATGTGGTTGTATACAGGTACTCCACCGTTCAGATTGAGCGACCAGTTGCCCCTGAACAACTGAACTGAAACTGCCGAGGACAGGGCATATCCTCCTGACTCTCCCTTTATCCTGTCATTATCCCGGTCTTTCTGCCTGATATCGAACATAACACCCAGGGTAGGAATTACCGTTGATTTACCTGAACGAAGCACTAAAAAGCCCTGAAGTCCTGCGTTCAGGCGATGTCCGAACTGGTAACCGGCAGCGTTTTTTGTGGAAATACGTGCGGTTGCATCGAGACTGATGCCCGTCTTGCCCTTTCGGACTGCATACAGGAGGGAGGTCAGGTAATCGGCACTTCCGGTACCCGGTTGCAGGTTGGGTGCCACCAGAGCGCCTTCTTTGTCGGTCAGACTGCTGCTGCCGGTTGGTATTTTTACGCCGGCACCGGCCTGAAGAGCGTGTTGCCACACCCTGACCGACTTACGGGCAGGATCCAGCAGACTGTATTGAAGAAGCACGGTAGCATCTCCGATACCCCCGACCCGCAGTACCGGCTCGCTGGGCGTTATTCTGGATGCTACTGACCAGGGAAGGATACCAATTACCTGAACGCGCCGGTGTGGCTGCCAGCGCCCCCAAACATCTGCAGTGTGGTAGGTCTCCTCTGTCGGGGAACCCCCTGTGTGATGTGCAGCAATTTCGTAGCCTTGGTACTGCCAGCGCACTCCAACGAAATGACGCTGTACAAGCGGCAGAAGACCAGGCGAACTCCCTGCGCCCGCGCAGCCGCAGATATCGCAGGCTGAAACAGGCGAAAGCACACACAGAAGTATCCCCACCGTTGAAATGGTGAGTAATCTCATGTGAAAACAGGAATAAAAGAGTGAATGACGTCAGAGGACGTCAAGAGAACCCAGACCGCACAGCAATTGCACGGTTGGGGCAGCACAGGACGTGTTCAGGCGCAAAAAGCCGGCGGATGAAAAATTCCGTCGTCCGGGAGTCTGCTTTCAGGATCGGCGGCAAATGACACCAGGACAGATAGTTCCGTCAAGGGGGCCGCAAAAAGCAGGAGAGGCATGTCAACCAAAAAAACCGGAGAGTCGGTCTCTGTCTTCAGTTCGGGAAGGGCTGCTTTACCCGCGCTCTGACTGGAAGCAGCAGTAGTCAGGTTTTTCTTCAGATAACATTTGCCGTTGCAGTGCTGCATCGGCTTGTTTCTGTTCTCGCACAGACTCGACGCAATATAGGCCCGGTTTGCCAGCCAGTAACCAACCACTCCTGCGTTGTAAAACGCCTGGGCAGTGATGATAACGGCAAGCAATATGGACGTAATTCGAATCATTCAGGTGCAAAGGTACAAACATGAGAATTACTTCAACAGACCAGGGTCATTTAAGTTGATGATTGTCGTTAACTGGCCAATACTGCTATCAGGATAATGGCGCATATCATTTAAGAGCTTGTTCAGGATTCTCTCACCGAGTCAAAAACGGCTCATTTTTCGCCATTTTTCACCTTTTTTCAGTTACGTAGCATCGGCTATGCGCCTTCAAAAACGCAAAAACTGACAAAAAATCAGCCTGTTTTTGCCAACGGCAGAGAATCCTGAACAAGCTCTGACAAAACCAGGGTAACCGCAGAGTTACGCAGATTACGATGCGCTGCTCTTGACAAAAATTAACGACTGAAAATCTTGGCAAACCGATAAATTATTATACCTTTGAGGTGCAAGTTATCACCCAATGAATACGACTAGAGAATTGACAAACCTGCAGCAAGAATTGCTCAAAATATTCAGCTTTGAAATTAGCGATCAACAACTCAACGAGGTTAGAACGCTCCTTTCGAGTTACTTTGCGGCTAAGGCTACTCAGGAAATGGACAGGTTATGGGAAGAAAACAACTGGACAGATGAAACAATAAATGAGTGGGCTGAAGAACACATGAGAACAGTCTATAAACCCTGAACATGCGAATAGTTCTAGACACCAATATACTACTCATGTCTATTCCGTCAAAATCAAGATTTCGTCCCATTTTTGATAGTATAACTAGAGGACACTTCGATTTGGTTGTGAGTAATGAAATTCTAAGCGAGTATATAGAAGTTATTGAAAACAAAGCAAGTCCAGTAGTCGCTGCTAATATTGCCAGCTTATTCACAAACCTCGGAAATGTGATTAAAGTAGATGTGTATTACAAATGGAATCTGATTGAAGATGACTTCGACGACAATAAATTTGTTGATTGTGCCGTAGCTTCGAATGCCAGATTCATAGTCACCGAGGACCGGCATTTCAGAATATTAAAACGAGTCAATTTCCCGAAGGTTGACACCATTGGAATAGAAGATTTTTTAAATTTCGTGAATGAACTGCGGTCCGGACCAGGCGGTATTCACCGGTAAATCATAACCTTCCGCTCTCCGGGGATGGTGAAGCCTCTGTACATTCCCTCAGAATTGAAAGGCATCGCGACATTTCCATACCGGTCAACGGCAATTAGCCCGCCTTCACCGCCATTTTCTGCCAGTTTTTTGTTGACAATATATTCCGTTGCCTGTTCAATGGTTTCTCCCAGATACGTCACGCGCGCCCACACGTCGTGCGCAACGCTGTAGCGAATGAAATATTCGCCATGACCGGTGCAGGACACCGCACAGGCGTCATCAGAGGCATAGGTGCCGGCACCGATAACAGGGGCGTCGCCCAGCCGGTTCCATCGCTTGTTGGTCATACCGCCGGTTGATGTGCCCGCCGCCAGGTGCCCGTCCTTGTCCAGCGCCACACAACCCACAGTACCGAATTTGTAGTCACGGCGGGCAGGATCTGTCATATCTCCGGTTTTAGACTCCCTTTTCTCCGCTTCAAGTGCCTTTTGCAGCGACTGCCAGCGCTCTTCAGTATAAAACCATTCCGGGCTAACGAGCTCCAGTCCGTTTTCGGCAGCAAACTGCTCGGCCCCACGGCCCGTGAGCATCACATGCGGCGATTTTTCCATCACAGCGCGCGCCAGCCTGACCGGATTCTTCACCGTGGTGACGCCACCCACTGCACCAGCCTTCAGTGTAGAGCCGTCCATGACGCTGGCATCCAGTTCGTTCCTGCCCTCGTGGGTGAATACGGCCCCCTTCCCGGCGTTAAAAAGTGGACAGTTCTCGAGAAAAACAATGGTCTGTTCCACGGCGTCAAGGGCAGAACCGCCATTTTTTAGGATATTTTCTCCGATAGTGAGTGCCGAGTCGAGCGCGGCAGTGTACGCCGCCTCCTTTTCAGGTGTCATGTTTGCCTTCGTGATCGTACCGGCCCCGCCGTGGATAGCCAGACTGTAAGCACGTCGTGACCGTTTGTCCTGAGAGGTACCTTCACTTTTACCGGACGGGGTGGAACACGAAACAAGTGTCGAGATAATCAGGGCGAGAGCGAATATCCTCGAATTCATCTGAAAAATCGTTGAATAATGTGAATTTTGCACCGGGATCCAACGCAGGATTCCCGACGCAATTTTATGAAGAAAAATATTAAAAGACTGGCAGAAATATCGGACAAAGCGGAGCGCCTTGTTGTCGGGCTGATGTCGGGAACCTCCATGGATGGTCTTGATGTGGCGCTGTGCCGTTTTTCAGGCTCCGGGTTTCAGACACATGTTCAGGTATCAGCTTTTGATTCGGTTCCCTATGATGAGGCGTTCAAATCAGAACTCCGGAAAGTTTTTGCCCAAAGAACGGTAGATTTTCAGTTGCTGGTTCTGCTGAATGTAATGGTGGCTGAAAAGCATGCCGCCATCGTCAACGACTGTCTGAAAAAATGGAATATTGACGCCGCCGGGGTAGATCTGATTGCCTCGCACGGACAAACTGTGTTTCACGCCCCGCGCCGCCTGCATGGTATGCCGGATTACCCCAACGCCACCCTGCAGATTGGGGATGGTGACCACCTGGCGCGGAGAACGGGAATCATCACCGTATCCGATTTCCGGCAAAAACACGTGGCGGCAGGCGGAGAAGGAGCCCCGCTGGCCCTGTACGGCGACTATTTTCTGTTTTCAAAACCGGGAGAGGAGCGATTTCTGCTCAATATGGGAGGCATTTCCAATTTTACCTTCCTGCCGAGGTCGGTCAGTGCAGACCGGGTGTTTGCCACCGATACCGGACCGGGAAATACACTGATTGATGCCTGCATGCGCCGGTATTTCAATCAGCCCTTCGATCTCGACGGGCGCGTTGCCCGTTCAGGAAACATAGACGGGGCACTGCTGACGGAGCTCCTGTCTGATCCGTTCTTTGATCAGCCTTTCCCGAAATCCACGGGGCCGGAACTGTTTTCCATGTCGTGGGTGGAACAACTTTCAGGCGGTATGATCGGGCATATTTCCCCGGAGGACATGGTTGCTACCCTGACAGAACTCACTGCAGTCAGCATTGCGCAAGGATTGCTCGCGGTGGCAGAAAGTAATCACGCCAGTTTGTACGTGAGCGGTGGCGGGGCACACAACCCGGTCATCATGGCCAGCCTCCGCGCGCACCTGCACGGGTGGCCGATTAACCCTGTTGAAACACTGGGTGTCAGCGGAGATGCCAAGGAGGCCGTTCTTTTTGCCCTGCTGGCCAATGAGACCATCGCAGGGGAAACCATAAACGGGATGGCACCGGGCGGAGTGCCACTTGTCGGAATGGGAAAAATTTCATTTCCCGACTGAATTTTCAAAACAGGCTGAGCAAAATAGCGTTAGCTTTGTTTAAGAACCAAAACCATTATTTTCACGAACAAAACAAAATCGGTAAATGGCACACTTCAAACGCAACGCAAGCGCCGTGTGGAACGGATCCGGCGCAGAAGGCTCCGGAGAACTCAACGGCCCGTCGGGCGTACTCTCGGGCACCCCCTACTCGGCAGCCAAACGCTTTCAGAACGAAGACGGAAAGGCAGGCACCAATCCGGAAGAACTCATCGCTGCCGCCCACGCCGGATGCTACATCATGGCGCTGAGCTTCAGACTGTCGGGTGCAGGCTTCCCGCCGACAACCCTGCGCTGCGACGCCACCATTGATATGGATAACAGCAGCGGTGGCTGGGCATTTGAAAAAATCACACTCCATCTGGAGGCTGAAGTCCCCGGTATAGATCATGCACAGTTCATGGAACTGGCAGAGGCTGCCAAATCCGGCTGCCCGGTGAGCAAGGCGCTTTCTTCCGTGGCAATTGAACTCCATGCCTCGTTGAAATAAACACTGTAAATCAGACAATCATGCCTAGAAATCACGAAATTGACTACAAAATCTTCGGCGAGGAAATGCAAGCCGTGGAAGTGGAACTGGATCCGACAGAAACCGTGATCGCGGAGTCCGGCAGTTTTATGTACATGGAAAATGGCGTCGAAATGGCTACCGTTTTCGGCGACGGAAGCGGCCAGACCGACAGTTTCTTCGGGAAAATCATGACGGCAGGCAAACGCCTGCTCACCGGTGAAAGCCTGTTCATGACCACCTACACCAACCACTCGCACAACAAACAGCGGGTTGCTTTTGCCGCACCCTATGCCGGGAAAATCGTTCCGCTCGACCTGGCGCAACTGAACGGCAAGGTAATCTGCCAGAAAGACTCCTTCCTGTGCGCGGCAAAAGGCGTACAGATTGGCATTGAATTCCAGCGGAAACTCGGAACCGGCCTATTCGGAGGCGAAGGCTTTATTATGCAGAAGCTGGAAGGCGATGGAATGGCCTTCGTACACGCAGGCGGGTACGTGCTCGAGCGCGAACTCGGCCCGGGAGAAATGCTCCGGGTGGATACGGGCTGTATTGTAGCCTTCACAGAATCAATTGATTATGATATTCAGTTCGTAAAAGGACTCAGAAATATGGTTTTTGGCGGAGAAGGTCTTTTCTTTGCGGTCCTGCGTGGCCCGGGTAAAGTCTGGTTGCAGTCGCTCCCGGTCAGCCGCCTCGCTGCCAAAATCATCTCCTATGGCGTAGGTCCAAGGAAAGAAGAGGGCAGCGTACTGGGTGGCTTCGGAGATCTGCTCGACGGCCGTTAAAGCTCGCAAACTGCGGGCCCCGGCCTCCGCAGAGGCCCGCAGTTTAATTTTTGAGCTATGGAAATCCGCAACATCGGCAAAAGCCGCTTTCTCTATGCCTTCTTCCTGCCGGTAGTGTCCTGGCAGTACAGAATGGTTTTCAGGAATATTTTCGTCGAAAACAGAAAAAATGTACAGGCCAACCAGCCTGTTCTGGTGGCTGCCAACCACCCCACTGCCTTCCTTGATCCTATTCTGTTGAGTATGGTCACCTATGGCCCCGTGTATAATATTTCCAGGGCCGACTATTTCGCCAAACCATTCAACTCCTTCATGCTGCGCGGCTTTCAGATAGCTCCCATTTTCAGAAGCAGCGAAGGCTTCAGCGGCCGCGACAGAAACGACGGCACATTCGACTACATCATCAACAAACTCAGGGATTACGTCACTTTCTGCATTTTTGTGGAAGGTAAAACGCACCATGAAAAACAGGTGTTCCCGCTCAAAAAAGGGATAGCCCGCATTGCTTTCAGCGCTTTTGAGGACAAATCGCTCGAAAACCTGCAGATAGTACCTGTCGGATTCAATTACAGCGACGGACTGGCGCTGCGCTCGGAGGTGAAAGTAATAACAGGTACGCCGATATTTATCAAAGATTACTGGGAGGAATATCAGGCCAATCCGAATCAGGCTATACTTCGACTGATGAACGCCATCAAGGAGCAGATGATGCGCAATATCATCCACGTGGCAGACCTCGCCGACGAGCCCATGGCAGATCGCCTGCTGACCATACTGAGAAATGATCACCCGAAACACTCTATTCCGGTTATTCAGTATAACGCAGGTACTTATTACAAGGAGAAAGCGCTGGTTGACAGCATCAATGCCATGCCGGCTGAAGAAAAAGAGGCGCTCAACGAACGGTCAAAACAGTATTTCAGTGCACTGAAAAAAGCCGGACTGGACGATGAAACACTCTCACAACCCGAACAGGGCAGCTGGAAATGGCTGTTGCTGTTTGTTGCCGGGTTGCTGCCAGCCATGTTTGGCGGAGCACTGAGTGGTCCGGGGCGTTACATTGCACAGAAGATTGTCAAGGCCCGCATGAAGAAAAAAGAGTTCAGAACCAGCGTCTGGATGGCTGTAACTGCGGTACTCAATATGTTTATTTACCTGGGCACACTGGTAACAGGTCTGGTGACGGGCAGTGCCAAACTGGTTGCACTGGCCCTGGTTTTGCCCATTGTATTCTGGTTCTACTCGTACTACACCGACAGGCTGCGCAACTGGTGGTCGGCGCGGAAGGCGCTCTCCCACCCCGACAGAGAGCGGTTGCTGTTGCTCAGACAATCAGTTCTCGGGCTGAACAAGCACTAAGTGCTTGTTCAGGATTCTCTCACCGAGTCAAAAACGGCTCATTTTTCGCCATTTTTCACCTTTTTTCAGTTACGTAGCTCCGGCTATGCGCCTTCAAAAACGCAAAAACTGACTAAAAATCAGCCTGTTTTTCCACCGGCAGAGAATCCTGAAAAAGCACTAGAAATCCGGGATCAAAAGGCTCAAAATGCTCTATCAGGGAGGCAACAAATCCGTCGCCGTACTTCAGCAAATACGGGATAAAGTTCTCTGTACGCTCCTGCAGGCCGTTATTGGGAAACAGTTTCTGTTTGAGCGACCTTATCTGGTTGATGACCGTTTCATGCCGGTGCTTTTCTGCGCGCACCAGACGGCCCTCCCAGTGTTCCAGTGCTGAAACGGCCCTGACGGCTTCGGCCCTGACGGCATTTTCGAGGGTAGGATCAATGATACGGGCCTTGCTGGCCAGCGACTCATACAGGCGACGCAGATCTGCTATTTCATCCTGCAGACTTACCTCCCCCGATGCATGCCTGAGAACGAATTCCTTAATCAGGGTTTCCGTATCGCCAAAGAAGGTAGCAGGTGTGAAACCAGCCTTTTCAATCTTCCGGACCACATCCTGTTCGAGCCACATCACGGAATGCCGGCGCACCAGAACAGGGAAATGAACACCCGAGAATTCAAAGAAAGCACGGCGTTCGAGCCAGTAAGCCAGTTCACCACCGCCACCCACATACGCCAGATTAGGCAGAATGAGTTCCTGAAACAATGGCCGCAGTACGACGTTGGGACTGAAGTGTTCGGGGTGTGCCTCCAGTTCAGCCATCATTTCAGCCTCTGTGAAGGAAAAACCAGTATTGAGCACCTTATATATATGGTCTTCCCGAACAATTCGCTCCCTGAAACCATCGCGCATGTAGAACAGATTGATTTCACGGGGGGAAGCCTGCGCCCTGAAACCGGCCTGATTCAGCTCCCGGATCGTATCTCCTACCATCCTGAAGGCAGTTTGGCCGAGCAGGTCATCCTTCATAAAAGGTATGAAATGACGTTTCAGCACGGCATCGCTCATATTGAGCACCACCAGACCGAAAGCGCCGAATATATAGTGTAACAGCGCCTGCGTTGCTCCTGCAAAATTTCTGTCGGAGGTGTAAGCCGAACTGATCCGGTGGAAAACCGATTCGGCAGCCTCACTCTCACCCAGCAGCGAACGGAGCTCATCAAGAACCGGTTGCACCGTGTCAGCACCGATATAACCAACAGGCCCCCGCTGTTCGGGTTCCCAGACCAGTTTTTTATTGAATAACTGAACATGATTCAACTCTTCCAGATCATGATCTTCACTGCCCAGAACAAAAACCGGTACTACCCTGCTTCCATGCGTATTGGTGGCAGTAATACTTTGAGCCAGTTTAATGGTGGAAACTGCCTTGTAAATGAAATAGAGCGGTCCCAGAAAGAGGCAGGGCTGGTGTGCTGTGGTAACAGTATATGTGTTGTCTTCCCGAAGCGAGCGTATATTATCCGAGACAGCAGGAATAAGCGGCAGGTCGGCATATTGCACCTCCAGTACGTCAGACAGTACCGTCCCGGGTGAGTGAAAGGCAGCTCTTCTGCGGATTACCTCATCGAAGGCAGCAAGTTGTGGCTCATAAACATAAAAAGGGCGGAGGAGCGGGTCGCCGGAAGCATAGGCGACATCGGATTTAGCCAGTTGGGGAACGTCAGTCCAGGGAACAAGTGTCTTTTTCATAACGGTTACAATAAACGTGTATGTATGGCATTATGTTTGAAAGAAACCGTCAGTAACATGAAAATACGCTACTTTGGTGCCGAAATCAGCACACATCGTGAACAGGAAAATCGTTATAGTAAGTCCGGCTCATCCGTTGCGCGGCGGCATAGCAGCCTCAACCGAGCGACTGGCTGTTGAGTTACAGAAGACAGGCCATTCAGTCAGCATATATTCCTACTCGCTGCAATATCCTGCATTTTTATTTCCGGGAAAAACACAGTTTACAAGTGATCCGGCCCCGTTGGGCGCCAATGGTCTTCCGCTCGAAATTGTTACCTGCATCAACTCCGTGAATCCGTTCAGCTGGATCACAACCGGGCTTAAAATTGCTGCCGGGCAACCGGATCAGGTAATTGTCAGGTTCTGGCTTCCTTTCATGGGTCCGGCACTGGGAACACTGCTGCGCGTGGTGCGCCGGCGCACACGTACGCGGGTGACAGGACTCGTTGACAACATCATACCGCATGAGAAAAGACCGGGCGACCGGTTATTTGCAAAATACTTCACCGGGGCCTGCGACGATTTTCTGGTAATGTCGAAATCGGTGGGGGAAGAAATAAGGTCATTTTCTGACAAACCTGTGGTATTTTCTCCGCATCCCCTGTACGACAACTACGGGGAGCTGCTGGACAAACACACGGTGCGAAAAGCGCTGGGGATTCCTTCAGATGCGCGTGTAGCACTCTTTTTTGGATTTATACGCCAGTACAAGGGACTGGATATCTTCCTGCGCGCGCTGGCGGAGGCACCCGGTGTACACGGGCTCGTGGCCGGAGAGTGTTATGAGGACTGGGCAACCTACCAGCAAATCATAGACGAGAGCGGGATGAACGACAGAGTACATGTCGTGTCCGACTTTATTCCGGCGAATCAGGTGAGCGCTTACTTCTCTGCTGCCGACATCGTGGTACAACCCTATCGTTCGGCTACACAAAGCGGCATTTCACAGATAGCTTACCATTTCGGGCTGCCTATGATTGTGAGCAATGTGGGAGGGCTGCCGGAAATTGTTACCGACAAAGTATCCGGATACGTGGTCAGTCCGGTTGAAAAATCGGTAGCAGAGGCACTGACCGACTTCTTTGAGAACAACCGGAGTGAGGCCATGCGACGCGGTGTACAACAGGAAAAAGAGCGATTCACCTGGGATAAAATGGTTCGCAAGCTGACAGAAATACCGGCAGTGCGCGACGGATTTATCTGACCGGAATATTTTTTTTAAAAAATGACAAAAACATTTTTAGAAACAGAAAAAGCAATTACCTTTGCAACGTACAGATGAGGTACACGTCGCAAGGCAAATAGCTCAACGCCATTTTGATGTGTACTCCCAAGGACTTTCAGAGTCCGTAAGCGGCGCAACGCTGTTTATTTTCAGCTCTCATTATTTGCACATTCAGTACGATCTTTCAGTAAAGCTTTCCAGTTGCATTCAGGAGTTTCCTGCTTGCGGTTTTTGTTTTTAGCTCAACTAAACTGCAATCAGATTTTCGTCGGAACAAATATTCCGGCGAGCCACTTACATGCCACTCAAAAAACTCATGCTATGAGAAAACTGAGCATTGCTTTGCTGATTGCCATCCTTTCCCCGACATGCTTTCGCATGCCGCTGATTTTGCCTGGCAACTATATTCTGCCCTTCCCGCACGACGGGATCAATGTAGAGAACGAGGTTTCACCCGATGCAAGGCTGTGCCACAACAGGTACGGAGCAGACAATTACACTCATACGTTGACAGGTTTGTCTGAAAAGTCAGGCAGGCTGAAGAGTTGATCACCCTCAATCCCATCAGACCAGGGCTTCTGTCTTCGGTATATTCAGATGCCAAAGCCCGAAAACCAAACGCGAAGTCCCATGCCAGTGAAAACACCCACCCTGATTACCTTCCTCGTCATAATGTTGTCGGGGGGAACCCGAAGGATGAAGCCTGTCAAGCCGCGGCAGGCTTCACATCGGGGGCTTGAGTTTTTGATGTGAATGGTTCGTAACCTATTGACACCGTGGTCGGGCGAGGCCCGGTTGGCGCCCTGAAATCGGGCTTATGATACGGAATAATGTTGAGGATAACCTGCTGAAACTACAAATTTCGAGGCAGTATAACTCGTAGTCCCGCGCAGCGGTTGACCTCTATTACAATACTTTTACGACTTTTCGTTTACCGCTTTTTTACTTTTTTTGCACAAAAACAAACTTTTTTCAACCACTTAATCAAAAATTTGTAATTTCGCCTCTTAAACGACAACTCACACCAAAAAAAAACCGTAGGATTGCACCTGCATTTATAATCGCCCTGCTCTTATGCGGATACAATTCAGCCTTTCATGTCAGAAAGGAACAATCATTCCGATCAACTATCAGTCCGAAATTTCGGGCTGGATATTCGCTGTATTGAGCAATGCGAGCGCCGAGTTGTCCATGTGGGTCCAGCAGCAAGGTTTCGATTTATCATCTAAAAGTTACAAGTTATTTACGTTTAGTCCGCTGGCAATCTATCCTTACGAGATGGATCAGGTTCGTCAGGAGTTCAAATTATTGGGTAATCAGGTAAAAGTCGGTGTTTCCTTTTATATTAGTCCTGCTTTCGAGCAGCAGTTGGTAAATCTGTTCCGTCAGACCCCTCTACAACTGGGTTCACTCGACGGGCAGCCTGCTTTTTTTGAAGTAAAACACTGGCAAGTACTGCCTCGCCCCGGTTTCAAGGAAACCATGCAATTCAAGGCGGCTTCTCCCATTTCAGTTACCAGCATTGAAGATACCAAAACAGGGTCTCCCTACATACTTCCCGACAATCCGGAATACGATATCAGTTTCTTCCATCATCTGGTTCGCAGGTTCAAGGCAGCCCGGCAGTACAGGTCTCTTGCGCAGTTAAAGTTGCTCGACCCGGCATTCGCCATGCACTACAGACTGCTCGGACAAGCCAAATCCAGACTGATACATTTAAAATCGAATCCGGAAGGAATTTCCCAGCTTCGCGGTTTCTCCTACGAATTTGAAGTAAGCCTCCCCATACACCTGATGGAATTTTGTTACTACACAGGTTTCGGAGAGTTTACTCATCTGGGTTTCGGTTATGTTGACATCAAATAGGTTTCCATGATCAGACTGTTGCGGGTTTTGGTTTGCGCATCTGTTGTTATTACTCTTGGTGCCTGTGCCTCATCCGGAGTCAACGGATCTGATTCTGTTTCTGGTTACTGGATTGTCACGAAAGCCTACAGAGACAAGGTTGAAACCCGTTTACTCGCCGACGTCTTTTTCCTTTTTAACGGTGATGGCACCATGCGCTCCAATCTGCCGTACTCGGGCAATGGCCCCGCAGCCTACACTATTTCGGGTGACCAGCTTGTTCAACAGGGCAACTCCTCCGTCATTTACGATATTATACGTCACACCGACTCTACCCTTGTACTGGGTTTCGACACCAATAACACCCGTTTCGAACTTCATCTGGCACTCACCGAACAGCCCGGGATACTGAATATCGAGGAAGAAGAAGTGGATACCATGCGATAACGAGGGTACGGGTGCGCGGTATCTAATACTTCCACATTCGGAGTTCGATATTCGATATTCTGCGGTTTTTTAAATTTCGAATGTAGAAGTATAACAGCATCTCGGATATCGGGTCAATCGCGGGTGAGTGCAGCGTTTGTACCGCGTCCGAAAGATTCCTCCTTTCAGTCGGAATGACCCGGCGTCATATTATGTACCCCCTTGTCACTACATTGGTTTTGTAGGCTGCGAACCGTGCTTTGTTTAACCGCAGAGTTTCGCAGAGTACGACG
>Ga0172373_10001288_pt1 | contig 40769 bp, 34 predicted proteins | sample Lak10m_2_FD_114546 | JGI IMG/M metagenome (GOLD analysis project Ga0172373, IMG submission 114546) | Freshwater microbial communities from Kabuno Bay, South-Kivu, Congo - kab_092012_10m | ecosystem: Environmental > Aquatic > Freshwater > Lake | place: Democratic Republic of the Congo... | reverse complement strand
TTGAAAATTTTCAAATACAGGTTTTTGTAGGCTTTTAAAACACTTTCATAGCCTCTCCGGCGTGGAAACTAAGCAAGGGGAATGATGGAATCACCCGGCATTCAAAAATATGTCGTCCTTGCCGTACAAGCGCCTGGCGTCGACAAAACCCTGGTCTTTACAGTCCGTCAGCACCTTGTTGATTTCGGTGATATAGGCATCGTTGTCTTCCGGCTCCAAGGCCATGAAATATTGCAGCCACGGTTCTCGGCCTATCGCGTAGATATAAACCTGCCTGCTTTGCACCGCCTGCAAAAGCTTCAGCGCCGCCGCCGAGTCACTGCCTTTGGATCGGCGCGACTGGCTCAATTTATGGTCGGGGAGTTTCGGCAGCAGCGGGCCGTAAACCCACGACAGCGGCGCGCCGATACATTCCATACCCAAAAACACCACGTTGATCGGCCCTAAATCCCGGCAAAGATTTTCATACATGCGTTTGTCGAGACAATTGGAATCGGCAGCAAACAATACCTGCTCGCGGCCGGCCCGAACCAGGTAAGCGCTTTTGGCGTGCGGCAAGTCGTTATGCTCGCCAAGAAACGGCGCGGCGATGATTTCGCCATCGGGAAAGGGGATAGCATCCAGCGGGTCGACTTCTACGACATGTTTAAAGCCCATTTCGCGGGCCAGCAGTCTCAACGAAATATCGCCGTAAAAAATCCCGGAGCTTTTCGGCACGACCAGGCAGCCGATTTTATGCCGCAAGCGCAACAGCGTTTCGAAGACGTAATGGTCGTGATGAACATGCGTAATCAGCACATAGTCAATGCGCGGCGGCAGGTCCTGGAAGCTGTAACGGCTGATGCCGCCCTGACTGGGCTGCACCGGAATAAAAGGGTCGATCAGGATCGCTACGCCTTTATATTCGACCAATACCCCGGCATGGCCGAGATAGCGGATACGGACGCCATCACCCTGCCAGGCTTGCGACGGCTTGGGTGCTTGTTCCGTAAGCAGCGCCATCAGTTTGCTGTCATCGGCGGCATCCAGTCCCAGCAGTTCACGGATAAAACCTAGCGGCTGAGCTTGGCTGTCCAGTTTGAACAACTCGTCTATTTCCGCTTTGGCGAATGGGATGCGCCACTCGACCGTGTCCTGTTCGGGCAGGCGCGGCGTGCTCATGTAATACGGACGCGCGCGGTCATGCACCTGGCTAAACAAACGCAAGGACTGCAGGTGTTTTTTATAATGCGGGCTTTGGTAAAACAGGCTCTCGATGCAGCGGACTATCGGGCGGCTGTTATAGTCGTAAAGCAGCTCGACCCGCCCCTTCAGCGACTCGGGCAGTTTTTCATAATACGGCTCCAGCGACTGGCCCAAGGCTTCGTTATCCAGTAAGTTCTGGAAGTCGGTCAGATCCTGCGCAAGTTGCAATTCCGGGCTGTGCTCGTTTTCGATACGCGACAGCAGCTCGGCGACTTCGCCGGAGCGATGGACCGGGATATTGACAAACGGACCGCCCAAGAGCTTCGGGTTAGCGCTGGATTTGACATGAATTCCGGGATTTTGCAGATAAGACACCAGTGTTTTTTTCTGGTAATTCAGCATATGCAGGCTGTAAGGCACCGGCGAAAACGTATGCGGCCACGCAACCCAGTGGTCGACCAGGGCTTCTACTGCGGTTGAATCGGCAAGACGGTATAAGCTTGGGTTGTTCATTGATTGTTCTCTTTTTTTTTAATTCTTGTGGACGGAATTAATTTGTGTAGAGTACGCATTTATGCCCCAGAGATACCGCGTACCTTCTCCAGGGCTTCAGGCATTGTTTACATTCGATTAATGGTGCGCAATGCGTACCCTACGCCGCCTGAAACCTTGCGGACAAGCAATGCCCGTTTGGCCTAAAGCCGTATCAACATTCATTAGCCTGGTAGTCCGCGACCCTATCGACAAACTCGGCGATCGTCGGCGCGTCGAACAACATTTTCACCGGCAATTCCAGCGCGAATAATTCCTGTACCCGCAACATGACCTGGACACCCGACAAGGAATGTCCGCCCAGCTCGAAGAAATTGTCATGGATGCACAGCCGGTCGATGCCGAGGATTTCGCTCCAGATGCCGGCGACGGCGGCTTCGGCCTCATCCCTGGGCGCAACCGGTTCGCGTTGCGTCAAGCGCTGGACTTCCGGTACGGGCAAGGCGTCGCGGTCCAGCTTGCCGTTGGCGTTTAACGGCAAGACCTCCAGGAATACGAATGCCGCGGGCAGCATGTAATCCGGCAGGCTGCCGCTGAGCAGCGTTTTTAGCGTTGCCGCCGCCACGGTTTCATCTTGCCTGGTGACGACGTAAGCAACGAGACGCTGGTTGCCGGGCTGGTCTTCCCGAACCAGCACGACGGTTTCTTTAATAGCGGGATATTGCAACAAGCGGGATTCGATTTCGCCTAATTCAATCCGGTAGCCGCGCAACTTGATTTGCGTGTCGATACGCCCGCAGAACTCGATAGCGCCATTCTCGCGATAACGCGCGAAGTCTCCGGTTTTATAGAGCCGGTGACCGGCCTTGCCGAAGGGCTTGGGTATGAATTTCTCCGCCGTCAGTCCTGGGCGGTTCAGGTAGCCGCGCGTAACGCCTTCGCCGCCGACATGGAGTTCGCCGATAACGCCGACCGGAACCGGCTGTAAATACCGATCCAGGATATAGACCTGCATATTGCTGACCGGTCGGCCGATACTGATAACGGCGCCGGGTTCCTGCCCGCTTACCGCATGGACCGTGCTCCAGACGGTCGCCTCGGTAGGGCCGTATTCGTTGTAAAGCCGGACATCCGGCAGCGCTTTGTAATGTTTTTCAGCGACACTTCCGGGACAGGCTTCCCCGGCAACGATTACCGTTTTCAGGCTGGTCAGCCGGGCCGCCGGCGCCTGTTCCAGCAATGCCGCATACAGCGACGGCAAAGCCAGCACATGCGTGACTTGCCGGTGCTCGATCAATGCCCCGAGTGCGACCGGGTCTTTCTGCTCGCCGTCTTCGGGCAGGCATAAACAGCCGCCCCGGCTTAAGGTCCAGAATATGCCTGCGACCGAGCTGTCGAACGCGAATGACGGCAGCAGCAAGTAGCAGCCGACCGGCTCTTGGTAATACTGGAACCTGGCCCATGTGGAATGCACGACATTGCGGTGGCTGACCATGACGCCTTTAGGCTTGCCGGTGGAACCGGACGTGTAAATCAGGTAAGCGCTGTTGTTTGCAAGCGCCAAAGGGCGCAGGTTCTGCGCGCAACAATCCGCGTACACCGGGGCCTCAGCGTCCACGCAGATGATTTCAGCCTTGCCGTGGGCAATGGTTTCAACCCGGCTGGAACAGGTCAGCAACAAACCGATACCGGCATCTTCCAAAATATAATCTTGCCGCTCTAACGGATAAGCGGGGTCGACAGGCACATAAGCGCCCCCCGCTTTAAGCACCGCCAGCAGGCCGACCAGCAATTCCAGCGACCGTTCCATGCACACGGCGATCCGGGTTTCAGCTCCAACGCCTAGGGTGCGCAAATAATTCGCCAGTTGGTTGGCTTGCGCATTAAGTCCGGCGTAGCTTATCGATTGCTGCCGGAATACCGCCGCTGTTGACTCGGGCGTTTTCGCCGCCTGTATTTCAAACCATTGGTGTATGCACAGGTCTTGCGGGTAAGCCGAACGGGTCCGGTTCCACGCGAACAATTGGCGCTCGCACTCAGGGACAGTCAACAACGGCAGTTCAGACAAGCGTAGTCCAGGTTGGGCTAGAATCCCTTGCAACAGGCATTGGAAATGCCCGAGCATACGCAAGATGGTTTCGCGTGCGAATAATTCGGCGCGGTATTGAAAGGTGGCCGACAAGCCTCCGCTGGCTTCGGCCATCATTAGCGTCAGGTCGAATTGGGCGATGCCTTCCGTTAACGCCAGCGATTCGGCTTTAACGCCCGGCCAGTCTATTGCCGCCCCCGGCGTGCCCAAGGCCAGCGCAACGGCATCCGGGACGGCGGATGCCCCTCCCTGCCAGACAAACATCACCTGGTAGAACGGCCATAATCCGCCGGCGCGGTCAGGCTGCATTTTTTCGACCAGCAATGAGAACGGGTAATCCTGGTGCGCCAGGCCGCCGAGCACGGTTTGCCTAACTTCGGCCAGGAAATCAATAAATGTCTTATCGCCAACTGGCCGGGAGCGTAGCGCGACGGGATTGACGAAATACCCGACCAAGTCGGCAAAATCCTGTTTGGGGCGGCCCAAGGTAGGCGTACCGACAATAATGTCCTGCTGCCCGCTGTACCGGTGCAGCAGCACGTTAAACAGGCCCAGCAATACCGTGTACAACGAGGCCTTGCTGCTGCCGGCCAAGTTACGGAGCTTTTGCGTCGTATGCGGATCGATACTCAGCGCTCCAGAGCCGCCGCGATAGCTCGTTGCCGAAGCCCGCGCCTTATCCAGCGGCAATTCCAGCTTCGGCAATTCGCCTTGCAAGTGGTCTTGCCAGTAATGTAAATCCTGCTCGGCTTGTTCGCTGTCCCGGTAAACGTTTTGCCAGGCGATATAATCGTTATAACGGGCCGTTAACGGCGGCAACGGCGCAGACCGGCCGGATATTTGCGCCGCATAACCGCTTTTCAGTTCGTCCAGCAGGATAACCAGGGAACGGAAGTCGACGACGATATGATGCGCGCAAAACACGAGCACATGATCGTCGGCGGCGGTGCTGAACAACTGGGCGCGCAGCAGCGGGCCGTTTTCCAGGTCAAAGGGCTGCCGTATTCGGGCGCTGATTTGTTGCGCCCTATCCGCCTCATCATCGCAAGCGACCGGCTCCAACAGGAATTCCGCTTCCGGCAACAGGCGCTGCACAGGCTCAGTGGCTTTGTTGACGCTGAATATTGTGCGCAGTTGCCCGTGCCTGTCCGGCAACATCCGTAGCGCGGCCTGCAGCGCCCTGGTATCGATAGCCGAAGCTATGCGCAATGCAAGCGGCATGTTGTACACAGCGGTTTGCGGGTCCAGGCGGCAGACCGTCCAGATGGCCTGCTGTCCCAGCGACAGCAACATTTCCGCGCCTTGTCGCCGGTCTTCCGGAACTGCGGCAATGACCTGCTTATTGTTTTTCGCCAGGCCTAGCGCGTGTTCGGCGACAGCGGTAATGGACCCGTCTTCAAGCAGCAATGCAACCGGCAGGTTGATGCCCAGGAAATCATCGATAAAATATTTCAACTCCATCGCCTTCAGCGAATCGATGCCCAGGCCCATGACCGGCGTATCCGTGCTGCAGCCGGGCATGAGGACTTGCTCCAAGGCCAAACCGGATAAGGCCGCGACTTTGGCGGCCAGGTATTGCGCCAGCAAATGTACGCCGTCATCCGGCGAGGCCAGCAGCAGCGCCTGGCGCAGCAAGGCCTGTTCCGGCAAGGCCGGTTTTTTTGCCGGTCCGGCGTCGATGTCCTGTACGGCAATGCCGAGGTCCTGATGCAGCTCATCGCGCGCGACCGCTTGCACAGAATCCTTTTCAAAGGCTTCGCGGCATGCGGAACGGCGGATTTTTCCGCTGGTGGTTTTCAGTATCGCGCCGGGCTTCAGCAAAGCGATGGTATCCAGCTGCACGCCGCATTCATCAGCCAGGCGGCTGCGTATTGCGGCGAATTCACGGCGATAATCGGCCAATCTTAAATGGCTGCGTTTTAATTCCGCCAGCAACACCAGGCGCTCGCCATCCTCGCCCGCCACGGCAAAAGCCGCCGTGCAGCCCGCGTTCAGGCAGTCTACCGCCGCTTCGGCCGCCGCTTCCAGGTCGTGAGGGTAATAATTGCGGCCGCGCACGATAATGAGGTCCTTGATACGGCCGGAAACAAACAGCTCGCCGTCATCGATGAATCCGAGATCGCCGCTACGCAACCATACCGTGCCGTCCGCATCGGCGGCAAAGGTCTCCGCCGTGGCAGCAGCATTTTGCCAATAGCCTTGAGCAATGCTGGGACCGCTGACCTGGATTTCACCGATTTGGCCGTTTTCACACGGCGTCCGGGTTTCGGGATCGGTAATCCTGATGTCGTGCCCTAATCCCGCCATGCCGCAGCCGACCAGTTTCCGGCAATCGGTGCTTGGCAGCGCATCGGCGCAGGCCAAGCGCTCGGCCAGACGCGATTTGTCGAAGGCTTTAACGATTGGCGCCGTGTTTTTTGCCGAGCCGGCGACCAACAATGTCGCTTCGGCCAGGCCGTAACAGGGATAAAACGCTTCCCGGCGAAACCCGCAACCGGCAAAAGCCTGTTCAAACCGGTCCAGCGTCGCCGCCTGTACCGGCTCCGCGCCGTTAAACGCCAGCCGCCATGAACTCAGGTCGAGTCCGGCCTTGTCTTCGTCGCTGATTTTCCGCACGCATAAGTCGTAGGCGAAGTTAGGGCCGCCGCTGGTATGGGCGCGATAACCGGCAATCGCCTGCAGCCAACGCAAGGGCTGTTCCAGGAAAGCCAGCGGCGACATCAGGATGACCGATGCGCCGCTATATAAAGGTTGCATGATGTTACCGATCAGGCCCATATCATGATAGAGCGGCAACCAGCCGACGACGGTGGATTCGCTGTCATGGCCGAAACAGGCCTTGATCAGCTGTTGGTTAGCCATCAGGTTGCCGTGGCTGACCATGACGCCTTTGGCGTTGCCGGTGGAGCCGGAGGTATATTGCAGGAAAGCCAGCGACGTTTCGTCGGGGCATGGGTCCAGCCAGGCATCCGCGCCGTCGATGAGCGTATCGGTCAGCAGCCAGCGCTGTTTGAGGCCGCCTTCGTTTTGCCAGGCCGACACCGTTGCCGAACCGGCAAGCGCCGCCGTGCTGAGAATCACCGCCGCCCGGCTATCCGCCAGGACGGCCTGCAGGCGCGGCAGGTTGCGTTGATTGCGCGGCGGGTAAGCCGGAACTGCGATGACGCCCGCATACAGGCAAGCAAAAAAAGCCGCAATATAGTCCAGGCCGGGCGCATACAGCAGCAAGGCGCGCTCGCCCTGCAAGCCAAAGGCCTGTAAATTGGCGGCGATAGTGCGCGCCTGCCGGTCCAGCTCGCCATAGCTGAGTGATAAGGCCTGACTGCCGCCATCGGCAAGAAAAGTGTAGGCGGCCTTATGCGCCTGTTGCCGCGCCCGCAGGCGGAGCATCCCGACTAAGGTCGAGGCGCCGTCGGCTATAACATCGCTGCCGTCTTCATGACCATAATGCGGCGGCTTTTTCATAGCGCCGCCCGATGCGGATCGGCCGGCCTGTTCGCGGCAAACACTGCCGCCAGCGCCAATTCGGTCGGCACGGAAAAAGCCAGTTCCTGTTTGCAAAATGCCTCCCATTCGGGTGTACGGCGATCGAACACGAGGTTTTCATGCCGCCACATCGACAGCGTCACGCTGAAATCCTGGTGCAGGTATACAACAGTCCCCTCATCCAGGCCCGCCTGGTATTCCTGCCAGGCAGGGAATTTTCTAAGCGCCTCAAGCGGATAGGCTTTGCAATAAGACTGGCCCTCATCATCCAGGCCGATGCCCTTATCCTGTTGCGCCTGTTGCAGCAGCGTAGCGCTGTCAACCCGTGCGGCGGCTAATGCAATCCGGTAGGCCGTTCTCTTATCCAGTCCGACATGGGCAATATCGGCGCCGGCATCCAGGAGCTTTTGGACAATAAGCGTATAGCCCTTGCCGGCCGCCCAGTTCAGCGCTGTCCAGCCGTAATCGTCGCTTTGTTCCATATCTGCTCCACTGGCAATCAGGGTTTCGATACGCTCAACATCACCGGCTTTTGCCGCTTCGACCAGCTTTAATTCACTCATAAGCAATTCCTAAAATCGATAAGAAAAAATTCTTATCGCCTATCAATACAGAAGAAGGGATATGGGGAAAAGTAAGCAGGGCTTGCCCTCTGCCCTGGACGTTTACCTACCAATCAGCTAGGCAAAACCCTTAAACTTCTCCATGTAAAAGAGACGATTAAATTTAAGGCGTCCTCACCTCGCAATGTATTGCTGTGTAAAAATTTTGGCGTATTGACGAGCTGCCGGAATCAACTATTAAGGATTTGGTTCACGTTTTATTGAACAGGGATGGCGGGCGCCGGAACTTTCAATATTTTAGGGTACTCCCTTGGCTGCCATCCGAGCAGCGTATCCGCAAGCGATGCATTGACCTGACGACTCAACAGCATTCACCCCCGGTATTTTTTAGATGAAATGGGCTGAATACTATTCATAAAGATGAAATAAAAGTACCGTATAACCACATAGGCCATCCTTTTGATAGTATTAAATTTTTTCAATACCCCTCCAGCAGGCAGGACAGACAATTATGCGCACTATACTTTCAGAATTGAACAAAACATCCGTCCATATTGAAGCATCGGCGATCATATCGGCTGATGGTTTAGTCATCGAGGCGGCCCTTCCGCAAGACATGAACGAAGACAGTGTCGGCGCCATGAGCGCCGCGCTGCTGTCAGTAAGCAACCGCGGCAGCCGGGAACTTGTTGACGGCGCGTTGGAACAGGTCGTGGTCAAAAGCACGCAAGGTTATATTTTAATCACCCAGGCAGGAAAGGAAGCCTTATTAACGGTCATCACCAAATCCCATATGGAGCTTGAGCACATTAGTTCAGAAATCAAACGTTCCGCCGAAAAAGTCATCGCCCATCTCAGTGCTTTTTAAAAAACAGCAGGGCCGCCGGCCGGTGAGTATGGGATAATCAGCCATCGTTTTTACATCAATGGCAACCGCTATGACTTACCCTACTATCGAATCTTTTGTCGGCAACACCCCGCTGGTCAGGTTGCAACGCCTGCCCGGCCAAACCAGCAACACTATCCTGCTCAAATTGGAAGGCAATAATCCGGCCGGCTCCGTAAAAGACCGCCCGGCGCTCAGCATGATCAAGCACGCCGAAGCCAGGGGCGACATCAAGCCCGGCGACCGCTTGATCGAGGCGACCAGCGGCAACACCGGCATTGCGCTGGCGATGGCGGCGGCGATTAAAGGCTATAAAATGACCCTGGTCATGCCAGATAACATGAGCGAAGAGCGCCGCGCCTCGATGAAGGCCTACGGCGCCGAAATTATCCTGACACCTGCATCCGGCAGCATGGAAGCGGCCATTGACCTGGCCAGGAGCATGCAAGCCGCCGGCGAAGGCAAGATTCTCGACCAATTCGCCAATCCCGATAACCCGCGCGCGCATTACGAAGGCACAGGTCCTGAAATATGGCGCGATACGCACGGTGAAATCACGCATTTCGTCAGCGCGATGGGCACCACCGGAACCATTATGGGGACATCAAGATTCCTCAAGGAACAAAATCCCGCTATCCAGGTTATCGGCGTGCAACCGAAAGGCGAATCAAAAATTCCCGGTATCCGGCGCTGGCCGCAAGAATACCTGCCGAAAATCTACCAGGCCGATCGGGTGGACCAGATTGTTGAAGTCGACCAGGTAGCGGCCGAAGACACCACGCGCGCACTGGCCGCGCGGGAAGGCATTTTTGCCGGCATTTCCACCGGCGGCGCCGTTTATGCCGCATTAACACTCGCTGCGGAACTGGAGAACGCCGTCATCGTCGTCATTAACTGCGACCGCGGCGACCGGTATTTATCAACCGGCGTTTTCCCAGGCTAAGCGCAACACCTTACGCGGCGCATAACGGGTTTTCGGATGCTTGAATGGCATCAGTGATCAACACCTTCTTAGGCGCCGCTTTTATTTTGATGGTGTCCGCCGCTGACGCCCTGGCGGATATTTCACTACATATCGACAGTATCGATACGCCAAACTGGAACTTGCAGGACATTAACCTCACCCTGACCCCACAAGCTGCGCAAGAGGCGCAAAAACTGGCGCTGACGATAGCCCGGCTCAAGCTGCCGAAACCTTTTAACGACCTGTCCCTGGTCAATATCCGTTGCGAACGCTTCAGCCTGCGCAACAAGGCCTTGCTATGCCAAAAAGGCCGCGCGGAACTGCATTCAGCCCGCATGCAATCGCCGGCTGCCGATTTTTCGCTGCAAATCGAAGGAAGTCACGGCAGCTTTAACATCACTAATTTACAATGGGTCGGCGGCACGCTGGCCATCATCGGCGAGCAACACGACGGTCGATGGCGGCTGCGCATCGATGCTAAAGCCATCGACAGCAAAGGCCTGCAAACCGCATTGCAGCCGGCGTCGTTTGAATTGACGACAGGCCGTATCGGCTTCCAATTAAACGCTACGGGTATCGGCACCGAGGTACAAGCCGTTGATTTAAGCACAGAGCTCATCAAACTGGGCGGGCAAACCGGCGACGGGCGCTTTGCTGCGGAAAACCTGGCGCTGAAATCCACGCTGACGGCTACAAACAACAAAGGCTTATGGCAATGGCAGCAACACCTCAGTATCAAAAACGGTGCGCTCTATGCGGAACCGCTGTACCTAGAAGCCGGCAAGCAAGCGATAGTTTTCGACGCAAAAGGCTATTGGCATCCAAGCGACAAAACAATCGGCATCCGCTCCGGTCGGTACCGTCATGGAAAAGCCGCCTTATTAACAGGCAGTGCAATAATGCAATACGGCGGCGGCCTCGATATAACAAAAGCCGAGCTGTCGCTGCATAGCGATAATTTGCAGCAACTGTCGGCGATCTATCTAAAGCCGCTGCTTGAACAAACAAGCTGGGAGGGCGTTTCGCTGGACGGTCGCTTAAACGCCGATTTTTCTATCAAGCAGCACGAACTATCGACGCTAAGCGCGGAGCTTAAACAACTTGCCGTTCGCGATACCCGGCAGCGCATCACCGCTGAAGGTATGGGCGGAACGCTATACTGGTCCAACGGCCTTGCTTTCCGCAAGCCGTCCCGGCTGGCTTGGCGGCAACTGAAACTGGGCAAATTGCCGATTGGCCCGGCCAGGCTCGAGTTTTTGGCCCAGGCCAGGCGAATCCGCCTATTGGGAAAAACGACGCTACCCTTTTTAGGCGGAACCCTCGCAATCAACCAGTTCAGTTGGGAAGCGAAAACACGACAAGAACCTGAGCTTTATTTTGCCGGCTATTTAAGCAATGTTGCGCTCGAACAATTAACGCAGGCCTTAAACTGGACACCGTTATCCGGCAATATCAACGGCACTATCCCTAAAGTGGAATACCGGGATAACACGCTGAGCCTCGACGGCGAAATAAGCATAGCCGTATTCGACGGCAGGGTCAGGATCACTAACCTGGCCTCGTCGGGCTTGTTTAGCGGCTACCCGAAGCTTTACAGCGAATTGTTGATAGAAAACCTGGATCTCGACCAGCTTACGCAGAAATTCAAGTTCGGCGGGATTACCGGCAAATTATCTGGCTTTGTCAGGCGGCTATATCTCGAAAACTGGCAGCCGGTAAGCTTCTATGCCTGGCTCGGCACGCCGGATAACGATGATTCCAGCCACCGAATCAGCCAGAAAGCGGTAAAAAATATCGCCAATATCGGCGGCGGCATGGCGTCCGATCTCGTATCCCGCAGTTTTCTCAGCGTTTTTGAAACCTTCGGCTACGACAAAATAGGCCTCGGCTGTTATTTGCATAACGGCGTCTGCCAGATGATGGGGGTAGACGCCACAACGTCAGGTTACCGGATTATTAAAGGCGGCGGCCTGCCGCGAATAGACGTGATCGGCTATAATCCGCGCGTTGACTGGAACACGCTGATGGAGCGCTTAAGCCGTATCTCTACAACGGATGACATCACAATTGAATAGCGGCGACCGCGACGATGTTGCAGACATTACGCGTTTTTTATGTATGCATCGCATACCTTTTTCACGCGGGACGGGGTTTGCAACCCCGTTCCAAACGTTTAGATGCCGCCGCTATACTTGAACCTGCGATAAACCCTGCGGACCGGGTAACCTACCCGGCCCGGCATCCTGCATTTACAAACAATAACCGGAGCGCACTATGAACAAACTATCCCTGCTCGGCGCCTTATTATTAACGGCCTGTGTCACGATCAATATCTACTTCCCCGCTGCCGCCGCCGAAAAAGCCGCCGATGAAATCATCAAAGACATCCAGGACATCACGCCGGAAAAGACGGTGCCTAAACCTAAAGCAAGCCTAAGCGACTGGCAACTTGCCGCCTGCCGTTTGCTAGAGCAAAGCCTTGACGCGCTGGTCTCGCCGGCCCGCGCCGCTGAAGCCGACTTAACTATAGACAGCCCGGACATCAGGCAATTACGCGCCGCGATGGAAAGCCGTTTTACCGCGCTGCAACCCAATTATGCAGCCGGTTATATCGGCATTCAGGCGGACGGTTTATTGGTCGCCAGGAATGTCACAAACATTCCGCTAAAAGACAGGAACCAGGTCACTAAACTGGTAGCCGCAGAAAATGCAGACCGGCAAATGCTTTACCAGGCGATTGCCGCTGCGAATGGACATCCCGAATGGGCTGGACAAATCAAATCAACCTTCGCCAGTCGCTGGGCAAGTAATGCCCAGCCCGGCTGGTGGTATCAAACCGCTAATGGCATCTGGAAACAACGATAAGCATGGCCCGTACACGATCAAGAAGAAAACCCTTACCCGAAACACCGGTTAAAACCACGATAGCATCACTTGCCCATGACGGACGCGGCGTCGCGCATGTCGACGGCAAGGCGGTTTTTATCGACGAGGCTTTACCCGGTGAAGAAGTCGAATTTATCTATACCGAAATCCGCAAGGATTATGCCGAGGGCCGGGTAGTCACATTGCTGAGCCGTAGCGCTATCCGCGTCGATGCGCAATGTGCGCATTACGGCGTCTGCGGCGGCTGCAGCTTCCAGCATGTCGCCTCTAGTGAACAAATCCGTATCAAGCAGGATTTACTGGTCGAGCAATTCAAGCGCATCGGTAAACTTGACATCCCGGAGATTTGGGAGCCGCTGGAAGGCCCGCACTGGGGATACCGCACGAAAGCGCGCATGGGTGTTAAATATGTCGCCAAAAAAGACCGCGTACTGGTGGGCTTCAGGGAAAGACGGCATCAATACTTGGCCGAAATCGACAGTTGCATCGTCATGCACCCGACAGTAGGCACGCAATTACTGGCACTAGGCGAGTTAATAGCGGGCTTAAGCATCAAGGATAAAATTCCGCAAATAGAAGTCGCCGTCGGCGACGGGCAATGCGTGCTGGCCATCCGCGTACTGGAACCGCCAACCGAAGAAGACGAGGAGCGCATGCGGGTATTCGGGCGCCAACACAATATGAGCCTGTGCCTGCAAGCTAAAGGCCCGGACACGATCACACCCTTGCCCGGCGAGCCGGAAGTCATCCCGGCCTATGCCCTGCCCGAGCATGGCATCGAATTCAAATTCAGGCCCGCGATGTTTACGCAGGTTAATTACGAAATCAACCGGCAGATGATCGATCGTGTCATCGAAACCCTGGATCTGGACGAAAACGATACCGTGCTGGATTTATTTTGTGGCCTGGGCAATTTTACACTGCCGATAGCCAGGAAAGCGGGACGCGTAGTCGGCATCGAAGGCGACCAACCGCTGGTTAGCCACGCCAAGGAAAACGCACGCCTTAACCACATCGACAACGTAGAGTTTTATGCCGCCGATTTAAGCAAAGACATCAGCGACCAACCCTGGGCTAACCGAAAATACAACAAAATCATGCTGGACCCCTCCAGGGCCGGCGCCTCCGAGGTATTGCCGCATTTTAATAAATGGCAGCCCGAGCAAGTTGTTTATGTCTCCTGTAACCCATCGACGCTGGCCCGCGATGCCGGCATCCTCGTCAATGAACTGGGTTACCGCTTGATTAAAGCGGGGGTAATGGATATGTTCCCGCAAACCGGGCATGTGGAATCTATTGCGTTGTTTACAAAAAAATAAACCGGCCGTTCCTGCTTAGGCATTTGATAGGGGAGGTAAAACTTCCCTACCCCTATCACAACGGAGCAATAAGCTAATTCCTGGACATTATTTTTAGTATAGAAATCCCGGTGTCATGCCGGCAAACCCTTTGCACAAGGCCCCCCATGTTAAGATTATTCCATACCGCAGACTGGCATCTCGGCCACCACCTGCACGGCATATCGAGGCAACTGGAACACCAGCACTTCCTCGACTGGCTATTGCATGAATTGCACAGCAAACAGGCCGACGCCTTGATCATCGCCGGCGATATTTTCGATTCGGCCAACCCCTCCTCGGCCGCGCAATCGCAGCTTTATGACTTCCTGGTCAAAGCCCGAACCCGGCAAGCCAACCTGGATATTATACTAATCGGCGGCAATCACGATTCCGCTTCGCGGCTGGATGCGCCCTCCCCGATTCTCAATGCCTTGGGCGTTACCGTGATCGGCGGCTTGTCGCGCGACGACCAGGGCAATATCGATTGGGAGCGCTTATTGGTGCCGTTGACCAATGCGGCGGGCGAAATTAAAGCCTGGTGCGGGGCCATGCCGTTTTTACGTAATGCCGACTTGCCGACCGCTGAGCAGGATAACGACCCATTAATCTCCGGCATGAAAACGCTGTATGCCGAATTATTTGCGCAGTTGCAACAAAAGGCAGGCAATGGCGAAAGCCTGGTCCTGACCGGGCATTGTTATATGGTGAACGGTGCTGTGTCCGAATTAAGCGAACGCAAAATACTGGGCGGTAACCAGCATGCATTGCCCGTCGAATTATTCCCCGATGATATTGCCTATGTGGCCTTGGGCCATTTGCACCTAGCGCAACGCGTCGGTGCGCATGAGCATATCCGTTACAGCGGTTCGCCGATTCCATTGTCATTTGATGAAACCGATTACCCGCACCAAGTTGTCCAGGTCGAAATTAAGCATGCCCAGCCGGTTGACATCGTCGCCGTTAAAATCCCGCGTAGCGTGCCGATGTTAAGAATTCCGAACGGCAAAGATTTTGCCGTGCTGTCCGATGTGATTGCGCAATTGGAAATGCTGGAACTGGACGAGCTGCCGCCGGAACAAAGACCACTGCTCGAACTGAGAATCAGGCTCGAAAAACCGGAACCCGGATTGCGCCAGCAGATTGAAGAAGTGATTTCCAAATTGCCGCTACGCTTATTGAAAATATCCACCGCTTACCGCGGCAGCGATAAAAGCCTTGCCGATGTTCGTATCGAAGAACGGCTGGAAGAACTGCAAGCGCTCGATGTTTTCCAGCGCTGCTATCAAAATAAGTATGAGCAGGCCGCGCCTGAAGCGATGAATGCGTTGTTTAACGAGTTGCTTGAAGGCCTGCAAGGGACGGAATAATGCGTATTTTAGCGATTCGCGGCAAAAACCTCGCCAGCCTAGCCGAGCCGTTTGAGATTTTACTGAATGCCGGGCCCTTGGAACAAGCCGGTTTATTCGCCATTACCGGACAAACCGGCGCCGGTAAAAGCACGATCCTGGATGCCTTGTGCCTCGCGCTGTACGACAAAATCCCGCGCCTGCCGGAAGGTCACGGTTTTGCCGTCGGCCATAAGGATGAAGATGACAACCTGCGCATGACCAGCAATGACGTGCGCTCGATATTGCGCCGCGGTACTGCCAACGCCTATGCCGAAGTCGATTTCATCGGCAAGGACAAGCAGCATTACCGGGCGCGCTGGGAAGTCAGCAAAGCCCGAGGCAAAGCGGACGGCCGCCTGCAAGCGCAGGAACTCACGTTAAGCAAAATTGCCGACGGCCAGCGCATCGGCCAGGGCAAGAAAAACACGCTGGAGCTAATCTGCGAACTGATCGACCTTAACTTCGACCAGTTCCGCCGTTCCGTATTATTGGCCCAGGGCGATTTCGCCGCATTTTTAAAAGCCAAAAAAGACGAGCGCGCAAGCTTACTGGAGCGCATTACCGGCACCGAACTTTATTCCGATCTATCTGTCGCCGCATTCGAGCGCGCCCGGCAGGAAAAGGATGCATTAAACCTGATTGCCAGCCGGATGCAGGATCAACTGCCGCTGGATGAAGCCGCCCGCCACGCACTGGAACAACAACGCGATCAATTCATCGACCGGCTGGCCGATCTGGACAAACAAATCGCAGGCAACCAGGCCATCATAGCCTGGTATGCCGAGCTGAAAAAACGCCAGGAAGCCGAACGCATGGCCCGTGAGCGCCTTACCGATAATCAACAGGCCTGGGACATGGCGGAAGCCGGGCGGCAGTTAATCCAGCAAGTCGAAGCCGCGCAGCCCTTAAGGCCGCTGTTAGCCCAATACGAAACGGCAAACGCCGAACACCGGGACGCCGAACAACAACTGAATGCCGGCTGCGATCAGCAAATAGCCGCCGAAACAAACCTGCAAAACGCAAGGGAACGGCTCGACGCGCTTGCCGTTGCGTTAGCGGCAGCCGAACAGCAGCAGCAACAAGCGCAACCCTTATTAATCAACGCGCGGGCATTGGATACCCGCATCGATATTATCCGGCAAGCGGTCGACACCCTGAGCGCCGAAGAAAATCGGCTGCTGGCAGCGTTGGATGCCGCCACCCAGGAACACCAGGCTTTATTGAACCGGCAGGCTGAACAAAACTCGGAACTGCAACAGTTGTCGCTTTGGCTGGAACAACATCAGGCGATTAAACCTGTCGCCGCCGAATGGAGCCGTTGGAATGCCGAACTGGACCGCTATCAAACGCTGAATACCAGGAAAACGGCTGCCGAACGCCATTTGGATGAGTTAAAGCAGGTGTTGGCTAACGATGAAAGCAAACTGGCTGCGTTAAAACTGGCGATTGATGACAACGCCAAGCAATTGGACCGGCACCAAAAATCACTGGAACAACTGAAAGCACAGGACAGCCGACAGTCGCTTGAAGACCTGCTCCGTTCAAAAGACGTGCTGGACAGCAGACGCGAACAGCTCACGCTGGCGTTGAACCTGGCAACTACCGCACAGGAACTGCAACAGGCGATCGACGACGATATGGAAAAACTGGCTGCAAGCGAACAAGCAATCGATGACGGCGCACAGCAACTGCACAGCTTAAACGAGCAACAGACGGCTAACAGCATCGCTGTCGGCGAGGCCAAAAAAGCCCTGGAACTGATACAGGCGACCACGCATAAAAACGCCCAACAATTCCGTTCTTTATTGCAGGACGAACAGCCCTGTCCGGTATGCGGGGCGCTTGAACATCCGTGGAAAGACCAGGCCGGCATAGGCGATGAACATGCCGCCGCGCAATCAGCCCGTGTCGCCGAGCTGGAAAAACTCAATGAAACACTCATTAAAGCCATCGCCGAATTGCACAAAGGTATCAGCCACGGGCAGGAGCAAAAAACAGCGCTGACCTGCAAACTGGCTGAGGCACGGAGCAAACTGCTCAAGTGCGTCGATGACTGGAGCGCTTTAACACTGCACGATAAGTTCGATTTTGCCCTTACCGATATTCAGCTTCTGCCCGCGCTTAAAGCACACGTCGAACAGGCCAGTGCCGAGTCGTCGCTGATCAGGCAACAGGAAAAAGCAGTGCTGGCATTACAAAAACAGCTTAAAACAACACAGGAATTATTCGATGCCGCCAAAGCGAATAAAGAATGCCTGTCTGCCGAACACGCGGCGCTGGATAAGCAACAGGCCCAAAACAAGACCGAACAGGAACATCTCGGAGCAGGCATTCAGGAGCTGGACAAGCAACTGGCAATGATTGCCGACTTATTAGCGACGCCGTTCCGGCAGTTAGAAAACTGGCAATCCCGGCTGCAAGATTCCGCAGCCTCATTCAGGCAAGGCTGCGCTGAAAATGTACAACAGTTCCAGCGCACCGAACAGCAGCTAGAAAGCGCCACCAAATCCCTGGAAAATACCAGCCACGATGAAAAGCTCGCCGAACAGACGCTGAAACAATGCCTGCAACAACACCAAATTAAACAGGCCGAGTTAAAAACCCAAACAGCAGGACAACAAAAACTGTCACTGGAGCGTAACGCGGCGTTGCCAATTCCGGGCATAACGGCTGACAGTTATGAGCAAACCCTCAACCAAAACGCACAAACCGCAAGGGTAGCCCATCAGCAAGCCGGTCACACCGCCAACCAAGCGGAAACAGCGCTGGCAAGCCATAAGCAAAATCAGCAGCACTGGCAAACCGAGACCGCCAGGCGTTTCAGCAACCTGGAAAAAGCCCAGGACGCGCTGAAGCAGTCACTGGAAAAACAGGCCATCGATCTTGACCAGTTGAGCCGCTTGCTGGAAAAAGACGAGCACTGGCTGTCCGGACAAAAAACCGCAATGGCGGCACTGGAGCGCACCCTGCACGAGTCTTCAGCCTTATTAAAAGTCAAAACCGACGATTGCCTGGCCCATCAAAGTCATGCTGTCGATAAGACTGAGGAAGACGCCGATAAACTATCGACTGAATTACAGCCGCAAAGACAAGCGCTGCATACGCAGAAAGAAGAGCAAGTCATCCTGTTGCGCGAAGATGATAAAAAAATCGCAGCCGGGCAGCTTTTGGAAACCGAACTGGACCGGCAACAACAGCGCTGGGAACAATGGGAAAGCCTGAATGAGCTGATAGGTTCAAGAACCGGCGCCAAATTCCGCACCTTCGCCCAAAGCCTGACCCTGGAAGCCTTGCTCGCGCATAGCAACCGGCATCTCGAAGACTTCGCCAAGCGCTATGCCCTGCAACGCGTACCGGGCAGCGACCTGGAACTGCAAATCATCGACCGCGACATGGCCGACGACGTGCGTAGCGTACACAGCCTGTCCGGCGGCGAAAGCTTCCTGGTGTCGCTGGCGCTGGCCTTGGGCCTGGCTTCGTTGACATCGAACAAAACCCAGGTCGAATCGCTGTTCATCGACGAAGGCTTCGGCAGCCTGGACCCGGAAACCCTCGACATCGCCATCGCCAGCCTGGACACCCTGCAAGCCTTGGGCCGGAAAGTCGGCGTAATCTCGCATGTGCCGATTTTGGTTGAGCGGATTGGGGCTAAGGTCGTGGTTGAGAAATTAGGCGGGGGGAAAAGCCAAGTGGTGATTATTGGAAGGTGTTGATCGGCGAAGCCTGCATGATTCATTACTAATGCACAGTTGCGATAGCGTATTGCGCTTTATTACGTTACAATGAAATAAAACTATTTTTTAACCAGTTGATTTAAAATAATTTTATATATCTTTGTGGTTACCAAAAGCTAACGAAATAGTCTTGGCTTTGAGCAATGCGTTTACCTTGTTAACGGCACGCACTCCCTAAAGCCCACACACTATGGGCTGTTTTGCGTTTACTTCGGCGTTTAGCTTAAAATGCCTTCAATCTAGCGTCAATTGCCGCACAATGCATTGATAAATGCTACAACTCCATTAAAAATTCTGTTTATAACCATGGCTGTATCAACACAAAAAACATTTACTGTAAAAACGGAGCTTCTTGAATTTGACCGTCATAACCCACGCTTGGTTTTAACTAACGGTTCAGAGCAGGCTACTGATATTGAAATTATAAAGACCTTAATACGCGAAGCGGATATTGGCGAACTGATTGACTCCATCGTAGCCAATAACTACATGGATATAGAGCCTTTGATCGTTACGCAAAAAAATGTACAAAAAGCTGGTAATTATCGTGTCTTGGAAGGCAATAGAAGATTGTCGGCTATTCGTTTACTACAAAATCCAGAGCTAGCGCGCGAATGCCGTTTATCCTTACCCAAGGAAATACCTAGTGCAGTATATGATTCTTTGCAAAGTGTAACCGTCTATCGCGTAGAGGAAGATATTGAATCACGCGCTTTTATCGGATTTAAACATATCAATGGCGCACATCGTTGGGATTCTTATGCTAAAGCACGTTTTCTTACAGAATGGTATTTGACTGAAATAGAAAATGGCATAACGGTTGAGGCAATTGCTAAGCAACTCGGTGATAATAATCAGACTGTTCGCAATATGATTGCTGGTATGCTGGTTTTACAACAAGCTGAACAGGAAGGATTGTTTGAAATTAGCGATAGAACTAAACCGGGGAAATTTGGTTTTTCTCATTTATACACGGCATTAGGACGAGTTGAATACCGTATTTTTTTGGGGCTGGAAAGAGGTTGGGATAAACAACCCACGAGAAATCCTATAACCAAAGCTCACCTTGATACATTAAAGGAAGTATTACAATATATTTATGGCTCTATAAAAGCAGGTTTTCAATCTGTCATTGCATCACAAAATCCAGATATTAAAAATTTAGGTGAAGTTCTCGTTGCTCCATTGGCCTTAGATACACTTCGGGTTACAAAAAGCCTAAAAATAGCTTATGAAGAAGTATTTCCCCCTTCTGATGTTTTTCGGGATACGTTGATTATTGCCAATACCCGTGTTCAAGAAGTGCTAGGCAAAAGTAGTAAATTTTCGGTAGAAGATAGCGATACTTTGCTACCTATTGCGAAAACTATGCGTGAAAATGCTGACAATATTGTCAGCCTTATGGAGAGAAAAATCAGGAAGCATAAAGGGGCATAAACGATGATTCTGGCAAAAGCGCCGATTGGCGACCAAGCTTGGCTACTTGCCGACTGGGTAGAGTTTCAAGTGCTTACCTCGGAGTTTGACGCCTATAGAGTCAACGAATTGATGCGACTGTCCGATGAAGATCAAGACAGCGAAAATCCAAATATAGCCGAGCAAGATGCTATTAATGAGGAGGTTTTGCAAACAGCGTTGAATGAGCTGCAATTCCGTATTGATACCTTGGGCTTATCTTATCCCTTTCACTTTGAGGCTGATAGTTCCGAATTAGTTTTGAACGAAGCCATTACTTCTGGCGGCTACGTCTATTTATATTGTTTATTTTTTTCGCATGTTAAAAGAGAAGAAGTAATTCTTTCTAACCCTCCTCATAGCAACACCGATAGAGACTTGCTGCAAATATGTTCTACCTTGGCGGCTGCAGGAAGTTTACAGGCTAATGCAGTTTCCTTTGGGTTTCCAAGACCCGATAACAGTAATTTCATGAACGCACTAAAAACAACATGGCGGAAATTAGGCGACGGTGAAGTGGTTGACACCATACCATCAGGCGCACCAACAAGTGAGAAAGACGCACGAATTGATGTCATTGCTTGGAATTCAACGCCTGATAACGGGGCAGGTAAGCACTATTTGTTAGGGCAGGTTGCTACGGGGAAAAACTGGCAAAATAAGTCCATTTTAGGAGAAATAAAACCCTTCCATGACATTTGGTTTACTAGAACGCCTGCTTCTACAGCAACTCCTGCGATGTTTATTCCTTTTTGCTTGGATGTAACACCACCAGCGACTCTCAAAGAGGCCGTTTATTATGCAACTCTGAAATTTGGGCTAATGTTTTACCGTTACCGCCTTCCTTATTTCGCAAACATTGGCTATGAATTGGCTAAAGATAACAACAATGGACTTTACATTGATCGTTACAACGAATTCCATAAAGTAGTACAGTATGTTGAAGATTTTCGTAGCAAAGTTTTATCTTATAAATGAAAAATATATTTACCACGCATCTGCAAATATTTCATAGGCACTCATAATAGCCGTTTCATAAAGCCCGCTTCGCTACCCTGGTGGTAAAAGCCGCTTAGCTAATTTTATGAAATTAGTCATTCAAGCAAATGGCTTAAAAGATGGAGTTTATGCAGAACCTTTTGCGGGTGGTGCTGGCGTAGCGATAGCGTTACTTTTAGATGGTTATGTTGAACAAATCATTATTAATGATATTGACTTAAGTGTTTACGCCTTTTGGTATTCAGTATTAAACCATACTGAAGAATTGTGCGAAAAAATCGTCTCAACTTCTGTATCAATGGATGAATGGTATATTCAAAAACAAGTGTTTACTGACAAAGACCCTGCTTTTTTACTCGAATTAGGATTTGCAACCTTCTTTCTGAATAGAACTAATCGCTCAGGCATACTTAATGCGGGTGTTATTGGCGGCAAATACCAAACAGGAGAATGGAAAATTGATGCCCGCTATCCAAAAGCTTGGTCATTTCGATGGCGGATGATTTTGATGCGCCATTAGATGATTTCAAAGAATACATGCAATGAAATATTTGCTGAATACCCATGCGTTGATTTGGTTTTTGGAAGGGGAAGTCATTCTAAGGTTAAAACTTTTGGGCAATAGAAAGTAAATGGGTTAGATTAGCTCGATTTCCGGTTAACGAACCAATCGCCCGCTTTGATCCAACATAACCCGCAACATTTGGAGGACACCGCAATGCCCAAAAAGCCCGTAAAACCAAAAGAAAACACCGACAATCCGGAAAATAGCCTGGATTTGCGAAGCAGCGCCGATGAGCTTGTCGACGGCGGCCTGCCGTTCTACGAGGCCGAAGACCTGCCTGGAGCCTTACGTGAACAATTCATGGACTACATAACGGCCTTCGAGGAAGCGGAATGGGTCACGGCTTTTGATGTACTCGTACAAAGCGGGCTGGAACTGCCGCACCCGGATGAGCTGGACAATACACTGCTGGCCGCCAAGCTGTGGGAAGTGATACGCAGCCTGGCGATGTTGCGCATGTTCCTTTATAACACCGACCATCTCAGTGACCGCGAGCTGTATGAGGCGCTGTGGCATGATCTGCTACGCGAGGAAGGCCCGCTGCTGCCGTTCAACGGTGATACGGCCTGCCACATCGACCTGGTGGGCAGCGGCAGCGAGAGGGATATCGAACTTTACCTGCGCTATTATGCCGATGAAATATCCCGGCGCGATTGGGCCAAAGACTGGCCTGACGATCTTATGCCGGTGCATGAAGCGCCGACCTTTGACCGTGACCGGCATCTGCCGGCTAGTGACCAAGCCGAATGGCGGAATGTCGGTAAGCCATCATGATGCTTTTCTACAAGGCGACACCCCATGACTGATATAAGCCATCAAGAGCTGGAAGACATTAATAAGCGCTGCTATGAGCTGATCGCGTCGCAGCAAACGCTATTGCTCTCGACGGCTTCAACAAACGGCGTTCCCGACATCAGTTATGCACCTTTTGTGCGTGACGACGCGGGAGTCTTTTATATTTATATCAGTGAGATGGCCTGCCATACGGCCAATTTGCTGGATAACCCGCAGGCATCGATACTGTTTATACGACCGGAACCTGAATCCCCTAATCTTTTTGCGCGCGAGCGGGCGATATTAAGTTGCAGCGCTTCTGAAATCAGCCGCGATGACGCCATTTACGCTGAACAGGTACAGGCATTGCAAGCCAAGTTTGGCGAGGTCGTCAGTGTGCTGCGATCATTGCCGGATTTCCTTTTGTTTGCATTGCGTCCGGAAAACGGGCGATACGTTATCGGCTTTGGCCGGGTCTTCACGATTAATATGATCAATGGCAGCTTGCGTCATATTTAAAGCCGTACATCCCTCATAAAAACCGCGCCGCTATGGCCAATGTTTTCATCGCATGGCGTTAGTTCCGGTTTAACGCCGCGGCGGCAATACATCGGCTACCGCTTCCAGGCCGGCGCCGGTGTTTCGCAACGCTGTTTGGGGACGAATGCCGGCTCTTCGACCCGCGTCATTTTGTGGATATAACGCGGACAGTTCGGGAACATTTCCCGCAGTTTTACCCGCAAGACCATTTCCGCCTCTGTCCAGTGGGCCATTAAAGGATCATCGTCCCGTATGAAAGCGCTGCCGTTCACGCGGACGCGGGCTTACCGCTGGAAGTCGATGAACAGCAGGCTGACATGCGGGTTCACCAATACATTGCCTGCGACAGGTACATACCGTTGCCGTCATAGAGCGGAAAAGCGCGTCATCGACAACCTTGACTAACCCGACGCTGCCGCCTTTTATAAGAACAGTTTGGGAGCCCTTCCCGATCAACGCTGGCGAGAAAAAACATGCGGTAACACGCCCTATCTCATTACAGCATTTTGGCGCTATGATGCCAATCCTGCCTTATCTTTCTTGGCTGCGGCTTCCGGCGATTTGGAGGGCGATTCCGGCAACGGCAAGGAAACAGCGTTGACCACATCGGCCCGGCTGCTGTGCATATCGATTTTGCCTTTAAACATTGCACCTTCAGCGATGGAAACTCGTGGGGCGACAATATCGCCGTCTACCGAGCCGTTTTCACGGATCAGCACCCGTTCGGTAGCGACAATATTACCGACGACCTGCCCATGCACCACGACGGCTTTGGCATAAATCTCGGCGTGTATACGGCCATTCTCGCCGATAGTGAGAAGATGGTTTTTCAGGTCGATCTTACCTTCGACCTGGCCATCAATGGACAAATCTTCGCTACCATTCAGCTCACCCTTGACAATGACAGATTTGCCGATATTGGCCGCCATTTTATCCAAAACCCGCTCAGGGCGTTGGGGCTGAGCAATGGAAAGATCTTTCGTAGAGCTTGGGGTTGAATTGTCTTCGGGTGGTGTCGTCGGCACGCGCTTCCACATGGTAATCTCCTAAAGTAGAGTTCTGAATTGCAGATAATGGAACTGAAGTATAGACGGCAAATGTTGTAAAAACAAAGTCATGTTTTGAAAAGAGAAGCAATAATGAAATTACCAGTATATTCAATCGATACTGTGCGCCCCTCTGACTTCCATAATGATCCATCGCAGGCATCCACAGCTTACGAGGCTACCTCCAGGTTAAGTTGCTCTACAGCCTATACCTTTGCCGGTTAGGAATAAACATGAAATAAGTTCGGCAATTTACTAACTATTCAGCCCTACGCTTCAGGTCAGGATCTGAATAGTTAATCAACATAGCGAATGATTAGGGTCGAGATTTGATTTACGCCAACCTTCAGGCCCTATTCTCAATAATATCCATCAACGGATCGTTAGCAATTTGCGCCAGGATCAGTTCCCTTGTTTCATGGCTGACAGAGTGACGGTTCTTTCCTGATGCGTTAACAACAGGGAGAAAGCTGAGCTGTACTTCTATTTTTTCTAAAGCCAGCATTTTTATTAAGTGCGGTACAAAAGCATCATCGCCGACGAAAGGCGCATGCTCTTTCGCCATACCCTGATATTGTATGGCTATCGGCTGAATGGTCGACTTGGTTAATAATGCCGGTTGAAATAATGAGGCATGAAAACCCAGGACTTCATCTCCTTTCGTCGTGGTTCCTTCAGGAAAAGCGATAATGTTGCTGTTTTGCTTTAATAACCAGACCATTTTTTCAGCGGTAGCCAGAATGTGCTTTTTGTCGCCGCGGCGGATAAAAATGGTACCCGCCTGCCGGGATAAAAAACCTATCACAGGCCAGCTTAAAATATCGCTCTTGGCGACAAAATACGCCGGCAGATATTGGCCGATAACGATAATATCCAGCCAGGAGATATGGTTACTGACGACTATGGCAGGTTGCTCAGGCAATTCGCCGTCTTTGATGATATGCAGATTGACAATTGCACTAAACCACTTTAGCCATTGCTTTTTTATCAGGTCGCGCTGGACTCTCGCTTTGCTTGCAACGAATAACACATTGATTGCCGGAAAAACACCTACCGCAATAATGACGCCATTAGTAAATAAAAGGGTAATCAAAAAAAGTTTATAAAGCAGCCGTATTTTCAATTTCATTACTAGCCTGGTAATCTCTCATATAATGCTTACTGTAGCGCTCCTGCAACTGGTCAAGAGGTAATAATACGAATAAATCCATACAGTTAAAATCCTCATCCCAACAAGGCTCGCCACAGATTAACGCGCCGAAACGCAGATAAGCTTTAAGTAACGGAGGGATACCGGATTCATCCCTGTTACACCTTAATGCGCTCGGCACAGGAATGCTGGGAGTGACTTGAATGCTCGCAGGTGCAATGTTTTTAGCATCGATATTCCTGTACACCGCATCTACGGCAAAGCCGCTAGGACCCGGTGTAATACTCGCACAACCCAACAAATAATTAAATTGCCCTTTTAATGCATATTCAACAAGCGCCGACCAAAGCGTGGTTAGTACCGCGCCACCGCGATAGTCAGGATCGACACAAGTCCGGCCGATTTCCAGAAAACGTCCCGGCAATGCCAGTACCTGATCCAAATTAAATTCACCCTGCGAATAAAACCGGCCCAGTCGTTCCGCTTGATGCTGTGTAAGCAAGCGCGTGTAGCCAACGATTTGCTGGTTGGCGTTATCATAGACTATTAGATGATCGCAATACTCATCCACTTCATCATGATCAAGGCCTTCCGACTCGGACTTGAGTTTTGCGCCCATTTCTTTGGCAAAGACGCGATAACGCAATATCTGGGCTTCTTTAATCAATGCATCTGAATCTGCAATAAAACATTCCAATCGTTTAGCTGACTTGACTTGTACTCCGGCAGTGAATTTTTTCATAGTTATCCATACGTTCAAAATAATCAGCTTGACAGAATAGTCATCCAACGTGTCAGTTTAATGACAATAGCATTAAAGTTAAATGACAGCAGAGGTATCAATGAACACCTGTACCCGCCTCGTTAACGTAACGATCCGCTTCGTCAAAAACTGTCTTTTCAATACCTTTACCCGACACCATAAAGGCGTTAAGCACCTATTACGCTGGCACCCGGATCAGCGGTAACTCTTAAATCAGCATAGCAATCCCATTCTTCTAACGGTAGCAATAACCCTCAATATCGCTTCGGCCAATTTTCAGATGTAACAATAACGTAGCTTTGGCTGATAAGCAAAAGCATAGCGGTATATCTGTTCCAAATCCGTTAAGACGCTAAATCGATCAGTTAAAATGGACATTGCCGGCGAATTAAAGATACGCCCTTCTGAAAAATAGCTTTATGCTATCGTTTCAAATCAATACATCACGAGGATTAATTTATGCCCTATACCCAGGATATTGTCGAAGAACTGAATATTTTGGTTCGCTATAACTTAGATACAACGCTGGAAGGAATTAAAGTTCATAAAACAAGCGCAACCCCGGCGACGGTAGCCGCCACGCAACGCTTATACGCTAAAGGCCTGGTATCACAGGAAGACGGTGGTTATTTAACTCATTTAGGGCATGAGGCGGCGGAACAGGCGCAAATGCTCCTGAATTTACTCAATCCCGCTTAAAGCAAAAGGCTCGCGACGCATTCCACTGAGCGTTTATCCGGGCGATAAAAAAGGCTTAACGACAACATCGTTAAGCCTTTTTGTTACTCGCCAAAATTATTGATTCGCTATCATGCTTCAAATACAACAGCCGCTTTCAATTTTTTCATCGCATTTTGTTCCAATTGCCGGATTCTCTCGGCAGAAACATTATAACGTTCAGCCAGTTCATGTAATGTTGCTTTTTTGTCTGACAACCATCGACAGACAAGAATATCCAGGCTACGCTCATCCAATGTCGCCATCGCATCGCTGAGCAAGTCGTGTTCATGCCCGCCCCAATCGGCATTTTCGAGGAGTACAGCAGGATCCGCACCATGTTGTTGCAGGTAATTAACAGGCGCGACATAGTTTTCGTCATCCGTTTCATCCGCCGACATATCAAACGGCATGTCCCTGCTACCCAAGCGTTTTTCCATTTCATAAACGGCGCTGACCTCGACATCCAGGTCGTTGGCAATCGCTATTGCTTCGTCATTCGACAGCCAGCCCAAATCCTCCTTGGATTTGCGCAGGTTAAAAAACAATTTGCGTTGCGCTTTTGTCGTTGCGATCTTGACTATGCCCCAGTTTTTGATCACATATTCGTGGATTTCGGCTTTAATCCAGTGTACGGCAAAAGAAACCAGGCGCACCCCCATGTCGGGATCGAAACGCTTGACGGCTTTCATCAGGCCAACATTGCCCTCCTGGATAATATCCGGCATGGACAAACCGTAACCGCTATAACCTCGGGCGACATGAACAACAAAGCGCAGGTTGCTCATCACCAATTCCCGTGCGGCTGCTAAATCGCCGTGATTTCTATAGCGTAAAGTCAACTCGCGTTCTTGCTCAGATGTCAGTTTAGGCATCTGTTTGACAAGATTTAAATAGGCATCAAATGTTCCAACCGACAAATTAACCGGTAAAGCTAATGCGTTGCTCATGATATATCCCCTGACTAAAAACGTTGCCGGATTTTAGCACTCTCCAATAAAGAGTGCTAATAATTTTCAAACATCCTCAACTTGGTTTTGTATACTGGAGTTGATACATCAAGACAACCCACGAGCCCAACACGCCCAGCGCGGATGAAATGGCGATCAGTTCTAGCGTTTCCGTGAAACCAAAAAACAACAAATGAAAATCTCCGCCATATAAATCCGACAGTTTTTTTACCGGCTGCATTAATATCAGCATCATCAGGGTAACGGTAAACCAAGCGACTACACCTGAAATAAAACCTATCCAAAACCCGGTATATAAAAAAGGCCGCTGAATGAACGCGCGCGTAGCGCCAACCAACCGTGCAATCACGACTTCTTCATGGCGACTGTGCAATTCCAGCCTAATCGTATTACCGGCAATAAACAGCACGGCAAACCCCAACATCAGGTTTAACAGCGTTGCCGCACGTTGGGACACGGCCATGATAGATTGCAGGCGCTCTACCCATTTCATATCCAGTTGCGCAGAATCGACTTCTACAGACTGTTGAAAGCTTTGCAGCAGGTTTTCGAGTCCCTGCTTGTCTTCCAAGGTATCTTTAGGCAACACCTGAATGACGATAGGCAGCGGATTGGTTTTTAATACACTGATGGCCGACCCGAAACCGCTATAGGTCTTAAACTCGGCCAGCGCCTGTTCCTTGGTGATCAATTTTACAGACTGAATACCCGGATTTTGCCGGATTCTATCAGCCAGTTGCTTGGCGTGCGTCTCAGAAACCTCATCTTTAAGGAACAACGAAATTTGCGCACTGGTTTCCAGGTTTCCCGTTAGCTGCTGAAGATTTGCCAATACCAGGTAAAAACCGCTGGCAAGTGAAATGGCGATCGACAAGACGGCTATCGTCATTATCGAGTTAAACGGTGAAGCCACTAAGCGTCCCAGGCTGGAAAACAAGGCATGGGCATGAAGGTCGCGATAAGCCTTTAATTTATCACCTAAATTACCGCCAGCGCTGGTAGTGCGGCGGGCATCCTGCCTGGCGGGCTTGGCGTACCGGGCTTGCTTGACTTCCTTGGTCTGATGCCGCCTGTTAACATGCTTCATGGCTAATTCGAAACCAATTGGCCATGATCCAGCTTTAAGACGCGATGGTTCATTTTGGTAATTAAAGAAATATCATGCGATGCAATCAATACCGTCACCCCTACTTGCTGAAAACTTTCAAACAAACGCATTATTTCCGCCGCTAATTCAGGATCAAGATTCCCGGTAGGCTCATCCGCTATAATGATAGGCGGCTTGTTGACTACTGCCCGGGCTATCCCGACACGTTGCTGCTCCCCTCCCGACAGCGCCATCGGGTATTTTTTTTCCTTGCCTGATAAACCGACTTTATCCAATGCGGCCCGAACCCTGCGCGCGATTTCCTGATGCCCGAAACCCGCTATCACCAGCGGCAATGCGACATTATCAAATACGGTCCTGTCCTGCAGTAACTTGTAATCCTGGTAAATAAAACCCATTTTCCTACGTAAAAAAGGAATTTGATGTTCTTTCGCGCCGCTGAGATTTTGCCCGTCCAGTAAAATCAGCCCCCGGTTACAGCGTTCCATTACGGCAACTAGTCTTAATAAGGTGCTTTTCCCGGCGCCTGAATGGCCGGTAAGAAAGGCTATCTCACCGTGTCGCAAGTGGAAACTGATATTGCGCAAGACATCCCCTGTTTCGGGGTAGCGCTTCGTGACATTATCAAACTTTAGCATAGTCTCGTTAATCTTTGACAAACTAATCTTTAACAAACAAGGCGTCGACAAAGGTCTCCGCATCAAAATCCTGCAGGTCATCGATACCTTCACCAATGCCTATATAGCGGATAGGAATGCCTGACTGTCCGGCCAGTGCAAAAATGACACCGCCTTTTGCCGTGCCATCGAGCTTGGTCAACACTAAACCGCTTAGAGCTACCGTTTCATTAAACAGTTTTGCCTGGGACAAGGCATTTTGCCCGGTGCCTGCATCCAGCACCAGTAATACTTCATGCGGCGCGGTTTCATCAAGCTTACCGATGATGCGCTTTACTTTTTTCAGCTCATCCATCAGGTTTGATTTAGTATGCAAACGGCCCGCGGTATCGGCAATCAAGACATCGATACCCTTGGCCTGCGCGGACTGTACGCCGTCATAGATGACCGACGCCGAATCTGCACCGGTATGCTGCGCGACGACATGAATACGGTTACGCTCGCCCCAGGTTTGCAATTGTTCAACTGCCGCCGCCCTGAACGTATCGCCGGCGGCTAACATAACGCTATGCCCTTGCGCCTGTAAACGTTTGGCCAATTTACCGATAGTGGTCGTTTTACCGGCGCCGTTTACGCCAACGACCAAAATAACAAAGGGCTTATCCTGCTTGGGTATTTGTAAGGGTTTGCTGCAAGGCTTAAGTATTCTCAGCAATTCCTGCTTCAACGCAGCCGATAGCAGCTCGGGGTCTTTTAATTGATGGCGGTCAAGATGTTGCGTCAAGCGGCTGATAATTTCCGTCGTCACGGTAATGCCTATATCAGCCATTAACAGGCTGGCTTCAAGGTCTTCCAGTAAGTCATCACCGCTTTCTTTCTGGCCTACCGATAAGTTTGCCAGCAAATCTCCCAAGCCGGAGCGGGTGCGTTTTAATTGCGACTTAAGACGCAGGTACAACGACTCAGCTGCAGGTTCGACATACGGCTGAATAACTTCAACACCTATTGGAATACCTACGGCACTGGCCTCCTGTTGCGGCTGGAATTCGACAGGGGCTTCAGTGATGTCTTTAAAGCCATACCGGCTGTAAAAACCAATCGTAATTAACGGCAGCATTAACAGGGCTGTATATGCGCTATCTGCAATACTAACCCAAAAAGGCATATCAAGTTTGTAGCCGACGGCATCTAGGCTGACTTGCACCAACACCAGCAGGCCCAACATTAAACCCGCTTTTCTTACCGGTCTTGGATATTTCGCCAAGCTTGCCAATACTACCATTAACGTCAATAGGCCAAGACAAGCCAAGGCACCTGCGCTATACAGCCATTGCACGGCAGTCTCGTTATCAACGGGGATAACGCCTGTCTCGGTAAATATCCGCGTCTCATGCCAGTAACCGGGATAGCCCCGGTATTCATAATTGGCATGATCTGCCCCGATCCAGGTCAGCAGAACGATATAGGACAGTAAAACCAGCATGCTAAACCGGGCGAACCAGCGTAATCCTTTCCACTGCACGGTTGAAACTGAAATCGCCGGGTTACTGCACAAATAAAGCCGGAATAATAGCCAAAATGTCATCATTTCCGACAATATGAGCCCCGTAATAACAACAGGCTCAGCCTGTGTCTTGACTGTCCACCAATCCAAAAAAAGCTGCGAACCCGCTAAAAACAACAAGCCCGATACCGCCGTCATTGCCGCAAGACGGTTTTGTTTTTCTTTCCAGGCCAGGCCGCCCAACAACAGGATAAACAGGCTCAAGCTCGCGGCCAGGTAACGGTGGCTCATTTCCCTCCATGCTTTGGCAATATCGAACGGATGCCCGGGAAATACCAAGTCCGCCGGTGCTTTAAAAGCTTCACCGCCACGAATAACAAGCTGCCCATAACAACCGGGCCAATCGGGGCAACCCAGGCCCTCGTCGGACAAATAGGTGAATGCACCTGATACAACAACTATTAACGCCAAAATAAGGCTGAACAGGGTTATTTTTCTAAACATTTTATTTTCTTCTGCTATCCGATTTGTGAAATTCTCAGCAAATGCATGAGATCACTTTTTACTTTATAGGGATCGAACCCTGGTTCGTATTGCATCATTAGATTACCCAAGGGATCCATTAAAAATAGCATACCGTCGGGTATATTCCCTTTTCTGATGTTCATTAATTTTTCAACCAATACGGGACCGGGCTTGACCCTGATAAGATCAGAAGTCAGCGCGAATTCACGATTTTCGTTACCCACCAATTTTGCCGCCAACGCCTCGTCAATCCTGTTTTCTTCACGCTGCAGGCCCAGGAAAAGCGCGGCATCCTCTTTATTTTCCGATGAGCGCAAGCGCCAAAGCAGCGCATCCTTAAGCCACCATTGGCTTGCTTTTTCAGCGGCAATATCGTTAAAAACGATGACGACACGGCGTGTACGTGACAAGTCCTTATTCAGCATCAATCGCAATTGCCTGGTTTTAAGTATCGCATCGAGACAGGTTTGGTTACATCTGTCCGTAGCAATAACATTGACCATCAGCCAGTGCCCTGCGAGCTCGGCGATGTTCTTCGCCGAAAATGTGTCGATCCCTAAAAAATCGCTACGTTCAGTTGTAACGGCTGGCCTTATCAACTCGCCGTTATTGATACGGCTGTTTAACAAACTTGCATTTTCTTTTAATCCCCAGGCGATCAGGAAAGGAATAATAGACATCCCAAAAATAGCCAGGATTAGCAGTTGGTTTTTCTTTTGCTGATTAATCATTCTTCTTTTTAAATCCATACCAAATAAAGAGTAGCATTAACGTCAATGCCAGCCCCAACCATTGCACTGCATAGCCGATATGCTGTTCAGGCGACATCACGGCGCTTGTTTGCCACTCCCGTTTAAAGCCATCCGGATCATTTTTATCCAGCTCGACTTGAAACCGGAATAAATCATGTCCCAGTTTCTCAGCCAGGACACGGCTATCAACGACTTGCACAACCGACGGCCAATTAGCCGTTGGTATTTCTGCACCCGCTAATTTCATACCGACCCCAGGAAACTTATTAATGCGTCCGTTAACCGTTATTTGCGCAATATTGACCGATACATCCGGCAACACAGCGCGGTTCTGCTTCAATGGAACCCAGCCTCTATTAACCAAGACGGCTTTGGCTGGCCCAGATGATAAAGCGTCCGGTAATAAAAGTGGCGTCAGCACAAAATATCCAGGCTTTCCAGCGCTAACCTGATTATCCAGCAAAAATTGGTGTGCGGCATCATAATGCCCGGTAACCTGCACTTTCCTATACCTTAAATTTTCCGCATCATCCTGGGTTTCGGCCGATAATTTTATCGTTGCCGCACTGACAGCCTGCTCTTGCAGATGAAGCAATACACGTTTTTCCCCTGCTCGCCGCCATTGCCAGCCAGCCAAGGCAAGCAACAGCGCCAATAAACAGATAGTAGCCAATGCAGGGATGATTTTAAACTTCATACGATAAAAGGCCTCATTAATCTATTGGCAATCGGACCCGGATAGCCGAGAATACCAAAAACATTTACTATCGAAATTCCTGCCATGATTATCAAAAGCATCGCTATTGCAGCCTTTATCTCCATCATTATCAGTTTGGGTGTCGCATTGTTTAACCTGGTTAAAAACAAAGACCAGGAGCAACCTGAAAAGACCCTCAAGGCGCTGACTTTTCGCATTACCCTATCGGTCATTTTGTTTGTTTTTATTTTTATTGCGCTGGCCGCAGGCTTACTGCGTCCTCACGGGCTAGGCGTACAGGTGCAGGCAAAGAAGACGGCTATATCCGAACCAGCCAAATAACCGGCAATCCTGCGAACAAAAAAAAAGCGTTGCCACAGACAACGCTTTTTTAGGCATTGTTATATCACTTACATGATATAGACAAAAATAAACAAGCCCAACCAAACCACGTCAACGAAATGCCAGTACCATGCCGCCGCTTCAAAGGCGAAATGATTTTCCGGCTTAAAATGGCCTTTGGTACTGCGAAACAACACGACACTCAGGATGATTGCGCCGATGCAGACATGGAGACCATGAAAACCGGTCAACATGAAAAAAGTCGAGCCGTAAATACCCGAACCCAAGGTCAAGCCCATTTCAGTATAAGCTTCATGGTATTCATAAGCCTGGAACATTACGAATAAAAAACCCAGGGCAACGGTTGCTATCAAGCCTTTAATGAGCTGGTCACGATTCTTCGCCAGCAAACCATGATGCGCCCAAGTACAGGTTACGCCGCTGCTCAGCAGGATCAAGGTATTTAAAAAAGGTATACCCCAAGCCCCCATAGACTCAAACTCACCATTGCTGGTAGGCTTGCCGTCGATCAGCTTGCCTGGACCGTTAGTAGGCCAGGTTGCATCAAAATTAGGCCACAGCAGTTCCTTCGTTGCTGCGCCGATGCCTTCACCGCCCAACCAGGGCACCGATAAATTGCGCGTATACCAGAGCGTACCGAAGAAAACGGCAAAAAACATGACTTCCGAGAAAATAAACCACATCATGCCCATACGGAAGGAGATCCCTACCTGTGCGCTGTACATGCCGGCTTCACTTTCAGTCGCCTGCAAGGTAAACCAGCCGGCCAACATGATGATGAAGATAGTAAAACCTATCACCATCATGGTCGGACCCACTGATGAACCATTCAAATAGTTTGCGAATCCAGCCAATAACATCATTAAACCGGCCGTAGCCATAACCGGCCATGTCGCTTTATGCGGGATGTAATAAGTTTCACTTGAAGACATAATTTTCTCCTATCCTTTCACTCTGGTTTAGTATTATCAAAAAATGTATAGGCGAGCGTAATTGTTTTATATTGTTTCGGTAAATCAGGATTCACGACAAAACGCACCGGCATGGTTTTGCCTTCCCGTGCTTTAAAAATCTGCTCCGTAAAGCAAAAACACTCGGTCTTTTTAAAATATTCAGCGGCTAATCCAGGGGAAATACTTGGAATGGCCTGGGCTTTCATGACCTTATCAGTCTTGTTTTCTGCATAAAAATTCACGGTATAGTATTCGCCCGGATGAATTTTCAGCTTTTTCGTTTCTGCGCGAAACACCATCGGCGCCGCTTCATTCAGCGAAGTTATGAATTCAACCGTGATCTCCCTGCTTTTATCGACAGGATAAATAACTTCCTTGACGGCCGATGATGTAACCTTGCCGTTAAGTCCCGTTATGTCACACAACACATCATAAAGAGGAACCAACGCGTAGCCAAAGCCAAACATCGCGACGGCAATCAACAGCAGCTTACGAACCAGCTTGGCGTTCTTTTGCTTGAGGGCTTCGTTCATTGAGATATCGCTTTAATCACCGCAACGACATAAATGCCGATGGCAATAGCTGCCAGCACTAATACGGTCAATAGGTTTTTCGTTTTTATATTCATTATCTCACCTGATACGTTATCCGCAACGGATAACGTATCCAAAGGCTACGTTTCCCCAGCCGCTTAAATATGTTCGGTAGGTATAACAGTGGGCGGTGTAGTAAACGTATGATAAGGAGGCGGTGACGGTAATGTCCACTCCAAGCCATGTTTATGCGCATCTTCCCAGACTTCATCCGTCACTTTTTCGCCAGTTCCGCCTTTGATGGTATCGATAACGATATACAAAAACAGCAACTGGCTGATGCCAAATATAAAGCCGCCGATACTTGAAATCATATTCCAGTCAGCAAACTGTACCGCATAATCAGGAATCCTGCGCGGCATGCCTGCCAGCCCTAAGAAATGCTGAGGGAAGAACAAGATATTGACCGATACCACGGATAACCAGAAATGCAGTTGGCCGATTTTTTCGTTATACATATGCCCGGTCCATTTAGGCAGCCAATAATAACCTGCCGCCATTAAAATAAACACCGACGCAGGAACCAGCGTGTAATGGAAATGGGCTACGATAAAATAGGTATCATGATACTGGAAGTCCGAAGGCGCAATTGACATCATAAGGCCTGTGAAACCACCAATGGTAAACAAAACCACGAAGGCAATTGAAAACAGCATCGGCGTTTCAAACGTCAGCGAACCCTTCCACATCGTCGCCGTCCAGTTGAACACTTTAACCCCGGTCGGGACGGCGATTAACATCGTTGCATACATGAAATACAACTCACCGGCAATAGGCATACCAACGGTAAACATATGGTGGGCCCAAACGATAAACGACAGGAATGCTATCGAAGCCGTCGCATAAACCATAGAGCTGTAACCGAATAAAGGTTTACGGGCAAATACAGGAATAATTGTAGAAGCGACGCCGAAAGTGGGCAGAATCATGATGTAAACTTCAGGGTGCCCAAAAAACCAGAAGATATGCTGGTACAGCACCGGGTCACCGCCGCCTGCCGCATCAAAAAAGCTGGTATCGAAAAACCTGTCAGTCAGCAACATCGTCACTGCGCCTGCAAAAACCGGCATAACGGCGATCAGCAGGAACGCTGTGATCAACCATGTCCAGACGAACAACGGCATTTTCATTAACGTCATGCCGGGGGCACGCATATTGAAAATGGTTGCGATGATGTTAATGGCGCCCATAATTGATGAAATACCCAGTAAATGCACTGAGAAAATCGCAAAAGGCAGGGCCTTTCCGGTTTGCAATACCAGCGGCGGATACAAGGTCCAGCCGGCGGCAGGCGCCCCACCTTCCATGAATAAGGTGCTGGCCAGCAATAAAACGCCGGCAACCAGCATCCAGAAACTCATGTTGTTCATGCGCGGCAATGCCATATCCGGCGCGCCGATCATCATCGGGATCATCCAATTGGCCAAGCCTACAAAACCTGGCATCACCGCACCGAACACCATCACCAAGGCGTGCATCGTGGTCATTGAATTGAAGAACTGCGGATTGACAAACTGCATTCCGGGTTCAAACAATTCGGCGCGAATAACCATCGCCATCGCCCCGCCGACAAAAAACATCGTCAACGCAAACACCAGGTATAAGGTACCAATATCTTTATGGTTAGTGGTAATAATCCATCTTAAAAGTCCTTTCTCAGGACCGTGCGCATGATCATCGTGATGATGATCATCATGTTCAGCTACAACAGCGGACATAGTTTATACCTCAAAAATAGTTAAAAAAGATTGAACGGACCAGGACATCGACATTAATCATCGTCCTGTTCAGCCGGCAGTGCTGCTTGCAGCTTTTGAATTACCGAAGGTTGTACGACATCATTGACCGCATTACCCAAGCCATTGCGGGTATAGCTTACAACCGCAGCAAAATCAGTTGCCTTTAATGTATGACCAAAACCCGGCATCATACCTTTTCCGTTCAACATTAAATCAATCTGGGCATTAATATTACCCGTAACCACAGCACTGCCCTTCAGGGCGGGGAACATAGGCGGAGTACCCAACCCTTCCGCCTGATGACAAGAAGCGCAATTGCCGGCATAAACAGTTTTTCCCAAGGCAACCAAGTCTTCCTTAGCCATGTCGGCGACAGGCCCGGATTTTTCCGGCGCCGCTTTAGCAACAGGCTCAGATGACTTTTTAGGCAGTAATTCCTGTATCGCTTTAGGCTGGATTTCATCACCCACGGCGTTACCCAATGCATTCCTGGTGTAAGTGATTACTTGGGCCAATTCATCGGCTTTCAGCATTTTGCCGAATGCAGGCATCCCGGCTTTGCCATTCAGCACCAAGTTAACCTGGGCATTGATATCACCTTTGACCAATGCGCTGCCTGTTATGGCAGGGAAGGCACCCGGTACACCCTTGCCGTCCGGCAAATGGCAGGTCGAACAATTTTTGGCATAAACAGATGCGCCTTTAGCCACCAGCTCATCCCGGCTTTGATCGCTTAAATCGGCGCCTTTCTTCGCTTCTTCCTGAGCCTTCTTTATCCAGGCATCATAATCCGGCTGGTCCATTGCGATAACGACAATAGGCATGAATCCATGATCCTTGCCGCACAACTCGGTACATTGACCGCGATAGGTGCCGGGCTTGTCGACCGAAGTCCATGCCTCATTAATAAAGCCCGGAATAGCGTCTTTTTTCCAGCCCAAATCAGGCACCCACCAGGAATGGATAACATCTGCCCCGGTGAACAGGAAACGAATTTTTTTCTTGGTCGGGATAACCAGCGGCTTATCAACATTCAACAGGTAATGTGGAACAGATCGAGGGTCTACGCCGGAACCGACTTGACGCGCCTTATTGCTGGCTTCATCAAGGCTGCTGAAAAAATGAACACCATTGTCCAGGTACTCGTATTCCCACTTCCATTGCCAACCCGTTACCTTGATAGACATCTCAGAATCCTGCACATCATCGAGTTCCATCAAGGTCTTCGTTGCAGGTACCGCCATGCCGATCAAAATCAGTGTCGGGATGATGGTCCAGATAATTTCCACGGTGGTATTTTCATGAAACTGCGCAGCCTTATGCCCTTTTGATTTACGATGATGGTAAATCGAGTAAAACATAGTACCGAACACGCCGACACCTATAAATACACATATCCATAGAATCAGCATATGCAGGTCATGAACGTCATTACTGACCTTTGTGACCCCTTTCATTAAATTGAGCGTATAGTCCGCCTGCGCCGTCCTTAAAGCTAAAGCCATCAGGATCAGACCAGCGAATAGTTGCTTTGTTTTGTTCACGGAGCAGCCCCTTCGATAGTAGTTATAAACTCTTGTATGCGTTATATCGTTTCGTAATATCAAGACACGCCAAGACACGTTATTTCTTACGCAATAATTATCACAAATAAACTGTGTAATTTTAACTCATGAAGACTATCTATACCAGTTGTCCTTATCATGATTTTATCCTGTAAAAAAGTCCGCACTCAAAACTCGACCCCGACCAGCACCTATACCGACTTTTTAAGACATCATTCCGGGTAACGGGACATAGCCGCAAATAGGGTTGGGGCACCCAATTTCAACACGATATGCCTGTAAACGTAACGCCTTCGGAGTCATATAACGGACCATACATCAGCACGGCAACAGATTTTTAACCAGCATTAGTTTGCGCAAGCAGCCAAAAATCGGCACCTCGCACGCCAGAAGATTACCCTCCTTGGCACTGGATACCCGCATCCCCCGGCAATCCATGCTGGAGCAGGCTCTGCGGGCATGACGAAACTTATACCGACATTCCGCACCCCCTATTTGCATTTTTTATTTTATTTAATTTATACAATTCAATTGGTTAATATTTTTACGATATTTTTGCGATTCATCAAACCAGGTTTTAGAAACCTGGAAGGTTTTGTCCTGGTATATTTGGGCGCCAAAGTTAATGCTTATCTGGGCGCTAAAACCTAAGCGATGCCGTTACGCGTACCATGCGCGGCTCTACCGGGTGTTTGATGATCCCGTCTGTACTGCCGTCATCGTTAGGCCCCGCCGCTTCGTTGTTTAAACGGTAACCGTAAAAATAGCTGATGTCATTGGCGGTCGAACCCAATAGATTGAAAAGATCGACTTCGAGCTTATAGGTTTTCTGTTGATAGCCCAGCCCCAGGTTGACGATACTGGTGTCTCCTCCCCAGGCGCTGCCCGTCTCATTAAGCGGCACATCGCCGAAATGGCGCAGCCTCAGGCTGCTGAACAAGCCTGACGGCAGATTCACGGTTGCGCCGGCGCTGATGACCCGGCCTACCGAATTGGGAATATGATTTTCAGACGCCGGTACGCCGACAAAATGCGCCACAGTAAAAGCGAAATCGGCATCCAGCGTCAGCCATTCGACAGGTTTGTAATAATTTGTCCATTCCACGCCGTAACGCTCGGATTTACCCGAAGGCTCCGTCGTACCGCCGTCGCCGACGAAGACCAGCTCCGAATTGCTTTCCAGCCACCAAACCGCCAGCGTGGTGTTCAGGCCCCGAACAGCCTGGCTGCGCAATCCTGTCTCGCCGCCGCGGGACCAGGCCAGCGGTGTCACGGAGCTGGCGGCATCACCGGTCGCCGGATCAATCTTGATGGTCGTACCGCGAGCATCATTGGAATGATAGCCATAGCCCATGTTGATGAAAAAATCGGTGTCCTGCCAGGGTCCTGCAATAAAGCTTAATTTCGGGCTCAGCAAGGCCGCGCCCTTATTGCCGGAGTTTGCGGCGATAGTCCGGCTGTCGACATTGAACTCGAAAAAATCACTGCGCAAGCCGGCGATGGAGCGGAATTTTTCCAGCCAATGGGTTTCATTTTTGATATACAAGCCTACGCTGGTTTCGTTGATTTCGTCGTCGCGCACGGTAGTCAGCAACTGCCGCGCCTGGGTACGATTCAAGCCTAAGCCCATGATGTCGTCATGGCGAACCTGTATGCCGACGCTATTATCCACATCAAAACCGAACCACCGGCCATAGCGCGTGTGCTCCGCATTACCGCCAAACTGTACACGATGTTCCCGTTGCTGTATCTGGTCGCCGTTTTGCTGGTCGATATAGCCGGTAAAATTCGAATAAAGGTCCAGGTCCGAATACAGCGCGTAGACATTGACATCGTTTTTCCAGGCATCGCTACGGTTCCAGAAATTACCGGACAGGCTGTAGCGGTTGCTGTTACCGCCGTCGCTGGGATCGCCGGTGCCGTAAAGCCCGATCATACCGGCGTCAATGGCCCGCTCGGGTACCTGGTTGGTCGCCGTCCAGTTCGAATGATAAGCCTTGCCGTTAACGGCCATGCCCCAGTCATCCTTATCGATGGTGTAGCGCAACATACCGTTATATTTGTTGAGATCTTCGGGCTGCTGCCAGATGCCGTCGTAAAAATTGACCTCCGTACCATACAATAAATCGCCATCGCCGAGCTTGTGCGAGTTTGCCAATACCGTACGGTAATAGCCGAATTCGCCGCCGGTAAATTTCAGCAAGCCTTCGGATAATTTGTGCATCGTGTGCATTTTGCTATAACCCGCCGCTGAGAAATCCCCTATTTCGGCATAATACGGCCCTTTGCCGTATTCCACTTTATCGACGAGCTCGGGAATAATGCTGTTCAGGTCCAGGTAACCCTGTCCATGCGCATGG
>Ga0172373_10001285_pt1 | contig 40857 bp, 38 predicted proteins | sample Lak10m_2_FD_114546 | JGI IMG/M metagenome (GOLD analysis project Ga0172373, IMG submission 114546) | Freshwater microbial communities from Kabuno Bay, South-Kivu, Congo - kab_092012_10m | ecosystem: Environmental > Aquatic > Freshwater > Lake | place: Democratic Republic of the Congo... | reverse complement strand
ATAATTGAGCGCTTTCAACTTGGCTATTGTTTAAATTCTGGTGATGATTTTACCAAAGCTGCTGCGTCGAAGGGTTATAACTTGAATTATTTAGAACAGGTGGGGTTGGTGAAACAAAAAGATGAACGCCATTTTGATTTTTTTCGCGGACGTGTGATGTTCCCCATACACAGCATTACGGGAAGAGTACTCGGATTTGGTGGAAGAACTTTAATTACCGATAAAAAAATTGCAAAGTATTTCAATTCTCCGGAAAGCATTATTTACAACAAAAGCGAAATCCTATATGGTTTATATTTTGCCAAAGGGGATATTGTGAAATACGATGAATGCTTGTTGTGCGAAGGGTATACCGATGTTATCAGTATGCATCAAGCAGGCGTGCAACATGCTGTTTCCTCCTCCGGAACTTCCTTAACAAAGGAACAAGTTAAGTTGGTTAAGCGTTACACCCAAAATCTAACTATCCTATACGATGGAGATGCTGCCGGAATTAAGGCTTCATTCAGAGGTATTGATTTAATTCTAGAGGAAGGCATGAATGTTAAGGTGGTGTTGTTCCCTGATGGCGAAGACCCGGATTCATTCTCCAAAAAAGTCGGTACGACGGAGTTGCAAACGTATATAAAGGAGCATAAACAAGATTTCATTTCTTTCAAGTCGGGGATTTTATTGGCCGAAGGAAATAATGATCCAATAAAACTTGCGGAATTAATTAAGGAAATAATTCACTCAGTATCCCTAATTCCTGATCAAATTACGAGATCTGTGTACGTTCAAAGTATTGCTTCTCAATTTAATATGAGTGAAAGCTTGATTAGCGCTGAATTAATAAAATTAAAGCGAAACCAAATTTCAAAAGAATATGCTGAGCCAGCTTTAAAAGAAATTGAGGTAACTCCTCCACAACCATCAAATCTTTTTGTTACCCAAACAGAATCAAATCAAACATTTGTACATGAGCATGAGCTGATGAGGATTCTTGTAAAATTTGGCACGCACGAGGTAAAACTGCCAACTACTGAGTATGAAAATCAATCATTAAGTGTTTTAGAATTAGTTATTTCAGAATTATCAGCTGATGAATTGACTTTTGAACATGAACTATACGGAAGAATTTTTCATATTTTTGAGCAAGGATTGAAGGAAAATTCACTCTATTCATCGAAATATCTCAAACGCTTGGAAGATCAAGAAATAGTAACTTTTGTTTCTGAAGTTGAATCAAATGATGACGAGCTAAGCCATAATTGGGTAACGAAATACAGCATATTCACAAAATCCGAAGGGGATAACCTCTACCAAACAGTGATGAACGCTATCTACTTTTTTAAATTTAAAAAAGTAGAGGAAAAACTCAATGAGATTTCTAATCTCCTTAAAAATAATGAATTGCCTGATCAAGACGTACTCTTATTGTTGTCAGAACAAATGGCATATGAAAAAATAAAAAAATTGCTTTCGGAAAAATTAGGTAGAACAATTTTAAAATAATTGCATGACGAATACATTATTCCAATTAGGACCATTTAAAATAAGTTTTCTCAATATTTTGTTGGTAATAGGGATTTATGTTGCGGCCTTTATCTTAAAAAGGTTGTCATGCAAATGGCTCGAGGTTATCTCAAATCAAAAGAAATTACTTTGGGTTCCCTTCAGACAACTTGGTTTAATCTAATTGGTCAGAGTTTTTATATTGGAGCCCTGTATTTTTCTGTAATGAGTTTTAAATTCAATAATCCAGAAATTACGTTTAAAGATTTTATAAATTACAAACTAATTGATAACGATGGTTTTAAGCTTGATTTTTACCGCATTCTTGTTCTGATTTCTGTTTTTTATTCAGCAAAAATTCTAGTAAATATTCTACGATTAATAATCGTTCAACGACTAAAGAAGAGAAAGAATTATTCTTTGGCAACGGAGTTTGTGTATGTTCAGTTGTCTAAGTATATAATTTTCCTGTTTGCCATTATAATATGGTTTAAAACCTTAGGAATCGATTTAACCATCTTGTTAACTGGATCCGCTGCCTTACTCGTTGGACTAGGCTTGGGTTTACAAGATGTATTCAAAGATATCATTTCGGGTATTGTATTGTTGTTCGAAGGTAATATTCGAGTTGGCGATATAGTAGAGATTAATGGCAACGGAAGCAGTTCCAAAAATCCAGGTGAGCACATGGTCGTGAAAATTCTTAAAATAACATTCGCACCACAGAGATTGAGACGAGAGAGGGAAATATCTTATTTATTCCAAACACACGATTAACTCAGGACATAATTGAAAATTGGAGCCACGGGTCGGAAAAGAGCCGCTTCAAAATAGTAGTAACAGTTAATTATGGCGTTAATACGGAGAAAATTATTCATTTACTTCAAAGCGCCGCAATGAGTTACCCTCATGTGAATAAGAATGAGCAAATTATAGTTCGTCTTGCTAAATTTGGAGATAATGGCTTGGAGTTCGAATTGTTGTTTTGGGCAGATCAAAGTTGGGACATCAATAACTACAGGTCGGAAATCCGACTAGAAATTAATAGATTGTTTCAAGAAAACAACATTGAAATCCCATATCCTAAATGGTCTATTGAGGTTTTCAATAAATAATTATCTTAATTTGTGTAAGTATTGCTGTATCGTATTCTCTATGCCGAAATATAAGGCATCAGAAATTATGGCATGACCAATAGAAACTTCATCGAGTTGACATAAATTTTGCTTAAAGTAAGCTAAATTATATAAGTTTAAGTCATGGCCCGCATTTATTTCTAATCCACATTTTTTAGCTGTTTCTGCTGCAGAAATATATGGTGAAATAGCTTTTTCTTTATTTCTATTGTACAATTCAGCATATGGTCCGGTATATAATTCTATCCTATCTACGCCGATCTCTGCTGCATATTCAATTAAATCAATATCCGGTTCGATGAAAATAGAACTTCTGATATTTAAGGAATGAATTTCTTGTATGATCTCTTTCAAAAAATCTTTATATTTTTTTGTGTTCCAACCCGCATTCGAGGTTAACACTCCCGGAGGATCAGGCACCAAGGTGGCTTGGGCTGGCCTAGTTGCTCGAATTAATTCAAGATAGCGAGAATCAGGATAACCTTCAATATTAAATTCAGTAGTTACTACTTTTTGTAGATTAAAGACATCCTCAGTTGTAATATGTCTTTCGTCAGGTCTAGGATGCACAGTGATTCCTTGAGCCCCGAAACGTTCACAGTCTTTAGCAAATTGAACGACATCTGGCATATTTCCTCCTCGGGCGTTTCGCAGTGTAGCCACCTTATTTATATTGACACTTAATCTTGTCATCGAATAAATTTTGATTGTAAAATTACAAACTCTGAGAGGATTTTAGTACTTTGGCACTAAATATGCGCGCGACAGATTTAATTACTGAAGAAATACCACCGTTAATTCATTCTGATACAGGGGAAAAAGCAATAAATTGGATGGATGAATTTAAAGTTTCGCATCTGCCTGTTTTAAAGAATGGTAATTTTGTTGGATTGGTGTCTGAATCTGAAATTCTTGACAGATTGGATATCGATAAAACCTTAGATTTACTCTTTGATCACTTACCACGTCCTTTTGTTTATGACAAAGCGCATCTTTATGAGGTGTTGGCTAAAATGTCTGAATTTAGATTAAGTGTTCTTCCAATTTTGGATGAGCATGAAAATTATTTAGGATGTACCTCCATCTACGAGGTTATGACAGTTATTGCCAATACAGGTAGTATAAAAGAGTCGGGTGGAATCATCGTATTGGAAGTAAATTCGGTTGATTATTCAATGGCTCAAATTGCTCAGATCGTGGAAAGTAACAACGCACGAATTTTAAGTGCTTATATTTTATCTAACCACGAATCAACAAAATTAGACGTTACGCTAAAAATCAATCAAATGGATCTGACGCACATTGTGAGAACCTTTGAGCGCTACGATTACGTAGTTAAAACGAGCTATCAAAAAGGTTTTGGTGACGATGATATTCAAACGCGTTATGATTCCTTGATGAACTTTCTTAAGTTTTAATATGCGAATTGCTCTCTTCGGAAGAAAACTCAACAAACAAACTACTGAATATTTTCAGCAGGTAATCGACGTAATAGAAAGCTTTGGTTGGGGCGTTGTAATTGAAAATGAACTTAAATCCCAACTTGTTACCAAATATGGTTTTGATAAAAAGTTGGATTCATTTTCGGATTACCATGATTTTTCCTCGGGTATTGATTTAATGATAAGTTTAGGTGGTGATGGAACGTTTCTGCAATCCGTTGGTTTTATAAGAAATTCGGGTGTTCCAATTATTGGAATAAACACGGGTAGATTGGGTTTTTTATCGAATATATCAAAAGAAAATATTGTTTCCACTTTGAACCGCATCAAAGAAAAAGATTTTGATTTCCAAAAAAGATCATTATTGCGTGTTCATACGGAGGAAGATTTATACGGCGAAGATAATTTTGCACTCAACGAATTAACATTACACAAGAAAGATACATCCTCGATGATCACTGTTCATGCTTCGTTAGATAACAAATATTTAAACTCATATTGGTCAGATGGATTGATTGTTTCTACGCCAACAGGATCTACGGCATACAATTTGAGTTGTGGAGGTCCGATTATAACACCCGGTTGTCAAGTGCACATTTTAACGCCCATAGCTCCTCATAATTTGAACGTCCGCCCAATGGTTGTTCCCGATCACCTTCCGATAACATTAACTGTTGAAGGTAGAGATAGAACGTACTTGTTAAGTCTAGATGGTAAATCAAAAAGTATAAGGCAAGGTGAACAAGTAATTGTAACCAAGGCAGAATTCATGATTAATGTGGTGAAATTTGAAGATAATAATTTCCTTGACACCATTAGAAACAAAATGTTTTGGGGAATAGATACACGTAATTAATTAAATTTTATGAAATACACCTTTATATTAATAACATGTTTGAGCGGAATGGTTTTCGGTCAACAAAAGTGCAACAATCAAGTAGATTCTGTCTCTTATTTAATTGGTAACGGTATCGGAAAAAATGTTCTGCAAAATATGCCCGAAGTGAATAAAGAATTGTTAATTCAAGGAATTATGCACGCATTGAATAATCAAAATGCACAGGTGGTAGATTCATTTGATATGGTAATTAGTAATTATTTTCAAGAAAAACAAGCAATTGAAGCAGAAGCGCAAATGGCAAAAGGAGAAGCTTTTCTTTCTGAAATAAGAAAAACCGTTAAGGGTATTAAAGAAACTGAATCAGGTCTTCTTTATGTTGTTGAAAAAATGGGTAAAGGAAAAAAACCGATTTCAACGAGTATGGTTAAGGTGCATTATACGGGATATACCCCTGAAGGAGAGAAATTTGATTCTTCAGTAGATCGAGGAGAACCTGCAGAATTTGGATTAGATCAAGTAATAACGGGTTGGACAGAGGGGCTGCAATTGATGCCCGTTGGTTCTAAGTTTAAATTTTATATTCCACAAGATTTAGCATACGGTGAAATGGCACCAGAGGGAAGTCCGATAAAACCATACATGCCACTTGTCTTTGAAGTTGAATTGTTAGATATAATTGAATAAAATACATACTATGAAATAAGCATAAAGAGATTTTCAATAAAAACACAGATGAATAAATCTCTTATGCTATTCCATATGACCGATAAAAAACAAATTAAATACATATGAAAAGATTAATTACCTCATTTGCGTTGTTTTCCATGTTTTCACTATCAGCGCAAACAAAACTAGAAAACGGAATTTATGCTGAGTTTAATACTACGAAAGGCAAAATTGTTTGTGTATTGGAGTATAAAAAAACACCCATGACCGTAGCCAATTTTGTGGGCTTAACAGAAGGAAACTTTAAAGCCGGCGATGTAGTGATCAGTAAGCCATTTTATGATGGTTTAAAATTTCACCGCGTAATTAAAGATTTTATGATTCAGGGAGGAGATCCTGCTGGAAATGGTTCAGGTGGACCAGGGTATAAGTTTCCAGATGAAATCGTGGCTGATCTGAAACATAAAGGTCCCGGAATATTATCTATGGCAAATTCAGGTCCTGCAACAAATGGCAGCCAGTTTTTTATTACTCACAAGGAAACACCTTGGTTGGATGGTAAGCATACTGTTTTTGGTCATGTTGTTCAAGGACAAGCAATAGTAGATGCTATTCAGCAAGATGATGTTATGAAAACAGTAAAAATTATTCGCGTTGGAACTGAAGCAAAGAAGTTTAATGCCATTGAAGTTTTTGGGAAATATTATGAGGCATTTGCAAAAGCTGAAAAAGAAAGACAAGAGAAAATTGCCAAAATTTCGGGAATGTCTCAAGAGGAATATAAATCATTTATGTACAATGAAGTTAAGGTAAAATACCCCAATGCTGTATTAAGTCCAACGGGATTAGTTTACATTATTGATAAACCTGGAGACGAAAAAAGAGCACAAAAAGGTGATCAAGTTACACTTCATTACAATGGAACATTACGAGCAGATGGTAAGAAATTTGATTCCTCCTACGATAGAAATCAACCCATGCCATTTAAATATTTGGAACAAAGAATGATCTCAGGTTTTGAAGAAGGAGTTACCTTGATTGGTCAAGGCGGAAAAGCGAAAATAATAATCCCTTACTATCAGGCATACGGAGCGCAAGGTAGACCAGGTACAATTCCTCCTTATTCCGATTTGGTTTTTGACATTGAAATTCTTTCGATTACGGAATCACCAACGGAGGTGCCACATGATCACGATCATAGTGATCCCAATCACAAGCATTGATTAAAAAGCTACCTCAGGCAAGCTTTTTTACTTCAATATAATTTCGTCCAAAAATGTCCACGGGACATGACCTTCTCCTGGATTTCCATTGGGGATTTTCATCTCGTTTGAAATTTGAATTCGAATGGTTTTAATTTTTCGATTCAAAGGAAGAGAAATCAATTCTTGTCCTGGGGATAAAGAAAAAGTGGTCCCTAGGTTTTTAGTTCTCTCCTTCCAAAAAAGAGTAATTTCTTTTGGGGCGTATATCCAACTACCCGGTTCATGCAGGAAAGAAATGTTCAAATCCTTTATGTATCTTTTTTTTGCTAAAGAAACTTCAATCGATACATTACAGGTGTCAAATCCGATCCATTCATGACCTTTCCATGGCCTGCTTCCTGATTGACCATCTACTAATGTTAATTTACCACTGTCGTACTGTTTACTCGGATTAGTTATGAAATGTACATTTTCACCAAGAGCTTTATGCGGTAGAACTCGATAGGACTGAGATACTCCAAAATGTTCGCTGTGGAGAGAAAAATTGAATGAGTCGGAACCTAAACCTCTTGAAATCAAAAAAGATTGGTTGTTTTGTAAAATTAATTCTGAGGATTTGTTTTTTTCAATTAAAATAGGTTTCTCAAAAATTAGGTGAAAAATGTCGTCTTTTTTCTTTGACTCTACCTTTAAACTTATCCCACTTTTTTCTGAATTCCATTCAATTTTCGGAAAAAGGTTTGTGCTGGCAAAGTTTACGTTTAATTTCTTTAAGACTGGAAAATGTTGTTCGATTAAGGATTTTTCAAAAATATCGAAGGTGGGTTTTGTTGTAGGATTCCAAAGTACTTGACTAAGTGCGATGGCTCTTGGGTAGGCCATGTACATTAATTTGTCAAAAGAATCGATATATTCTGTCCATAAATTAGCTTGTCCTCCTAGCACATATGCCGCTTGTGAGGAATTCATCTCCGGGTGTATTGGTGAAAAGTCGTACACCTTCTCTAAGGGGGTAAAACCTCCAATTGCAAGGGGTTCTTCTTTGGATTTCCCTTGATAATGGTCAAAGTAGCAATGAGATCCAGGGGTCATCACAACCGCGTGCCCCAATTTACTAGCTTCAATCCCACCTTCGAAACCTCGCCAGGACATCACTGCAGCATTTGGAGATAATCCTCCTTCAAGTATTTCGTCCCAACCGATGAGTTTTTTACCCTTCGAATCGAGAAAAATGTCTAATTGTTTGATGAAGTAACTTTGTAATTCATGCTCATCTTTTAAATTATTTGTAGTTATAACTTCTTGGCATTTTACACATTTTTTCCAGCGTGTTTTTGGTGCTTCGTCCCCTCCAATGTGAAAATAACTACCCGGAAAAAGTGGAATGAATTCGTCCAATAATTCTTTTAAAAAATCTATAGATTCTTTTTTTGCGCAGAAAATATCATCAAAAATACCCCATAAGCCCTCTACAGGTAATGATTTCCCAGTGCACGACAAATGTGGGTAAGCGGCAAGAGCTGCACGTGCGTGTCCCGGCATTTCAATTTCAGGAACTACGGTGATATAGCGTTCAGCGGCATAACTAACAATTTCCTTAACGTCTTCTTGTGTGTAAAATCCACCGTACTTCACCTTGTTGTAGGTTCTAGGATGAGTTGAATAATGCAAATTAACTGTACTGTCACGCCAAGCACCTATTTCTGTCAATTTTGGATACTTTTTACTTTCAATCCGCCATCCTTGGTCATCGGTAAGATGCCAGTGAAACACATTGAACTTATAAATTGCCATGATATCCAAAAATCGTTTGACTTCCGCTTTGGTGAAAAAGTGTCGAGAGACATCCAAATGCAAACCCCTCCATCTGTATTTTGGATAATCTTTTACAAAAACATTGGGCAGGGATATTTTACCATCTACTTCCTTCGTTAATTGCAATAGACTTTGCATTGCATAAAAGCAGGCAGCATCGCTTGAATATTGGATATTTATTTTTCCGTTGGTTGTAATTGAATAGGAATCCTCAATAACATTTTGTTGTTTTTTGAAGGTTAGTATGGGATTTTCTATTGACTCAATAAGAGTTAAACCATGAACGAGTTTTCCAAAATATATTAGTTGGTTTTTAACCTGTTGACTTAAATCATTCCCTTGAAAATACAGCGTATCAGGTAGTTGGATATAAGATTGATTTCCTACGGATTGATTCACAACATAAGTTACAGGATGCGGCAAAATGTTACAGGTTGAAGATTCATTTTGTGCGAAAAACCGAGGATATGCCAACCCAAATGTAATACTTATGATTATTAATATTTTCATAGTTTGCTATTAAGTTTTTTGGCATTTAGTGAGTTAACTATCCATTGGTTGAGGTAGTATCCGGCAACAGCGCTTCCTGAACCAATAATTGCTCCCATTAACACATCGGTAGGGTAATGTACTCCGAGGTGAATTCGCGAATAACCCGCTAAGGAAGCCCATGTGTAAGCAGGGACAATAAAATACCATTTTGGACAAGACATGGTTAGTGCAGTAGCGGTATTGAATGCAGAAGAAGTATGTCCGGAGGGAAACGAATAAGATCCTGCAGAAACCAATTTATCAAACTCTGGATAAGTTACAAAAGGACGAGGTCGTTTAACAAGTTCCTTTAACGATAGCGTGATGAGACCATTGATTGCCATCGCCTCCAATTGCATGAATGTTTTCCTTAGGTAATTTTTATCTTTCGTAATCACCCAGGTTCCGAGGCTGCCTATCGGTAGGGCAAACATAACCGGTGTAACGCTATGCGTCACCACCTTGAAAAATGGATCTAAATTTTGATTCCTATTGGAATGAAGCGATTGCATTCCTTGGTAATCGAATTGAGCTTGACTGGAACCAACTAAAAATAATACAGGAAGTAGAAATGTCAATTTCTTTTTTTGTAAGAATTTACTAATTAAAATCTTCGCTAACATCCCTTTGCTTAACTTTGTCAAAAATACGCAATGAAAGCTTACAATAACATACTCGAGACAATTGGAAATACTCCTTTGGTCAAATTAAATCGTTTAACGGATGGTTTAAAAGCGAAAGTTTATGCTAAGGTGGAAACGACCAATCCTGGAAATTCTGTGAAGGACAGAATGGCTGTGAAAATGATTGAGGATGCAGAGAAAGCAGGATTAATTAAACCCGGAGGAACCGTAATTGAAGGAACATCAGGGAATACGGGTATGGGGCTGGCATTGGCTTGTATAATTAAAGGGTACAAACTTATTTGCGTATTGAACGATAAGCAATCCAAAGAGAAAATGGATATTCTTCGAGCGGTTGGGGCAGAGGTAGTGGTTTGTCCAACGGCTGTAGAGCCATCCGACCCAAGATCTTACTATTCTGTTTCACGCAGATTAGCTACTGAAATACCAAATTCTTGGTATGTTAACCAATACGACAATTTGTCTAATCGACAGGCACATTACGAACAAACAGGTCCGGAAATTTGGGAACAAACCGAAGGGAAGGTAACGCATTTTGTTGTGGGAGTTGGAACTGGAGGTACCATTTCAGGTGTTGGAAAATATTTAAAGGAACAAAATCCAACAATTAAAATTTGGGGTATTGATACGTATGGTTCTGTATTCAAAAAGTATAAAGAAACAGGTATTTTTGATGAAAATGAGATCTATCCTTACATCACTGAAGGTATTGGTGAAGATATTCTTCCGGCAAATGTCGATTTTGATACGATTGATTTATTCGAAAAAGTTACAGATAAAGATGCAGCTGTTTACACCAGAAGGTTAGCCCGAGAAGAAGGTATTTTTGTTGGAAACTCTGCAGGAGCTGCGATCAAAGGTGTATTACAATTGGCGGATCAATTAACAGAAAATGATGTGGTAGTGGTGCTGTTTCACGATCATGGTAGTCGTTATGTTGGTAAGATTTTCAACGACGAATGGATGAAGGAACGTGGCTTTTTAGAGGAAGAAATTCTGACGGCAGGAGATTTAGTCGCGAAACATGCCGACAAACCCTTGGTATCTTTATATGCAGAAGAGCTGGTTTCACATGCTATTGCCAAAATGAGAAATTTCAGCATTTCACAAATACCAGTAATGAAAGATGGCGCTTTTGTAGGTTCTGTCGACGATAGTCATTTGTATGAATTATTGGTAGATGCGCCTGAATTACGAGATGCCGCAATTTCATCTGTTATGCGACCTGCCTTTCCAGTGGTCAACGTGAATACTCCAGTAGAACAATTGTGTAAGCTGATTAATAAAAACACTCCGGCGGTTCTCGTAGAACTTGCTGAAGGCAAGTTTCATATTGTTTCTCGTTACGACGTAATTTCGGCAATGTCATAACATGAACGTCTTGGATCAAATGGGTCGTGAGTTATACTTTTCGGCTCCTCCAAAGAGAATAATTACATTGGTGCCTTCCATCAGTGAATTTATCATTGATATTGGGTTAGGTGATCAATTAGTGGGTATTACGAAGTTTTGTATACATCCCAAAGAAGTTGTAGACTATAAAACGAAAGTCGGCGGTACAAAAAAATTGAATCTCAGTTTAATTCGTTCATTAAAACCGGATTTAATTATAGGGAATAAAGAAGAAAATGTTAAAGAACAGATTGAACAATTAGCGAATGAATTTCCTGTTTGGATAAGTGATTGCAACTCGTTTAATGAAGCCGTTGACATGATGCGTATTCTAGGATGCATTACGCAAAAAGAATTAGAAGTAAATAGGTTGATTTTTGAAATTGAATCTTCCTTTAAAAAATTACATGTTGGCAGAGGCAAGAGTTTCCTCTATTTTATTTGGAACGACCCCATGTACCTAGCCGGAAGAGGTACCTTTATAAATTCCATGTTAGAAAAAATAGGATTTATTAATGCCTGTGAAGAAGAACGATACCCCGAATGGAAAGGTCAACTTGCAGATGTCGTTTTTTTAAGCTCGGAACCTTTCCCATTTAAAGAAAGTCATTTAGATCATTATGCTCGCTTATTCCCGAAAGCTCAAATTATATTAGTGGATGGAGAAATGTGCTCATGGTACGGCAGCAGAATGAAATTGGCGGCAAGCTATTTTAATGACTTGACAGTAAAGAATAATTAATTAGAGCAGGATTTGAATTTAAACTTTAATTCATCCAAGAACCTCCGACCGCGACTACATTTTCCAATGCTAAGTAATCAAGGTAGTCATTTTCTTTTATTCCTCCTGTTGGACAAAATCTTACATTGGGAAATACTTGTCCAAAAGTTTTCAATGCAGGAATGCCGCCGTATATATTGGCAGGAAAAAACTTGAAAGTATCCCATCCAAATTGTAAGCCTTGAATTATTTCCGACGGAGTGGCAACACCCGGAATAAAAGGTATTAAACTTTGTTCAAAATAGGGAGCTAATTCTTTGCAAATACCAGGACTCACCATGAAGTCAACGCCTAAATCCGTCACTTGTTGGATTTGATTTCGAGTGGTAATGGTCCCTACGCCAATTTTAAATGTTGAACCATAGTTTTTTTTTGCATATGCTATGGCTTCGAGCGCAAAAGAAGTTCTAAGCGTAATTTCCATGCAGTTAATTTCCAATTGCGTAAGTTTATCAACAGTACGATCAACCTCAGTTGCATTGTTGAAAGTTACCACAGGTATTACATGATTTTTATCGAATATGCTACGAATTCCATTTTGACTCATTTCATAGTGTATTAATGACACAAAGATATATTAATTTACCAAAACAACAACAGAAGGATCGAAAGGATCGAGCTCGTTGAGAAACAACTGAAGTTTTTCGTAGATTTTACCATCTGCACAAAAATGAAAGAAATTAAGTTCTCGTTCCTGAAGATTTCCATTTGGAAATAATCGTTCTTTTTGTTTTTCGATCCATTTTAATTGATCTTCATGTTTCTGTTTTACAGAACGTTTTAACTTTTGCTCTATTTGTAAGACTTGTTTTTCAATTTTTACAAGTTCTGAAGCAATCCATTTTTCTAAATCTTTTTCTGCCGCCTTTCCAATCTTTACTAATTCTTCTTGCATTTTAGAGAAAGTTTCGCGAACCGGTTGAAAAGAAACTTCTTCTTTCATTTTTTGTTCTGTATACATGCGAATTAGCTGATCAGAAGGTTTGAAAAAATCACTAATTGTAAAACCTAGTTCATTCCATTTGACTAAAGTTTTTTCGTCAATAACTTGAAAGCTTTTGCGCATCTGAAGAATTGGAAAGGTGACATTACACTCTTGAAACACCAACTTTAGTTGCATCCAATAAGAAAGTTCTCCCGCTCCTCCAACATAGGCAATATTGGGTAAAATTAATTCTTGGTATACAGGCCTCAACACAACGTTAGGAGAACAGTTTTCCGGTTTCTCTTTAAACTCAAAAATAAGTTCCTCCAATATGTAAAATTTATCACCGATATTAAACCCATTATTTTTTGGAATAATTCGTTGACGCTTTCCATCACTGAGGTGAAATAAATTAACCTCACGCGGATGAATTTGTTGGTGGAAACCATCCTCTTGCAGTGCTTTATTTGTTTCATTTAATGCATTAAAAGAAAATTGTGTTTCCAACTCTTTCTCGGCAATTTGGATAAATTGTTTTTTTAGCGAGCTATCTTGTGCATTTAATACGATCAGTTCAAATTCATGAAATAATTTCGTGACAAAATCAAAAACAAAATCTGCATATTTTTTGTGGTTTTTAAACTGAATAATTTCTTTAATTTCACTCCCCGTTTCAGCTCGAAACAAGTGTATTAATTTTTCTGCAGCTTCATGTAAGTCCTCAATTGGTAAATCACCAACGGATCCTTCAGCACTAGTAGACCATTGAATAGTTTGATTAAAAAGGTTTAAGAAACGAATTTCTTCTACATCGTGATCTTCACTTGCCATCCAATAAACGGGAACAAAATCATAATTAGGATAAGTTTCCTTTAGTTTGCGCGCTAATTGAATTGTATGAAGGATTTTATAGATAAAATAACTTGGGCCTGAAAATAAACACAACTGATGCCCGGTGGTGACGGTGAACGTAGTTGGTTTAGTTAATAATTCAATGGACGCTTTTGCTTTGGGAAGTTGTTTTTCTTGATAATCTCGAACTAAAATTCGATGTAAATCAAGACGCTGTTGATCTGTAAATTGAGATTTCTTGAGTAGTAATTGATTTTCAAATGCTGAAAGATCATTCAGATTCCCTAGGTATTTAGATAATTTATGTTGTTCGTCAGAAAGCAACAATTGCTGAGAATTAAAAGCACTAATTTCTTTTTTGGGTAAATGGAAAACCTTCATAATAAAAAAGTCGGGCTATGCACCCGACTGTAAAGTTAAGGAATATTAGTTGTTAATGTTTTGCAGCTAAATAGCGTTCAGCATCTAATGCAGCCATACAACCAGTTCCTGCAGCTGTAATTGCTTGTCTGTATGTTCTGTCGGCAGCGTCACCCGCAACGAATACACCAGGCACGTTAGTTTTGCTAGATCCAGGTTGTTCGTATTTTATGTACCCGGTTTCATCTAAATTGATGTAATCTTTAAAGATTTCCGTATTTGGTTGGTGTCCAATTGCTACGAAAAATCCTGTACAAGGAATCGTTTGCTCTTCGTTGGTAGAGCGATTTATAACCTTCGCACCAGTTACTACATTTCCATCTCCCAATACTTCAAGTGTTTCCGTATTGAAAAGTATGTTAATATTTGAGGTGTTTTTTACTCTATCTGCCATGATTTTCGAAGCTCTAAACTCGTCTCTTCTCACCAACATGGTAACTTTCGTACACAACTTAGATAAATAATGAGCCTCTTCACATGCAGAATCTCCAGCACCTACAATAACAACTTCTTGCCCTCGGTAAAAAAATCCGTCACAGACTGCACAAGCCGAAACGCCACCTCCGTTCGATAAATACTTTTGCTCACTCTCAAGTCCAAGGTATTTCGCACTTGCTCCAGTCGAAATAATAACCGTTTCCGCATGAATTTCATGCCCGTCTTCAGTCCAGCATTTGTGAATTTCACCTGAAAAATCAACTTTAGTAATGAATCCAAAGCGAATATCAGCCTCAAATCTTTTGGCTTGAGCTTCAAGCTCCATCATCATTTCTGGACCTGTAATTCCGTTAGGGTAACCAGGAAAATTTTCTACTTCGTTTGTTGTTGTCAATTGACCTCCAGGTTGCATGCCTTGGTAAAGAACAGGTTTCATATCTGCTCTTGCAGCGTATATTGCAGCAGTATATCCCGCGGGTCCTGAACCTATAATTAAGCATTGTACTTTTTCCATATGTGAGTGTTTTTTGTTTGAATGAACAACAAAAATAGCTTTTTGTTAGCGATTACATTAAAAAAGTTATTGACGAAAATTAGGAAATAATAATTAAGAAATGAGTAAATTCGTGACTCAATAATCGAAACACATGAAATTCAAGTTTTTACTATTAGCTCAATTAGTATATTGTGGAGTTGCCTTCTCTCAGGCAAAACCAAAAGCACCAATAAATTGGTATTTAAACGATCCAAAAGATTCGAAAATTTATGGAGTTGGTGCTGACAAAGCATACAAACTTCTAGAAGGGAAAAGTGCGAAAGAGATAATAGTTGCGGTAATCGACAGCGGTGTAGAAACTGATCATCCAGATTTGAAGGATGTTATTTGGACAAATCCGGGTGAAATTCCAAATAACGGTATAGACGACGATAACAATGGATATATAGATGATGTACACGGTTGGTCTTTTCTCGGAGGTCCTGGTGGAGATATTGATGCTGAAGCTTTAGAATTGGCAAGAATGTACAGAGTGGAAAAACGCTATTTTGGCGATAAAAAAGAAAATGAGATTTCCTCTTCAGACAAGGATAGATTTTCGAAATACCAAAAAATAAAGCAAGATTTTGAAAAGGAGAAAGCTAAAACCGAACAGCAATTTGCTCAATTAAGTGTTTTATCTAATTACATGGAAAATGTCAAAGCTGTTTCAAATGGGGTATTTTCCAAAAAAACCAATAAAGCATACGTACCGAAAGATGACAATGAGAAACGAATTAAGAAAAGGTTAGGAGGGATTCTATTGGTTTATCCGGCAAGTGAATTGGACAATCAAGTCACAGGAGCGGTGAAAAGTATGGAAGGACAAATTAAAATGAATTCAATGGATGCCGATTCCGTAAGAAAAGCAATTGTAGGTGATAACCCTTATGACATGACGGAGCGTTTTTATGGTTGCAATCGATACGAAGGTCCGGACGCAATGCATGGGACTCATGTCTCCGGCATAATAGCTGCTAAAAGAGGAAACGGAATTGGAATTGATGGCATAGCTTCCAACGCAAAAATAATGGTATTGAGAGCCGTTCCTAATGGTGATGAGCGCGATAAAGACATTGCCAATGCCATCCGTTACGCAGCAGATAATGGGGCAAAGGTTATAAATATGTCTTTCGGAAAATATTATACTCCAAACAAATCGATTGTTGATGAAGCTATTCAATACGCCGCTTCCAAAGATGTATTATTGGTTCATGCCGCTGGAAATGACGCTAAAAATAAGGATATTGAAGATTCTTACCCAACCCGCTTATTAAACAATGGAACAAAAGCAAAAAATTGGTTAGAAATTGGTGCGAGTAGTTCAAAGTCTGGTTCGAAATTACTTGCAAACTTTTCAAATTACGGTGCAACTACTGTCGATGTTTTTGCTCCGGGTGTTGATATTTATTCAACAGTACCTGATGGGAAATATGAAGATGCATCCGGTACGAGTATGGCATGTCCTGCCACTGCAGGTGTTGCTGCACTTATTAGAGGTTATTTTCCTGAGCTTAGTGCGGAAGAAGTTGCTTCTGTAATCATGAAAACAGCAGAGCCTTACAGTAAGTCAATTTCTATTCCTGGTAAGAAAAAAGGTGAAGCAAAAGGAAATATGAGTCAGGTATGTATTACAGGTTCTTTTGTTAATGCTGCCAATGCGGTTACCTACTTGTTGAAGAAATAAATAATTCCTTGAATGTCAGGATTTGACCATCCTATATTGATAGCTGTATTTGTTGCGGTTATTTTGCTTATGCTTTTTCTTGATTTGGGAGTTTTTAATAAAAAATCTCATTCCATTTCAAATAAGGAAGCTTTAACTTGGACCATTGTATGGATTTCCTTGGCCATGTTATTTAGCGGGTTTATTTATGTGCAAGAAGGATTTGAAAAATTTGCCCAATTTCAATCAGCTTATTGGATTGAAGAAGCATTGTCGATAGATAATCTGTTCGTTTTTATTTTAGTGTTTAAATTTTTTAAACTCCAAGATGAACTTCAACACAAGGTTTTGTTTTGGGGCATCATTGGCGCAATAGTATTTAGAGCGCTCTTCATATTTTCTGGTGTTGAACTCATTAAGCTTTCCTATTTACCAGCGATAAATGTTGGTGGCATGTGGTTGGAAATAAATCTTATTTTAACAATTTTCGGGTTCTTTTTGATTTGGGCGGGCGTGAAGTCTGCTTTGCCAAAAGACGAACATGCGAACGATGATTTTGGAAAATCTTTTGGGGCTCGAATGATCAGAAAATTCATACCTATTTCCAATCATTATTACGAGGACAAGTTTATCATTAAACACAAAAACTATAGATTTGGCACTCGTTTATTGCTGGTCTTAGCTGTTGTAGAATCTACAGATTTAATTTTTGCGATTGACTCAATACCTGCCATTTTCGCAATTGCACCTGACGATCCTTTTATTTTATATATGTCCAATATTTTTGCAATTCTTGGATTGCGATCAATGTATTTTTTATTAGCCAATTCAATTGATAAATTCTCTAAACTTAAATATGGTTTAGCCATTATTTTGACATTTATAGGCTGTAAAATGGTGTTTGCTCCAATTTACCATGTTGGTTCAACATTATCGCTTTTAATTGTAGTAGGTGTTTTGGCGACTTCGGTGATAATTTCGTTACTCACCGCTCCTAAAGAATAAAACTAGCTCCCTCTTCACTAGAGGAAACTAATTTTCTAGCGTTCACAAATAATTCTCTTCCGTAATGAATGGCGAAATTTGACTTAGTGCTCGGAGTTCTACTATCGAAATTATTAGTCAAACAAATCAATTCTCCCTTTTTAGCGTCAAGTCTTAGTAAATCTCCGGTTTGAATTTTTGCAATGGCGCCTCCATCATGAGCTTCTGGAGTCAAGTGAATTGCTGCAGGAACCTTTCCGGAAGCTCCGGACATTCTACCATCGGTTACAAGAGCAACGTTAAACCCTTTTTTCTGCAAAACAGTTAGCGTTGGGGTTAATTGATGAAGTTCTGGCATTCCATTTTGTTTTGGACCTTGAAAAGGTAGCACGGCAATAAAATCTTTATTTAGTTCACCTTTCTTGAATGCAATTAGCAAATCTTCTTGCTCGTTGAATACTATGGCTGGAGCTTCTACGATTAAATGTTCATCTGAAACGGCAGCGGTTTTTATTACCGATCTTCCTATGTTTCCTTTTAAAATTTTAATGCCTCCATCTTTTGAAAACGGATCCGATACTGGACGAATAATGGAACTGTTTAGGCTATCTTTCGCGCCTTCTCTCCAAACGAGTTCGCCATTTTGTAAAAATGGTTCTTTTGTGTAAGCGCTTAAGCCTTTTCCAATAATGGTCATGACATCCTCGTGTAACAGTCCATTTTCAAGTAATGTATGAATGACAAAGCCCATTCCACCGCTAGCATGAAAATGGTTTACATCCGCAGCACCATTGGGATACATGCGCGTAAGTAAGGGAATTACATCTGAAAGATCGGACATATCGTCCCAATTAATGATAATTCCAGCAGCTCGTGCAATAGCAATCAAATGAATGGTATGATTCGTAGATCCACCTGTTGCAAGTAATCCAATGATTCCATTAACAATTACTTTTTCATTCAAAATTATTCCTATAGAGCGTTCTAAGCCTAATTTGGCATTTTCTTGAACGGTTTTTACAGCTTCCCGATTGAGTGCATCTCGAAGTGGAGTACCTGGATTCACAAAACTCGAACCTGGTAGGTGAAGTCCCATGATTTCCATGAGCATTTGATTGCTATTGGCAGTTCCGTAAAAAGTACACGTTCCAGGAGAATGATAAGAATCAGATTCTCCTTTCAACAATTCTGCTCTGCCAATTTTTCCCTCAGCAAATTCTTGACGAATTCTTGCTTTCTCCTCATTGCTGATTCCACTAGGCATAGGGCCTCCGGGAACAAAAACTGTTGGAAGGTGTCCAAATCGTAAGGCGCCAATTAATAACCCAGGAACTATCTTATCGCAAATCCCTAAACATAAAACTCCATCAAACATACTATGAGAAAGACCTACGGCAGTCGACATGGCTATAACATCTCTGCTAAAAAGAGATAATTCCATTCCAGGTTGTCCTTGGGTTACGCCATCACACATTGCAGGCACAGCTCCTGATACCTGAGCAATAGCTCCAAATTCCCGAGCATAAGACCTTAATTTTTCCGGATAGTTTTCGTATACTTTATGGGCGGAAAGCATGTCATTGTATGCAGTAATAATCCCGATGTTTTTCGCAACATTTTCCGCAAGTTTCTCCTTGTCGTTTTGTTCGCATCCAGCGAACGCATGCGCGAGATTCCCACAATGCATTTTATGTCTTGATACATCTGAATCTTTCGCGCTCTGTAATTGATTTAAAAAGGCAGTTCTCGTTTCTCTACTCCTTTCGACTATACGTTGCGTTATTTCGGTTATTCTTTTGTTCATACTAAAATGAAAGTTTTATGAATGTAGGCGTTAATTTTTGCAATCGGTAAGTGTTTTTTTTCAGCTTCTTCAAAAACATTGCGCTTTTTGTCTCCGGAAATCATAAGCACTACATGTGAACCACTTTTAATCATTTTTGGAGTACATGTAAGGCGTTTGTAGGGATACTTTGGTGCGTTTGTTATGGCAGTTAGCATTTCAGTTTCAAAGGAAAGATCAGAATTGATGTCATCAGGAAAAATAGAGGCAGTATGGCCGTCTTCACCCATTCCGAGCAACAGATAATCCGATTGAAAATAACTTTCATACTTATTTTCTAAGGAATTCCAATTTGAAATAATATCAGTTGTTTGAAAAACCATACCCAAAAATGAGGCATTAGCAGCTTTATTTTTGAGTAAGTGAGTGTTGATCAATAGTTCATTAGAATTTTCATCTGTCGGATCCACAAAACGCTCATCCACAAGTCCCACTTGTATCGCATGCCAAGGTAAATCCAACTTAGACCACTTTTCATATAATTCTATTGGGCTAGAACCTCCAGAGAGTAGAATTTTCGCCTCTCCTTTTTTCTCAATTGCAGATTTTACAGTAGAAATGAAATCTTCTGTTATCTGTTCTAAAAATATTTTTTTATCCGATACCTCTTGAATCATTGTTCTTTCCATGTTTTGGTAATCCAACTTTCGTCTTCTCCTAAAATAAGATCTCCTGGTCCCCAAGATCCTGCTTCATACAATATATTGGCCTGATTCACAGCTTTCCAACTCTCGGTAAGCGATTCAATCCAAGTCCATGCTGCCTGAAGTTCGTCTTGACGCATAAATAAGGTTTGATTTCCTCGAATTACATCAATAATTAAGCGCTCATAGGCCTCAGGAAATCTATCTTTAAACGAATCACTATAATCAAGTTTTAGTGCTACGGGTTTGTAACGATATCCACCTGGACCTGGAACTTTTGTCATTTGAACAAGTTCAATTCTTTCTTCTGGTTGCAAGCGAATAATTAGTTTGTTGTTGTTAAGTTTCTCTTTTGATGGAAAAATATTGTGACGAACCTCCTTGAAATTTATAACAATTTCAGAATAGCGTTTGATCATACGCTTACCTGTTCTTAGATAAAAAGGCACATTTTTCCAACGCCAATTATCCACATAAGCCTTAATAGCTACAAATGTTTCTGTTTTTGATTGATATTTCTCAATATCTTCTAAATATGAATTCACTTGTTTTCCTTTGATGGTTCCGCGCGTGTATTGACCTTTAACAGTTTCTGTTTGTACTGTTTTTTTAGTCAAAGGTCGGAGAGAACGAAGTACTTTTAATTTTTCATTTCGAACCTCATCCGCCTCAAGAACAGATGGTGGTTCCATGGCAACTAAGCAAAGAAGTTGAAGTAAGTGATTTTGAACCATGTCTAGTAAGGCTCCGCTATTGTCATAATAGGCTGCACGTTTTTCAACACCCAGACTTTCTGCAACAGTAATTTGAATATTTTCAATATGTTCTGAATCCCATGCTCTTTCAAATAGATTGTTGGCAAAGCGCAATACCATTAAATTTTGAACAGTTTCCTTGCCTAAATAATGGTCGATGCGGTAGATTTGATGTTCTTTAAACGCTTCTGATATCTCTTCATTAATAGCATTTGATGAGGTTAAACTATGACCTAAAGGTTTTTCTATCACAACCTTACTTTTCTCATTTACTAAACCTGATTCTTTTAGCGCTCTGGCAATTGGACCAAAGGCACTTGAAGGAGTAGAAAAATAATAAATATGTTGATAGTGGGGGTTTTCATTCAGAACTTTCGACAAGTGAACGTAGCTTTTCGCTTCCTGATTCTCAACTTGGATAAGTTCAATTTGATTCGCGAATTTTTCTATTTCCTCCACTTTTGTTTGGTCGCCTTCGGAAACTTTCAAGAACTTAATTAACTCTGTAGAGAACAAAGTTTTATTTGGTTCCTTTCGCGTAATTGCGATTATTTTAAAATCTTTTGAAAATTGACCATCCTGATGCCTATGAAAAAGGGCAGGGTATATTTTTCTTAGTGCTAAATCTCCATCACCCCCAAATACCACAATATGAAAGGAATTAAATTCTTCTATATTCTTATTTTTTTTGCTCATGTTGCTTTGTAATGTGTCAAAAATACACTAAGATACCATCAATTCCAATAAATTTATATAAATTTAGCAACTAAATCATGTTAAAAACGTCTTTGTCAAGTAATGCGCGTATTTTCATTTTTGCTGCTTTCCATTTATTTTTTGTTAAGACAAGATCTTTTTTTTGCTCAAACCTTTGTGTTTGCACAATTAAATGGATCGCCAAATATTAACACCACAGGATGGAATTTGACAGGGAATGCTTATGCCGGCGATACGGGTGGTGATGTTGATGCTAGCCCTAATGAATTGATCTTAACTAATGCTGCAGGAAACCAAAGTGGCGGGGTTTTTTATGGAACACCAATCAATCCACTTATTTGTTCTAAATGGACGGTCGAATTCGACTACAGAATTTGGGGAGGAAGTGCAGCTGACGGTTTGGCGTTTTGTTTTTTAGATGTTCCTCCTGCAGGTTTTGTTAGTGGTGGTGGTGTAGGAATACCTGGTACAGCAAATGGATTAAAAATAATATTAGATACATGGGATAACGGTTGTGGAGCAAATCCCGAAATTCAAATTTACAGTGGAGTAGGGTATAATGAATGTATTGCAGGAATCGTCAAACTCACAAATGCAGGTAATAACCTTAATTTCATCAGGAGTAATTCCTATCAACCGGTTAGAATTACATATGTGAATGGAGCTGTAACGGTTTTTATAAACAATACCCAATATCTTACCGCTAACTTCCCTATTAATTTTTCTGGATACATGGGATTTACTGCCTCAACTGGTGGTGCTACGGATCAGCATTCTCTGCGAAATGTGGTAATTTACACCGATCAGGCGACATCAAATGCTGGAGCAAATACTTCCTTTTGTACAGGTCAAAATTCAACTATTGGAACAACTTCAAATCCTAATTATGTTTATTCTTGGTCTCCATCAACGGGCTTATCTGACCCTTCTATTTCTAATCCAACAGTTACATTATTGAATAACGGGAACTTACCCATCACTCAGACCTATACAGTAACTACGTCGTTGGCAACTAGTCCTGGAGTTTGTCCGACGACTGATCAAGTGAATGTGACCGTTTATCCCCAATTTAATACAACTTTAAATGTTCCCATTTGTGAGGGAGATTCATATTCGTTTAATGGCCAAAACCTAACATCAGCGGGAACATATCAGGCGAACCTTTTATCTGTTAATGGATGTGATTCAATTGTTAATTTGAATTTATCGGTGAATCCAAATGTTAGTGTTAGTATTGATACTTCAATTTGTCAAGGTTCTAGTATATTATTCGGTGGTCAGAATTTAACGAATTCAGGTCAGTATAATTTTAATTTTCAAACGGCTACAGGTTGCGATTCCTCTGTTACAATTAATTTAACGGTAAATCCCTTGCCTTTGCCCATGTGTAATTCGGTTACTATTTGCGAATCGGATACGGTAATTTTAATTCCTTCAGGTGCACAAAATTATAGCTGGAGTCCTTCGCTTGGAAGTGTTAATAATCAAGGTATATTGACAGTAGCGTTAAATACAACCACCAATTTTATCTTAACGGGAAGCGATAATAATAATTGTTCTAATTCGATTCCAGTTACAGTAACTGTGAATCCGCTTCCAGATATTCAGTTGACTTCAAGTCAGATGAATTATTGTTTTGGTGAAAATATTACGCTTCAAGCTACTGGAGGAGTTTCATATGATTGGTTGCAGTTTTCGGGTGGTTCTGACCAACAAAATTTAATTGCTGAGACGAATAATGTATATTATGTATTAGGTACTGATGCCAATGATTGTTCAAATGTAGACTCTCTTACAGTTGAAGTTTTTCCTATTCCTGTTCTGCAAATTACACCCAGTCAGGAAATTTGTTCCGGTGAATTTGCCCAAGTTAATGTGTCAGGCGCGGTGAATTATATCTGGCAACCGAGTGGGAATGGTTCTTCAAATCAATTTTCACCGTCAACTTCCACACTATACACTGTAACTGGAATTGACGCAAACGGTTGCGAGGGAACAATAACAACTAATATCATTGTTAATTCTAATCCAATTGCCGAACTTCAGGCGCAACCAACAATCACAACAAGCGATAGTCCAGAAATTACGTTTATGAATTTTTGTTCTGGAGCAACACTATTTTCAATCGACTATGGAGATGGCACTGTTAGTGAGGGGCAGCTTCCTCCTGTTTTCGAATATGTTTATCCCTATACTGATGGTAATTACCAAGTTGTTTTGTTAGTGGAAAATGAATTTGGCTGCAAAGATTCTACAACAATCTACATTCAAGTAAAAGGAGATGAGATTTTTTACATACCAAATACTTTTACTCCTGACGGTGACCAACATAATAATATATTTGTGCCTGTTTTTACAAATGGATTTGACCCAGCGAATTTTCAACTTGAAATTTATAATCGATGGGGAGAATTAATTTTTCAATCTTTAAATTCAAACAAGGGTTGGGATGGTTTCTATAACGGTAAATTGTCCCCTGTCGGAACATATGTTTGGAAGGTGATTTATAAAAATCCTGATTTGGACGATTATAAAGTGGTTACCGGACATGTAAATTTGATACGTTAAATTGCCGACAAGCATCGATCATAAATGCTTCGAAGGCGAACTCAATTTCTTTCTCGAACAACTCAAAATATTTTGGTGCCTGTATTAATTTATTTTGGAAAGAAAGTTTAGAAGATACGCCTTGGCATAATTTTTCTAAGCCATAGGAAGATGAATAATGCTCCAGCCAACGATTAAAACGCAAATGAAATAGAAATTCTTTGAATTCTGCCTTCATAAAAGTCTCATAATTTGAAGAGAATTGGAAAAATGAATTAAGAAAATTTGATAATTCCTCGAAGTGGTATTTTTTCCAGTTTTTTGCCAGTAAATGATCAAAATACAAATCTACTGCAACACCGGAAACTTTAGGCAAATCCGTGTACAACAACTTCTTCAAGGCAAGCACTTCAGGATGATTGTCAATAAAATGATCTATTTCTCTATGAAGTAGAATTCCATCTATAATTTTAGACGGATAACTTGTGTATTTCTTCCCTTTGACATGATCACCATACAAATTACAAATCATCAAATCTTTATCGTCTCCAGAAAAATAGAGGTGGCCTAAATAATTCATAAAACAAAAAATCCCGCATCGCGGGATTTACTAATATTCGTCTTCATTGAATAGGAAATCCTCTCGAGAAGGATAATCTGGCCAAATTTCCTCAATGCTTTCATACATATCTCCTTCGTCTTCAAGATCTTGAAGGTTTTCCACAACTTCTAACGGAGCTCCCGTTCTAATGGCGAAATCTATCAACTCTTCTTTTGTTGCCGGCCAAGGGGCGTCTTCAAGGTAGGATGCAAGTTCTAGTGTCCAATACATAGTAACAAATTTTGAGTGTCGTTATTTTCGGCAAAAGTATAGTTATTTTTCACAAATGCAAGTAGTTGAACAATTTTCATCAAAAGTTTTTTTAGAATAGACCGATTTTACACACGAGGATGCCATGGTTGTTCACTTGCTTCGAAATCTTTACTTAATTTTCTTGACAGAACAAATAGGTAGTCGCTTAGCCTATTCAAATAAATTAGCACCAACTCAGAAACAAATTCTTTCTCTTTTAAATCAGTAGTGATTCGTTCAGCTCTTCTACATACGCATCTTGCAACATGGGCAAAAGAAACAGCATGATGACCACCAGGCAGCACAAAAAACTTCATTGGAGCTAGCTGCTCATCCATTTCATCCATCCATTTTTCAAGAAGCTCAACATCTGAATTTTTTAGATCCGGAATTTTCATGGTAGATTTTTCAGGGTCTGATGCTAGACTTGAACCAATGGTAAATAAACGGTCTTGTACTTCAATCAGTTGTACCTTGTATATTTCATTTATGGGATAGTCCCTTACCACTCCAATATATGAGTTTAACTCATCAACAGTGCCGTAGGCATCAATTCTTAGTGAGTTTTTTGCAACACGAGTCCCACCAATTAAGCCAGTGGTTCCATTGTCTCCCTTTTTTGTGTAAATTTTCATTTGTATATAATTTGTCTTTTATAAGTCATATGGACCGCTTTAGCAGCCACTTAGTGAATCGTTATCATATTTTAAAGGTGCTTAACTTCGTTACTTGCTTAGCAGGTGCGTAAACTATTTGCATGACTATTTCATAAGTTTATAGTTGCAAGAAGATTCTCAACTGATTCATTTGGGTGGTGTAGTTCAACAATTTTTTGAATAACCTTATCAACCAAAGCGTCAGGACAAGAAGCTCCCGAAGTAACTATGATTTTTAACTGATCTTTATGTGGTAAAAATGTATTTAGTTGCTCGATTTTCTCGTGGTGGATATTAAATGAATTTATATTTTCTCTAGAATTAATTTCAGATGCGCCTTTAACATAGTAAGTTTTAAATTTTCGCTCTAATAATTCAACCAAATGACTTGTGTTAGAACTATTGTAACCACCAACAACAACGGCTAAGTCTGCTTCATTTTCTAAAAGTCCATAGGTAGCACTTTGATTGTCATTTGTAGCATAACACAAGGTATCCCGTGTGTCTGCAATGTGCTCGCGAATTTGGTCTTCACCATATTTTAAAATCATAGTTTCCCTGAGAAAATCAGTTATTTCTTGAGTTTCGGAAGCCAACATGGTAGTTTGATTAACTACCCCTATTTTTAATAAATCTTCTGGAAATTTGAAATTTTTGGAGGTTTTGTTTTCGAAATATTTCCAAAATTGATCTTCTGACACTATTCCGAGTATTGCATCTGATAACACCTTTGTTTCTTCCATGTTTCTAACAACAATACTAGGGGCGTTTTTTTGGCTATGTGAAAAGGTTGCACGTGTTTCTTCGTGCTCGTATTTTCCATGGATGATGAGCGTATGGCCCAATTCACCTAGCTTTTCGGATCTGTTCCAAACTTTTTCCACGAATGGGCAAGTCGTATTGTAGGTGTCAATATTTACACCTCTATTCCTAAGCTCTTGCTCAATTTCAAGAGTTGTTCCAAAAGCAGGAATAATCACAATATCATCCGGTGTTAGGCTGTCGAATGGAATTAGTTGATTTCCCTTTGTATCCTGAAGAAAGGTTAACCCATAAGATTGTAGGTCATCGTTAACATCTGGGTTATGAATCATTTGACTTAGTAGAAATATTCTCTTAGTCGGATTCTCACTTATTGCCTTGTAACTTTTTTCGATCGCATTTTCTACACCATAACAAAAGCCAAAATGCCGAGGAATGATAAAAGTGATATTACCAATAGTAAGTTCTGAAGGACTAAAATCTTTCTTCCTTGGATCTTCTAACTTTCGCTGTGCTTTTACCTTTCCAATTATAGGCGACCGGTAAAAAGAAGGAACTTCAAATTGCTTCATGTTAATTAAACCAATGACTAATTATAATGTTTGGTTTTCTTTCAATGATAAAAGTTTTGATTTTAGGTATTCCAAAAATCTAATTTGCTCGGCATAAATATCATTTTCAACGTGAACAAAGTTGACTTTTTGCTTTTGTCCCAATTTTTTTCTTGCTCCATCAATTGTAAAACCATCCAGTTTAACTAATTGATAAATCTTGTTAATTTTTTCAATCTCTTTAACCGTGAATAATCGGTTGCCTTTTTTAGTTTTTTTTGCGATTTCAAAACCAAATTCTTTCTCCCAAAACCTTATCAGTGAAGCATTTACCCCAAACATGCTTGAGACTTCTCCTATGGAGTAATACAATTTGTTAAGTTGTTGTAAATCAATTAGTGGCATTACATGAATTGCTTTTCTTTTCGAAAATAGTTATAATTTTGCAACCGCTATGAGAAAAGCATCTGTAAGATATAGTTTTTTGATAACTTTTTTCATGTTGTGTTCATTAATAAGTTGGTCACAGCAGTTAGTGGGCGATAGTGTTCCAAAAGTTGACTCAACCAAAAGAAACCCACCGAATGATAAAGCTGAGGCACTAATTAACTATGCAAAAACGTTTTTAGGTGTACCATATCGATATGGAGGAACCACACCTTCGGGTTTTGATTGTTCAGGTTTTATAAATTATGTTTTTCGAAATTTTGGTTTTTCTTTGGTTAGAACGAGCTACGGTTTAGCGGAATTAGGACAAACTGTTTCATTATCTGAAATTCAACCTGGTGATTTGATGTTTTTTAAAGGAAGTAATGCTAATTCATCTTCTGTAGGGCATGTGGCACTTGTTATTGAAGTGGCCAACGGAGATATTCGCTTCATTCATTCTGCAGGAAACGCTGTTAAGATTGATAGCTTTAGAAAAAGTAGATACTATATTCAGCGTTATGTCAAAACCAAGCGCTTAGATTATGGTGGCAATAAGTAATTCGTCACATGGAAATTAACACTGCACAATCTAAACGTTATTGGTTGTTTATAATTCTTGCAGGGTTGTTTATTACAAATGCTATCACGGCAGAATTGATAAGTAATAAACTAATTGAAATTCCTCTAACCTTCTCAATTGGTGGTTCAACTTTTGGTCCATTTACGACGATTGTTGGAATTTTACCATGGCCGATTGTTTTTCTACTGACTGATTTGCTTAATGAGTTTTATGGAAAAAAAGCCGTACAAAGGCTTTCATGGATAACTTCTGGATTAATTGGGTATTGTTTCATAATTGTTGGAATTTCATTAGCTATTCCTGCTGTTGAAATTCCAAATTCAACGCTTGCGGATAATAGATCCTTCACCTTAGTATTTGGTCAAGCTCAAATGGTGATTATAGGAAGTATTTTAGCTTTCTTAACTTCTCAGTTGCTCGATGCAATCGTTTTTGAAAAAATAAAGAATAGAACCGGTAATAGATTTGTTTGGTTGCGTAGTACAGGAAGTACGGTTTTATCACAGTTAATTGATTCATATATTGTCTTGTATATTGGTTTTGTATTACCTGGAGCACTTACAATTGAGCAGTTTTTGACACTCGCTCCAACTAATTATATTTTAAAGCTGTTGATCGCTATTTCGCTTACTCCTTTGATTTATGTTGGACATTATGTAATAAGAAAATATCTTTCCGAAAAAGAACTTTCTAATTAGCCGACTTTAATCGATAGCTTAAATAAATTAGTGCTGAAATTACAAGTGTGATTCCTACGAAAAGAGAATTCTGAATTGAGTCAGAAGATCCGTTGTAAAATAAAAGGGTAGAAGCGCTTCCTATCATAACTCCTAATTCAAGCGCTATGAAAACTGTTCCGGCACCTACGCCTCTTCTATTTTTGGGTGATAAGTCTGCTGTCCAAGCAAATAAGGTTGGACTAGATATTCCAGTTGCAATTCCAAAAATGAGTGCAGAAATTATAAAACAAGAAATGTTGTTTGTGTAAAGCAATAATAAGATACTGAGTAATAAAAAACAACACGCAATTATCATCGCTAATTCACGTTTTACGTTTTCAAAAAATCTACCGTAAAATAGCCTAATGAGAATTGTTGGTATAGCATAAATACCTAAATACAGGCCTTTCATTTCTATTCCTAGGTTTTCAGAAATATCAGGTGTTAAAACAAATAAAAAACCGGAACAGGGTGCAGTTAGAACCATTGTTATAGCAGCTGGAATTACTTTTTTTTCGTATAAATCGATTCGGCGAATTTTTAATAAATTCCATGAGAAAATTTGAGGTGAACCAAGTGTTTCTTTAATGTTCAAGGTTAAAAGGAACGAAAGACTGGAAAGTAATGCGGCGACGAAAAAGAGAAAATTAAATCCACCAAGTTGATAAATAAAAGACCCTAAACCTTGCCCGATGCCAATTCCCAGTGAAATAAAAGTTCCCCATATCCCCATTGCATGCCCACGTTTATTTTCAGGGATTATATCAGTTACTAAAGCTGTTGCTCCTGTAGGAGTGAATCCAGCTGCTAAGCCGTGAAAAAAACGGAGCGCAAGAAATAAGGGAACAGATAAAAATAAAGGATAGAAAAGCGATGCGAGTACAGAAATTAAAATCCCAAAATTAATAACTTTTTTTCGTCCGATTAAATCAGAAAGTTTACCCGAAATTGGACGAGAGAGTAGTGCGCTAATAGAAAATAAAGTAATAATTAATCCTTTATTAGATTCGCCTCCTAAACGGGAAATAAATGTATTCATTTCCGGAAGAATCAAATTAAACCCGAGAATAAAAAAGAAAATAGAAAATGATATTCTCCAAAAATTTGCGCCGAGTGATTCTTGCATGCCCAAAAGTACAATTTTATTTCAAGGAACTTTTTGAGAAATTAGTTGTTCTAAAAGCATGAAATATTTTGTATTGATTCTTTCCTTCACGGTGTTTTTCTCCTGCGCTCAGAACAGTAAACATCAAACAATTTCGAAATCTAATCCTCCTGGTTCTTCGAGTGATAAAAATCAGTTTAATGGTAGAGCTCTTCCGGAGAACGTCTGTTATGTTGTGCGTGATGGCGGGACAGAGCGTCCCTTTACAGGTAAATATTGGAATCATCATGAAAAAGGAATGTATGCCTGTGTAGCTTGTGATGAACCTCTTTTTTCAAGTGAAACGAAATACGATTCTGGTTCTGGTTGGCCGAGTTTTTATGATGTGTTAACCCAAGGAAAGGTAAAAAAAATAGAAGATTACGAACTAGGTGTGCTTAGATTAGAAATTCGTTGTGCAAAGTGTGATGCTCATCTTGGGCATGTTTTCGATGATGGACCAGTTCCGACAGGGAAACGTTACTGTGTTAATTCAGCCTCTTTACTTTTTGTTCCAAAATAAATACTTTTGACGAATGATAAAAGAAGCGACATTAGGTGCAGGGTGCTTTTGGTGCATTGAGGCATGTTTCAGAGACTTGAAGGGAGTTATTGAAGTTGAGCCAGGTTATGCTGGTGGACACGTCGAGAATCCAACATATGAACAGGTGTATTCAGGAAGTACTGGTCACGCTGAAGTAGCGAGAATATTCTATGATGATGAAATTCTATGCTATGATAAAATTTTAGAGTTGTTTTGGTTTCTTCACGACCCAACACAATTGAATAAACAAGGAAACGATATTGGCACACAATATAGATCCGTAATTTTTTATCACGATATGCAGCAAAAAGAAATAGCTGAAAATGCAAAAAAAATGTTAGATGAGAATAAAGTATGGAGCAAACCTATCGTCACTGAAATAGTACCGATTACTGCTTATTCTCGTGCCGAAGACTATCACGTAAATTACTTCGAGCGTAATCCTTCAAATCTGTATTGCCAGGCAGTGGTGAGGCCGAAAGTGGAAAAATTCAAGAAAGTTTTTGAAAATTTATTAAAATAAAAAAAGGGACCGAAGCCCCTTCTGTTATCTAATTAATGTAACGTGTCCGACTGCTGTTTGCTTTTCGTCGTTTTGTAGTCTTTTGAATTTAATTTTCCAGGTATAAACACCATCTGGACATTTTCTTCCATTAAAATAGGTACCATCCCATCCAATGTTTACATCATGGCTTTCCCAAATTAGTTCTCCCCATCGGTTAAAAACGTATAATTCAAAGGCAAAAGGATCATATCCGCTGTAGAAAACAACATTCCAGCTTTGGTTAAATTGATCGTTGTCTGGAGTGAACGTATTTGGCACCCAAAATACCAATTCGTCTTCGATTTCACATGTTTCCAAAACAGTTACCACTACGGTATCGTATCCAACGCATCCTGCATTTGAAGTACCTGTTAAATAAAACTCCGTTACCCCAATATTAGGTAAGTATGGAATTCCGTTAATCAATCCTAAGTTCCAAGTATAATTTTGAGCGCCTTGGCCTTCAAGTGTAATTTGGTTTCCAGGACATAATGTTAAGTCAGCACCGCCATCTACATCTGGATTACCTTCAATTGTTAAATTATAACTATCCGATGCCGGACACAATGTCCCAGGCGTAGTATAGGTTACGGTGTAGGCCCCAGGTGTTGATGCAGTTAAATCAATCGCTCCTGTAGTTGCGTTTATTGATAATCCAGGGCCACTTGAATAAGTTCCACCTTGTGTGCCAACCATTGTTGCGGATGGATCATTGTCCGTGGTACAATATAAATTATCTGGATATGACAGTGAAGCTGTTTCTGCACCAGTGTAGTTGCCGCTAATTGTTACCGGGCATCCATTTGCATCCTCTACTTGAAAAGAATAGGGGCCTGTTTGTAACCCACCAATTGTGATGCTTCCACCATTATTTGTTGTGGTATTAATCGCTTGTGCCGTGGTAGGAGTCAAACTACCCGAAACAACTGTGAAATTTGTTCCGTTCAATTGAGCAGCACCACCTGAAATTGTGGCTGTTACCGTTCCATTTGCGCAATTCTGGGTTTGTGTAAACGTAACCTGAGGCAAGTATTGAACAACTATAGGAGTGCCCAATTCATAACAATCTTGCGCTGGAAGAATTACGTAGCTATAAATACCATCTTGCACACTATACATAGTCAATGGAACCAAATAAACTGTATTGTTTGTAAACGTACCTACAGGGAAAGCATTGATTAAAGATAAGTCATTTACGTCCGTTACATCAGGAGTGCCAGCTACCACACCAAGCAAACAAGGGTCATCCGGTATTCCAAGTCCTGAAGTTGCACTTTGAGCTGGTGTCAAAGCCACAGTTGGAGGACATGCATAAACTAACCAAGAAATTCCTGGGTCATAAACTGGTGCATTTGCATCATAATTAGGTGAATTAGGGTCTGTTGCGCCTATTATTTCAGCTGGAGGTGTCCAATTATTATTTGAAGTAACATCAATTTGATCACCATAACACAACATGTTCATCGAATTGGAATTACCACTTATGTTTGTAGTGTATGTCCCAACTTCAGCTGGACAGGTACAAGATGGTGGCGCTGTATACGTCAGTGTAGCTGTGCATGAGGGGTCAGCAGAAAAGCTTGCTGTTATCGTACATCCAGTTCCATTTGCATTTAATCCTGAAAAAGTATAATTCTGTGTTGAGCCAAATGGAGCATTGAATGTTTGGGTGCCTCCACAAGAATTAGTAAGTGTGAGCGTGCCTGTTGTAGGTGGATCCGTATAAGAAACAGTTCCATTTATAGAATACGTATTATTTGTGCCATTGCAAGCCGATACCGTACCCGTAATACCGGTGAAATTGCAAGTAGGGGTGACGATAGAACAATCCGTAGTTGCAGTTCCACTTCCATTGAAGGTAATGTTTGTTGCAGTATTTGAAAAGTTTGTAATCAATAGAATATAAACTTCACCAGTTTGAGCATTGGCTATATTGGCAGTTTCTGTTGCAGCAGTTGAAAAACTACAATCTACAACTGTATTAATATTAGATCCTGAAGTGGCATTTCCAAAATTATTACAATAGGTCATGGCATTAGCATAACTTGTATAAGGACCCCACAATATAAAGTCAATATCCACACCAGATGAATTAGTCATGTTAATATCAAGTGTTCCAGGTTGGTCTATTTCCATGTAATACCATGCTGGATTAGGTGATGAAGCTAAACAGTTATAGTTATTGCCTGGGTATGTAATGTTAGCATCTGTTTGATTCACTCCTGCAGGGAACGTATACGTATTTCCTGTGCAAAAGGCATCTACGACACAATTATTGGTAGATAAGCACGATTGTGGAGCTGTATAACTTGAGTTATTCGTGCAGGATGAATTCGCAGAAAAAGTTGCCGTAACAGTACAATTGGCCCCGTTTGCAGTAAGTCCAGTGAAATTGAAGTTAGTTGGCGAACTGAATGGAGCATTAAAAGTTTGAGACCCGCCACATGGTGAGGTAACAGTAAGTGTTCCAGAGGTAGGTGGATTTACAAAATTAATAGTTCCTGTAACATTGTATAAATCGTTCGCACAAGGACTTGGAGATGAGGTAACACTGGTTATCGAACAGTTACATGATGCCGGAGCTGTGTAGTTTTGGGTTAATGTACAGCTTGAATTATCTGAAAATGTTGCTGTTACTGTACATCCAGCTCCATTTGCCGTTAAACCTGTTAGATTGTAGGCCTGAGGCGATGTAAAAGGTGCGTTAAAAGTTTGAGTACCACCGCAAGAACCTGTTATTGTTAACGTTCCTGTGGAAGGTGCATTAGCAAATGAAATATTACCGCCTACTGAATATTGATTTGAAGAACAGGAGGTTGGTGTTGCAGTAATTCCAGAAATTGAACAGTTACATGATGCGGGAGCCGTAAAGTTTTGAGTTAGCGTACAACTTGAATTGTCCGAGAATGTTGCCGTCACGGTACATCCTGCGCCATTGGCAGGTAATCCTGAAAGTGAATAAGCAAGTGGTGATGTAAACGGCGCATTAAAGGTTTGCGTGCCTCCACAAGAAGATGAAACAGTTAATGTTCCTGTTGCTGGAGGATTTGTAAAACTAACATTTCCGTTTAACGAGAATAAGTTCGAAGAACACGCTGTAGGAGTGGCTGTAATTCCTGATATTGCACAGTTACACGAAGCAGGAGCTGTATAATTCCCTGTATTCGTACAAGAAGTGTTTGCTGAAAAGGTTGCGGTAACAGAGCAAGCAGCACCATTTGCAGTTAAATTTGAGAAAGAGTAATTTAAAGGCGACGTAAAGGGTGCATTAAAAGTTTGAGTTCCTCCACAAGATCCTGTTACAGTTAATGTGCCTGTTGTAGGTGGGTTTGTAAAGCTGACCTGTCCATTGACATTATATTGATTGGCCGAACAGGCTGTGGGTGTCGCAGTAACTGAAGTTACGCTACAGGGTGTTACACAACTTGCAGGTGCCGTGTAATTTTGGACTGTATTACAATTCGCAAAATTTGAGAACGTTGCGGTAATCACACATCCTGCACCGTTAGCAGTAAGTCCGGTAAAATTATACGGTATGTTTGTAAAAGGTGCATTGAACGTTTGTGAACCTCCACAACTGTTTGCAATAGTTACAGTACCAGAATTCGGAACAGAAATTCCAGGACCAGCGGTTACTGTTAAATTACCACTGACTGAATAGGTATTGTTATTACAGGCACTAGGGGTAGCTGTCAATGCCACACCACACGTGAAAGAACAATCTGCTGATCCAGATCCACTAGTTTGTGAGAAAGTAATTGTACCCGGAGAATTCGAAAAGTTGGTAATTAATAAAATATAAGTTTGACCTACTTGCGCATTTGGAATAGTTGCAGTTTCGGTTGCGGCTGTTGAATAGCTACAAGAAATAGGAGTGCCATTAGGAAATGGGTTTCCACATCCTGCAGCAAGAGAGGAAAAAGGTCCCCATAAAGCATAATCTACATCAAGACCGGCTCCAGACGTGGATGTTTGACTAATAGTGAAAGACATTGGTCCATTCTGGTCTACTTCCATGTAATACCAAGAAGGATTTGGAGTAGAACCTAAACAGTCGACAGAACCAAGATTTGCAACATTAGTACTATTTGTAAAGGTATAACTCGTTCCTGTACAAAACGGGTCAGCTCCTAAACAGCCCTGTGCGAGAATATTTTGCTGTTCAAAAAATGAAATTGCAAAAGTTATAATCAGTAATAACCGAGACATATGCACTCTTATTTTTCAAACTTGTACCAATATTCTTGCTTAATGAGCATTTTGTTATTCTTTGCCCATTGTTTCGCAATTAATTTGTTTTCGTCATAAGACTTAACTTTATCGTACTTAGGAAAACTAGAAGGTATTTGTCCAGAATGAAAAAATGTCTTTAATTTTTCAGGTTTTACAACGTATTCGCTGTAGTATTTACCGCCCTCTTGCTTTTGATGCGTTTGCGTTTTAATTGAGTTTTTTGGTGTAACTTTTACTTGTGCTTTTATGCAGAAGCTTAAGAGTAAAAGTGTAATAAGAATAAAAGTCTTCATTACAAATAGTTTAGTTTAAACATTTGACGTCAAAGTTAATAAAAAGTTGCCTCTAGTAAAAATTTACTTTTCAACGAACATTCTTTTTTTATTCATACAAATTCAATACAATAAAGATTTGACCTATTTTTGAACTGTGAATATTGAGCTATCACATATCGAGTATTTTTTACCTGAAATAGAACTGAGCAATTCTCATCTTGCCGAAAGGTTTGAGAAAACGGAAGAGGAAATTTATAAATCTACGGGCGTTATTTCGAGAAGAATTCGAAGTGAAAGTCAAATTGGATCCGACTTGGGATTTCATGCTGCAGAGCGTTTACTTTCAAATTTCCCAGAATTAAAAAAGAAAATAGATTTATTGATTTTTTGTACCGAAGGTCTTGATTATAAAGCCCCAACAACTTCGAGTACCTTACATTTTAAGTTAGGTCTCGAGCAAAATTGCGCATGCATGGATATGCCAATGGGGTGTGCCGGTTTTGTTTATGGCCTAAGCCTGGCAAAATCTTTTCTATTGAGTGAAGATGCAACGTGTGTCTTGTTCATTACTGCTGATATCCCAAGTTCTGTTATACATTCGGATGATTTTGAAATGCGCGCAATATTCGGAGATGCTGGCGTTGCAACAATTATAGAAAAATCGGATCGCGGTAAAATTGGGCGATTTGTGTACGGAACAGATGGTGCCGGAGCTGAGAACTTAATTGTTCGCGATGGTTCAACACGAAAGCCGATTGATGAAAATTGGCTATTAAAATATGGCAATCAAACAGATTCTTTAGCACATGGCCGAATGCACATGAATGGACTCGAAATTGCTCGGTTTTCTCTTCAGAAAGTACCCACTTTGTTGGAAAATGTTCTACACAAAAATGAATTGTCATTTGAGCAAATTGATCTCTTTGTTTTTCATCAAGCTAGTGATTTTATATTGAAAGCTTTGAAACGAAAGTGTAAAATACCAGAAGATAAATTTTATACTTACTTTGAAAATATAGGGAATACAGTTTCTTGTTCAATTCCGATAGCATTATACCATGCAGAACAGGAAGGCAAATTAAAAAGAGGTGATAAAGTGATGCTTTTGGGGTTTGGTGTGGGATATTCTTGGGCAGGAACAATTATCGAATATTAAATTTGTACATTTGATTATGGATATTCAAGAACTTATCAAACACATTGAAAACGAATTCGATGATCTTCAAAAGGGAACACTTTATCCTGAAACTTCTATCAGGGAAATTGAAGGTTGGAGCAGCATGCATGCTTTGATTTTAATCGCTCTTGTCGATAATCATTACGATGTTTTACTTACTGGTGAAGAATTGAAAAATGCGTTAACCGTACAAGACCTTTTCTCGATCATTGTGAATAGAAAATCTTAGTGGCAAAATTTTCAATAAATAACGTAAAGGTTGACGCAATTTATTCTTGTGTGCCCAAACATAGGTTACAAACGGCTGATTACAGCCTATTTACACCTGCGGAGTCTATGCTCTTCGAAAAAACAACAGGAATTAAAGAGAGAAGAGTCGCCTCAGATGAACTTACGTGTTCTGACCTTTGTTTCAAAGCAGCTGAAAATTTACTGTCTGATTTAAAGATTAACCGAGTAGATATCGAAGTTTTGATTTTTGTATCCCAATCTCCAGATTATTTCTTGCCAGCGACTGCTGTGACACTTCAAGAGCGCTTAGGGTTAAACAGAAATTGTATGGCTTTCGATATAAATCTCGGATGTTCTGGATACGTATATGGTCTATCAGTAATCGCTAGTTTAATGAAAAATGGACTTCGAAAAGGGTTGCTTTTGGCGGGTGACAAATCAACAATTTCAACATCCTTCAATGATAAGTCTACCTATCCACTTTTTGGTGATGCAGGTACAGCAACCTTGCTTTCGTTTGAAGAGAAATCTGAGCCGATGTTTTTTGATTTGCACTCCGACGGAAGTGGAAAAGATGCAATTATGATTGAATACGGACATTCGCGATTTCCTTATAATACATTTATTGACGAGGAAAAAGAATATGAACCGGGAATTAAACGTTCTCGAAATCACCTGGCGTTGGATGGTATGAAAGTTTTCAATTTTGCGTTAAAAGAAGTGGCTAAATCAATTGATGAATGCCTTCAATTTGCTCAAAATGAAAAAGAATCCGTGGATTTTTTTGTTCTACATCAAGCAAATAAACTAATTAACGATTCCGTTAGAAAAAAAATGAAATTATCGGAAGATAAATTTCCAATGTCAATTGACAATTTCGGAAACACGAGTTCTGCATCTATACCACTAACAATTTGTACATCATTAAAAAAACAGATTGAAAACAAAGAATTAACCTTGTTGCTCAGTGGATTCGGTGTAGGTTTATCTTGGGCAAATGTTTTATTGAAAATGGGACCAATTCCTGTAAAATGTATCGATTATGATTGATTTAACAACTAAATGTATATTGGTTACCGGTGCCACTGGCGGAATAGGAAAAGAAATTGTTACGACTTGCCTTTCTCTCGGTGCAAAAGTTATAGCCATAGGTAGAAATGTACAAAAACTTGAAGAGATCAAATCAAACAATAATTTGATGATAATTAAATGTGATTTGACTAATCCTGAAGAGGTTGATCACTTATTAAATCAAATTGACAGTTTAGATGGTGTTGTTCATTGTGCGGGAAAAATTTTCCCTTATCCCATTAAGTTCATTAAAGAAAAACATATTCATGATGTCTACGCAGTAAATACGGAAACAATCATTACGCTTACTTCTCAGCTATTTCAAAGAAAATTGATTGCAAAAAAAGCGTCATTCATTTTTATGTCCTCGATTTCTGTCCAACATCCATACATGGGAGGAAGTTTATACGTGTCATCCAAAGCTGCAATCGAAGCATTTTCAAGATCTGTTGCGTTGGAATTTGCGATGGATGGAATTCGTTCCAACTGCATTGCACCAGCGTTAGTTCAAACAGAAATTTACGAACAAACCATGAATGCCTATACCGAAGACCAATGGGATAAAATAACAAGTCAATATCCTTTAGGAATTGGTAAACCAAAAGACGTGGCTAATCTCGCTGTATTTCTATTAAGTGATTTGAGTTCGTGGATTACGGGAAGTACAATACCGATGGACGGTGGACTCCTATTAAATAGTAATCGCTAGAAGTTAGTGCGCTTCAGGTGCCAGCCTGAGAACAATTCCATCAATTGATTCATCTAAATGAATCTGACAGCCCAAACGAGAATTTGATTTAACAAAAAAAGCTTGGTCAAGCATATCCAATTCGGCGTCACTTTGTGTTGGTAAATTTGTTTCCGATTCTAAATAGCATTGGCATGTTGCGCACATAGCCATTCCACCACATTCTCCTAAAACGGGGAGTTCATAGGCTTTGCATAGCTCCATGATGTTCATATTCATATCAGTAGGACCAACTAAATCGTGAGAGTTTCCTTCTCTGTCTATAATTGTGACTTTTATTTCGTTCATTTAATGTTGAATTAATTGCGAATTCTTAAGGTACTAAAACCATCATAAAGTGTTTGGTATTGCCTTAAACCTATGTTGGCATTACTAATTGGGCTTCCATCGTACAAAGAAAAAGTGGAGTTGTTGCAAGTGTCTTTCAGCACGAGGAAATTCTCGTTATCTGGAAATAAAGGCAGAAAGCAATTTCCTTCCAAATCGCTTGGAGAATGCCTATCAAATGCAACAAATTCGTCTATTGATCTGCGATAAACAATCAGTCCTCTAGATCCGTATCCTTCTATATAACACCAGCCTCCAACGCCCGCGAGAGAATTGTAGGAAGGCAAATTTATGTCAATAACAACGTCAAATGGAAAATTTGGAACGGGATTTTGTTGGTTTTTAAAACAACCTGAAAATACAAGTAAAGTAATCAATAGTAGAAAAACGCGTTTCATTCTGTAAATTTACAAATCTTCTTCCTACTTCAAGTGTTTAGAACTATCCAAATTTTCCTGTTTTTACTTTTGTTTTCTTGTGCTTCCCATGAAAATGCTCAACGAAATAATCAAAAAGTTGTGCGTGAAACAAAAAAGGAATTAAAAAAAACTCAAAAATCGAAAAAGAAATACATCAAAAAACGTTACCGCTTACATAGGAAAAATCAGTCGAAAGAAATGAGAAAGAAAATGCGAAAAGACCGAAGAAGGATGATAAGAGATAGAAAAAGATTCAAATAGAATTATGATTTTGTTACAAAAGCCTTTCCCATTTTAACATGAGTTGATCCAAGTCCCTTTTTTTATCTTCGTATAAAGATAAATTGTTGGAATAAGTTTGCGAATTATAATCTGAATTTGCCAGATCTTCCTCTACCTTCTTTATTGCGTCTTCTAAAGAAGTTATTTCTTTTTCAAGTCGTTGAAGTTCCTTTTGATTATTTTGTTTTTTATCGTCAACCTTTTCAATTGGTTTGTGTTTTTCAATTTCTTTTATTTTGGCCGTTTCTTTTGTCTTTTGATCTTTCACTCCGTTTGGCTTCTCTTTCATTTTGTATGAAAGGTATTCATTCAACGTAAAGTGATGTATTTTTAATGATTGGTGTTCTATATCCCAAATTCTATTGGTTAATCCATCAACAAATTCTCTGTCGTGTGATACAATGATAAAAGTACCCTCATAATTTAACAAAGCTTTTTTAAGGACTTGTTTACTTTGTATGTCTAAGTGATTCGTGGGCTCATCGAGTATTAGAAAATTAGAAGGACTTAATAATAGTTGACACAACGCTAATCGGGTACGCTCTCCACCGCTTAAAACACTTACTTTTTTATCTGTGTCTTCTCCTGAGAATAAGAACGTCCCTAAAATTGATCTTAAATCTTTGCGAATATCGCCAACAGCAATATCATCAACAGTTTCCATGACCGTCTTATTTACATCTAATTTCTCGGCTTGATCTTGGGCGAAATACGTAACATTCACATTATGACCATATTGCACTTCTCCTTTGAAATCTATTTTTTTTGTAATTGTTTTAAGTAAAGTTGATTTTCCTACACCATTAGGACCTAATAATGCAATTTTCTCTCCTCTTCCCACGGTTATATTCAAATTGGAAAATAGCAAATTATCTCCGTAGGATTTTTCCACTCCTTCTAGTGATAGTACCCATTTTCCCGGTTGAACACTCAAAGGGAAGGTAATTTTTATTCCTGAGACTACGTCTTTTTCAATTTCAATCCGCTCTGTTTTTTCAAGCTTTTTTATTAATGATTGTGCAAATGCTGCCTTAGAACT
>Ga0172373_10001284_pt1 | contig 40868 bp, 38 predicted proteins | sample Lak10m_2_FD_114546 | JGI IMG/M metagenome (GOLD analysis project Ga0172373, IMG submission 114546) | Freshwater microbial communities from Kabuno Bay, South-Kivu, Congo - kab_092012_10m | ecosystem: Environmental > Aquatic > Freshwater > Lake | place: Democratic Republic of the Congo... | reverse complement strand
CGAATACCCCCTCACCCTAACCCTCTCCCTCAGGGAGAGGGGACCGGACACCGGCTCCAAACGCCTCCCTCTCCCCATGGGAGAGGGCCGGGGTGAGGGTAACAAACACGCATTAAAGGTTCAGTCGTGTTACGATTTTGAACACACCCCGAGTTTTGAGACATTCTCTGAAACCCACCAGATTCTCATCGTTCGTTGTGGCTTGTTAGCTATGGGAGCTCCTATGAAAGTCATCGCCGTGGGCACCTACCATCGGAGGTGCGTATGGGGAGGCGTGGAGGGGAGATGGAGTCTCCCCTCCACAGGATAGCGCAACGTGCGCTCTTGCTACCCGTCTCCGAGGCGGAGCCACGGAGTGTTGATCGAAGCCGAGGACTTTCATGGTTCGTTGTGCCCGAAAACGCGCGCATGATAGTTGGTATAAGGCGAAAGCATCATTCGTCCGCGTCCGGATTCTCCACATTTCGGCTCAATCGCGGCCCGATCCGCTTTACCGCCGGCAGTCCCCAGCGAACCGCGGGTTTGCGAAATTCCTCATCCGCTTGGGACACGGGTTCCCGCCGCGGGCCTCGACCGAGTGTCGGGGTCTCGTCCTTCGCATTCTGATCAAGTTGTCGCGGCGCGATTTCAGCACTCTCGATCTTTCCCTTCCGATCGCTCATGGTAGCGCGGCGAACCTGCAGCCGCTCCATATCTACCTCCAGAACCAGCCGGCAGGTTCGCTGCGGGTTTTTGACGTCGGTAAGCTCCAAGACGATCAAGTCATCGGCGACTCCCGCGGACTTGAGCGCCACGAGAGAATCTTTCTTCCCCGCAATAGGAGCTGGTTTTGCTACCGCGCCGGAGGCTGCGGGTTTCGCAGGGACAGGGACGCTCTTCTTGTTCAGAAGAGCGGCTACCGGCACCGATGGCGAACCCAGGGCCACGATGACGCGGTTTGCTTCCTTCTGGGTGCGGTACGCAGGAACCGGCAAGTCGCCCAAGTCAATTACCACCCTTGCGCGTGTCCCGGAATATCCCACCCGGATTTCTTTGATGAGTGCACCGTTCACAGGTATGGAACGAGCCACCGGGCCGAGCGCGACGCCGTCGAAATCGATCACCAGCCGATTCGGGCGGCTCAGAACGAAGGCATTGTGCTGCCCCGTCTGTCCATCGCAGCGGATAGCCACCTGCTTCCCATCCGGGCTTACGGTGACGGCGGAAATCCGATTTGACGGCTCGCCCCACACGGGAGCGGCTGCGACCGCCAGACAGACGCAAACCCAACCCAATAAGGCGCTCTTAAACAGACTTGACTTCATCCAAACCCTCTATCCATCCTGAATCAAATGCTCGGTAGCGGCGTCGAATTGAGCCACGGACCGAGACCGAGAACGATCCGCCGGGAGTTGCGACGATCCCAATGCGGTCAGGATATGGCTTTTTGTGCCTATAATAGCACAGCTTTCGCCATTATGTCAATTAAATCCGATGATATCAAACAAATATATCATTTAATCGATAAGATCTTTCTTCAATGATCATAAGTATCAATGATCACATGGTAAGAAACCCACTGGTGATTCCGACCGCGCTCTTTTGACCCGCTCCGACTCCCCGTGTATAATTCCATCCTGTTTGCGTCGTTTTCTAAGCCCGGTCGCACATTGAGTGCCGTCACGATCACGCGACCGCAATTGCGAAACGGAGCACAAACTTCCATTTTCTGTTGGGGCGATTCTCGCCACGGGAGTTGCTATCTGTTGTCTTGTCCATCGATTCCAGGTGAGGACGCGTGCCCATCCAGCCACACACATCCGTAGACATTCCGAAGCCGCTCAGGATTGTCCTGCTGTTACAGGACCTCGAATTCGGCGGCACACAGCGGTACGCTACGCATCTCTTGCGGCACCTGGACCGCGACTTGTTCGCGCCTGAACTTTGGATGCTGCGCGGGGGCGTGGATATGATCGAGCAGGCCGAGGCAACGGGCGTGCCGCTCCGATGGATGAGCCGAGCCTCCTGGGTGGCTCCTCGTGCGCTGGCCAACCTTGCATGGCATCTCGCGGTTTATCGTCCTCACATGTTGTACACGCTGACCGTGGTTCCTAACATCTGGGGCCGGCTGTTCGGGGCTCTTTCACGCGTTCCCGTGATCGTAGCAAGCTGGCGGAGCCTGTTTCCAAAGCAGTATGAACGCTTGCTGTGGCGCTTGACTTCACGCATGATCTGCAACGCCCATGTGCTCAAAGAGATCATGGTGGAACGCCACGGCGTCGATCCCTCCCGCGTGGCAGTCATTCCCAATCCGGTCGATGCCGAGCTCTTCACCCCGGACCACGACAAGAAGGCCGCCGAACCGACAGTGGTTTCCGTGGGGCGGCTCGTGCGGGAGAAGGATCCGCTGACGCTGGTGGAAGGCTTTCGCCTCGCCGCCGCCCGTGTTCCTGGGGCACGTTTCGATATCATCGGCGACGGACACCTGAAAGGCGACGTGACAGCGGCACTCCGCAGATATGCCCTGGAACAGACGGTGAGCTTACTACCGGGACGCTCTGACATCAGGCCCGATTTGCGTCGAGCTTGGGTTTTCGTCCTGGCCTCTGTGCGTGAGGCCTCGCCGAACGTCATCCTTGAAGCCATGTCTTCCGAGCTTCCCATTGTCGCGTCAGCGGTGGGAGGCATTCCCGAACTGGTACGTCACGGCGAGAACGGATTCCTCTTTGAGCCGAGGGATGCGCAAGGGCTCGCTGAGCGCCTTGGGAGCCTCCTAGCGGACGCGCCACTCCGCCGCCGTATGGGCGAGAACGGCCGCAGTCAGGTACTCCAACATAACACTATGGATCACATGGTGAAAGAAACGGAAAGAGTCTTTTTAGAAGCGGCCCACGAGGCAGCGCGTGCCGGACGTCTCTGCGCATAACCGCTGAGGGGGATCAGGGACCGAAGATGCCTAGTACCACAGCGTACCGAATGCCAAACGGAACTCCGCCGCAAACGTCCACGCCTTCCTATTGAGGCTGCCCCCTCCGGAAGATGTGCCAAAAGCCGAAATCGTCGAGTTCGTCGAAAGGATTGCGTGCAGATCGCTCCATCTGACGAAAAGGCCTATTCCCGCGGCAGACGCAACCGGCACATTGTAGTCCAAGATAAACTCCAGCAAGTACCCGTTTTTGAAATTCGCTGTGGTCTCGAGAGCCTGCGGTCCAAGGCCGGTGTTGCCGTAAGCTTGATTGTATTCAAGACGGCCAAAGATAATGGGAAATCCCTGGGCAGTAAATCTGAGAGCGCCCACGGAGGAGCCGTATCCTGTACGCAATCCGATTAAGGGTATGTAGCTGTTTACGGTGAGGTCAGACTTGTCGGCCCCTGTGAAGGCGATGAAGTTGTTATCCGGATTGGAGAAACTGGTGGCAAAGTTGTCATATCGAAACCCACCGAGCACTTCAAACGCACCGCCGAATCTGTAGTCGGCCACCGCGTCCACCCACCACCACTGGGTTCTTGCAGTCCAGTTTCTCGCCAGCGGTCCAGCGGTCGAGGGCTCAACTTCTTGAGATATCGTATTCTTGCTTGGAAAGAGATACCATCCTGACAGGGTTACTCCGCAATCGGGCCCTGGAGATGCATCCACAGCCAATCCGACCACTAGCCGGACAAGGTGAAAAACTCGTGATTGACGCCGAAGATCCCGCCCACGGGTTGATCGAACTCCACATCGAAGGCATTTCCGCCGTAGCGGTTATACAACCAGCCGACATAAAGGGCGGGGCTGGCATAGCCGGGGCGCGCCTTCGACCCACATGTGGCAGAATAGCCGCTACAACCCCCAAGCAGAGGCAGCGAGGGTAATCCGCCCCCTAACAATCCTTGTGCGTTTGAAGTAGTTGAGAAGACGAAGAGAATGCTGAGACACAGCACCCACGAAGTGACGCCAAATCGACTCCGGCCACCCATAACGCCCCCTCCACTGAACCGCAAACAGAGCCTGCACGCCCCTCTCGTGGGGGTGCGGACTCTTTCAATAATTAGACCTGCCACTACCAATAATCGGTTTTGTACCTCTCCGGTGACAAAATGTCAAGTGGAAGAACAGGGGTGCGGTAAGCATTCAGTTTCCTGCGGGTGCGCAGTCCACCGTGTCATTGCGAGGAGTGCAGCGACGAAGCAATCTCCTGTGGTTAAGCGTGGGAGATTGCTTCGCTACGCTCGCAATGACATCGCCGCCCGGCTCTCTGACCCCGCGTGAGTGAATGGTTACGAGGTGCGCAATCCAGTCACCTGTACGGGAGAAATCACTTTGAATCTCCGGAGGCGATTGCAGGCCGTACGTTCTGCCGGTTCGCGTCGACGAGCGGTTAGGAAATAAGCGGATGCGGCCCTCGAATGGCCATTCCTACATGCCGGGCGCGGGCCGCGGCATCTGCATCATTTGCCCCATGAACACGCCGATTATCGACATGATGACGCCGGCGGCCACCAAAGCCAAGCCAATACAGAGGATCGTAGGCAGCAGCACAGCTACGATGGCTTGACCCGTGGAAGTGTGATGGACTTCTCGAAGCCCGACTACCAAAAGGACTAGATACAAGATGGCTCCCACGATCTGGCCGAGAAAAGGGACCACCTGCAGAATGTTCGCTCCCGACGCGTAACATACTACGCTGTAAGTCGCGCTGTAGTCTTCCTTCGCCGCACCGAGTATCATGAGACTGAGGTGATTGAGGAGCGCACCGAAGCCCAGAACCATGATCGCCCAGAGGGGCGCCCCGATGAGAATTCCCACAATCGCGGTGAGAAACTTGCCAAAACCGAAGTTGGCCTTGAACAGGACCGACCAGAAAGGCGTAAGAATCCAGCCGAGAAAGATCGTGATCGTCGCAAATAAGAACGGCGACAAGAGCCCCACCCCGGTAGGCATAGACGAGAAGAAATCCTTGGGACTGAATATGCAGGCGATAAGCGTCTTGACATACGCCTGGAACCATCCCAGCTCGTCGCGATCATCCCACGGGCAGGATTCCGTCGCCTCGTCGAAGCGCGACGCCATGGGGCCGGGTTGTGCACCGGTAGGTTTCGCAAGTGCCGGGACCGGTCGCTCGTCGAGGAACTTGCCGCATTGCGAGCACTTGACTGCTTCTCCGGCGTTATCCGCATTGCAGAATGCACAGACCCGCGGTGGCTTCTGAGGCTTGCGCGCGTCAATGTCTGCCTGTGTCAGGTGCCCCGCAGCCACGAGCTTGGTGAGCACCTTCTGCAATTGGCCCGGGCTAAGTTCGTGCCGTCGCATGAGCTCAAAATCGTCTATGCCGGCCTTGATGTCGGCGACGATCGCCTTCGCTGAAACCGTCTTCTTTTCTTCCATCGCCCACACCCCTCCACGGCCCCGTCACCCCGCGGACAGAACCGACAATGCTCGCGACAGACGCGCAGCAACATCATAGCACAGGATTTTGGATTTGTTGTCGCTAAAACCGCGTTTTAATTGGATAGATCGAGATGACTCGGCCGGTCGCTCTCAGTCGCCCCGTCGGAGTTCTCGGAGGAATTGGTTTTGTTGCCTACCTTCAAATACAAGATGCTCAATCGAGGAACGACACCACAGTTCGCACGATCTTCGCTGCAACTCCCGAACCGAGGTCTTTCACCAAGGTGGCAGAGTGGCTACGCTCTCCCCTCTCGATGCGGTCCAACTCCCGGATCACTTTGTCTCGATCCCTGCCGGTGAGGACTGAAGTGCCGTGTTCCAGGTAGATCGGCCGTTCAGTATTCTCACGGCACACCAAGCAGGGCACGTCGAAGAAACTAGCCTCCGCCTGTACCGACCCGGAATCCGAAAAGATGAGGCGACAGCCCTCGAGCAGCGAGAGAAAATCAAAGTAAGTCTCGGGTTGTATAAGCTTGAGGGTCGAAATCGACGCGATCTCTTCTCTCAGTCCAAAGGCTTCCAGCCGCGCCACCGTCCTGGGATGGATTGGAAAGACGATAGGCATGTCGAGAAGCCGTAGAAGCCCGACAACTTCCTGGAGTGCCGCGCGATTGTCTACATTGGAGGGTCGATGCAGGGTCACGAGAGCGTATGAGTGCGGCTCAAGATCGAAAGCCTCCCACCGTTTCCGGCTACGTATTGATGGAAGGAATAGCTGGAGCGTTTCCAGCATTATGTCGCCCACGAGGTGAACCCGTGCCGAGTCGATCCCTTCGCGATCGAGGTTCGCCAACGCCGCGGGCTCCGACGCGAAGAGGATGTTGGACAAGTGATCCGTGAGGCGACGGTTGTGCTCTTCAGGCATGATCTCATCAAAGGACCTGAGCCCCGCCTCAACATGGGCGACGGGAATGAAGAGCTTCCTCGCGACCAGCGCAGCGGCTAAGGTGGAGTCAACGTCACCCACCACGATCACAAGGTCCGGTCTGATGTCCTGGCAAACCTTCTCGAAAGCGATCATGATCTTGCCGGTCATCTCCCCGTGGCCCCCCGAACCGACGCCCAGGTGTCTCGCAGGCTTCTCCAGGCCGAGTTGATCGAAGAAGACCTCGCTCATCTCCCGATCATAATGCTGGCCCGTGTGCACGGTCAGGTGGGCGACGTGCGGGTAATTGCGGAATTCTCGTTCCAGCGGCGCAACTTTCATGAAGTTCGGCCGTGTGCCCACAACGCTGATAATGGTGCGGCGCGGGGAATTCATAGGCAATCCGGATCCTCGTTTCAGCGTCATCGGCGCTCGCCGGGCCGGCGCTTGAGACGCGGACATTCCAAATGCTTGTATCGTCTCGCTCACACAATTTCAAACAAAATGGCGCACATTTTCCGAACGGTGTTGTCAGAAGCCGCGCCAGGACTTGCTCAAACGCGCCGAAAAGGCTATAATACAATCATGAAACCGAGGATTACGAGCATGAAGTGGCGTGTGACAGCTGCGGTCGCGATGGCGCTCTTGGTGTTGACCGTGGTGCCACTTACAGCGCAAACGGCGAAGACCGAAGCCGCGGAAACGCTCGCGACCTCAAAATTCCGAATTGCTCCCGCTCCGAATTATGAAGGGGCCTGGTGGATTTACAATGTTCTCAACGACAAAATCATCGGATTCGCAAAGTGGGACATAGTTAACCGCCGTTACACCCTATTCGATCTTGCCGGCGGGTACGGCGGCTTCATGCAGGCCACAGTGGGAGACCCACGCTACGAGCATTATCAACAGTATCTCTGGTATGATTCCAACAACCGCTACAAAGGGGTTTTTCACCTCACTCTCGGCGGTCGGCCGGCAATTCCGGACATAAACCCCTACGGCGAACTCGGCGGCCTGATGCTGCCATACCAAATCGGTAATATCCCTCCACCTCTTCCCGAGTACAAACCGTACACGTCTCCGCTCGAAAGGTACGGCGTCGAGTGAGCGTTGTCTCCCAGCCGTTCGTGAGATAGCGCGAGAGGGGCTCAGGCGGCCCGCATGGCAGCCCCGCACGCGGGAGCTTCAGGTGATTGATCTCGTCAAAGCGCTCGTGTCGAAGTTGCCCGGCCCTATCGACGAGTGGGCTCGGGTGGTCTACGACCTCATTCCGCCTTCAATGAGGTATGGAAAGGAGTACTCCGCCGCACGTGCTCTTCTTCGGGAAAGCGAGGCCTGGGGCCCGTCCGAATTCGTCGAATACCAACAACGGCTCCTGCGCAAACTTGTCCGTCATTGTGCCGCGAACGTGCCCTATTATCGAGATTTGTTCCGGGAGCACGACATCCGCCCCGACGACGTGACCACAGTTAGGGAATTGGAGAAAATCCCCTTTCTTACTAAGGAAATTGTCAGAAAGAGGAAAGACGACCTGCTCGCGACGAATATCTCCGCGAGGCGCCGATTGACCCTGCGGACAAGCGGATCGACGGGAACCCCGCTGGAATTCGCCATCGACGGAGCCACTCGCGCCATGGAGCGCGCGCTTGCGATTCGGCATCTCACGTGGCTCGGCTGGAAGGAGGGCGATGTGGTGGCAGAGATCCGGGCTGCCACCTTCTCCGATTCTCGGCGCATCTACCGTTACTTTCCATCGTCGCGACAACTGGTCTTCGACTTCACAGCGTTGGACGACGACAAGTTACACCGCATCGTGGAAACGTTAGAAACATTCCGGCCGAAGTACATTCGTGCCCTACCCTGGTCGGTCTTCCTACTGGCGAGGTGGATGGAACGCCACAACAAGACAGTGCATCAGGTCCGATATCTGATTACCGCCTCGGAGAACCTGCTGCCGTCGATGAAGGAGCAAGTGGAACGCGTGTTCAAAGCGCCGGTCATCGATCACTACGGACAGAACGAACAGGTCGCTTATGCGTTCCAATGTGCCTGCGCCGCGGCGTACCACGTTCAAAGAGAGATGAGCATCGTCGAACTCGTCCCCACTGGCGACGGCCGGCGGGAAATAGTCGGCACTTGCCTCCACAACTATGCGATGCCTTTTCTCAGATACCGGACCGGAGACCTCGCGGCCCCGCGAGACGAGCCTTGTCCGTGCGGACGACTCGGCCCTGCCCTCTCAGTCATTAACGGCCGAGAGGTCGATGTGATCGTGACACCCGAAGGAAGGCTGGTCGCGCCTGGACCGCTCGATTTCGCGTTCTATCGTTTGCCTGAGATTAAAGAGGCACAGATCGTTCAAGAGGATGTCTCAGAAATTGTAGTGAAAGTCGCTGCGTGGGACCGACTGTCCGAACAGACGCGGACCGCGCTCGTCAAAGACCTGGCAGCTTTGCTGAAATCCGACCGCCTGAAGATTCGCGTGGTGGAAGTCGAAGAGACTCCGCGCACCGCTGGGGGCAAAAAACTTTTTCTTGTTTCTCATTTGAAGATGGACCATTATTCAACGGGGCTCTAAGGGCAGAGAATTTATCACCGAACTTGCGAATTGTGGTGCGTGCAAGTTCCGGGGGAAAGAGCGCGGCGCATCTCCGGATTCCAATTGCCAACGGAAGACCGGCCACGATCCCGGACCCGCCCGCTATGGTAAAGGGACTGAATTACTCCGGTTGAGATCTGATTGTGAATAGATCAATGCGAGAGACGTGGGACGGCAATGCCGACGCATGGGATCGGCAGGCCGAAGATCCCAAGAATTACTTTTCCCGACGAGCGGTCGCTGTGGAACAGTTGGTGACGAGTCACGTACGGCCGTGCATGACTCTTGACTACGGGTGCGGACCCGGCAACCTGAGCTATCGACTGGGGCAGCACGGGTTCGACGTCTACGGGTGTGATATCTCTCCGAAAATGATCGAGAAAGCTATCCGAAGACTGTCCGGGACGGTTGACGACGCGGAATCGCGTTTCAAGACTACGAACGGCGACTCGGTCCCGTTCGATTTCGCATTCGACCTTATCACCGCAATTGACGTGATTATCTATGTGCCTGACTACGCGCGGTTCGTGGAGATGCTGACCGGTTGGCTCAAGCCCGAAGGCTGGCTGGCATTATCGTGTACCAATAACATCAGCTTCTTCACATGGTGGTCGATCGTGAAATTGCTGGTTAATCCTAAACCGAACCCAATACGGTTCACAACAGTTCGCAATCTCGCCCGAACGGGAATTTGGAGTGGCGGAGGAGTAGATCCAAAGACCTCCAGACAAGTCTACAGCGCCGGGGCACTTGACCAGCTGGTCGAACAGTCCGGGTTCGATAAGATCGCCGATTTCGACCTATTCCATTACCGCAAATGGGACACCGATCCGCTTGAGCGTAGCGGCCTCAACCGGGCATTCGCTCGGCGATTCGGCTGGAATCACGTCGGCCTCTACCGCAGGCGGCCGGACGCAACGCATCAGGAATTGGGCCAAGGGAATGGCCGGCACGGAGGCCGGTCCCACCAGTAGATCGATTCAGAAATGCCTTCACCTGGTGGCCAGCAACGACCTTGGGTAGGGGCGGGTCTGAGACCCGCCCCTGCAAAGCATATCACAATGTTCAACGCCTCCCTTACTTGTGGTCAAGGGGGGCAACGTAACTTTGAAACGAGCTACTTGGAGAACACCGCAGCTACACTGATCCGCCACGCACCATATGACGTCGCGATGAAGGAGTTCACGCGGCGGCGGAATAGCGCACGGAACCTTGAGGGGTGAGTCCCGTACATGTACAAGCAGTACAAACCGTATCAGGTCTTTCTTATCATCGCGGACGCAGCATTCACGATCATTGTCTTCATCGCGATGATTCAGTTGCGACCGTTCTTGCCCGGACGTTTTATTCATCCGGAGGATATGCTGGTCGAGCCATCCGTGTATCTTGCGGCTGCAGCGCTATGGGTCACATTGGGAGGTTTTGCCGGCGTCTATGACTTGGCCCGCCTTCCCTTCTTCGGCAAGCAGTTGGGACGGATCACCTTCGCGCACCTCATGGCCACCTTGGTGTTTGCAGGCTTCTTGTACTTCTCATATCGGGAAGTCTCGCGGATGCTGGTCGTCTATTTTGCCCTGGTCAATTACCTGGCACTGCTCTTCACGCGTTACGGCCTTACGCGGTTTCTCCGTAGCAAGCGGAGTCATGTACGACGCACCAATGTGCTTATTGTGGGCACTTCCGACACGGCCACGAGTCTTGCACGCGCCATCGTGGATCAGCTCAGTTCGGTTTATCACATAGTAGGGTTCGTGGATGACCGGAGCAACTTGCCGTCATGCCTCGCTGGGTTGTGTATGGGGGCGATCGAGGATATACCGCGTTTGGTGCGGGATAACGAAGTCGAACTCGTGCTCATCGCGCTTGCCAACGGCGAGCCCCACGCGGCCGAGAAACTCGTCCAGGAGCTCTACCCGATGCCGGTCCGCATCTACGTGGTGCCGGACCTGCTCAGTCTCACCTTCCTCAATTCGGAAGTTGACAGTGTGGCTGACATTCCGGTCATCGGGATACGGGAACCTCTGGTTCACGGGACCCAGTGGGTGATCAAGCGAACGCTCGACCTTGCCGTGGCCTCCGTGCTTCTGCTCGTGACATGGCCCCTGTTTCTAGTGATAGCCATCGCCATCAAGCTCGAGTCGAGCGGACCGGTGATATACGCTCCGGAACGAGTCGGAGCGAATGGCAAGGTGTTCAAGATGCTCAAGTTCCGGTCCATGATCGTGGGCGCCGACAAACTCCAAGAGCAGGTCGTTGAGACGGATGCCAAAGGGAAACCGGTCTTCAAGACGATCCGGGACCCGCGGATTACGCGAGTCGGCCGATGGCTGCGCAGGACGTCGCTCGACGAATTGCCCCAGCTAATCAATGTGCTCAAAGGAGAGATGTCACTCGTGGGACCGCGGCCCGAGCAGCCGTTCATCACCAAGACGTACGAGTCATGGCAGTGGATGCGCCTCGCTGTTCCGCCCGGCATCACGGGGCTGTGGCAAGTTTCAGGCCGCAGCGACTTGCCCATGCACCTCAATACGCGGTTGGACATTCATTACGCGCGGAATTTCTCGCTGTTTTTGGACTTGAAGATCCTTCTAAAGACCATTTTGGTTGTGATCAGGGGAAAAGGTGCGTACTGAGCGATACGGATTCGCCGTTCTATGAAAACACCCCAAGGAAGACCGGCAGGATGCCGGCGCTACCGGCGTTTTCATGGTTCGTTGTGCCCGAAAACCGGCGCATGAAAGATGGTATAAGTCGGCTATGTCCGGCGTCTGGCGTTCGCCACCAGTATGGCTTTTTGCCGCTCGGCGGGAATCCGGGTGAAGTTGTCCACCGCAGCGATGACGATTTCGCGAGGAGACGCGGCCAGAGCCTGCGCGAGTTCGGCGACCTTCGCCTGCAGATCGTCGGGCAGGATGAACCGGTCGGGCATCTCAGGTTCGGTCATGTGGCTGTGCCTATTTCAGGTAAAGGCCGGTTTCACGGAATACGTGGAAACACCGTGAGCAATCCCTTGCAGCGCTCGATGTCTTTGCGAATCTGGTCCTTCAACTCCTCCGGGCCGCTGAATGTCATCTCCGGCCTGAGCCTGTCCACGATGTACACCTTTAACGTCTCACCGTACAGGTCCTCGGAGAAGTCGAGAATGTGCACCTCGAAGGAGACCCGGCGGTCCATGAATGTGGGATTGCGTCCAATATTCATGACCGCAGGTCGGGTTTCCGTTCCCACTCTGCAATATGCAGCGTACACGCCCTCGGGTGGCTGGAGTTTCGCTTCCGGTTTGATGTTCGCCGTGGGGAATCCAAGCAGCTTGCCCCGATGATGTCCGTGGACTACCTTTCCCTCGATGGTGAATTCACGGCCCAAGAGGCGATTTGCCTGACAAATCTCTCCTTTGAGGAGGTGGTCTCTGATACGGCTGGAAGAAACCCGCTGATCATCGACAATCACGGACGGCACCACGTGCACACGATAACTCATCTCGGGGGCCATCAGTTTTAACGTTTCCGCGGTTCCCGCGCGCTCCTTGCCGAATCTGTAGTTCTCTCCAATGAAGATGTCCGCCACACCGAGTTCTTCTACGAGGATGTTGGCCACAAACTCCTCAGGGGTCTGGCGCGCGAATTCGAGGGTGAACTCCGCCAGCACGAGCACGTTGATCCCGAGGTATTCCATGATATCCGCGCGCTCTCGGAAGGTCGTGATTCGAGGTATGTCCGGGGCCTTATTGAGCACAACCCTCGGGTGAGGATCGAAGGTGTAGACAATGGCGTCGTGACGCCGCAGTCGGGCCGCTGCTACGGTCTGCCTGAGGATCTCCTGGTGCCCCAGGTGAACGCCGTCAAAATTGCCCAGCGCCACCGCCGGTCGATGAAATCTCTGGTATATTTTCTCGCGAACGCGAATAATTTCCATAAGTTATTCTTAAGCCCTCCATTCCGGACCAACACCGCCTGCGACGCGGTCAGGGCGGGAATCACTCCCAATGCCAGTGATTTAAGGGGATTTAATGTGGCGCAGGCTTTCCAGCCTGCGACTCATTTGCCTGAAAGATCGGCGGGCTAGAAAGCCCTCCCCCACATTGGAAACTCAAGACCTGACCCTTAAGTCACAAGCATTGGGAATCACTCCGGCCCCACGGGTGCAGATCGTGGAACCGCTTCTCTGGTTTACGCCTTCGGGGGTCCCCCGATTAGCACATCCGGGGCGCCGGACTCCAGCGCCGGCTTGTCCGCTGACTCCGACGAGACGGCTTCAGCTTGGGAGCGAAGGCTATCCATCTCCTTGGTCAATTCCTCCGCTTCTCGCGTCTTTTCGGTTAACTGCCTCTGAAGCCCTTTAGTCTCCGCCCGGAGCTGCTCAATCTCTTTGTTCAGTCCATCGACCACGCCTTGGTGTTCCTGGTCGGTCTTGATCATGCGGCGGCGTTCCCCGATCCACTTCAGTTGGGTAATGAAGTCTCCCAAGGCTGCGACAATTATGCCTACCGAAACGCAGAATGTCACCAGTTCCCAAAACGCCACTTTGATCGGCTCAGCCAGCCCGAAATAGGTGATTGTGAGTTCGACGTCCTTGTTCTTCATGAATAACGATATGATAAAAATTACGAACGCCAGCTCGATCAGTCGCTTGATGAGTCTCATGTCTCCTCCTTCGGCGGCGTGGGCGGGAACAACTCCCGGAAACACTTGTGCAATTTCTCCCGCGTTTGGCGGATGTGCTCCGAAATGATGCGTACGTCCGCCAGAACAGGTAGGCAGTTGGTGTCGCCTCGCCAGCGAGGCACAACATGGTAGTGCAAGTGATCGTCAATACCTGCGCCCGCATCGACGCCGATATTGAGACCCAGATTGAACCCGGAAGGCCGCATGACGCGCCTCAGGACTTCAACGGCCCGAGTGACTTCCTCGATAAGGAGGCCGTTCTCTTCAGTGGAGAGGTCGCAGATATCGGAAACGTGCCGGTAAGGGCACACCAGAAGGTGGCCGTTATTGTATGGAAACTTATTCATGATCGTGAACGCGCCCGCGGCCCGGTGCACGATCAGGTTCTCTTCGTCATTATCTGCGGCGGGCTTGGTGCAGAAGATGCAGCCAGGTTCTCTCTCCTTGCCGAGGATATAGTCAATCCTCCACGGAGCATACAATCGTTCCATTTGCGCCTTTTTCCGAAACGCCGAGGACCGGTCGGTCAGCGTTCCACACGAATGTGCTTCCCTTCGATAGCATCGCCGGCAAGGTCAATAACGCCGACCGTCCCTGCGCCACGGTATCCCCTGGCGGTAGCAGAACCGGGATTGAACATCCACACGCCGTCCACCTTTCCCCAGAAAGGTACGTGAGAATGTCCGTACACAATCACGTCGGGCCGGGGAACGCTGAATCGCTCGATGATTCGCCGCTCCAGTCCTTCCCTGGCTCCCCAACCATGAATGAGGCCGATGCGCTTGTCTTCCGCGTCTATCTCTCGCACGTGAGGGAGGTTTCCCGTCACGTCGTATTCATCCATGTTGCCGCTCACCGCTATGACGCCGCGATCTGCAAGGTACTCCACCACTGCCAGCGTCACAATGTCTCCCGCATGGAGGATCATATCCATGCCGGCGAGCAACTCATCCAAGATGTATTCAAGTGTCGGATCGGGCAACCGCAAGTGGGTGTCCGACATCACCCCAATCTTCATGCCGATTTCTCCCGGTCCGACGACCGCGGATTCTCCCCGTCCGCGGACCGGATAACCATGTCTCCTCCGACAACGATCCTTTCTCCGGCAATAATGACCATGCCGCCCACGTCCGTGAATCCCTGAGCCCGGTCAAGGACCGCCCGCGGCGATTCGCCTCTCACCAGTCGGTCGCCGATATCACGAGCATACGCGGCCGCCCAACATGCGGACCGAGAGATCACCGTTACCGCGTGAATGCCTCGGCCCGGAACGTACGTGGAAATCCCGAATGGCCTCTTCAGCGAGGGCAACGCGAGCACCAGCCGCTCGTGGAGCGGTGAGCCCGCCGCGTGCAGGTACACGTTCAGCGGCGCCGGGCACCGGATGAACGAGTCGCCGCCGCTGGATACGACTACATTCGTGGAGTCCCCCGCGAGATCTCGTCCGACGAAATCCGCGATCGCCGCGCTCATACACGACATAGGCGCGACGTTCGTGCAGCGGCTCGACAAGTCGCTGTACCTCACGATCTCAGGTGCGGACGCATAGATCTGGATTGGAGCCGCAGCTTCCCTGAAGGCAGGATGTTGTCTGAGGTATTCTTCGATTTGGTACCGGTAGCGGAAAACGCAGTCTTTCACTTTGGCGCTCAGGTCGCTCTGGGCCTGAACGTACAGGTTCGTCTCCCGGACCTCCACCTCAAAACTCGACGCGTGGTCGAATCGGATGCGGTTCCGGTAGTTCTTTCTCTCGTAAATGTCGTAGATGGACGCCATGGCCCAAGCCGGTCTTCTTGCGCTCTTCCGTCTCATGCACGGATCGGTTACCCGTGATTATTCACAGGCTTATCAGGGTGTCAAGGATAATTTCCGCCGGCATTCGGGATAGCGAGCATATGTACGGCCTGCAAGAATGGCCCACGCGGCAGCATCGCTTTCATTGAAAAAACAGCGACGGGCGGAAGAATATCGGGGGACGTTCGGACCGCCCCCCGATGTTGGCGGATTAGAGCAAGCCGTCGGCTTCCTTGGCGGCCGTGAGGGTGTTCTTCATGAGCATGGCAATGGTCATGGGGCCGACGCCGCCCGGAACCGGGGTTATCGCGGCAGCCTTTTCCTTCACCGCATCAAACGCCACGTCGCCGACGAGCTTCCAGCCCCTCTCGGTGCCAGGAGCATCGACACGGTTGATGCCCACGTCGATCACCACCACGCCTTCCTTCACCATGTCGCCCTTGAGATATTCGGGCTGGCCTATCGCAGCGATGATGATATCGGCGTTGAGGCATTTCTCTTTGAGGTCTTTCGTCTTCGTATGGCACATGGTGACTGTGGCGTTCATGTCGCGCTGATCGAGCATGTTCGACAGCGGACGGCCCACGATGTTGCTCCGACCCAGAATCACCACGTCCGCGCCTGCAGTGGTGAACCCGCCACGTTTGATGAGTTCGAGGCAGCCGGCGGGGGTGCACGGGAGAAAGCGGACCTCACCGATGCTGATCAAGCCCACATTGTAGGGGTGGAAGCAGTCCACGTCCTTCTCGGGAAGGATCGACCGCAGAATCTTCGTCTCGGGGATGTGCTTGGGAAGGGGAAGCTGGCACAGGATGCCATGGACCGATTTGTCTTTGTTGTAACCGTCGATCACGCCGAGGAGCTGCTCCGTAGTGGCATCGCCGGGAAGCACCGTCTCGAGAGAGCGGATGCCGATGTATTCGCAAGCCTTCTTCTTGTTGGCTACGTACACCTTCGACGCGGGGTCTTGGCCCACAAGGATGACCGCAAGGCAAGGCTCCACGCCCTTGGCCTTCAGTCCTACCACCTCTTCCTTCATTTCGTCTTTCAGCTGTTGGGAAACTTCATTGCCGCTGATAATCTTGGCCGCCATGTATTCCTCCTTTCGACCATGCTCACATGTTTTCCCTTGCCGCTCGGCAGGGGCGTCAATAAACCAATTCGGGCATGGTAGCCCGATGCGCTGTTACGCAGCAGCGGTCTCGTCCCGCTCAAGATGCAGTGCTATCTCCTCGATAGCCGAATGGATTATCGGATCGTCCAAATTCGGGGGGCGACTTTCCAGGTCGGCTGCAGCGATCTCCTCGGAAAACGGAAGCACGCCGACCAGCGGTATTCCGTCCAGGTTCTTAAGGAGAAAGTCGACCTGCGCCTCATTTCGAACCTTGCTGCCAACTGCGAAGACCTTCTGCAGGCCCATGTCGCGCGTGAGTTGCCGCACCTTGGCCGCGGTCTCAATGCTCCGATGACCAGGCTCTACGACCACGACAAAGCGGTCCACCGCCTGAGCCGTGCCGCGTCCCAGGTGCTCGATGCCCGCTTCCATGTCCATGATGATCAGGTCTTTGTGATAGAGCACCAAATGGCTCATGAGCGCCTTGAGCAACGTGCTCTCCGGGCAAATGCACCCACCGCCGCCTTTCTTGATCGTGCCCATCACGAGCAGCCTGACGCCATCCCTTTCTCGGCCGAGCGCTTCAGGCAGATCGTCCACCTTGGGGTTTAGCTTGAAGAATCCACCTACTGTGCCCGGTTTTGCGCCGGTCCGCTCATGGATTAGTTGGTCCATATTCGCCACCGGCACCATGCCGGTCGTGTCGATGCCAAGCGCGGATCCCAGGTTCGCGTCGGGGTCCGCGTCCACTGCCAGTACGCGATAGCCGTGTTTTGCCCAGTACCGCGCAAGAAGGCTCGACAGAGTCGTTTTTCCGACACCGCCCTTTCCCGATACCGCTATTTTCATAACAATCCTCGCTGGAGCCATGATTCGGCCATGAGCCCTAGCATAACCTTGTGCATCCTCTCGGGAAAAGGAAGGCGCTTACCGTGCCGCCTTCACCAGTTCCAACACAGCCATCTCACCGGCTACTGCCATGTCCTCGGCGCTGAAGAACAGCTCGGCTGTTTCGTCGAAGAGCACGGTGGCTTCCGGGGGAAACTCGTCATCACCCTTCCAGACCAGGCAAGTAATAGGAAGGTAAGGAAAGTACGCCAATTCTACCGACGCGTCCGCATCGCGAAGAATCTTGCCGCCCAACTTCTCGCCGGCGGAGACCATACCCGCGGGATTTGCGCCGAAGAACTTGATCAAGACCTCCTTGGCACTTCGGTTGAACGCGGGCTCGTAAAAATGGCCTTCCTTGAACTCACGGAAATGTTTGAGCTTTCCACTCGGTTGTCGTCCAGGGGCATTGTTCAGATAGTGTATGGCAAGGATCGCCAACCATATGGCGGCCTCTTCGCCCTTCTCCTGTATGGTGAACGTTCCGGCGGTCGTGTCCAAAACGATGTGCTTGTCAAGATGAGGGATGATCACCTTGCGGTCTTCGTAAGACACTCCTGCGTACGAGGCGACTCTGCCTGGGTCCTTGCGTCCGAAGGACTCCAGGCCGAGTTTCAGGGCATCCTCGTAGTTCTCCTGCGTCGGAAGCTCAGGCCAGGACAAATCACGGATATTGAGCATAATTTCAGATCGTCAGCCGCCGGACTGCGACCACGTTGTCCAGCTTTCTCAGGGCCTCCAGACCATTGTCGTCAGGTTTGGAGTCCAAGTTGAGGAACAGAAGCGCTTCGCCGCCTTCTTTCGCTCGAGCGAACTGAAAGTGAGAAATATTGATACTGCGCTCGCCAAGGGCATTACCCACATTGCCGATCACCCCGGGCCTATCTTTGGCCTCGATGAGGAGCAAATCGCCGGAGAGGTCAAACTCCCCTCGGTAGAGCCCGTAACGTACCATACGAGGTTCGGCCAACCCGAAAAGCGTCCCTTCGACCACGTGCTCGCGACGAGAGGTAACGACCTTGTAGCGAAGCACGGATACGAAGTTCTCGCTCTTGCTCACTCGAGTCTCCGAGAGCGTAATGCCACGCTCCGCAGCCACCGCAGGAGCGTTCACCTGGTTGACGTCCTCTTTCAGAATCGGGGTGAGCAACCCTGTAAGGAACGTGGTCGTCATCGGGCCGAATTCCATTTCTGCAGCGTCTCCGGAGTACTGCGCTTCGACACTCTTAATGCCTGTCTGGATCATCTGACCGACAAAGAGCCCCAAACGCTGAGACAGGTCGAGGTAAGGCCGCAAAGTGACCAGCGCTTCGCCGGACACTGCTGGGGCGTTAACTGCGTTCCGGATCGTTCCATCCACCAGGTAATCGCGGATCTGTTGGGCGATCCCGATGGCGACATTTTCTTGCGCCTCCTTCGTGGATGCCCCGAGGTGCGGCGTGCAAATGACTCGTTCCAGATCGATGAGCCTGCGATTCTGAGGCGGTTCGACGCTATACACATCAAGCGCCGCGCCCGCGATCTTGCCCGATTCGATAGCATCCGCGAGGTCGTCCTCGCATACCACCGGACCGCGCGAGCAGTTGATAATCCGGACGCCGTCTTTCATTTTGGCGATGTTGGCTTTGCAGATCAGGTTTCTCGTCTCGTCGGTAAGCGGAACGTGCAGGGTGATGAAGTCGGAATGCTGAAAGACGTCGTCGAGGGAGCCCAACTTGATCCCCATTTGGTTGGCTTTCTCTTCGGACAGGAACGGATCGAACGCGATGATGTGCATTCCCAGTCCTTGGGCCCGATCGGCAACGATGGCCCCGATGCGCCCCAAACCGATGATTCCGAGGGTCTTATTGTAGATTTCCGCGCCGCCGAATTTCTTCTTCTCCCACTTGCCTGCCTTCATGGAAGAGTGTGCCTGCGGGATGTTCCGCGCCAAGGCCATCATCATCGACAGGGAGTGTTCCGCGGTAGTTACGGAGTTGCCGCCGGGCACATTCATGACGACGATGCCGCGCTTGGTGGCCGAGGGAGTGTCAACGTTGTCCAGACCCGTCCCTGCGCGGCCGACCACCCGAAGCTTGTCCGCGACCGCGACTACATCGGCGGTCACTTTCGTGGCTCCGCGAATCGCCAGGCCGTGATATTCGCCTATGATCGCCTTCAGTTCATCGGGACTGAGGCCGTTCTTGACATCAACTTCGATCCCTTCGGCTTCACGAAGGATTTTCACACCAACTTCGGAAAGGTTGTCCGAAACGAGAACTTTCACGGCGAATACCTCCTTGTTTCCTGGGTACCATCGCGTTTGAGCCGGCACGTCTCATAAGGCTGGCATGGGGATGCTGGCTGCACCGACGGGGCTGCAATAGGGGGCTCGATTCGTCGCGCACTCAAGGCTTCGAGGACTTCGGACTCCGCGTGCGAATCCCGAGTGACGCCGCTATTCGTTCCGCCGCGCGTACAACGCGAGTGCGCGCTGCCACCCCACCCATGATTCCATCAGCCGCCGGGCCGCGCCGACCAATTGCTCCGGCTATGATCAGAAGTGTTGCATTGTTAGCAGGAACCACCCCATATGTCAAGGAAGCCATCCAGGAAACCCGCGGATGAAGAGGCCGCGGGACAAAGCCTGAGATGCTGTTCAGATCGGGAATCGGTCCGGTGGAATATCCCGTCAAGACGTGGCCGGCTTTCACGGCCTCATCAGCGCGCTCAAGAGACCTCGACGCCGTGTCCGCACCAAGGCAGACTCGTACCGCACGAACGGCACTCCGCCCCACTTCTCTTTGAATCGACGGACGCCTGAATTGATACCGAGTCCCAGGTTGAGCGCCCGTTTGCCTGCAGCCAAGCTCATCTTCACCATCTCGTAGAACAGCAGATCGCTCGCACCCGGAACGGGATCCGTCAACGAACGCACACTGAACAAATAGAACGCGTAGGATGCGGATCCAAGGTCCACGATGGTGAATGCGACGAGTTCGTCCCCGCGCCGAGCTTCAAGTATCCGCGCACTCCGGGATGATTTGAGATAGTTCGGGATGCGCAGGAAGATCTCCTCATGGCCGGGACCGACCGTTCGAGCAGCCGTGAAGGCCTGCAAAAGGCGATGATGTTCGTCACCGTACGTGCCCTCGGACGCGCGCGCCTCGCGCTCGGCCCGTCGTATCATATAGGCAAGTTCTGAATCGAGCTTGGGCAACGGGAGATCGAGGCGGTAACAAGAATCTTCGGCGCGGTTTTCGAGCCGCCGGTCGTCCAACCACAGGATCGGTCCCATGACTGCGACAGTGTTGGGCCTGAAGCGCCGACACGCGGCCTCGTACGCCTCGGCCGGATCGGTCCGTGCCTCGGCGAGAGAGTAACCCACGAAGATGAGGTGGCTTCCTCGGACGTAACACAAGTAGTCTCCGTGCAAGAACGGTTCAGCACCGGACACCGCAGCCGCGTAGTCGGGTAGGTGCTCCGGAACATAGCCGCGATCGAACACGAAGCCGCGTTCACGCTCAGTCAACATCGGCTCTCCCCGCGTCGACATCCGAAAACTGCTCCTGTCGGGACTGCGAGCGACAGAATTGCGAAGGGCTTAAGGATGACGAAGCATCCGTGGTATACGAGCTTCGATTGCTGGACACTCCGGCTCAAGATGTCAGTGATCGTTAAGCGTGAGGCGAGGGAAACGAACATGAACGGCTGGCTCTATCTTATCGTCGCAATCGTTTTCGAGATCGCGGGCACCACGTCCATGAAGCTATCGGAAGGATTCACCAAGCTGACGCCGTCGGTGCTCATCTTTGTTTGCTACGCGATTTCCTTCATCAACTTGACCCTGTGCCTGAGATACATGGACGTGAGTATAGCATACGCGGTTTGGTCAGGACTCGGTACGGCGCTTATCGCTGCAATCGGGTTCCTCTGGTTCAAGGAGCCCCTTACTGCCCTTAAGATCGTGTCTCTTCTGCTGATCATCGTTGGCGTGATCGGCGTAAACCTCTCAGGCGTGAAGCACTAACGCGCAGCCAAGGCGTTCGCTCAGAGCAGTGCCGAGAGACCAAGCGTTAATCCCAGCGCGGCTATAATCGCACCCGACATCTGATTTAGCAGCCGTAACTGGCGAGGTTCAAGCCTCGGGCGGAAGATCGTTATCACAAGCACCAGGATTGGCGACCAAATCGCGGAGCCGCAGAACACGCCGGCTACGAGAGCGAGAGCTTCCCCCAGGTTCCCCTGCCAACCATGGACTCCGACCGCGGTAAATGCCGCGGTGAACACCAGGATCGTCATCGGGTTGGCCAAGGTGAGCAGCATTGTAGACCAAAACCAATGCAGCAATCCGCGCACTTCGGCGGAGTTCTTTTTTTCTTTGGGCTCCGTGAAGAAGATCTTGAGTCCCACCAGGATGAGCACGAACCCCCCGAATTCACGGATCAGCAACTGCTCTTCCCGGAGAAAGTTGGCGACAAATGTAATGCCCAGACCGGCTACGGAACAGTAGAGCCCATCGACTGTGGCAGCTCCCAGTAGCGACACGACTCCCGCAATCCTGCCGTACGCCAGTGCTCTGCGTATGCACAAGAGACCAATCGGTCCGACCGGTGCACACAGTACGAGTCCTACGATGAACCCTTCAAGAAAGATAAGACCCTTCATCGCCCGCCGACAGCGCTCGTATTAGCCCGCCGAATCCCCACCGGTCGTCACGCCGCCCGATGAGGAGCTCAGCCGTCAGCATTCTTATGATATCTTCGTCGTCCATCAATAGATTTTTTTCGAGTCAATGGCAAAACGCGGCCGCGTTAATATTTAAGCCATTGCGGGAATTGCGCCAAACGACGAGCTAGTAGATCGATTCAGAAATATTTTTACGTTGTCGTCAGCGGCAGACTTGGGTAGGGGCGGGTCTCAGACCCGCCCCTACGAGGCCTCGCAAAGACAGATCGACGCGTGTCCGGCTATTGAACAGGCGAGCGGCACTCTCTCATGCCTGCAGAGCTTCTCTGGCGGAATGCAACCCTCGTTTCAGCCGGAGTCCTCAGAGCGAAGAGATGAATATATAGCTAGGAGAAATTGTGTCGGTAGTGAAACCGAGGAATTGCAGAAAACAGGCGTGAATCCGGTCGGGCCGGTGCCTCCACGGTTCCGGCGGAACGCAGGGACCACTCGGTCTACCGGCAGACCCACAATTGAATCTGCCGTTTTATGAGGGCGTACCACACCTTTTCGCCGCGGGACTACCGCTCCTCCGGCGATGCCTTCAAGCCCCCATTCTATGCCGAGGTCCGTTCGGGCCCGCTCAGCTCACTTCACCGCAAGCAACGGGCCCGACGAAATCAGCAAATGCTTACCAGCACCAGCCCCGGACTCTTTTGTATTTCACAGGAGCGCAGTACGCAGGCGCACAGTACACAGGGGCGCAGTACACAGGCTTAACAACCACAACCGGTGCGCAATAGGCCACCGGAGCGCACCACGCCACTCCGACTGGACCGCAATAAGCCCGCCAGGCATTCGCGTCGCTTGCCACAATCAATGAACCGGCAACCAGCGCTACCCCAATGATAACTACCAACGCGACCTTTTTCATGTTCCACCCCTCCAAATTGTCTTTTGTTGCCAGATTTTCTCTTCTGTCACCTATCCACCGAAGTCCCTTTTCGGCGATAGCCCCAATTGCCTCTCAGGCAGTCAACGGCAGCCCCGGGAATCCGCGTGCAAGGCCCGGCTCTTCCCCGCCGCCCTGTCGCGGCTTGCGGGTCAGCCCCCTCCCGGAACCTGATCACGAGGACAGCCTTGATTTCGTACTAGCATACCCAAATCCAGGTGTCAACGATTGACTGCCTTTTGCGCGCTGTAGATGGCGTCACTAGCGGATCTCATGGATTCTCTCGCAGTGCAGTTGCGCGCGCCGCAGAGAGATACTGTCGTGATCGCGCGTGCGACATCAGGCCCCCGTGTTGAACCCTATTTCAGTCCGCGCAACCAGAAAGGCCGGACTTTTATGACGTCTTCTCCCCCTCGCACAGAAGTCACTGTCAATGGAGCACTTGTTTCTTTTCGCTGGGAACCTCCATCGGTGAAGGGTGTCTGCCATATTATCCTACCTACAGCGGAGGCCCACAATTTAGCGTGAGCTTCCGCCCTTCCCATAAAGGCTTTCTTCATCTACCAACTCCTATGGTTAATAGGCCACGACGAACGATGCTAATCTGGCGGGTTTCCGTCCGTGGCCTCGCCCCGGATATATAGTGGTTGCTTTCCAGAAACATGGGTTTGTGTAGGGGCGACCTGCCGGGCGCCCGCATAGATCTCAGTACGGGTTCACACGGGCGACCGGCAGGTCGCCCCTACAATGCTCCATCCGCGGCTCGAACCTTCGCGCACATGGGCGAGCGATTCCCATAGAAATCGACAGTAATTGCCAACAGCTGGACCTCACGCTATGGTGGTCATGACTCGATCCTCGCACCAAGACGCACGTCACACATCTGCGCAGTCGGAACAGGCTTCTGAACACATGGGCCGCAAGCCGGTTCCAGTGCCGGTCGATAACGCTGCGCCAAGTTCGTCTCGAAGAGCTGGCGGACAGCGAATCGGAATGGAGATACTCGCATTGAAGAGCCTTGCTGCAGTGTTCATCGAAAAGGTGCGCGCTATCTTTGGGTGAACCTCTTCGCGTCCCTAACGTTCCGCAGAGTCAATCCCGTTCTGACACAACCAACTGCCGCTCCACGCCTATCAGTCCGATTGCGGTCCTCCTTGCCTTTGCTGTTTAAGAGCCCTTTCGAGATTTCTCCTCGCGTCGGGAGATTTGGGATCGAGATGAGCCTCGGTACGGTAGCTTTGCACTGCCAGATCATGCCTCCCTGTGGCCTCAAGCACCCGGCCGAGGACCCCATGCGCGGTCGATGATCGCGGATCGAGTTTCACGGCACGCAAACAATTTCGGAGGGCCTCAGTCAAGTTGCCTTCGTCCATGTATGCGAGCGCGAGATTCACGTGCGCGAGCGCGAAGCGCGGTTCAACTTCGAGGGCCCGTCCAAACTGAGTGATGGCTTCCTCGCGCCTCCCGGTGTCCCTCAACGCTGCCCCCAGATTGTTGTATGCCTCGGCCAGTCCGGGGTCTATCGCAAGTGCCTTTTGGTAGGACTCGACGGCTTCAGCGACGCGGCCCGATTCCGCCAGCGCCAGCCCGAGGCTGTTGTACAGCGCGGCCGACTCCGGCGATCTCTGGAGTTCACGCTGAAAGAGCGCCACCGCATCGGCCGTTCGTCCTGACATCCTGTACGCTTTGCCGAGCAGGATCGCAAGTCCCCCTGTTCTCGTCGCGCGCGTTCGATCAGTGGACGCGTCGCCATCCCCAGCGTGAACTTCTCGGGCGATTCCTCCGTCTGTCCGTGGGTTCAGTAGTGCGCTGAGAGCGGGTTCAAGCACCCTGATCGCGCGAGCGCAATCGCCAGAGTCGACGAGCGATCCGCCGTAGTTCCCCAAGATGTCCAGAAGCGGCACTCTTTCCACGTCACCTGAAATGGGAGGCAAAGCAGCCCAGGCAGTTTCCCAGAACCGAGAGCTGTTGCTCCAGATCGTAGCGCGGATGGACGTGAGGCCTGCAGCGAAGAGAACACCTATCACGCTGAGCGCCGCGAGCACGGCCCGCGCAAGACGCAGTTCAGGCTTGGTGGTCAGGCCTTTCACTGCAAGGCTCACTACGTCGGCAATGACCAACAGCAATCCAAGCATTGGAAGCACGGCTCGATAACCGCAGAACAAGTACTGCGGCACGAGTACTGCTTCCGGAATGAGGTTCGTTATGAAGAAGAGGATTCCAAATCCTGAAACGGGGCGTTTCCGGAGAAGAAATACCCCGAGCGCAATGAGCGCCAGTACGCCGATCACAGCGGCAAACGTCTCGGCCGGATTGAAGAGTGAACGGGACACCACCTGCGAACTTGTGAGCAGCATGGAAGAAGGCAGCGGGAGTAGAATTTGAGCCAAGTATCGGAAGAGCAGCCGGCACTGCGTAAGAATGGCCTCGACAGGTGTCAGTCCGCTCTCGTAGTAATAAAGAGCGATGGTCGAGACGATTCCCGTACCAAGTTCTTCGTTTCCGTGCGGATGCTGGAGCAAACCCACCAATCCGACACACGCAACAAAGATTAGTCCGAAGACAACAGCTTTCCACGCGCACGCCTTCCATCTTTCTCGAAAGAGGCTAGCCTCCGCCATAAGGAGCACGAACGGCAAAGTGAAGGTGTTCTCCTTGCTCAGGAGTGCACCCAAGAAGAAGATGATGCACAGAGCGTATCCCTCCGCCCGTTTACGAAAGAGATCCATGCGCGCCGCAAGATAAGCCGTGAACGCCGCATAATAGAACATACACGCCATGAGAGCCATTCGTTGCCAGATATAGAGCGTGACGTACGTCTGTACGGGGTGCACGACGAACAACAATCCGAGGAAAACACTTACGAGGCGTACGGGCCCCAGGGCGGTTCCGCTGGAACCGGCAGAAACGCAAAGAACAAGATCCACCAACAGCACGACGATCAGGCCCACCGCAGCGAGGATGGCGAGGTTGACGATCCGAAACAGGGCCGGGTCCATGCCTCCGGCCAAGTAATTCAGGTAGAACGTGATCATGGGGAGCGGGCGCTGCGGGAAGAGGGATACTGCACCGGAAACGCCTTTTGTGTCGAACACGCTCTGACGGTCTTCAATATTGCCGCGGGAGTCATATGCCATAGGCGCGTCCAGTCCGGGGTAGTTCACTCCCACGGCGGCCAGAAGGAAGATCGGATACAAAAGCAAGGCAACCAAGACACGTGACTTATGCATTCGAACTCTTGTTCCTGAACGCTGGTCGATCTTGACGAACGAACGATAAATACGCACACTATAATGCGCACATAGCCGATTGTCCACGGGCAGGGCGTTGTGAAATGTTGCTCTTGAATTTGGGGTACGGGAGGTGGTGAATCAGCGCCGGAATGGAGTCCATCCACGTTCTCTGGCGGAAGGTTCGACAAGAAAGTGATTTACCTTCAGTGACCTGTATGATATGAGTCCGTTCCAATACGTGCCAGAGGAACGAGACGCCTCGATACTACTAGCTGCACCACCCACCGGTGTGAGAGCTTCGTATTTCAAAGCGGAGCGTTGATTCAGCCGGTCGATTCGATTCGGCCGGGCCACTGCCTTTTCAGGTAGCTGATGTCCTGAGGGGGTCCTGATGGTTGAACAGCACATAACCAATCTGCGGCTATACGACGACGGCGCCACCATCGACCTCGATAGCCTCTATCTGAAGGAACTCAGCTCGTCCGGCAGTTTCGATCTCCGAGGAGTCGGGACTACCTCCCTCGGGAAATTGTTACGCGCGCTACCAATTCCAGCGATGCTGGTCGAACGCTCCCACGGCGTTGTCTTTGCCAACGAAGCGGCCGGGGAAGCGGGTATCGACTATGGCAGACGAGAGCATCTCGACTTTTCCAGCCTTTTTGCCCAGGGCGAACCGGCTGCACGTGCCCACGCTCTTATCGAGCGCGGCTTCACCGAAAGAAAGCGAATCATCGCCGAGGCGGACATCACGCTCGGCCCCAAGCGAGTTGCCGGGAGAATGCACCTCCGTTCTCTTCGTCTGGGCAAGCAGCGGTACGTCCTCGTGCTTGTGGAAGATCTCACCCTGGAAAAGCGACAACTCCTCTTGACCAAGAAGCATTCGCAGGAGCTTGCCCGAGCCCATGAAGCGCTCAGCAAAGCCCACTCGGAGTTGCGCACGGTCAATGAAGAATTGGAGCGCCGCGTGCAAGAACGCACTGCGGAGTTGGCGCGTGCCAATGAGGAACTGCGGCGGGAAATCGGTGAACGCAAGAGAGCCCAAGAACTCGTCATCCAGACGGCTCGCATCAAGGCGGTGGCAGAACTATCGAGCGGAGTTGCGCACCATTTCAACAATATGCTCCAGGTCATTCTCGGCAACGCTCAACTCGCTCTGATGAATCTCGAGCTGGGCAACTACGAGGAACTGCAGTCAGACCTCGAGGATATCGTGCGAGGCTCCAAATTCGGCGCGGACGTGGTGAAGCGCCTTCAGACCTTTACTCAGGTGCGGGCCGAAAAGCGGATCCACGGAGTAAACGTCTTCGACCTCTCGGAAACGGTCAAGGAAGCTGTTGAGTTGAGTCGTCCCGTCTGGCAGGCCCAGCCCGAGTCGAAAGGTATCAGGATCTCTTTGGTCCAAGATCTCCAGCCTGGCTGTTTTGTCTCGGGCCAGGAGCATCAACTCTTCGAAACAGTGGTGAGCCTCATCAAGAACGCCGGAGAGGCGCTACCCAACGGAGGAGATATCCGGCTTTCGACCTCTGTGGAAGGCAATTCGGTGGTGCTCCGGGTGGAAGACAACGGCGTCGGCATCCCGGAAGAATATCTTGGACAGGTATTCGAGCCATTCTGGACCACAAAAGGTGTGCAAGTGCTCGGGATGGGATTGCCGTCCAGTCTTGGGATCGTCAAACAGCACAACGGCGAGATCGGTATACAGAGCCACCGAGAAGGCGGCACCGTCGTCACGGTGACCATTCCACTCGCGGTGCACTCCGAAGTGGCCCGGCTCCCCGAAGTCGGAACACAAGCGTACCACGCGCTGAGCATTCTTGTCATAGATGATATGGAGCCACTGCTGAGACTCTTGGGAGAAGGGCTTACCCACTACGGTCACACAGTCGCGACGGCGCTCACAGGTACCGAAGGGCTGGAACTCTACCGAGGTGGGCATTTTGACCTGGTAATCTGCGATCTGGGAATTCCCGGACTGGACGGCTGGGAAGTCGCCCAGCAGATTCGCACGATTTGTGAAGGCAGTCGAATGCCCAAAACCCCGTTTGTCCTCCTCACGGGATGGGGCGATCAGGTTGAGGAGAGCCGACGGATCAGCGAGTGCGGTGTAGACCGGGTCGTCTCCAAACCCGTGGACATTCCGAAATTGCTCGAAATCCTCAAGGATGTCGTTGACAAAGGCGAGACGCGTCCGCTATAGTCAACCCGCGTAATCTTTCATGTGAGCTGTCGTATCGGGGGCACAACGCGCCGGGGGGGCATCTAGGCATCCGTCTTTTGGAGGGGGGCCGTCTCACGTGTTACGGGCGCGGCGCCAACAAGCTGCAGGTGACCTAACCGTTGACGGGAGCACCGGGGACCGGGTTTCGTACGGGAGCGAGTCGGCGTTCCGGCCCGACCGACGTCGCGATCTGCCGTCAAGACGACTCTTCCGGCCGCAGGAGGGGGGCAATGGGCGATAAGGAGCCGCCTCGGCTCGTTCAATACCGGGATGAAGACATCACCCAGACTATAGACCTGGACAGTCTTTTCACCAGGGACATCACCGCGTCGGGCAGTTACGATCTGGGCGGTGTACAGGCTACTACCTTGGGTAAGCTTCTCCACGCGCTCCCCATACCCACCCTGCTCGTGGACGCCTCTCATCTCATAGTGTTTGCCAACGCCGCATGTGCTAAGGACAAGGACCGGGATACGAGCCCGGGTGTCGTAGGATCGCGCTTCATCACCCTGTTCTCGAATCCCGATGTGGCTCGTAAAGTAGGGATGCTCCTTGGGCGCGCCTTTGCCGACCGAAAACCGCAGGTCACAGATGTGGGAATAACCCTGGGAAGTCGGCGCATCATGGGCCGAATGCATCTTCGATCGGTCCGCATGGGCAACCGGCGGTTCGTCCTCGTGATCATCCAAGACTTGACCCCCGAAAAGCAACAGTTGTTGCTGAGCAAACAACTCTCCGATCAACTTCGAGGCGCTCACGAGGTCCTCGAACGACGAGTTGCCCAGCGAACCGCGGAGCTTGTGGCCACCAATTGCAAACTCGAAAAAGAGATCAATCAGCGTCGGGGGGCGCAGGAAGAACTTCGCCACAGCGAAGATCGGTACAGAACGCTTGTCGAGGACAGCTTCGACGGCATTTTCGTGCACACGAACGGCGCGATTGTATTTGCAAATTCGCGACTTTACGAGATGTTGCAGTACGGACCGGGCGAACTCCAACGCAAGGACCACCTGGAGATATTTGCAGCGGCAGACCGCCAGACGGTTGAAAGGTATACGTCGACAAGCGGCGAGGTCGAGGATCTTTCCGGAATCACTGATATCCGGCTCCTCCGCGCAGACCATTCGACAATCGATGTAGAAATCAACGCGCGGCGCATTCAGTTTGGAGGCAGCCCAGGAATTCGCGTTTGTGTGAGAGACATAGCGACACGAAAAAGAGCCGAGGAACTGCTGCTCCACGCAGAACGCACCAGGGCGATATCGGAAATGGCGAGCGGCGTGGCACACAATTTCAACAATCTTCTCCAAATAGTCATGAGCTGCGCGCAAATGGCGTCTGCATATCACAGGAGCGGCAGCTTTCCCCTCGTACAGAAGAACATCGATCGTATCATGGAGACCGCACGATTTGGCGCCGAAACCGTCAAGCGGCTTCAAGATTTCGCTAAGACGCCCACGCAAAACGGACCAGAGGGAGCGCGCGTGTTCAATTTCTCCGAAACCGTCGAGCGCGCGGTAAAGGCGTCGGAGACCTGGTTAAAGGCCGATCTGGATCGCCGCGGCGTGGCGATCTCACTTCGCCTCGATCTTGGCGGCGACTGCCGCGTGAAAGGAAAGGAAAACGAACTGTTCGAAGTCGTCCTCAACCTCCTCAAGAACGCAACTGAAGCGCTTCAGTCAGGAGGAGAGATAGCAGTGAGCACTTTTGGACGGGACGGACAGGTTCTCCTCGTGGTGCAGGACAACGGTGTGGGGATAAATGAGCAGAACCTGAGCAAAGCTTTTGAGCCGTTCTGGACGACCAAAGGCTACCATGGGACGGGAATGGGATTGGCGAGCAGCTACGGAATCGTCAAGCGTCACAAAGGAGAAATCCGCCTCACCAGCAACGAAGGTCACGGCACGACGGTAGTCGTCTCGCTGCCCGCGACGTCGGAATGTGCCGGGGATCCGGCCCCGCCGGCGAAACGTGAATTCCCCGGCGCGCTGCGCATGCTGCTGGTGGACGATATGGAACAGTCAGTGACGCTGCTTCAGGAAGGGTTGGCGGGATACGGCCACGAGGCTACGGTGGCGCTCTCCGGTCTCGAAGCGATCAGTCGGTTTTCCGCGGACCGGTTCGACGTTGTGATCTGCGACCTCGGTATGCCGGGCATGAACGGTTGGCAGGTGGGTCGAGCTATCACCTCGCTGTGCGCAAGGGACTGCCGACCGAAACCGCCGTTCATTCTTCTCACCGGGTGGGGTGGACAGGTAGCCGAAGCGACTCAGATGGCCGAATCGGGAGTGGACCGAGTCGTGGAAAAGCCGGTGGACTTCCCGCGACTGATCGACGTGATTCGCGAACTCGTGCCGTAAGAGACACGACCGGCAGGGATGCCGGCCGCTACTAATACATCTTCACGACGATGCTGCTGATGACGTTCGCGGCTTCGTCGAGCCGGTCGGAGCTCCGATTGAAATGCCGGTAGATCTCCCGGTATTTCAACATGATTCGAGGGTCCGCCCCTGAAAAGAGCTGCTTGAGCGCGGTCAGAAACAAATCGTTCATTTTGTTCTCGATGCGTTTTGCCTTCACTGCGTAATCCGCGGCCACGTTCGGGTTCTTTTTCAGGTGGCGCATCGCGTTCACCAGGTGCTGCGACCCGCGCTGAAGCAACTCCGCCATGCGGCACAGATGCTCGTTGCTCTCCACTTCGAAGATCTGCATTTCCTTGACAGTGTTGTACGCGTGGTCCATCACGTCGTCGATCGCGCGGGACAGCGCAAAGATATCTTCCCGATCGATCGGCGTGATAAAGGTCCGGTTGAGCTCGTCGATGAGGACTCGGCGGATGTCGTCGGCTTCCTGTTCGAGGCGCGCGAGCTCGTCCGGATCACGTTCTCCTTCAAGGAACCTCAGCAACTCCTGACACCCCATGAGGGTCGCTTCCGTCTGTCTTACCAACAGGGCGAAGAAATCGACCTTTTCCCTTCGGCCGAATATATTCCAAAATGACATGGCGTCTTTACCTTTTGTTCAGGCTGAAATCACTCGTGTGAAGCACCAGTAGAGCCCCGCGCCCAGTGCAGCGGATGCGGGCAACACCAGCAGCCAAGCATACGCAATGGCCGCGACCGCCGACCATCGCACCGCGCTTAACCGCCTCGCTGTGCCGACTCCCATGATGGAGGACGACACCACCTGCGTCGTGCTTACAGGCCCTCCGAGTATGGAGGCAATGAGAACCACGGACGCGGCCGTCAGCTGCGATGAGAACGAGTGCACCGGCTCCATTCGGCAAATACCGTATCCCACGGTCTTGGCAATGCGCCACCACCCCGCAGACAACCCGACGGCGAGAGCTGCCGCGCACGCGATCATCGCCCACTGGGGGACGCTCGCTGTCTCGCGCACTTCACCCGCGCCGGCCGCAAGGATCAATGCGATCACACCCATCGATTTCTGAGCGTCGTTGGAGCCGTGGCTCGCGGCAAGGAATACCATTGTCGGCTCCTGGACTATCTCAAAAAGATGTCCGATGCTGCGGTGCGCGCGTCCGAAGAAGGCCCTGATCAACGAAAAAACGAGCAGCCCCAGCAGCGCTCCCACGAGAGGCGAAAACAATAGCGGTGCAACCACTGCGCGGACTACTTTCTCCACGGCCACACCGTCACGGCCCATGGCAACGAGTCCTGCGCCGACCAGGCCACCGATAAGCGCATGAGAACCGCTCGAAGGCAGACCCGCGAACCACGTGGGAACCTTCCAAACAATCGCTCCGCCAACTCCGCTGATGATGAGGAGATAGACGCTGACCGGATTCATGCTTTCCAGCAGGTTCAGGTTGAGCACGTCTGCGAAGATGGTGGTGGCGACCGCGGTCCCGAGAATCAGCGCACCCGCGAATTCCGCCACGCTGGCCAGCACAAGCGCCCGCGCGGGATTTATGGAGCGGGAACAGATGATGGAGGCCACCACGTTGCCGCCGTCATGAAGTCCGTTGACGAACGCAAATAGCAGCGTTGTTCCTATCGCTATGTGAAGGAGGTTTTCGGGCGACATGAACGAAGGTTACTCCGACGCCGTGTGCAATCATTGGGATGCGGTCGCGATCGTACGCGCCTCGCTGCAAGCGGAAGGCCATGCATCGCGACCTAACATAATTCTTACAATACCATACGTGCTGACGCGGAGCCGCAGGATTTCCACCATACGAGGCGAGGGCGAGTCCCTTACCAGTCTGCTTTCATGCAAGTGAAATGGCGGGCACCCCGCGAGGCGCGCGCCCACCACCACAAGAAATAGTGGGGGCCGGCCTCCGTGCCGGCCATTTTACTTCTCTCAGCGCAAATCGGTAAGAGACAGGTCCAACCACCTTGCCACTGAAAGCTACTCAACAATTCCCGTGGGATCAGCGCGGAAGATGTACATCGACTTGCAGTGCGGCTCTGAGGGCTGGTTTGTGCGCACCGGTTTCGAGCCTTACCGCGTTTTCGGAAAGCACCGCTGGACAAGCCAGCAGTGGCACCCGCCGAACCAGATCGGATCGCACCACCAAATCGGCAGCGAGGAATGGGAGCGTCACCGTGCTTGCTCAACCTAGTAGATCAATTGATAGTTACCTTGCCCCCAAGCCACCAGGCAAGGTGAAGTGTTGACCGACGCGATATGCTTGGGTAAGGGCGGGTCTCAGACCCGCCCTTACCCAAGGCCGTCGCTGACGGTCACGTAAAGGCATTTCTGAATCGATCTACTAGTCCTAAGGAGCGCTATCTCTTCAGCTGATCCTGGTTTTCGAGGAACCATCGGTAAGTCGAGGCGAGCCCTGCCCGGAGGGAAATGGTAGGGGTCCATCCCAGTGCGGTCATCCGGCTGACGTCCAGGAGTTTGCGCGGCATGCCGTCAGGCTGAGCCGGGTTAAAGCGTAAGCCGCCCTCAAAGCCCACGACTTCCGCGATCAGGGTTGCAAGGTCGCGGATGGTGATGTCCACTCCAGCACCCACATTCACGATCTCGTTGGATGCGTAACGCTCCATGAGAAAGGCGCAGGCGTCGGCAACGTCATCCACGTGGAGAAATTCCCGTCGCGGGTTGCCGCTTCCCCAGACTTCCACGTGGCTGGCGCCCGCGATCTTGGCCTCGTGCGTCTTTCTGATGAGTCCGGGGATCACGTGCGATCCGGCGATGTCAAACGTGTCGTTCGGGCCGTATAGATTGGTGGGAATGACCGAAATATACTGAGTTCCGTACTGTCGGTTGTATGACCGAGCCATGATAAGGCCCGATATCTTGGCGATCGCGTACGGCTCGTTGGTTGGTTCCAAGTATCCGCTGAGGAGGCACTCCTCGTTCATAGGCTGCGGCGCGAGCCTCGGGTAGATGCATGAGCTTCCGAGGAAGACGAGCCTTTTCACACCTGCCAGGTACGCTCCGTGGATCACGTTGGACTGGATTGCCAGATTGTCGTAAATGAAGTCCGCCGGATAATCCATGTTGGCGCGTATCCCGCCCACCTTTGCCGCGGCAAGCACCACCCAATCCGGACGGAGCTCGGCCAGGAGGCTGTGCGCAGCAGCTTGGTTCCGCAGGTCAATCCGAGGTACGGGCCCGGTCAGCAATTCGTACGGACCTTGCCTGAGTCGTCGGGCTATCGCGGACCCCACCATTCCGGTGGAGCCGGCGACGAACACCCTCAACGGTTTGTCATTACCCATTCCTACCGGTATCCCGCGTTATGGCACAGCAGCTCTTTCTCGGCTTCTCTCAGATCGGCTACTACCATTCGTCGCACCAATTCATGAAACGTGACTCGGGGCTTCCATCCGAGAAGCTTTTCCGCTTTGGAGTAGTCGCCTTGCAGCCGCTCCACTTCGGTTGGGCGGAAGTAGCGCGGGTCGACCTCCACGAGCACCTTGCCCGTTTCGGTATCGATGCCCTTCTCATTGACGCCCTCGCCTTCCCACGCGATTTCGATGCCGACTTCTCTGAAGGCACGCCCGATGAACTCCCGCACCGAGTGGCTCTCACCGGTGGCGATGACGAAGTCGTCCGGTTCGTGGTGCTGGAGGACAAGCCACATGGCTTCCACGTAGTCGCCCGTATAGCCCCAGTCACGCACAGCGTTGAGGTTCCCCAGATAAAGCTTCTTCTGGAGTTCCAATTTGATGCGCGCCACCGCCCGAGTGACCTTGCGGGTTACGAAGGTCTCGCCGCGAAGCGGAGATTCGTGATTGAACAGGATTCCGTTGGAAGCGAACAATTTGTACGCGTCGCGATAGTTGCGGACGATCCAGTATCCGTAAAGCTTGGCTACTGCGTACGGGCTTCTTGGGTTAAACGGCGTAGTCTCCTTCTGAGGGGTCTCGAGCACTTCACCGAACAGTTCACTCGTGGAGGCCTGATAAAACCGTACTCGCTCACCGAGGTTGAGAATCCGGATCGCTTCCAGCAGCCGCAGCGTGCCGAGCGCGTCCGCGTTCGCCGTATACTCGGGTGTCTCAAAGGAGACCTTCACGTGGCTTTGCGCTGCGAGATTGTAGATCTCGGTGGGTTGGAAGCTCTGGATGATCCGTATGAGGTTGGTGGAATCCGTCATGTCGCCGTATTCGAGTTCGAGATTGCGGTCTTCCACGTGTGGGTCCTGGTACAGATGGTCGATACGCTGGGTATTGATCAGCGAGGCGCGGCGCTTGATGCCGCAGACGACATAGCCCTTCTTCAGAAGGAATTCAGCCAGGTACGCTCCGTCCTGGCCGGTAATCCCCGTGATGAGTGCTCGCTTGTCCGACATGAATTGTGCTCCGGCTGGTCTAGGCGCGACCGCTTCACTTCGAGCGCGGCCGGTCCCCTCCCCTTAACAATAGGTGTCACAGATACGCGGGTCTTCTGTCAACACTCTTGGCACGTACTTCTGTTCAGGGCGACTTGGCTCACGGACGCCTTGGGCGCAGAAACAACTGGCAGCAAAAGAAATCCTGGTGCATTGGCGCTCATTTGCCCCTATATCTTAGCGTGTTATCCATGCTCGTGCTCAATTCCGACCGTTCCTTTATGTCCCGCTTTTCTGTTTCCCGCCGATATTTCTCTCGTGACATGCATTCCCGATGGCAAAGTGCGTATTCATCGCCCTTGAGATCTGCGCAATGCTTCTTGCAGACGGAATCATCTTCGCCGAATTCGTGGCTCTTCACGACCTGTTGCATGGCAAAACCCGCAATGTAGCCACAGCCCTGCAAAGACAGGGAACAGAAAAGGAGCAGTATGCCCGCGTTTCGGTACAGCAATTCTGGAGTACCTTCACAGGGTTGCCATGAGACCTTGGACGAGGGCGGGTCTCAGACCCGCCCCTACAGTGCGTCGTACCACGTCCCCGGTGTTTGGGAAGTACTGGAGCCAATCGCCGGGTGTCTGCCGGCCTTCCGGCGCACAAGCGTCATCGTGCGGACAGCTTCGTACGCGGCTTCCATGAAATCGTTGGCGTACTGTGCCACAAGACGACGCTGTCGAGCGAGCGCACTACCTTCCTCAGGTAGGCACGGCCCAGGTGAAAAATGGAACCACGCTCGTTCCATCGCCGCTGCGAGTTCCTCGGGATCGTTAGGCTCGAAGTAGGTCGCGGACGGAAGCGCGTGCTCTCGGTGCACCGGGATGTCCGATACGATGGCTTGCTTCCCTAGAGCACGCGCGTCCTCGAGTACCGAATTCCACCCCTCGAAGAAAGACGGCTGTACGACTGCAATAGCCCGCCGCAGCACCTGGACTTGTTGATCCCGAGGCAGGAGCCCCACTATCCTGATCCGGTCAGCGAGGTGATGCTTTTCGATGAATTCCGTCAACGTGCTGAAGTGCTCGGGCCGCCGCCAGTCCTCTGTCGCTCCGGTGCACACAAGGTTGATGTCCGTGCCGCGATCCTTCAGGATTCTGACTGCCTCGAACGCGGCGCGGTGGTTCTTGTGGACGAAGAACTGATTCGGCAGCACAAGAAAGCGCCCCGGGAGGTCAAACCGTGCGCACGTCTGCGCAGGGTCCCGTGCAAACCACCGGCGGAGAGGCACGGTCCTGAAGTTCACCACCTTGATTGAAGCATCGCTTGCTGGAAACGCCTCCATTAGGTCACGCGCCACTTCGCGGCTCGAAACGATGATCACGCGCGCCTCTTCCGTCAGCCGGGCTAGGGTCAACTCGCGTGCAGTCCGCTCCGATTCCGGGAAATACTCAGGGTGACGGTAGCACGGGAGATCCGCGGTCCAGCCGATCCACGGAATGGAGAATTCCATGCCCAACGAGCGCGCGCACGGAAAGAGCAACGCAACGCGGCGTCGCGTGAGTTCCCTGTTCAGCCGCCTGTCGAGTTGTTCTTCGGCGTTTACGCGGTGTCCGTTGCCGCCTCGCCAGCCATCGACCATCCGCGCGGTGCGCCGCACGATGCGAGCTCCGAGCGAGGGAAACCGAAGGACTTCCGCCCGGCCCTCGATGTCGTCGAAGAGACGCCGGTCACCTTTCCGCGAGACCAAAAGCGTAAGCTCGGGCCGATCAGCGGCCGGCAGCGTTCCCAGCGCTCGGATCAGATTACCGACAGGATAGATACCGCCGACCCACGATGCCGCGCCAATGTTGGCAAGAGCAATTCTCATGACAACTCCATTTCAATGGCGACTCAATTTGAAGATCCGAAACCGAACATGCAGTGCAATCGCCGGAGTTATTCAACACGTTTGATGGACAAGTCTTCGACACAGAAGCTACGTGCCCTTTGGCGCAAATACGGTCACGTATTCCGGACAGTATTGGTGGGACAGGCATCTTGCCTGTCATTCTGTTTTGGACAGGCAAGATGCCTGTCCCACCAATCAGTGATTTGACCCCTTTTCTCATTGCCCTCAGCCAAGGGCGCGTTACCGTAGTTGTGAAACGGAGCGCTAAACGATCCCGTTCGCACGGCGTTTTCGCCGCGCGTACTCCCGGTTGGCCGCTGCTTATATAACGATCATCAGCGGGGAGCAAGTAAGGAATGGACAGGCAAACGTGTTTGTGGTCGGCTACGGTTCCTGTGCGACGTGCGCCGTTCCCTGGGCTTTCCTCGCGGACCTGGCAGCGAGTACAATCATTGCGAACCCGAGGAGCGCCAGCCCCAGTTGGAGGAAGTAACCTATCCAGCTCATCCAAGGCCCATGATGCATGTAGTAAAACTGGAAGGGGAACTCCATGAACCGACCCTCGAACGGTGCCAGGTTTATTGGCAAGAACACTTTCGACATGAGCAGCGCCGCGGCCGCGTAGATGATGACGAACTCAAGTCGCGGATGGAGGTCCTCGATAGCGCGGCAGACGGCGAAGACCAGCATCGGCAGGGAAAACACGAGGTGGCGGCTTTCCGTATCCAGAGCCATGACGAGCGTCAACAGCAGGCTTAGATAGAGCCCGCTGCTTGTCTTCAACGCTCCGATGATCCATTGCCTGAAAAACATGACCGCCAGAATTACGATCGGCCCAAAATACAGTGCATGAGCGATGAGAAACGCGGCCGGCTTCACTACCGGCAGGGTGAAGAGACTGCTCGCGTACCGCAAAAAATCGAGGCTCGACTCGGGCAGCTTGTACCAAACGCATACCATCGTGTACAAGGCGAAATACGCAGCGGCCGCACAAGCGAATGCGCCGAAACGAAGGAGCTGCGTCCGCTCCAGTACCGGGACCGCGTGAGCGAAGGCACTCAGTTTCACCACCAGGAAGACGTACAAGAGGGAAATAGCCAGACTCAATGGAAATAGCGGCGCGAAAATGGGCGCCTGCCCGCAGCACTCATACGGTTCATAATAGCTGATGAGATGAAACACCAGCGCCAGCGCCGTCACCGCGATCGCAAACAATGTGTTGTAGTCCCGTCGCCGCTGGACCACGCGGCCGGGTTCGAGAAAGATCGCCAGCGGCAATACCACATACACTGCGCTGGGCCACGTGAAGGCCACTGCGGGAAGGAGGGCGCATATGAGTACCCAATGTCCGCCGAGGTGCAGCAAGAGCATCAGCATACCGAAGAAGAACGCTGTCGAGTCGGTAAGCACCGGATAATAGTTGTGAAAAACTAGATTTCCCCAGTTGACGAAGAGGCTGATGAATCCGATGACAACCACGGCTGTCGACAGCTTCGCCTTCTGGGCAATGCGAATCCACAGGGCGGCGGAAAGGGTCAGGAGAACCGAATTATATATGACGAACGCACGGATGATCGCCGGAGGAGTGTCGAGTTGGATGCCGATGAGCTTGGCAGTGTAATGAAGCAAAAAAGACGGAAAGACGCGCGAGGCCCAGAACGCGTTAAACATATTCTCGTACAAGGTCCACACTTCGGGGCCATGCTGAGCGCCGAGCGCATACTTGACTCCATCCCACCCCAGCCCAAAGTGTACCGGTACCCGTTCACCGACCATGTAGTAGCCAAAGCAGTACGCCGCCACAAAGAGAGGAGCCAACCATACGCCGCGATTCGTCATCCGGTGGACTTTCGTTTTCCTGCTTGCGACACCTCGGCCACGCGACGTAGAATTACCCGAAAACACGCAATGACGCAACGAGGGAATCCGTCTGGCGACCGTGAGTGCCGTAACCCTCGCCACTCCAGGGTACCAACGCAGTGAGAGGACACCTCCGGCCCGATACATCCCACATCGTCTCAATCATCATCGTCATCGTCGTGCCGATCGCGTGCCTGGTCCCGTTTGTCGGCAAGGCTTTCCACATCGACGACACGCTGTATATCTGGACCGCTCAACACATTCTCGCGCGGCCGCTGGATTTCTTTGGCTTCTCCGCAAACTGGTACGGATTCGAAATGCCCATGTGGCATCTCAATAAGAACCCGCCTCTTGCATCCTATTATATGGCGCTCGTGGGCTTGGTCTTCGGATGGAGCGAGACCGCGCTCCACATTGCCTTCCTGATTCCCGCGGCGGGATTGAGCCTAGGCACGTACTACCTTGCTCGCCGCCTCTGCGGCCGTCCTCAAATAGCCGCTCTCGTGGCAGTGCTCTCGCCCGTGTTCCTCGTCTCGAGCAGCTCCGTTATGACAGACACGCCGATGGTTGCCCTGTTCGTGTGGGCAGCAGCACTCTGGCTCAAGGGATTGGAAGAAGACAGCCCTTTCAACCTGTTCGCTTCTAGTCTGCTCATCGCCTGCTCAGCGCTCACCAAGTACTTCGGCATGACGCTCATTCCGCTGCTGTTCGTCTATTCGTGTGCAAGGCGACGGTCGCTTACGGGATGGGTGTGGTTTCTTCTCGTGCCTGCGGCACTGCTCGCGGGCTATGAGCTCTTGACTTATCACCTGTACGGCGCGGGGCTTGTTGCATCAGCGGTGCTCTATGAAGGAACCAAGAGAACCCTTGATGCTCACATCATCGTCGAGCGTACGATAATCGGGCTATCGTTCACAGGCGGCTGTCTCGCCAGTGTGGCCTTTTTCGCTCCGCTGCTCTGGGCAAGACGGTGGTGGGCCGCGGCTGGTGTGGTCGTCGTGATCCTGGCCGCGATAGCCATCCTGGTGAACTGCTTCGGCGAGTTCTGTCTCATGGAATCTGAGAGTGTGCGTTGGGGAATCGCAGCGCAACTGGCGATGTTCGTTGCCGCGGGGCTACATGTGCTGGTGCTCGCATGCGACGACTTGAGCGCACGGCGCGATGCAGGAGCTTTGCTTCTCTTTCTCTGGATTGTCGGGACATTAGTATTCACCACGTTTGTCAACTGGACAACGAACGGACGGACGATATTGCCCCTCGCTCCAGCCGCGGCGATACTTGTGGTCCGGCGGCTCGAACGCGTGCACGAACTGTCGGAAACGAGTTGGAAGATGCTCGAGCTATGCCCTTTGATTCCTGCCGCTGCGGCGGCTCTCATCGTGACGTGGGCCGATCATTCCTTGGCGGAATGCCAGCGGACCGCTGCGCGAGAGATCACGGCGGACCTCAAGGGCTATCCGCACACGGTTTGGTTTCAAGGCCACTGGGGATTCCAGCATTACATGGAAGCCGCCGGCGCCCGGTCCCAGAGCATCCGACGCACGGAGTTGAAGCGCGGGGAACTCGTTGTAGTGGCGGTCAACAATACGAACCTCGATCCTCCGCCCGAGTCTGCAGCGCGGGTGGTAGCGAAAAAGACCTTGATGCCTTTCCCATACGTCGCCACCATGGACCCCCACCTGGGGGCGGGGTTTTATTCGGACCTCTGGGGTCCGCTGCCGTTTGCAGTGGGCCGAGCCTCGCCCGAGCAATATCTCCTTTATGTAGCTGATCCCCGGCCCTAAGTACACCATTTCGTAAGTACGGTGACGAATGAACCGCATATATCGTCACTCCGGCGAAAGCCCATAGGCGTTAAGATAAGCAGGATTCCAATAAGAACCCCCTCCCTGTCCCTCCCCGTCAACGGAGAGGGGACGCACTTCCCCCCGTTGACGGGGGGACCGAGGGGGGGACGGTTGCGGGCAAGACAAAGACCGACGCTG